>JACCDO011670310.1_pt1 | contig 53013 bp, 41 predicted proteins | sample 7446101 | NCBI WGS metagenome assembly JACCDO01 (sample SAMN15323440, study PRJNA562643) | freshwater metagenome | isolation source: river surface water | place: USA:Blue River Watershed | collected 2017-08-16 | reverse complement strand
CTTCGCTTGCGCCTGCTTCGCTTGCGCCTGCTTCGCTTGCGCCTGCTTCGCTTGCGCCTGCTTCGCTTGCGCCTGCTTCGCTTGCGCCTGCTTCGCTTGCGCCTGCTACGCTTGCCCCGTTAGGGGATGCTGTTCCTGAGCCAGACACAGTACCACCCACGCCTCCATCTTCTCCCGATACACCCAGACCAGTCATATTTGTAACACCAATGCGCTATGAATTTCATACAGAAGTTGTATTGAAAAAATGGTGGCGTGTACTAACCTGTCGTAATTGCAAAACCGAATCCATAGGATTCAAACCTACGATGAAAAGACCTGTGTAAATGCGGCATAATTGTCAGAACCAGCACGGTCGTAAATTGCAAATACAATTTCCATAAACACACCATCATATGATTTCAACACATCGCGAAAGATTTCGGCAACGTGCGCCGGTGGATTCATCCACGCACCGCATCCAAGAGCACCCAACACAAGTACATCATGTCCGTGTATTGCGCCCATTTGGCAGATAATATGAATCTTTTTCACTAGTCGTGAAACATCGTGTGGTTTCAGGCGGTTGTTTTCTGTGTGTGGGCGACGCAATCCTGGAACTGTACTAAATGACCCACACCATGGAGTTTTCAAATATGCACACCCTGCGTCTTCTGCATCACGAAATACGGTTGCACTTGGTGTATAAATTCCCTCATGGTCCAAAATGGGATACAATTCAGGCCGAAGTGTCAAACAAAGATTTGTACGTCTGAAAAGCGATTCCTCCTGTGCACCAGCACCCGTTTCCACACCCCCACCAGGACCGCGTTCACACGCAAAGTTCAACAGCAGCGGATTATGACCCGCGCTTACAAGACGTGCACCGGCGTGCAATGTATCCTCATTTGTGATTACAATCGGTGTGGATTCATACTTGGGTTCAAACTTTAGAAGTGCATTGTATTTGGTTTTCACAGAAGGTTCAACACGATATTTATTGGCTACAGCCTTTGTATCTTTGTATACAGATACACGCCAAGCACGTTTATCTTGATTGAATGACATTTTATATCATTGAATCATTGACGAAAATCAGTATTCAATTTTGAATTATTTGTATTTGTTGTACAAATAATATCCCGCACCCGCAATTGCTGCGCCTGCAACTCCATACAATAACCAATTCGGTTCACGGGATGCGGTGCCACCATCACGCAAGGCGACCATGGATGCAATGTACTGTTCCCACGTAAATATGGGTTTTCCGAGTTGTTCATTGACTTTATTGTGAACATCAAAAACCCATTCCACTAATTCATCACGATTGCCAACACGGGGTGGCATCGTGGAAAGAAAGTGGCCATAATGTTCACGACATATGGGACAGGGAATCACATATTGCAGGGATTCAAAAAACTGTTTGGCCGCGGTCTGCTCCTGTTCCGTGGGATTGGGTGAATATCCAAGGGATACAATGTGCATTGTGCGCCAAAAAATAGGGCCCCAAACATCTGGGGCCATTCCAAATGGAGGAAATACACGCTTTGTCTGTGTACTCATTCTTTTATATGCCTTTATTTTTTTGAAAATGCTGGTCCCGCGGTCTAAACCCTGGACAGCCTACAAAAGTCTAAGAGGCTCGTTATGGAGTGCGTAAACTGTGGAAAACTTGGCCATACATTCCGGGACTGTAAGGGTCCCGTGATGTCATTTGGTATATGCGCTGTGAAATTTATAAAGGAAACACCGATGTATTTAATAATTCGTCGGCGAGATTCATTAGCCTATGTGGAATTTCTACGTGGCAAATACAAAATGGATGCCGCTGACTATATACAATTATTGATAAATGGAATGACGTTGGAAGAACGTCAACGACTGCTTTCCATGACATTTGATAAGTTATGGGAAACACTGTGGAATAATCAAAACACTCGCCAGTTTCGCACAGAATGTGAAATTGCACGACGTGCATTTGAAACTCTGAAAAATACTGGCGATTACTATGGAAAAATACTGGCAACCTATGTGTCACAAGCGTCCACCACATGGTCCGAGCCTGAATGGGGGTTCCCGAAAGGTCGTCGGGCACTTCACGAAACCGAAATTGCCTGTGCACTTCGCGAATTCAATGAAGAAACAGGTCTTTCACAAAAATCTGTACACATACTGAAAGATGAACCCTGTCGTGTTGAGGAATATATGGGAACAAATGGAACACCGTATAAACAAGTCTACTTTTTAGGAATGTGTAACAGCGAAAATGATGCTATACACCAGCCTTACAATCGTGTGATGAATCGTGAAGTGGGTGCAATTGGCTGGTTTACATATGAGGATGCAATCAGTAAAATTCGTATTACGAATGTGGAAAAACGCGCAATGTTAACAAAACTTCATACTGATATTACAACAACGGATTTGGGCTCTAAAATGCGAACGGCATTGGAATGGACATATGCCGGCGGAAGGTAAGGTAGCGGGGTGCAAAAAATAACGACGGTTATAGTAAATGGATTCTATAACGGTCATTAAAGAAAAACCACCCAAGATTCCAGGTCATCTACGAGACTTGGTCAAATCAAAGACGGATGACCAACTATTGAAAATTTGGAATGAGGATATCAAAGACCCAAAAACAAGTTTTGAACTTCGCAATTCCGTAATTCATGAAATGCAACAGCGCGATTTGTTTCCATCTAATGTAATGCACGCTCGTGAAAAAGATACTGGTGTATATCCTAATATTGATGACCCGGATTTTGCCACGCGTCTGTTCCAAAAAATGGAGTTTGCCGAATTATCCTCGGAAGGCGTTGAATCCGACACGTGTGATAAAAGTCAGACTGCTTTTGATACAACGCCTGTGCAACGTCTGATTGCACGTTTTTTACATCCATCCACACCCTATCGCGGCGTGCTTTTGAATCATGGTGTGGGCGTTGGTAAAACCTGCACAGCCGTTACAGTTGCCGAGATGTATTTGGATTTACTGCCATCAAACAAGGTCTTTATTGTTGCACCCGTTGCAATTGCGGATGGATTTCGTCGTACAATCTTTGATATTAACAAACTTGTGCGAACATCCAAAGAAGAGTTCAAATTAACTGGAATGTATTGGAAATCTAACCAGTGCACAGGCACTACTTATTTGCGCCTGGCCGGATTGGAAGCCGAGCCAAATCTTGACGTGATTCAACGTGATGTAGAAGCACTCATACGCAAACGTTATAAGATATTTTCATATGGCGGGTTTGCTTCGTGGGTAACACAAAACGCGGATAAGGTCATTCCTGCACATATTCAGGGCGCCGAACGTGACAATAGACGCCGGCACAACATTTTGCGGTTATTTTCGGACCATTTGATTATTATAGACGAGGCACACAATTTGCGCGATAAAACCAAGGATGAGATAAGCGATGCGCGCGATGAAGTATCTGAGGAAGAATTGTCGGACGAAGTAAACCCAAAAAAGGATGACGATGCGATTGAAGGCAAACGATTGTCACCTATTTTGCAAGACATTATGTATATTGCGGAAGGCTTGCGTGTGATGCTGATGACTGCCACGCCTATGTACAACGTCGTACAAGAAATTATGTTTTTATTGAATTTATTATTGTTAAACGACACAAAAGACCAAAGCAAACTTATAAATGTATCGGATGTATTTGATGCAAACGGAAAGTTAATTGCCGGTGGTGAAGAAAAACTAACCAAACTTATTCGGCGGTATGTAAGTTATATGCGAGGTGAAAATCCCAATTCGTTTCCCTTGCGTCTAAGTCCTGAACATCGCGCGGGCGCACAATTTGTAAAATCATACCCTCGTGTGTCAATTCGTAAGCGGGAATGGGGTCCCGACGGGTTTACATTGCCAACAAAAGAGTCTGCAATTATGGCCGAACTTCCACTTGTTGTGCATCCTGCCATCGGTCCACTTGAAACTCAATTGCGTGAGTTACTATCATCGCGTATGAAAGATGATTCTCATATTTCATTTAATCTAGATCAGTCTATTCAGTTATGTAATTTTATATATCCCGATGACACATATGGTTCACGTGCATTTTCTACATATTTTGACGAAACCAAAGCGGCGAAATTTGGAATGTATACTGCTAAACAGTTAAAATGGCGTTCTAAATCTCAAACATTAGATTCCGTATTTAGTTTGAAACCACGGGATGACGGGACGACACCTCTTGTTATGCATAGTCCTAAAATTGCGGGAATTGTAAACAGTGTGACGCGTGCAAAAGGCATGTCGTTCATTTATTCACGTTACCTGAAATCAGGAGCACTGTTGGTCGCAATTGCACTTGAAGTTGCCGGTTGGTGTCGTGTGTTGGCCGATGGAACGCCTGCGCCTTTACTGCATTCAAATACTGGCGACCATTCACGAAAACCAAAATACATTTTACTGACAAGTGACGAAGAATTATCCCCAAATTTTTCAGGTTTATTGCAATATGCAACTACCTTTGCTAACGCTGACGAGGCGGCAAATGGCACAAAAGTCAAAGCAATCATCGGCTCTCAAGTCGCATCTGAAGGTCTGGATTTGAAATGTATACGCGAATTACACGTACTGGACGGTTGGTTTCACTTGAATCGTCTTGAGCAGATTATTGGGCGCGGTGTTCGTTACTGCAGCCACGCATTGCTGCCAGAAGAGGAGCGCAACTGTACTATTTATTTGCATTGCGTATCACTAAATGAATACGAAACACCGGATTTATTTACATACCGTGTTGCAGTACAAAAGGCTGCGCCTATTGGCGTAATCTCTCGGTTGATTAAAGTGCACGCGTGGGATTGCAGTTTAAATAAAGATGCAATTCAACTGAAAGGCCTTGGAACACGTCGTGTTTTGAATGCACAAGGACAACCCATTGAACGTTATAAACTAGAAGACAAACCCTATTCTGGAATGTGTGATTTCCAGGAATCGTGTGAATATCAATGTGCTATTGATGAAGATGCTGTAAAAGGAGAAAATGATAGTACATTCAAAGAATACGATTTTCGTCGTCGTTTTATGGAACGCTTTCAACACATTGTACGTTTTTTTGAGGAAGGTGACACATCTCTTTCATTAGAATTCATTCGGACCGAGTTGTACGACAATATGCCGTGGGCAATGGTAGCAATTTGGTTACGAAAAATGCTTGGCACACATCGTATTAAACGAACCGATGGAATTTACGGCACATTATTTATTAAAAATGGTTATTTGGTATTTCAACCAGAAGGCGTGACCGATAAACTTATTCCGTCTGCGTATAGATATGGTCGCGCATTTGGACGCATACCAAGCACAATGACATCGTCTTTTGCGTTAGAAGCACCCGTGCAGGAATCAGAAGGTGACGATGAATTTGTATCAAAACCAATTGTGGAAGAGGCATCCAGCGCAATTTTAATTGAGTCAGCAATGAAATCATTGCGCGATTGGCATTCCGTATTGAAGAAATTTATGACAACCCCACATGGTCCAGTAGAAATTCCTGACGGCCCCCTTCAAAAAACAATGGCATCAATGCGTTATGTATACAATCATTTTGGAGCGCTTGAAGATACAGAAGGCATTGGTTGCGCCTGGTGGATGGATAACGTATGGACACCATCCGAACGTAATTCCGTTTTTGTAGATTGGACAATGCGCGGATTCAATAAATTAAATGAAGATGAAAAATTTTACGCATCGCAGTTTTTGCAGAATGGCGAAATGTTTAATGGTGTATTGCGTGGATACTTTATTCATATTGACAATAATTTGAAATCCTATTATTTCAATGATGAATCAAATGCATTGGAACCTGTAAATGATTTGATTATGACCATATTGACCGAAAATGACCTTGTAAAGGAACCAGTCAATACAAAAGAAGATACGGATGAAATTTATGGTATCTATATGGCAAAAGGTGACGCAGTTGTTTTCAAAACCGTTGTAAAAGGACAAAGTGAAACAGGACAGGAATGCCAAATCACCAATTTGGAAAATCCAATTTCTCGTTTGCGTGTAATACAAAAACAACTTGATACCTTTTTGCAGAAAGACCATGTGCTACATAGTTTGTTGTTAGACCCCTCCAGTAGTGAAGAAATCAAACAGGAGGCCAAATTGCGCAGTAAAAAGAAGGCCATTGAAGAGCGTTTCAAAGAACAGGGTGCGAAAGTCACTGACGATGATATGCCAAAGTATTGCTGGGAGTTATCGGCAAAACAGATATGTCAGTATATGGAATATATATTGCGATGGATGGATAGGAAACTTATTAACGATAAGCGATGGTTCTTATCTTTGGTAGATATTGATAGAATCTCCTCTAAAAAAGATACAAAAGGAGATGGTCAAAAGAAACGGGGTCGTAAACCAAAAGATGCCGCAAAAAAATGACCTAAAGTTTAGATGCTAAAAAATGAATCATCTTGTAATTTAGAGACCCAAACTACAAAATGTTTCATACTGTGTACCTTGATGAACGCGTGTCCTTGACGCCCAAAGAACTCAATGCAATTGAACCCGGTAAAGCAGCCACTGCAATTAATGATATATTGCAAAACAAGTTACGCGAAAAATATGAGGAACGCTGTAACGCAAACGGATTCGTGAAAAAGGGCTCCATTGAACTTCTGGGTCGTAGTATGGGTGTTGCCGAAAATGGACGCTTCACAGGAAATGTGATTTATGATTGTAAATACAAGTGCGAAATCCTGTATCCCACAGCCGGTTCAGAATTTGAGGCACTTGTTTTGGGCGTCAATAAAATGGGTGTGTACGCCGTGTATGAAGATGCAATTCGTATTCTTCTACCACGCGAACTCCATGTTGGAAATCTTGTCTTTGATAAGATTGAACTTGGTCAAAAGCATCGTGTCAAGATTGACCGCAGTCGTTTTCAAACCAATGATTCCTTCATTATGGCCGTTGGTCGTCTTGCGGAATAAAAGAAGGCTTAAAGGCATTGTTTAGTTCAGGAAATGTCGTCACCCGGTCTTTTAACACCGCAAGAATATGAGCGGCGAAAGAGTTTTTTAGAATGCATAAAAGGCCTTTCAAAGCCTGAATACATTGAAATTGTGCGAATTTTACAAAAACACAACGCCGAATATAGTGAAAATCTGAACGGCGTATTTTTCAATGTTGTTGCTTTAAACCAGGCAACATTTGATGCATTGGAACTTTTCATCAAATTTACGAATTCTAACAAGAACAATTTACTTGAACGTGAGCAGTTAATGAGTACACTTGTTGTTCAGCACAGCGGGTTTCAATAAAAATTGGAACGGTTTAAATCTGTGAATGCCATACAGCATAGGCTCCCTGGCACATACACGACAATGGTATCCTGGATAAAAGTACAACGTGCAATCACTGAAAACAATGAACGTGTTTTCAGTGTTGAAGAACTTCGGTTTCACGAACCAAGCGCCACATATGAACGATTTCCTATTGTGAGGCTTCCATCACGTCAAGAACCGTTATTGACCCCACCACCGGTCGTTCACAAACCGGTTGTTCATGAACCACCTGCAGTGGCTCCACAACTTCAGATAACTGCCGACGAAGAGGAGGACCTAATTCAACCTCCTCCCCCATCTTCACGTCCAACCATAAAAATTCCAGCCGCAGTTCCGGAATTTCTGGAACCGTCTCCTAAACTTCCACCGTCACCCAAAAAAGCCACAACAACGCGTGTACTGCACGAACCCAAGACCACCAAACGTCAAGTGGACCCACTTGTGCTTGGAATTGGGGATATTATGTACAGTCGTGCAACACATCGCACACAGTATCAAATTGAGTGCGAGGAGGCTGTGCGGCTTGAAACTGAAATGCCGACAGTGTATAAATCACAGGCTGGACGAAGCCGTGGATGGACCAAGGCAAATCTGGAAATTCTCATTAAACCGCGATGTGCTATTGGTGGCAACCTACGTGACCTTGATAAAGCAAAAGCCGCATTTCATTGGAACTTGGTACGCACAGATAAATACCAGGCCGCATTCCTGGACTTTGTGTGCGTTGTGAAAAAAATCCGCATTGCCGTATGGTTTGAAGAGGAAAAACGTGTTGTACTATTTCCCGCAGCAGACAATACAACTGCACTAGGAAATACTGTTCCACTGTTTCACGTATCAAGTTCCGGATTTGAGCGTCACGGACTACAATCCGGTGCAGACTTGAGCGCTTTCTGTAGTGCAAACAATTGGGTGTTGGTGCCTCCGGCATCTGTATATCATTCTATGTCTCATCTGAAACTGGACGAATTGGCAAATGTTGCTGCCGCGCTTGGATTGTCCGGCATTACTGGAAATAAACAGGAACGTGTGGAACGCATTGTTTCCTACAAATTGCACCAACGACTTTGTGGAAAACCTAATGAATTCAATGAAGTTGAATAACGCAGAAAATCACGGCGCCGCTCCGATGTGTGCGTTTTATCCCGAACTTTGCGCCTTCGCCCATGGTGCCCGTAAATAAAATATTAACAGTACGTATAAAGAAATGCCCTCCGTCGGTTCATACAAGGCCCAGCCCGTTACACGCAACTTCGTTGTCACCCAGGATACTGAAAATGATGAGTATGGTGCCCGCTATTTTACTGAGAGTACTATTGACAACTGGTATGCAAACAACTCTAGCGATGTCACTAAGGTGTCAGCGGGTTTGTATGTTGTAACTGGCGACTTTTACAGTACTGTTCACCAATTGAGTAATGATGGCACGTTTGAAGCCAAGCGCTCCTTGTTCGACATGGGTAAGGAAATCGTCATCGGCAACCCCATTAATTCCCGTTTGCTTGTTTTGCGCAAGGTGAAGGATATCCAGAACCCCGCATTCACTGTCGGTGGTGGTGTTGGTTACATTGTTGTTGAGAGCAACTATCGCAGCTCCAATGCACAGCCCCCTTCTTACAGCCGCTTCAACGTCAACGTTGCCCGCGCTTAAGCACTTTTTTAGTTTTATGTGCATTTGAATAGTATATCCAAACTGTTTGTAACATTTTGTATATACAAAGCGCGTCCCCAGAACGCAAAAAGTTGAGTGGTCTTAAGCAAAACTTCTCATACTTAATAGAAGATGTCTCTTGAATTAACCGCCAAGGAACATGACGACATAAACGCCATTATGTCGGTTTGGGAAACAACTCCCGATATGGAATTGGAGGCCGTATTTCGTTCTGCGAATCATACAACGTTTATGGACGTTGTAAAACACTTCCGCTCCATTGGGTTGAAGGAAACCGTGCACGTTCCCAAACTAAACATTATGGTGGATGGCGGACTTCGTTTTACACTGGTTGGTGACGGTGTGATTCAGAAGTTTTGCCAAGATAATTCACTCAAAGGCAAGCCGTATCAGGTTCTGTCCAAGGAACGTCGCCCGATGGGTGCAGCCGCTGCCCCTTCCGAAGTTGATATTCCAGATTATGATGTACGCGTGAAGATTCGTCGTGAACTAAATCTTGCTCGCGACGATTCCCGTGTGCTTTCAGCACTTGCCAACTGGCACGCCATCAACAAATCTTTCCGTTATATCAAACGCTATAGTTATATTTCGGAAAAGAATCCAAACGTGCGTTATGATATTTCATTGGTGCGTGAAAACAAAAAGGATGCACGCGGACAGTATATTCCTGCCAAATCCTTTGCGACCGCAGATATTAACCGTCAACCAATCCATTATGAGATTGAGGCGGAATTGCTGCGCGGCGCCAAGTTGAAAACACTATACAACGGCATTATGAATGTGCTACGAGGCATTCAGCGCACGTATGCACCGATTCGTAAATCCACGGCAGACTTTGTACTCCAACAACTTGCCCGTTCTACTGGGTCTAAATTCCGTGTATTTCCCGGCACACAGCCTCATACGTTTCACGATATTAATATGGATGTGGAAGCAGTTGCCGATGTTCCCAATATTCGCTTTGAAGATTACAATGTAACAGATAAGGCCGATGGTCTTCGTGCACTTCTTGTAGTAACGTCCGCCGGTCGCATTTATCTTGTGGACCGCAGTTTGAATGTGTATGGAACCAATCGTCGCGTAGAAGATGCACAAACACGTGTGTGGGCAGGTGCCGTGCTGGACGGTGAATTGGTTACACAGGATGCTGCTGGTCTTCCTATTTGTCGTTATTATGCATTTGATATCTATAATGGTGAAAATGCAGAAGATGTAAGTGGTCGTCCATTTTATGAGCGGGCCGAAAATCCTCGGTCACGTCTTGCGGCTCTTACAAAAGCCACCGTGATGTTGGAGCAGTCCACGCGCACAATTGCGCACGTACCGGCACAGTTTGATTTGCATATATTGATGAAATCATTTGCCGTGGTGGATGACCCTGCTCACCCCGAGGATATCTTTGCGAAAGCTGCATCCGTGTTGGACCGCCTAAAATCCAATCCTCCTTATCATACCGACGGTCTTATCTTTACTCCTAACAATGATGCGCTTCCAAAAACTGGTAAGGCGTGGTCGCGTCAATTGAAATGGAAGCCGTCCACCGAAAACTCCGTGGACTTTCTTGTGACTATTGAGCGTGAACGGGATTTGGGCGGTAACCCCAGCGGTCCTGAACTGATTAAAACTATGGTCAAAGAGGAAACACGTCAGATTGTCCAGTACAAGACACTGCGACTCTTTGTGGGAAGTACCGCAAATCCCGCATTTAATGACCCTCGTGCAACTATCTTGAATAAGGGCGAGTTGCCAGCAGGGGAAGAAACTGTATCCTATCGTCCTGCGGAATTCAAGCCCCAGCCACCGGATCCAATGGCGTCGGTATGTTATATTGCACTGAATGCCGGTGCAACCGATGCTGCCGGTGCCGCACCCGCCGCAGGTGCGCTGGAAGCCCGCAAGGCCATTGAAGGTAAAATCTTCTGCGAATCCGGCGATCAGATTACATCCGGTTGCATTGTGGAAATGGTCTACAATACGGACGACGGTGTATCCGATGGCTGGCGTTGGATTCCCAAGCGTGTGCGCTGGGATAAAACCGAACAATTTGCACGCGGTAAAATTGGCGGCACGTTGAATAGCGAAGATACTGCAAATGATGTATGGACAAGCATTCATAACCCTGTGACGGAAACAATGATTCGCACCGGTTCAATGATTAAGGAAAAGGCCGTTGGTAGCAAACAATCCTATGCGCTATCCTATTATCAGCGTCGCGCACCTACGCGCGATTTGCTCAAAGTCGGTGCACTAACGGAATTCCATAACAAGTACATCAAGCAGCACATCTTGCTTGGTCCGAAATTACTGCAACGCGGTGCAGCATTGATTGACTTTTCAATGGGCCAGGCCGGCGATATTCACAAATGGATTGACCGTGGCGTTGGTTGGGTGTTGGGCGGTGATATTGCCGAATCTGGTTTGACAGACAATCGCAATGGTGCGTATCGCCGTTTGATGAATCGTTTGCTGCGTAATCCACGTGGCATACCACCAATGCTCTTTGTACAGGCGGACTCTAGCAAACGCTATTCCGATGGGTCTGCAGGTATGACGGAATTGGACCGTGTATTGCTACAAACGCTATGGGGCGCCGAAATTCCCAATGCACCGGCCCTTGCAAAAGATATGCGCGGTCGCGCTGCACAAGGATTTGATGTTGCGTCTCTGATGTTTTCCCTGCATTACTTCTTCAAGGACCGTGCAACGCTGGACGGACTACTTCGTAACTTGGCGGATACTGTTCGCATTGGCGGATTCTTTGTTGGTTGCTGCTTTGATGGCCAGAAAGTTGTGGACTTACTCAAAGATGTGGACAATGGCGGAATCAAACGTGGCCAAGATAAGGCAGGTCCCGTACTATGGACAATTAAGAAACGCTATGATGGCAATGATTTGCCGGCCAACGATACATGCTTGGGCAAGATGATTGATGTCAACTTTATTAGCATTGGTGAGGAATTGTACACGGAATACTTAGTGTCGTGGAAATACTTCGTGGAACGTGTCAAGGAAATCGGCTTAGAGTTGTGTAATGCCGAGGAACTGGACATTCTTGGAATGCAATACAGTACAAACACATTTGATGTATCGTATGATATGGCGTTGAAGAGTCGACGCATTAATGAAATGGACAGTGATGCACTCAAGACGTTTAGTTTCTTGAATCGCTGGTTCATCTTCCGTCGTCGCTCTGAGGGTGAAGGACTTGTTGCCGCGGCGCCTGGTGTTGCGGTTGCACCGTCACTTCAGGTTGCTGAAGAACGCGCGGGCCCACAAGGACCACTCCTACGTCCGCCACAGGAACAACCGCCTGCGTCAGTTGCAATCGCGACAAATCCAATTTCTGTGCCCGTAGGCACGGTGACAACTGTTGCCGCAGGCACAGCAGATGCAGAAGACGGTCCTGGTGGTGCAGCCGCAGCAGGCACTCCTTCAAATGATGAAAACGGGGATAATGCAAACTTTGCGGCTGCCGTGGAAACACGTAATGCAGTTGAACCAGAGGCCGCCGCAGTTGAACCACCTGTTACTTACTCCAATGATGCCGAAACACCATCACCCGCGGCCGCAGAAGAAGCAGCAAATGGGCTCAAAGTTGCTGCGGGCCCAATCTACAAGTTCTATCACAAATCCGCACCTGCTGACGATTTGAAAATCAAAAATAAACACTGGCGGCGATTCATTAGCACATTTGCACCGTATGGATTCAAGGACCCTAAAAATCCTGCGATTGTATATCCAAACTTGGAGGCTGCTCTTGGTTCCGCAAAGTTCCAGATTGCATCCGATCTTTCTGCACTTGGGCCACAAACCTTTGGTGTCGCCGGCAATATTCACCAGGAATTTGAAGCCAAGCGTGCAGCATTGAATCACGCGCCCACTGAAGAAGAATTGGCGTCGTTGATTGAACAGGAAGGTAAGGCAATGCAGGAAGCACAGCGCATTAAGTATAAGAAACTTGGCGATACAAAAGCCAAATTCAATGAAGCCGCGTGGGTGGCCGGTCGCGAAACAGTGCTTGTGGAATATGTGCGCCAGCGCTATGAAAATGACTCTGAATTCCGTAAAATCCTAGACGCGGTGAAAGAACGCGATGGTCGTCTTGTATACAGTCCTCTTGGCTCTGGCAATGAGTTGAGCGGCAAAGTGGAAGGTGAAACAATCACCGGTGACAACTTGTATGGTCGCGCATTGATGCGTGTAATTGGTCTTACGTATTAAAGACAGTATATTTATTATTTGTTTTTATTTAAACATATAAAAACAAATAAACCTTTTATTTACTTTTTGAAAGCAAATGTGTTTCCAGTTATGATATTTTTATTTTTTAGTTTTTTATTAAACAAACTGGCATAAATTATATGATGATTTGTCCAATGCCAATCAAACCGTTCCTTCCGAGACATTTCAGAAATAAGTCTAATACTATGTTTACGTTTTCCGTCTACATAATATGTATCGTCTTCCATGTAACATGTGCAATGAAATGAATGATTGCAACTACAAGATTCATCCTCATCATACAACTCGCCGTATAGGTCATACGGATTGCATTCCCAACCTTCTTCTTGATAGCCATCGGCTGGTTCTTCAGTTGCATATGTTGGAGTATATACAATATTCATGATTTGTTCAATGGTCACTTCATTTCCAAAATTAGGTCCATAAACCTTGCGCCAACAAATTCGTGCTGGCAACGACAGGTCTGAAAGAAGACGCCCATCATGGGTTTTCACACAAGTGCACTGAAACGTTTTTTCTGTATGGCAATACTCAATATCCAAATAGTTTTCTTCACGAGTTGTACTCACATGACAATCGGGGGCAGGTTGACTTTCATCTAAGAAATCAAGAAATGTTTTTTTCTTTTCAACGGATTCAATGCAATACTTTAGAAATACAAATGGATTCAAAAGACCAACTGCTTTCCAAGAATCATCCTCTTTCTTGAACACGTAAAACTTGTAAATGTAGAAGGACCCAACATCTGGAATAGTTGCATGCCCGCCGTATGCATACGTATACGCTGCATTTGAAATCCATACATCTTCTTCTTCATTGTATATGCGTGTAAAATCATAGAGTTCATCATAGTAATAGTTATAGTTTTTCTCTGCGTCATTGAAGCATGCATTGGGGAAAGAGCACTTGTCCATCGTTTCAGAAATGTTGGTTTATAGAAAGTCTTGGTGGATAACGACGCACTGTGTACATGAAAAAACAATTTTCAATTTTTGTTGGTGTGCTTAGAATTACAAATCGGCATGCTTGGTCTAGTCGTCACGCAGTGGCGCAAGCCATGTTTCATGCTCTGCCTCTGGAATGCGAAACTCTGCAAAGAGTGCACGAGCAGCAACAGTACGTTCTGCCAGTGGTTTGGACATCAACTCGGCAATACGCTGCTGGAACAACTCACGCGGAGCCGCGGTTTCCAAGGATTCATCGTATCCTTGTAAAATATTGATAAGTCGCGCCATTTTGCCATTTGAGCACATACCTATGCCTTCATACAGTTCCTCTGCTAGGCGTTGTGTAAGTTCGTTTCTTTCCGTATGCCCGCATATATAGGCCCAAATATAATCTAACACACGACTGTATGGGATTGAGAATGCGCTCATATTGAAATAGTTATCGGTAAGTTCTGTGATGGCTGTATCACGTACATCACGTGCAGGCCAACGAAGTGTTGCACTTGTAGTAAAGATTCCGACAATTTCTGGGAGCGTATCTTGGTCCGCGGGCGGTGCTGGACGGCTTAACAACTCCACAACAGCCTTGTGTGTGGCGTTTTGTACGCTACTGCGGTGAACACTTTGTGGGTCCACCGCAAATGCACGCAAATCAATGCCACCTTCTGGGTCAATACCAAAGACTACGGGTCGTGTATTTAGTTGTTCTTCAAATTCGGCCTGCAGTGCCAATTCTGCCAACTGCTGTTGTGCTGCTGCCTCTGCTTCTCGCTGTGCAGCAAGTTCAAGTTCAAGCAATGCCTGTGCTTCCCGTTGACGCTCTGCTTCTTGACGTACTCGTTCTGCCTCTTGACGCGCTCTTTCTGCTTGAAGATATTGCCGTTGGTGTTGCTCTTGCAAACGCTGTGCAGCATTTTGCCAAACAGGATGCACAGCACGAACGGGCACGGCATGGTTTTGAGGAACCGGCGCCGCATTACGCACAGGTTGGGCAACAACCGGCGGTGGTTCCCGTTCAATTGCCTTGATTTGTTTTTCAATACTATCAAGGCCGTGTTTCACTTGCAGAACAAGACGCCGATTTGCTTCCGTTTTGAGTGGCACCATTGCCGCTACTAAACTTTGCATTTCACGTTCCAAATTCTGAGCGCGTGGATTGTTGCCCAAGCGCTGCAGGCGCGACAACACCTTTCCATGACGTTTTGCCAGTTTGGCATATTTGGGATGCTCCTGTACCGACATTTTGGAAGAAAGGAAAGTAAGAAAAGAATGAAAGGGCACGCACAAGCACACTAAAAAAATATAGGGCAAGAAATGCCTTTCAATTTTTTGTGTTAATGTTTATACAGCCGCAAGTTTCTGCGGCAGCGACCTTATGCCTCAAGAAGAGGCTCCAGCCAAGCTGCATGCTCGTCTTCAGGAATACGAAACTCGGCAAAGAGCGCGCGGGCAGCGGATTCACGCTCCGCGGCCGGCTTGGAAGACAGTTCGCCCATACGCTGCTGGAAGAGTTCGCGCGGTGCGGCCGTAGCCAGTGATTCATCATAGCCCTGCACAACGTTAATAAGCCGAGCCATTTTGCCATTTGCACACATTCCGCGGCCTTCATACAGTTCCTCTGCCAGGCGTTGTACAAGTTCGCCCTTTTCTGCGTGACTGCGAATGTATGTCCAAAGATGGTCCACAACACGGCCGTAGGCAATATTGAATGCAGTTGCGTTGAAGTAATTGTCTGTGAGTTCCGTAACAACGACATCGCGTGCTTCAAGGCTGGCCCACCGCAGCGTAGTGGAAGTGTTGAACACTCCAACAATTTCCGGTAACGTATCCTGGTCTGCTGGCGGCGCTGGACGACTCAACAGTTCCACAACAGCCTTGTGTGTGCTGTTTTGTACACTGCTGCGATGAACACTTTGCGTATCGGCTGCAAATGCACGCAAATCAATGCCGCCTTCTGGGTCGCGGCGAAATATAACAGGGCGAAGACGAAGGTCTTCGCGAAGTTGTGCAGGGTTGTTAACTGCTGCACGTGCAATATCGGCTTCACGCTCCTGTTCTGCAACAATTGCACGTGCACGCTGTCGTGCCTGCTCCAATACGTTTTGCTGGTGTTGATGATTGCGAATCTCTTCGCGTACGTCAATTTCACCGCGTTCAAGACGTTGTTGAATATCGTCCATATCACGCGTTAATCCATCAGCAGTACGACGATTTGGTGCATTTCGAATTTGTAGGAGAGGTCTCACCATTGTTGCTAAATTCCTGCTCAACAATGCTAACCATGCTGTATTACGACGTCCGAGTTGGCGATGAATTTCCAAACTCAATGTTTGAATGCGTGTAATTAAATCGGCGCGTCGTAGCGACAATGCAATAAACTCCCAATGAGCGCCGTCATTAGGGCCTTCACGGTTGGGCCGTTGTGGCTGGTGGCCAAGTTCAGGACCGCCGCCACGTGACCTGCGCGGGTCAATGGCAACCGGTGCAGCGGACTCGTGGATATGACAGAGTCCGTCGCGTGTACCGGACTTCTTACAACGACGACCAACGGCTGTCTTTGCTGTGCAACGAACCATATTGGAAAGGAAATGTATGGAATGAAAGGAAATGTATGAAATGTATGTACCGGCCTCCATTGCCGATAAATATTGCATTTCAATTTTTTTACGAAAAAATTGAAACGTAACTTTTTGCCGTTACAAACCTGTGTGAATACACCACAGATTTCTTCCTGTTCTTCCTGTTCCTCCAATGTCCATCCTTGTCCATTCCGCGGCTGCTGCTGCTATCCTTTCCCAGTCCATTGCTATCGGTATGCTGCCACGTATCACCGCGTCCAGCACGCTTAAAACTGTGCCAGAGGAGTGGCTGTCCCGCCCCGCAACCTACAACTCCAAGTGGCCTTTCCAGCCTGGTATGCGTGTGCGCACCAAGGGCTGCAATGGCTACGAGCGCGAGTTGGTGCTTGACCACGCAACACAGACATTTCATTATAAGGGTCTGTCTGGTTCAACGCCTACGGAGATTCTTACAAAGATGGCGCTGTCTGGTTATATGCCATTGAGCACCGCTCGCTCTAATTGGTCCTCTATTTGGGTGACGGATGACATTGGACTTGTGAATGTGCTAGGCAAGGACTTTCGTCGCGCGTTCTCATTGCACAATGGCCACAACCTCAAAAAGACCATGCGCCTGGATGTGCCACCTCAGAATACAAACTCCAAGTGGCCGTTTACGCCCGATATGAGAGTGTTTACCAAGGGTTGGAAGGGCGCCGAGCACGAACTTACACTTGACCACACGACACAGACATTTCATTGCAAGGGTCTGTCTGGAGCAACGCCCACTGAGATTCTAACAAATATGGCCCTGGCCGGCCATATGTCACTTAGCGAGGCGTTTCAAAACTGGTCGTATATCTGGGTCACTCGCAATAATGACACAATTCTTGGCAAGACACTTCGCTGGGCATTCTCTGTTGAGAGCGGCTACGACATGCTTGAGCGTGAGCGCCTTGATGTTCCTTCAGTATTTTAAATCAGATACATCAATTCCTGTGAATGTTTTAATGGTATGTACAGCAGATGCTATCATCTGATTTTCCATAAGCGGTTGTGACCGCAATTCCTGTATAGTATTTTTTTTCGTCAATACATTGATGTAATATATACATAATGAACCGAACGCAATTACAGCACCAATTGTATGCATCCAAGAACGAATATAACATTTGCCTTTGACAACGCACTCAATTTCACTTATTATATAATGACCGCCAAATACTAAAATTACAACATACATTAATGATTGTAATCCGCCAACATAAAGCAAATTGGAAACAAGTCCGAGAACTAACGCAAGTCCAATCAAAATGTACAAAAGTGTTACCTGCAGCATTCCTTACTTACTGAAAGTATTTTATCCAAACCAGTTTGCGTGTTTTCCCTGCATAAGCCCGGACAAATGCCTATCATTCTTCGGGTCTATCTTATTTTTTTTGCTGTTCTACGACGATGCTTTTTAGCCGACCTTTTTCTACTTTTTCTTCTGCCTCCTTTGGAAACCATGATTGCACTTAATTCTTCTACCAGTTTGCCTAAATCTAACGAACATATGCCTAATCCTTCAGCCTGCTTTCCAGTAAGATATAATGGTTGTCCCATTTTTATATAGTCTCTTACATTTGTTTGAAATATATTATGCATTACATCCTTGAGTGAATCATTATTTGCAATCAAATGTAAGAATTCATCAATGAAAGTGTGATAACGTCCAACATATTCGTCTCTTAGCCCGGCATTCTCAAAAGGGTCTAACGTTCTATAAGCCGCCTGGGACATTTGAAACCCATTAGAATTAAACAATTTTATAAGCGCATGCATTTTAGACTCAATCTCTCTGGCAATGCTAGCAGCACAACCATATTTAGTCATTTCTGATGTCACCATAAATGAAGCCAATAGGGGAACTTTAGTAACTGCATCATAACCTCTTTTGTCTAAAACTACATAATTTGTTAATAATGATTTCATTATAGTCATATAAAACTGTATTTTTTGGAATGCCAAACGATGCTCGGCTTGCTCGTACATAATTATAACCGCATATATATTTTCTTTGTATTTATCAAAATTGTTGTCCCACCAATCGGGTGTTTTTGTTAAATCAATCTTATATTTTTGTCTATACGTTTCGATTAAAGGGTCTGCTTTTTGCCTGAACAGCGCAAGACCCTCCGAAGAACTCCAGTTTGCTTCATTATATATGTTTGACACCCATTCAATGCTTTCGTTCAAATAAAACGGATCAATACAAAATTGTTTTAATCTTCCCTGAAAAATCATACAGGGCTGGCACCCAAGTAGTTTCCAACTTAATGATTCTTTTAAAACATTCACGTCTGCTTCCTCAAGAAAACCCATGTTTATTGCTAAACTAGCCGATTTTTCGTAAAAAACCTCATTGCTTTCAAGAGCCCAAGGTAGAAAGTATAAATACTTTGTAAAGAAATCATTCTGTTCTTGTATCAAGTCCGCAATTTTTACGTCATCCTCATTTATTATTTGTTTGCCACAACTTTCACGTAACTTTCTTACTAAATCGTCTACATTATATTTTGCTTTTTTATCAATTAGTGCAACCGTTTTCATTGCCTCAGACAACACACAAGATTCCTTATCTTCTGGACACAGTCCACAAGCATAAATCCAATCACCATCACTGACCGTGGTTTTAAATGGAGATAATCCTTTGTATATATCACTGTCAATTTGATGCTCTATTTCATATGTACCAAAGTCTTCGGGGTTAAGATACTCTTGGCCAACTTTTGGAAACTTTGTTTTAGGGTAATGAATTCCTGCTTCAGCAAGTCTTATAAAAAACTCATCTTCTGAATCCACTAACCTGCCTAATTCTGTAATCATTTTTTTTGGAATCATATATGTATTCTTAATGTGTTTTCTTATTTTTTTATTAAGGAGTCCACCTTTCATTTTTCTAGTATATCGCCTAGGCATCTTATATATCATGTAAAAACAAAAAAACTGAATTTTTTGTGACACCGGGAGAAACTTTTCCAACTTCATCAAAGGTAAAGAATTTATTATAATTTTTAAACTAATTGTCACATAAATTAATGATTGTAATCCACCAACATAAAGCAAATTGGAAACCAGCCCGAGAAATAATGCAAGTCTAATCAAAAGTACAAAGTGTTACCTATAGCATTATTTAGTTAATACCATTTTTTACACAATAGGAATAGCCATATTCATCAGTGACACATGTGTATCCGTATGGGCATCCATAAATTGAACAATCGTTATATGCATAGGACCACCAACCCCACCACGATCCGTTGTTGCTAACATTTACATATCGTGGTCCTGGACCACGATGCGGAGGTCTAGGCCCTGGATGTGGTCCTGGACGCGGTCCTGGTGGTCCTGGACGTGGACCTGGTGGACCTGGTGGACCTGGGCGTGGTCCTGGTGGCTCTGGGCGTGGTCCTGGTGGCCCTGGACGCGGTCCTGGATGAAGTGGATACGAACCACGGCCACCCGTTGAACCACCGCCTACGGAACTAATCATAGGGCCACTGCGTTGTTCAAACATTTCCCTTTGTCTCTTGCGATACATAGCAAACCATAGTACAACAAGTAAACCAACTACCAACCAAAATGGTTTCATTCTACACTGCGCGCACACAAAAAACGCACACCCTCGGGATGCCCGTATTAGTTTTTACGCTTCATCTGGCGACCTTTGCGACGAGTCTTCCTTGTCTTACGTTTGCCGCCCTGAAGTTGCAAGCCCGTGCTTTTCTTATGAGGGCCAGCACGCAATGATGCCGCGTCCCTTTCTAAATTTGTAGTAAAGCCAAATGCATAATTTGCAATTTTACGGGTAACATTTTGTGGTAATTTCATTTCTTTTTTAACTGAGACTTTCCCTTTCAAACCCACTTGTGCTCCCATAAATCCTAGGCCACCTGCTCCTGCTCCTGGAACTTCTTCAGATACTGGCACAAGAACATTTCCTAACTTATCTTCAATTGCTGCTTTTGCTCCCAACCGTGCTGCTACCTTTTCATTTAATCTTGCGGCCTTTGCAAGACGATTCGCTCTATTTTCAGGATACTCTTCAATTTGATCTTCATAACATGGCAAATACATAGAGAACGCATTTTTTGATGATTGAAAAAGATAACCAACTGCAGGCGTTCCATCATGTTTTTTTACTAGATATGGTCCATCTTTGATAATGCTATCATACCAATTATTTTCTATACGTACCCTTGCTTTCATTCCTGGATGCCATTTGCCCTCTATTGGCACAGGTGGATAATCGGGGTCAAATGCGCCTAGTTGTATTATTGCATCATGGTCACGATAGTCGATTTCTACACCTTCTAAATCTGCCGGCCATTCGATTAATTTATCTGGATCTGATGCCGTCCAATACTCATCGGGGTCAATACCATGCACACCATCTACCTCATTAACCTTATGTAACATTACAGTCCCATGCTCATCAATATCCACAATATAATAGGGCCCGCCGTTTATTTTACGTATATACGGACTCATAACTGTCCCATATGTCCGGGCAGTGTTAAGTGTTGCTGGTGTGACAATTTCAAAGTATGGTTGTGGCGGCAACGGTGGCGGTTGTGGCGGCAACGGTGGCGGTTGTGGCTAAGCCATTCTAATAAAACGGAACATTATATTTGCGTGCGCACACAAAATTTGAACCCCTTGCGGTCCATTCACACAACGACAACAGTATGCCTCAATCAATTTCAGATGGTGCCCTTGATTGGCAGCGCCTTGCGGTAAAAAACGCACACCCTCGGGATGCTCGCATTAGTTTTGAAGAAGAAACACACACGTATACAATTGACGGCGCCAAAAAGAACTGGACAAGTTGTACTGGATTCATTCACGGATTCTTTGAGGAATTCAATGCCGACGAAGTAATTGCAAAAATGATGAAATCCAGGAAATGGCCTACAAGTCCTTACTTTGGAAAGACGCCCGAAGAAATCAAAAAGCAGTGGTCTGATAGTGGCGCCGAAGCATCTGCTGCTGGTACACGGATGCACTTGGACATTGAACATTATTACAACGCAGAACCTGTTGGAAACTTAGCAGGCGACAACTATGAATACAATCCTGGACCCGAATGGAATTACTTTATGGCGTATGAACGAAAGTGGCGAAAGCCCCATGGATTTACTGCATTTCGTACAGAATGGTTGGTGTTCAAGGAGGAAATCAAACTTGCTGGTTCCATTGATATGGTGTACAAAAAGCCCGATGGTACGCTTGCAATCTATGATTGGAAGCGTGCAAAAGATATGAAATTTACCAACGATTTCCAAAATGGACTCGCACCACTGGACCATCTTCCAGACACAAATTACTGGCATTACAGTCTACAGTTGAATATTTACCGTCGCATCCTACAAGAAAAGTATGATGTCAAAGTATCCGAACTTGCCCTGGTCGTCCTACATCCAAACAATCAGTCCTTTAAGGTGATTCAACTTAATATGATGGATGACGAAGTGCAGGCAATGTTTGACGTGCGTGCAGCCAAACTAGCAGAACTGGAAGCGGCTGAAAAAAATGTGACGGAAAAGTAAGATGCCGCCGTCCAACAACAAACTTACACGCGCCGAATTTTTGCGTCTTTATAAAAAACAACAGGATATTGGTCAAAAATACGGCAGATTGGTTGCAAATACATTGATTGGTGAACCTACGGACGTTGCAAAAATGCAATCCTACTTTCAGGAATGGTTACAGTTAGAAAAAGAAATGCAAAAAGAGATTACCGACCCTACACCTCCACCGGCCGCAAAAGGTGGCCGCAGGAAGACGCGCCGCCGGCGGAAGACACGTTACTCATCCTCATCTGTATAATCAGAGTTAACTGCGGCTACACGCGCCGGTGCAGCAGGTGCAGGACTCTCATCAAAGTTCCCCCGAAAGACAATGCTATGTTCAGCACGCCCAAACCGTTTTCCAATCTGTTTGAACTCTTCCGTGCAGTAGACGTGGATTTGATGAACTTGTTCCATAAGTGTTTTGTGTGTAATACTATTGTTTGTTAGCACTTGACGAATCGTATCACGCACAGAATTTACAAATACTTCATAAACCTGCCGGTTGGCCTGTTTATGAAGTGCATTTTTTTCCGTTGTTTGAAGTACTTTTTTGTATTCGTCATCATTTATCATATTTAGCATATATTTTACACGCAGGTCGTGGAATTCATCGTCATAATTGCGGCTTTGGCGATTCACTTGGGATTCGTTTTCACGCATAAGACGCCACGCCTCAATGAGATATCTTGACGCAGCAGGAAGATTTCTATTTGTTGAGCCGCCGTACAGATAAAGACGATCATTGCGTCCTGTTAGTTTCTGCATAATCTGACGGTCAAGAACAACGCCGCAGTCACCCTGTGGTGGCCCCGCGGCCGCACGGGGTGCATCTGGATTTGCAGCCAACCACTCAAAGTAATGCGGGTTATGGACAGGACCGGCGGCTACGGCTCCCGTGCGCCAATTGAAACCTGTATTGCATACAGTACACCACATTTGGTCACATCCCTCCAGTTTGGTAATACCTGCACCGCACTTTGGACACGGTTTCGTATCACGTGCCAGAAGACGCGCGGTGGCAATATTGTTTGGATCGCAGGTATGACCAGGGTCTTCACGATTCGGTCCTTTCAGTTCGTGGCAATCAGGACACGTGTACATATCGCAAATACTGCATTTCCACGCCGTACTCAAGAATCCTCGGCAATCGGCAGCAGGACAAGGACGCACAAACGCCGCAGGAGCAGCGCGTGGTGCTGCCGCGGCTGCACCTTCTGTCAACCGCGTGCGACCATACGTATCCACTGTTGTCATGTAACGTCTGTATTCCACACGCTTACGTGCAAGTTGACGTTGCAATTCATTGATTTGCTCGTCCAAACGCTTGGCTTCCTCTAATCCAGCATCAAAGGCCTGTTTTGCAACACGGTATGCCGCTGCATCCTCCTGTGTTGCCGGTAACTTAGACCGCTCACGGTCAAACAGTACCTTTTCACGATGCGCTTTATATGTATGAAGCCTGAAGGTAGACGTGAGTTCCTTATCCAGGAAATCACGTGTCCATTCGCGTTTACAATCCGTATTTACACAAATCGGTACAATATTAATATCATTCAAAAGGTACTGTTGAAGACAGCCACGGCAGATTTCAACAGAACAGTACGGGCACGTTGTGCACGCCCGCGTAGATTTATTAAAGCCCTCAAAACATACGGCGCACGATTTATCTACAATTGTATTTTGCATTTTGCGGGTTTTTGTGAGTTGCTGGTCATCTTCAATTTTCACCATTGAGTCTTGCTACAATTTCCTGTAATTCTTCTGGCAATTTTGATTGTCTGACTCTGTATTCCAGACGGGTTTCTGTCAAGATTGGAACAGGCACACCTTCAACATCTAACATAATAAATGTATGTTCACCTGCACCTTGATAACCGCCTTTTATTAATTTTGCAACATTCCGTACACCACCTGGTCCCATACTTGTTTTAAATATGTCAATTCTATAGTAGTTTGCAAATTTCTGCCAATCCGCATCTGTGCCTCTGAAGTCTTCTGGCAACGGGTCATCGGTTCCTGTTATAGTAGGCCATAGTGCAGTCAACCGCGCATATGTATCGCGTTGAAGATCCGCGGCAAATTGTAACGATTTATTTTTATACGCACCATCTGCTGCAGTTCCAACATCCGTTTCTTCAGGATATGTAAGACCAGATTTGTACTTTGAATCGCCAAGGTCCGTAAATCCAAGTTGTTTGTACAATGATTCATCACCACGTCCTGTTGCGGAAAATAATACTGTATCGCCTTCATGTACAACTGCGCCCTTTGTTAATGAATGTGGTCGCAGTAATGAAACGCGATGTTGTAATATTTCCTCGGCTTGCCGAAACGTACGAAGCAATTCGTCGGTTAGACGTGCCGTCAAGACGCGCACGGGGTCCACATACCGTTGCGTGCCCTTTGCGTGAATCAAACAGCGCCCATCTGAAAATGTACAACTTCCAACGCAATCACTTTCTTTACGTATTTGTAAACAATCGCGTCGCAAAATGGAGGGCGTTGCACTCCCTTCCTGTGTAACACCGTAGTGTACAAACGGATATATCAAAATATCAAGACGTTTTTGAAGTTCATACAATGGCAGACGTTTGCGTGCTTGACGAAGCAATTCAATCTGTTTTTTGGCGTGTTTGCCTTCACGACTATGTAACCAATTTGAGAATGAAATACGAATATGCTCATACGCTTCTTCCAAAACCTCTTCATCCGTAAAATCCACCGTTTCAGCAGTTGGAATCGTGGGTCCTAATAATGCAATATCAATCTCCCAGGGAAATTCGGATATTTCTACGACTTGCGTTGCCTTTGTCTTATCTGGTATGGCGTGTTTGATATCCTGTGATAATGAAACAGGTTTGAATGGCACGATTGCCTGACAATCTAATTTTATACCAACATACGACTCATCTTTGAATACAAGACTTTTTGGTTTCAAACCTGGAAAATGATGCGCAATGCGGTTTGGAGACAACTTGCTTTGTTTGCCAACCAAAAATGCAATCAATTTATCCATGGGTGGCAAAGGCAATGCCTCTTCGCCAAATACGCTGGGTACACGCATTAACACACAGCCATCATCCACACAAGGAATATAATATTCTGGCGATGTATCATATGGTTTCTGTTTAATAATTACACCCACAAGACGATTGCTTCGGTCACGTACTAGTTTTTTAATGTCACTATAATCTGTTAGTACAGTTTTAAGAATCGCAACCAATTCGCTTAACCGTGGCACCAATGCATCTTTCTTTTCCTCAATTTCAATCCAAGGATGAATAGGTGCACTCATGCGCCCGCATCCATTTACACCACCATAATATTGATCATAAAATGAACGCAACACTGCGCGCACAGGTTCACTTAATAGATTGAATTGAGGACCATACGGTTGAATTGCACCAAACAATGTACGAATTTCTTCTTTTCCGTCTTCACCACCATAGCGTCCCTCATAAAATACAAGCGGGTCAAAGAAACCTGTTAATTCATTTTCAACTACAAAAATGATTGGCGGCTTTTCTTTTTGGCTATACAGTGATATGCCGAATTTAGGGCATTCAATAATTGCGGGACCTTCTTTTGTCAATTTTATTTTTACCAGCACAAACCCCGTTGTTGAAAACAATCCCTGGCACGTAAATAATGTTTCCAATAAACGTAAATCTTTGGGTGCTTTTTCATCCGTCATATAATTCTTAAAATTGTTCCACGCCAAATAGGCTTGCACTGCAAATGCACGTTGTGATTCGCCCATCAGCCCTTTGGATTCACGCCAGCGTTGAAATTTCATCTCATCTTCGGCAGGTATGCTTTGTCCTGGTAATGAAAATTCGTGGTATAATGTGCCATAGTTTGCCTGTATAAATGCATTGAACATGAGCGGCTCCTTGATTTCAAACATTCGTTCAATGCCTGCATTAGAAGATATACTTAGTTTATCGTCGTCTCCTGTCAACATATAATCTATGACATAATTTGCGAATGCAAGAAAACTCATTGCATTTTCACCTGTGTTTTGGTATGTTATGCCCAACCCATAGCGAATAAATGCGTGACCAGGCATCATTAATTTGGAATTTGCGCTTTCACTTCGCACTCCTTTGTTTTTCGTTAAAAATACTTCAGGGTCCTGACCAAGCAGTTCATTTACTTCGCGTGGCGGAACAGCAATTGAACCGCGTGTCATACTTATCCACCGATCGTGTAAATCTTTGTATTCCAATGAACGCCGGCCAAGCACAATTTGATTGCATATATACCAGGTGTTTTTTGCATTGCTTTTGAGTTTCAATGGTGAAAATGGCCTATCTATGTTTTCATCAATTTCAAATTCTTGTGCTGACATTGCTTGCGCCGGTAAGACATCCACCGGTTCACCGCGCTGTACAGCAGGCAGTTCAACAATGGGATTTGGTGCCTTTTTTGCTCCCGTTGGCATAATAAATGATTTGTAATCCAAGAAACAACATGGTTGTGCAAATTTATCAGGATGGGTTAATTTTATGTATCCTGGATGAATTGCAACCTTATCGGAACTTTGTGCAGGAAGACGTTGAATCACGGTGGCTCCGCCCTCGTCGTCATAGTAGACATATTTGCTTTTTACCTTTTTTACTTTCACAAGTTTTCCTTCGCAAAATGGGCAAGTATTACTTGGTTTTCCATCTACTAATTTTCCATTCGCACGATATTGTGTGCCTTTGAATTCATCTGGAATAAGTGGAATTTCTTCACGCAGACACCAATATTCTGCACACACATAATAATTTGGCGCATTTTCATTTGTTCCTGCACGAATCACTGTCCATAATGGTTTTTTCTTTTGTTCGGCAATTAAATCACGCATTTCCTGAATCGCATCTGGATTTTCTTTCACATATGCATCTACATCTTTGCGATTTTGTTCAACAAACAATACGCTTTCGTCGTCCTTCAAATAAAATCCAAGTTGCAATGCTCGTTTTTCAAATGCAACAATATCCTTAAACATATATTTTGTTTGTGTAGATGCAATTTTTGCTTTTGAACGTTCTTTTACTGTTGTGGATGCAATCTTCATCGCAGTAACATCATTGTCTTCAAGTGGAGCCTCCACCCAAAATACATCGTTGCCATACAAACGTCGTGCTTTCATATACAATTCCGCAGTCATTACATTTGGCTGGCGATTTGCAGATGCTTGGCACGTTGTTCCGTATTCGGACTTTTCGTATTTGAACAAATCAATGTTACGACTTTGCAACTTATTTAAAAGTGTAGCCTCCTCATCAATATTTGGAATAAACTCCTTTTCAACTCGAGTAATAACAGGCGGCGCATTTGCTGCGATTGCTTCCGCGGCCTGTTCATCCTTTTGCACATCAACTGCAGGTGCTACATCAATACCCATCATCTGTGCAAATAGCAAATCTTCTTCTGACATTTCAGTAGCCACCGTTTGTTCCTGCTCCTGGGCTAATTCTTTTGCATCCGCCGGTGGTGTTTTGTTTATGCCAAATTCGGCGGATGTTGTGTACACAAACACGCTCAACAATGATAAAATGCGTTGCAAATCATCCATGGATTGAATATCAAAGCAATTAAATTTATATTCAGGATAATCGTTTTGGAATGTAATCAATGTACCAGAATTGTATTTTTTGATGATTTCATCCCGTTTTGTCACAACATCCTCACTAAAACGTTGGCGCCAAAGTTCAATATATTGTTGTGTATGCTCAATAGGAATACCAAATTCTTTTGTAACAGTTGATTGTATTTCATCAAAATTTACGGCTTCCACCGATTTATTCATTGATAAATATAAGAACGTTATGTATTCAATAACAGGATTCATATCCACAATAAAGTTATCAACCGCCTTGTACCGCAGAACCCAAGCGTTTTTCAGAAATTGTTCTTTTCGGAACAGCGGCATGATGACATCGTAGCGTGTATCAAGTTCTCGTTGTGTGGGTTTATCGCCTTCTTTTGTGACCTTGACTAAATATTGTGCAGAAAGTTCCGATAATTTCAATGGTGCCCGTTCACCCCAAACTGTTGCTCGTAAAAACTCGGGCAAAATCGCAAATGCATCCTCCATATTTTTGTATAATAAAGCACGGTCTCGGCGAGACGCAGAGATTGTCAAATCCGCGGTACCATTTTCATATATACAAATTGTCCAGCATACATTGTCTGTATTTGGCACAGGCAGTGATTTTATCAATATGACAGAGTATTGTATCTTCACTTCTTCGGATTTATTAATTGGTGACTCATCGGCCATATAGGATTCAAACAACTCTTTTTTCTGCAATGTGCCTGCTGCCATTTTTACAAGAGGTGACAGTGATGGAGCGCTGGGAAAAAACCGAATGAAAGGAGATTGTGCTGTAGGTTTCATTTCGTAAAAGTGCTGTTCAAAAAGACCCTGTGAATACAGTTCTTTTTTGGGCAAATCATACCGTAATTTGCGAAGCATACGAAGCAAAAAAGGTGATGGAGACAACAAAGGTAGTTTTTCGTTCAATTTACTGAATCGTTCATTCACCATACTAAAATATGCCTGCGCGGATTCAACGGATTCCGTAAACCAAGAATTATCCGCATTTGTAACTTTTACAAGACTGTCCTTGATTTCCAACAATGGAAAATAATATCTGAAATATCCATAAAAAACATCATCGTTTGTGTTGCGACCCATTGATTCATACAATAGTGCTGCACTCCATATATGTACTTCCTTTTCTGCACCCAATGCGTTTTTTAGAAGAAGACCTTGAAAAAGATTTGGTACAACAGGTTGAATCTCGTCATCTTTGTACAACTCTTCGCGCGCGTGGCCCAAATGTGTATATGGATTCTCCATTGTGGATGAAAAATCCCACATAAATTCAACTGGTTTGTATTTATTGTCTTCATCAGCCAGTGCAATAAACACATACTCTGGCGCCCATTCTTTTGCTCGGAGTTGCATCATTATGCGCTGTTTTAATACAAATACCGATTGAAACATATATACATCCGAAATGGTATGAGTTTCTGTTTTGTCTGGTGCTGTATGTAGTATAACACGGATTGATTGAGATTCCAATGAATCAATCCGGGGCGGCTGTAGTATATCCATTCCTATTTCCATTGCTATAATGGTAGTGTTTTATTTCATTTTCTAATCGCGATACTAATCGCGTATACCATCCTTTACACCTTCCTTGTATGTAGGTGAATCTGTTATATGCACGCCACAATATTCAACGGGATGTGCTGCAAAATCCTGATATGTATAGACCTTTGCCTTTTCGGCCTCTTTAATGAGCCAGGCAAAGTTGTTCCAAAATTCGGGTGTATGTCCAACAGATACAGTGCCGACGTGACTCATTTCATGTAATGCAACAAATACAATGACGTTTTCATTCACCAACTCCTCTTTTTCATTGCGCTGACGCAAACACATATATATTTTTTCGCCTTTGTTTACACTATAGGATGTATACTGTGCATCCGGCGTTGATTCACTAAAACGTGATGCACTGCAATCAAAGTTCTTTATCATTTGTGAAACAAATGGCTTGGACATATGACTCTGTTCCAAATACTTGCGCAAACGCAGCAATTTGGCACGCACGCGTGCCAAACGATCGGCGGATTCTTGTTTATCGGGAAGGTTACGTACTAAATATCGTTCACCGTCCACGGCGGATTTTACATACGCCATTGGATATTTGGAATCCTTCATGCGCATTGCAATGAATGCCGCAATCAGGATTGCAAGTACAAACATCCACGCAAAATTGGATTCATCCATTTCTTGTAAGGGGTATAGGTATTTATATACAATTTTTGTATCAATTATAAGAATGTCCTTTTGACGTTCATATAAATGTCATAATTATAGTTTAAAGGTAGCAATTAAGCGATTTCCATCACACGACGATTTGTATCGGGTTCAATGGTAGATTGCATCCAAGGGCTCACTTGCTGTTGGGGATTTGGGGGTTCGGAGCGCAAATCCCAGCTGGCATTACGCAAGCTCTGGCCCACAGTATTGACACCAATCAATGCACCGGCATTCAAGAAGTTCTTGCCGGCAATATCACCAGCACCCATAGGATTCACCTGGGCCCACTTGGAGTTGGGGTCGTTGGGCAACAATTCCTGAGGGGCCAACTGGTTCTTAGGGTAGCAGTTGGCAGGCTTCTCAGCAGCGGCAAAGGGCATTGGGCTGGGGTTCTCAAAAGCCTCCGTCGCAGGTGTCAAAGGAGATGCATTAAATTCCTCAACAGCATTTGGGTTACCGCCAACCATTGCAGCATCCGTTTTACCAGCATTTGCGAACATTTCGGGTTGGAAACCGTTCATGGAAGGAGCGGCGTTGGTGGGGATAACATCGCCTTCAAAGCCTTCATGCTTACGGCCAAGTAAGCCGGCAAATGTAGGGTCTAACATATAAAACACGCCAAGGGCGATGACAACAATCAACACGGCCAAGAGGATATTCCGGGACTCCATACTTGCTTCTATTTGCCTTGGTTGTATTTTTTTTACGCCGATTCTTCGTCCGTTTCGTCATTGTCGGATTGCCATTCGCTGAACGCCGACTCGCCGTCCGATAAATCAAATTCTTCATAAAATTTGGCCGCCGCATCATCTGCCTGCTCGCGCATTTCGTCAGCCTTATGATATAGTTCACGAATCGCCTGCTTGGCCTGGGCACGTTTTTGGCGAATGGATGCCGGGTCTCGCAATTCAATACAATCCGCGTCCGTCTCCATTGCTGCAGCAATGTCGGAGACTTCGGAAAGTTCCTCCGCCGCAGATGGCGCCGCTGCGTCCCAATCAAAATCAATGACGTTGGTTTCTTGCACGGGACCAACATACACCGCCTCAAACACGGGTCTGATGGTTGTCCGGGATATATGCAATGATTTCAAAGAAAGGTCAACACGTGCCGGAAATTGCTTCGCCTTCAAATCCGCTGGCACAACAATCGTCGTATAGTGGTTCCATGCCGGTCTGCCCAGCACCAAAATAATACCCCATTTTGGAGTGATACTCATCAAGGATTGTTTTGTGGGCGCATTTTTAAACAATTGTGTATTATGCATTAATTCATTTAACATTGATGATTGCAATGCTTCAAACAATGGAATTGCTGCTTCATTTAGTTCCAATTCATCTGTTGGCGATTTCAGAACAAACTGCGAACCTAACAATTTCGGGAACAGCAATTTCACGTTGAAATATGATTCACCGTCTGAATAAGTTAGACGTTCCGGGGCACTAAACATTTTCTGCTGGGCACTGCGATATAGAATGAAAAATAAGTCCGCAGTTTAAACTAAACCATGAGCAATGAAGAACGAGACCGCTATGCGGAAGCAACAAGCGATTTGGCGTCGCATATGGGCGATAAAATATTGACATTGCTGCGTACACCCGAAAATCAGGCACGCCTTCAATCCGTGCTAGACCCGATTGTGAGTCACATTATCAACCGTGTTTTTCCATACATATTGTTGTCAGCAATATTGTTCTTGATATTGTTTATATTGACTATCGGTACATTTTGGATGGTCATGCGCACTTCCCATCCAGTCAGCACAATGGCGAAAACCTTGGTCAGTGCTGTAACAACCACTGCTTAAGAATACATACTCTTCATCTGTCAGATTCCCCATTAGAGGCCGTAACGCCGCAAGTGTTTCGGGTTCATATGGAGGCGCACCTGCTGCCAGTTTTTTCCATTGTTTCTCGCCCATCATAGTTTCCTGTGTTTCATACAGTCCCCGAAGTATATCCATTGCTTTTTCGTAAGGCGACACATCCTGAACGCCCTGTTTCAAAAGCGTATATTTTAGACTTCCTGTATATTTGATTGCCCAATACGCAGAACGATAGGGTAGTGAGGGAAAGCCTACAGTGTAATCACAGCCCATTAATACACACATCATCAAGAATTGGTCATATGTGAATTTCAAATCGTGCAAGATTGTGGATAATTTGTACATTACCCAACCGGATGTATCACCTGGATATACATTGGACGTTGGAACAAGAAGTGTTTCCACACCCCGTGCGAGGAAATCCAAGTCGTTGCTAATTACCGCGGCAAAATCCCCGCGACGTGCAAAGTATGCAATCGCATTGTCTGCCTCGCCCGTGGCATTTAGACACAATACGCCACAGGCGTAAAAGAACTGCTTTGCCTGGTCACGTTCCTCTGATGTAAGAAATGATGAATTCAACGACAATGTGCGCAGTGCTTTTTCAATTGTAAGACGATGACTATTGTTTAATTCTACGGTTTCTAAATCACGTTCAAGTATCTTTTTTTTGATATCCGAATTTACACGCAACTCGCTTCGTTGCTTCAATGCATTTCGTTTTTCGGATGGCGGTTTGCCATCAAAGATAGGAAGGGGAGTTATGTTGAGCCGACGTAGCGACACGATTAATTTTGCTAAATATTCAAAGATAGATTGCTTTTGAGCCTTTGCTTTGTACAGGAATCCAAGTATGTCAATTCCAACCGTTTTGCCGCGCAGGGCGGTCCAGTCCGGTGTAAGTGCTGCCGTTTCATTCCATCGTAATAGTCCTGTTAATCCACGAATGCCCATTAGCCCCACACACACGTATTAGTTTATGCGGATTCATCTACGAGTTCTGGACAGAGTCATTTTTTTGTGACGTCATCCGCATGGACAACTCCACTGGTCGCGTTTCGGATGCCGCGGCGCGCAAACGTGCCAATTCAGGTTCCACAAGTCCACACAGTACGGCGGTGCGTTCCGCGGCATCTGTACCATTTCCAAAGACCCATAAAAATCCAATATGTGGTGCAAGTGCTGCTTTCAGTACATAGTACGCAAATATGTTGGTGTTTTCCTTCCAAGCCGGCGGTGCACGTGCCAAAATCTGTGTTGCCTGGCGGTCCTGCCACGCACGTTGTTGCGCCCACGGCACATTGTGCCATCCGCACCAAAGCCATTCTGCATACAATTCGGTCCATGCTTCAAACAGTGCCGGTTGCACGGTTGCGCCGTCCCCTAATCCCCAACATGGCAGCGGTGATTCTGGCATATGCCAATCCCATTCCAAGGCGTGTATGGATTCGTGTAGGAGCACGCGTTCCCATTCTTCGGCACGATATACCGTGATTTCATTTGAACCTGGCACCGCCCATCCACCATTTACCGTACGTTTGGACGGCCATTCATTTGCCCTGATGACTCGTGGGTCGTGGCGCCAAAAAAGAATTATCGTAAACCCACGCGGCACACCGAGCCACGTAAATAGCGCGTCCGTTGTTTCCGCAATTTTGGCAATTGTACGAGGTTCTTGCGTATATAAAAGCAACTTTCCGCCGCGTGCTAAATCTACGGCATATCCTTGAGTGCGTGGTTCTTGTATAAATGCGTGTATTACCCCTTCATCCCAACTATTTGGCTGTGCTTGGCTTTTTGCGCGGTGCAGTTCGTCGTTTTGGAGCGGCCTTGGGGGCGGTTGTTTCACCCGCTCCACTTTCGCTGCTGACGAACGCAAAAGATTCCAAAGTTCGTGCATCTTGAATTGGCTTGGGTTTTTCTAATTTGCTAGAATTTGCGTATACGACTTCAAAAAGCGCCAGGAGACCTGCTTCTAGAGATAACGGTGTGCGATAGGATGTATGCGGTTCCGCGCGACTAAGTGCCGTCATTGCTTTAAAAAATACTGTAGGTTCTAACAATTCTGCATTGCGTTGTACTGCGGCTGCACAACTATCCATGATTTCAGGACCCATTTGGCAATAACTGAGTGCCTGGTACACACGTCCGCGAATCCATAACACTATGGCAAGTGTTGGTGCTTTGCCAGAGCGGGCAACATATATCAGCTCGCGTATCATTTCATCGTAATAATCCTGCACACGACGTGGCCACACAGGAATATTGCCATCTGGAAAAAACTGCAACACATCTTGGGCACGTTCCAGTCGCCCTTCACATCGTTGCCACGCCAGTTCGGTTTGCAGTGCTGCAGGCAATGTTGGATGTGCAGACCATTCAAGAAGCGGCATGCGTGGAATACGATGACGCACAAATGCATCTTCCAGTATAGCCAACGGACCCGTCATTTCGCGTGCTGTAATCCAAAGCATGCCTGAGGCGTTTGCCGGAAGCACATATTGGTTTATAATGGAGCGAACACGAATTGCGGCAGGTAGTGATAAACTATGTGCACGACGCAATATAATCAACTTACGACCACCGGCACGTAATCCAGTAAGAACATCACCACTGCTGAAAAAGGATGTCAACAAATCACCAATGATTTGTTTGTCCTGCATAGACAAATTGGGAATATCAATTTCAAAATGGTACGGACTTGCATAAACACGCGCCTCATATCCATCGCCCACTGAAAAATTCCGTGTTTCCATCGGAAGAGTTATTTTTCCACCGTGCGCGACTTCAATCCAAGCACGTGCTAATGATGTTTTGCCGGAACCATTTGGTCCAATAAATAACCACGGTGTATGTAACCGATTCATTCTTACATTAATAATGAATCACTTACGTTTAGATACTTGTTTGTGTTATGCCGCAGCCAAATTATCACGCAAATTGCTGATTGTGACTGTGCTTATAGATGTAGCAATGAGGGATGCAGGCAACGCCACCAACATCACAACGCCCAACGTAAATTGAATCATCATTGCAGGATTGTGTGAGAAATGGTACAATGCCAGCGCATATCCAACAATGCAAGCAGCAAAACTAAATGTGCTTATGACTGCTAATAATTTCGTATTTTGCGCAGAATCCTTTGGCACCAACGTAGCAAATGTGCTGATGACCACAACCATCAGCATCACACAGATGCCAATGGAAATGTAAAATTGCCAGTTCATACTTCTAATGTATGGCAGCGATTTGTTGCAGGCAACCGTTTGGTTAGCGCCGCCCTCCAAGTTGTGCAGACCGTGTAAGTGCCTTTGCAAATGTATCCCATTGAGGTGGTGTGCCGGGTGGTGTTATTATAATAACTACAATTCCTAACAAAACAACTACTGAAATAACAATGGGAACAATGAATCTGCGAAAATATGTATCTTTAATCTCAACCTCCATTTACTATGGTGTTTGAAATTCCTACATTCATAGTAGGATGACAATCGTGACAACATCTTCGTATCAGTGCAATCCGGCGTTGCATCGCCGGGGTGGCGATACCTGTTTGCCATTAACTGCATTGGAACGTATGCGTCGTATATGGAACAAAACGCATCCCCGGAACAAAATCGTGATGCCGTCGCAAACACGAAAAGCCGGTGCAAATGCGGGAAAACAGGCAGGTTATGCACGCAAATTATGGGATGAATTGCGCAAGGCGATGAAATCGCATTACAAATGTGAAACAGAATACTGTATGGTGAAAAAACTACCGGGATTAAGTACGGAAGATAAAAGTGGTCTGCTTTCGTATTTCCGTCCTGAAAAGCCAACACAGTGGGATAAGAAACCAACACAATGGTTGGATAGTTATAATATTGAGGATGTTATGAATCAATATGAACAGGCCGATAAGGCGTTTGAATTCATTGGTCCCGTTCCAATTGATTTTGATACCAAACTTGGCGGTGGATGGGGCAAATGTGTATCCGAAGAATTATGTAAGTTGAATTTGCCCGTAATGGCAAGCAAAGGAAAAAATAAGGTTGGTATCATTTACAACTTGGACCCACACGACGAACCTGGCTCTCACTGGGTATGCAGTTATGTAGATATACCTGGCAAGAAAGCATATTACTTTGATTCATACGGCTATGAACCGCCAGAGGAGGTGGAACGTTTTTTGAAACGGTGCAAAGACCAGGGATGCACAGAAATCTATTACAACGACGTGCGCCATCAACGCAAGGGGTCCGAATGCGGAATGTATTGTTTGTATACACTTATTTGCCTGTTGCGGGGTAAATCATTTTATGATATTTGCAAAAATATTGTGGATGATGATAAAATGAATGCATTTCGTGATATATTGTTTGCGGAGGAAACACCGCGTCGCGATGCCATTGAAAAGGCCTTGCCCACACTGTGCCTATAAGCGGTGGATATAAAGCAGCGTTATCTTCACTACCTTTAGAAGCATGTCGCGCCCAACGGCCCCGAATTCCTTTTTGAACGGACCCAACTATCAGAAAATCGTTGGGTTCTTACGTCAACATTACACTGCAAAGATGAATGTGCAGGCGATTCCTGAACGCATGGATTCACGTCTTCAAAAGACAGTGCAGCACTATATGACCGAAGTTGCACGTCTTCAAGGTTCAAATAAGCCGTTGAATGTTTTGAATCAGGAAGTTTTGCGTGAAACAACGGCGTCCATGGATAACTGGGTACGCAAACACGAATCGGCTGCACCACCAACAACTACGTCGGTAGGTGCATTTAGCCGTCCCAGCGATGAATACAATCGCCTTTTTGAAGATACAAATACGCGCTATGAATCCCTTATGGCAGATCGTACATCTCCGGCCGCTGCACCTATGCCCGTTGTGCCCGACTTTCGTGTTGCCAAAGATGAAATGGACGAAGAAGACCCTGTGCTTTTGTTGCAACGTATGCAGCAACGACGAGAGGAACAATCACGTGCACTTGGTATTAATGCGCCTGTTGCACCGGCGGCGGCAGCCCCGCGCCTGGAAATTCGTGAAGAATCCAAACCATCGGCCGCCAACCCTGTTCCTCCCCAAGCGGATGCGCCACCACCCCTTCTTGCACCACGCCAACAGGACTACATTATTCCCCAAGAAGATATTGTGAAATACCGCGAAACAGAATACAATGTATTTATTACAAGTTCTGACCGCGACTGGTTACGCAATACAAATGAAAATCGCTATAATTTTTCCGTTATAATGAATCCCGGCAATAACAATCTGAGCGGATTTGCATACAACGCCGGTATTCGCCAGCGATTCCGTAATATTCAACGTGTGGAATTTGTGAAGGCCATTGTGCCCATTGAATCACTTACATCCTTGGTGCGCGTGGTAGGTGTAACGGATGAAGGAGCACCCATTTATGATACATCACGTGTCGTAAACGTATTTTCCTTCCCCTTTTCCAGTGTTCGTATTGCCGAGTTGGACAGCAATGGCTTCTCCACAAATGTGGAGGAAGACAATACATTTGCAATTGTACAATACGATACAACGTGGTCATCGGATTTGAATGTTCCTGCAACATACGGCGGGTCTGCTGCATCCCCTGCGACTAAATCCGGCTATACGGGTCTGATTCCCAAATTCATCAAAAGCCAGCGTGTATACGCACCAACGCCCAAAGATAACCTACAAAAACTAACACTTCGTCTTGAACGTCATAACAACGAATTGTTGAGTGATGATTCGGATGTACAGTTCATATCACGCATTGGCCTAAGTGGCACACTTACGTCCATTGGCTTAGATAATACCAACTATAGTGTAAGCCCGTCTATTCCCAACCCCTATGTTTTCATAAAAACAAATGCATATTTTTTACACAGTGCAATTGGTGAAGGTGATTTAATCAATATTAAAGGTTACACTGTGACACGAGGTGGTGCACCATCCGATAGCACCTGCGTAGATTTTGAAAACTGGATTAATCGCAATAGCGGACATTATGTCATTGCCGTCGGATATGTGGATAGTGCAGGCAACATTCAAATTGGTCGTAACAATGCTGGATACTGCAACGTTATTATATTGCGCAGTCGTTTTAATGACCCCACGGGTGCAAATCCAACTACAAATACTGTACGAACATCCGCCTATTTTGGCGGTTCCAATGTGGAAGAAGGACTGCTTGCAACACAGTTAGATACACAGGCTGTATCCACCGGAACTGGATTAATCAATATGAGTCGCCAAGTTCACATTGTGTTGCGCATTATAACGCGCGATTTTGATTCTGGTTCAAATATTCGTCCCGACAATGTGTAATCTATATTTGAAAATCTGTATTTCAAACAATTTGCTTAATTTCCGCGATTTGTTTGAAATGCCATCGGATGGAAAATAGAACCGTCCATTAGTAGAAGAATGCCGAATGGCACATATGTAATCATTGCCCTTTTGGTGCTGGCGGTTTTAGTGGCTGTCATTTTGCCAATGGCACAAAACAAAGCCGAAACAGCGGAAGGTTTTGGTTCTATTTTCAATGGCGCATCACGCAATGAATATATCGAGCGTAGCAAAAAATTATACAATAAGTTTTCTGACCCAATGGATCCCCGTATTCCCAACTTTGCACGTGTAAGTGACCCGGCGCAGATTAAACGTGTGAACCAGGAAATACAGGCGGCAACCCGCACGGCTACAATGGTTCCCTCCGGTGAAACAGCAAATTCTTCCGGTCTGGACATACTTCCCGAAGGCACCACATTTCAACTTCCACCCGATAATAAGGTTTTAGCGGAAGCCAAGAAATGCGAAGCCTTACGTGGACGTGATGCTTGCAGTGCCTTGGGCGACCCTAAATTTGCGAACTGTGGTGTATGTTTGAAAGAAGGAACACCCTATTCATTTGATGGCGCCGATGACAAGTATATTGGTGGTTTGCTTGTATTACCAGAAGACCGCAAGGAAGAATTGGCAAGGGTTGGTGGTGATACATCGAAGGTGCAATATCGTGCAACCGTTGGCTCGTGCCCACCTGGTTATTTGCATATTACCAAAGATGCTTGCCAGCGTCGTGCAAACCAACTTGATTGCCAGGAAATTGGTCAAACCGGCGGATTCAATAATGGCAAGACTGTTGAAGGAAAAGCAGTTGGCTTGGAAAAGTGTGCATTTGTTCCCAATGCAGGCGAAGATGCATATGTGTATGACCCCAAGAATCGCCGATTCAACGTTGGGTTGCGTGTGTTAGCACCAATGGGCACAGGTATATGCCGTGTATATGTGCAGGATACAAAAGGAAACCAAAAAGGATATGGACATAATACCGTGCAAGGCCGCGAATTTGTCGTGCGAGTGAACAATGTTACGGAAGGTGAAGAATTGGTTGTAATAGTTGGATTAGATGTCCCCTATCGTCCATCAGGCAAGGCCGAAGTTTTCCAAGTCGTAAACAACGACGCGGCTCCAACTTGGCCAGCTGCTGGATACAATCAAACACAGGCGACTGCAAAGGGATTGTGTGAACGTCTGGGTGCTGCACAAGCTACAAAAGAACAATTGATAGACGCGTGGCGTAATGGGGCACAATTGTGTGGAGCCGGCTGGACTTCTAGTGGATTCAATGGCTATCCTATGCAACAAACAGTGCCTGGTTGCGGCGCTGGTAATTCTATCAATGAATGGCATGGTTCGAGCCCAAAGAAAATGGGCCACTCTTGGTGCTATGGTATCAAACCGCCACAGTCCTGGAATACAGTATCCTGGAACTTTATTGGACCTTTCCATGAACCGTATGAGAATGGTTCTCAGCCTGTAGGACAAAAGAAATGGTCACAACACGGCACATCCTACCAAGCACCCTATTATCGTGCTATTTTGATGCAATGGGAAATGGCGTCACCAGGCTCCAAGTCCACACGCACGGTTGCGTTTGAACCAACAATCACCAAGATTGATGACGCCAACCCTGACAACATTGCAACAAATGGCGCAAAAACATTCCGCATACTGCGTCGGTTTGGTACATATTCAGGCAGTAATGTGATTCGTACCCCCAAACCTTCTGGAAACACCGGTTTAATGACAGATTTGTACTGGATTTGGTCGGCAAATTCTTTGAAACAAACGGTGAAGTTCAACTGCGCTGTTCCTGGTACATTCATGAATACATTTTATAACGATGAACCCGAAAAGATGAATTATGGTCCGCTTGTGACAAACCCCAAAACACTTGAATTGTTGCGCCGCTCTCCTTGTGTTGGCCAGCAACCTGGAAAATACGGCATTGAATGTTTGCAAAACTTGTTTGTTGGCTCTGGTGGTGACCCAGTATATGGTCGTCTTGCCATTGATGACGGCGGTTTATTACAATTGAACAAACCAATCAACGGAAAAGTATTGGATATGGACGGAATTGCGGGATATTTAGGAAATCTGTATAGCATTGCAACGGCTGGTCGCGATCTTGATGGCAATCCAGTCGCGGATATGGATACAATTAATGATGCCGCGCAGAAGATGTTGGGCGTAAGTCTCATCACTCCCTGCGACAATATTGTTGTGGATGGACAAGGCAATGTATCATTGACACCAAAGACACCACCTTTGGATGCACCTTGCTTGAATCACTTGTATTTGAACGCCGGTAGCGATAAGGACCGCACAGTATTTGACCGTTTGAACAAACAGTCCATTGGGCCCACATACACATCTTTGATGGACCGTTACAGTGGTTTACGAAAGAACGAAGGTAACAAAGAATCGCGCAAGCAGAATCCATTCCAAGCCTGCCAACGTACTGGAACAATTGCCCCTGTATCTGCGGATGGCAAAATCAACGATGCTGCAATGATGGCTGCAAATAAGTTTGGAACAATCAGCGAAATCCAGGACTTTTATGACGGCATTCATAAGTATGCGAATTACGCGGGTGGAAGCAATGACGAAGAACTTATGCAAAAGCATAATGAAGCCGTTGAAGCCTGCTACGGCGTGAAGCGTGCATCCACCAGTGGTGAGCGCAAGGGATGCGGTATTGCTGCGCAATACGTGCGGTTCTTGGCAAAACCAATGGCATACAACGGAAATGGTATGCAGACTCTTATCCCAACAGACAGCCAGTTTGCTGTTTACGACGGCAACAACCGTAATGTTTCACAGGGTAAACCAACATATACGGTTGCCGGCAAATACTGGATGGTAGATTTGGGTAAACCAACCGAAATCAATAAAATTGTATTTGTGCCTTCTCAAGGTGGAGCCAATGTAACACAAATCGGCTGCCCTCTTCAACTCTTGGATGCAAATCAAAAGATAGTAACACAAAAAATCATCGGTGAAATCAATAATCCTAAACGTTGGGGTCAACCTGAAACATTTATATTTACATCCAATGATTCCAAGCCAAGTTTGGCAATCAACGACATTTTGGATGGCTCAACACCATTCAGTTTGGAAACTGCTGTGTCAGCAGGAGGTTATTTCACACACGGCGGTGGCAATTCTTATCCAGTCATCACAAAGCCTGGTGCAAACATCAAAGAATCGCAGGCGTATCGTGATAATTCAACGTGGCGTATTCGCCCCGGAGCAAATAAAGACGCCACTTACTTATCTATTGTTGCTGCCACGATGAATTTGTATGGTGAATGGTACTTGCGCGATTTGCAGGGAGGTCGTGCATTTTTGAATTGGCCCGAAGGTAACCCTGTATATGCACGTGAAGTCTCACACCGCATTGTGCCTGCTTTGAATGGTGACCCATCCATGGTTTCCATCATCGCAGCCAGTGGCCGTTATTTGGCTACAATGCCAGATGATTGGACCAAGACTGGATTTGTGCAAATTAATAAGAGCGACCCGTATGATACACAGCGTGCAAGTTGGCGCATTAAGCCTGCACTTGGTGCTTAAGTAATTCGCTTTCAATAACAATTCAATATATGCATAAATAAGCATACTACATATGCGTATTTATGAGTAACATTGAACGCGACATGCGTATCTAAACACCCAAGTGGCCGTTTTATTCGTTGATAACATTAGAGTATACGAACCATGGCGCCGTGGTTAATGTTCATTTTATTTGTCGTCATTTCATTGACAGTGTTGATGTACTTACAGAAACCTAAAATGGAATATGTGAGCGAAAATTTCGTGGACGCCGATTCTGATTGGAAACGTCGTCAAACGGACTTTTCTAACAATCAACAATCCCTGTTTCACGACCAGATTGAAAAGGGCATTTTAATCAATCCCGGTTTGAACTTTACACCCGGCGAATATAACCCGGCCGAGAAAGCAGTGGAAAATATCGGTGTTTCAAGCGTGCCCAATAAGACGTTTCAATATCAACGTATGGGAACTGGTTTGTTGAATGACGCAATTCGTCAACCCGATATGTATTTGCCCGATTCCCCCGAAAAGGATTATGGAGTCTATATGGTCACAGACCCTGAAAATGCATATACAGAAAAAGATAACCAGTTTTGTGCAACCGCCAAACATCCACGTGACTTACCTAAGCGTACTGGAAAAGAATTTGTTGCGTGCGGTTGGTACTTTGTACCCGATCACAATCGTCAATCTGTTGGTGCAATTGGACGCCCAACGGAACCTCTTTTCCCTGGAAAGTTGCCTCCCAATGGCGAATGGATATGGGATATTGAAACTGCAATACGTAAAGAAGATATTAAACGATGCAATATGGTCAAGTCGTGTGATTTGCTCAATGTAGATGGTATCCGTGGTGTATGTGGATTCTGCCCTACCGAAAACAAAGGTGTTCCAATCACATCAGGTGGACAATTGAAGTACCCTGGATATTCTGGTGGTACGTGTGGAACGCAAGTGCGCACCGCACCTGAACAATGCCGTGTAGCCGCCAATAAAGTGTCAAACGTTGTTGCGAAAAACGGTCAATCGTGTGGTACACTGGGTCGCCCCGATTTTTCTAAAAACCTTCGTTTGTACTCCAAGGCCGAATGCGACCAACTGAATGGTGTATCATACCCAAATGGCGAATGCCTGCGTAACGGCGGTGGTTCCTATAGTTGGGATTGCCGTGGATTAAACGGTGCACAAATCAATCAGAAGGCCTCGGCTCAAACTGGAACATGCAGTCCTGATGCACAAGGCAACTTGACTCGCGAATGCTTGATTTCTCTCGCCACGGGTCTCGGTATGACAAAACAAGGGTCTATTGTTCGTATGTTGTATACAACAGACCGTCCCAACGATGAAGATGCACTTGCGATTGAAATGCTAAAAACCGCCAACATAACAATCCCTGATGCAGTATTGGGCGCTGGCAATATTGATGCAACAAGTGCCGGCAACATTTATAAATCTATAATGGATGCAATCAAAGGTGGCAAAACACGCGTGATTCAAAATGCTGCACGATGGTTAGCAATTGGCGCTGATTCATTTGATGTCTGCGACTTTGATGATAAAGATGTTGGTCCATTCCCAACAACCTGTGTACAACGTGCGTGGCGTATGGCCGGCTGCCAACCTGCCGGTGCAGCATATCCCAAGACAAATAACAATACAGCAAACGTTCCTTGGAGTAATGTGCGCAAGAACTTCAAAAATGCCTACGATGCAATGAAATCCGGTGATGCAATGAAACAGGCAAAGGCAACAAAGGATTGTTTGGGCATTGAATTCGGCACACCAAAACCATTTGAATGCACGGAACAAGGTGTTGAAACACTCATTTATAGTTGGGACCCACAGGACATATTGCCTGCCAATGGTGGCAGCAGCAATGGCGAACGCTATGCCGCATACATAGGTCGCCAAATCTCAAGAGATGGTTTCCCTATGTTTGATAATGCCAATACATTGGAAGGTGCACGGGATGTGACTAAAAAGACAATGAAAATGCGCACACGTATGGTACCCATTGATGATGCGTCAGGAACCACAGAACTTTTCACGGATGATGGTTCATTGATTGCTATTAATGGTAAAACTGCATTGAATGCGTGGCGCGACCAAAATGTAACTCGGTATGTTGCAAATATCCCAATGGCCGCCGGAAGCAAAAACAATGTGGAAGTATGCTATTATAACAATACTGGTCTTATGAACTTTGATTTGCGCGGTCCCTTGTCATTGCAGGGTGCCAGCAGTTTCTTACATTTCCCAAGCAAAGCTCCTGTTGCGGCTTTTGACTTCTTCCGCGGTCGTTTGGATGATGTTCGCGGTGTACTGAAATCTCAAGTAATCGGCAACCTTGGTTTCAATAAAAAAGAAGGTATCCAGGGCGCTAAATTTGGATTCAACCAATTTATTCAAATCAATACACCCATTCGTTTCAAGGCCTTCCGCTCATACACGTGTATGATAAATATGGATGAATTCAATTCTACCTGGTATCCCTCGCCTGCTATTTTTGACTTTTCTGTTACAGGTGATTTGAATGCTCCTGGTGAAGGCGCTGCAATCAACCCGTCAATGGGATTGTACTATCCTAACAAAAACGCCTTTGAGAACCGTGTTATTACATATGTATACCGCCGCAACTATTGGTATGGTAACGGCGCACAGACACCCGTGCCATCTAACAATACTTGGGTACATATTGCCGTTGTATGGCGTGGTGACTTTTTCGGACACGATTTGTATATTAACGGAAAGAAGATGGCTTCTGGATATGTGCCTGATTTGTATCACGATGTGGGACGAAAACAAAATAGCAATAGCGGCGATAAACGGTATCCTGATACTATTTTCAAGCGCAACTATATTGGTGCCGTAAATGCCGTGACAGGCATGGGTCCCATTGGTACACCCAACGCCTGGCGTGCATATACATACGGCTCAAAGAACGCTTTGAACGGTACAATGGCCTGGTTGCATTTCTACGATTATGCGTTGACACCGTCTGAAATCCAGGCTGAAATGAAATACCATTTGCTTGCACAGCCTGCCATACCTGCCTACAAAACAGATTTGAAGAACGAAGATGTAAACATTTAATATGGACCCTTGGTCTAAAAACATACAGTGTTTCAAATAATAAAATGACGAACTGGCCTTTTCCGATCGACCATACATATATTTTATGCGATCCGAAAAAAGAACCTGAACGCGCCGCCTATTTGATGAAATGGTTGCGTGGCAACAATATCACAAATTATACAATGGGATTAACGTGTTATAGTGATGACATTACAGCCGATATTGCGTCAAAAGTGTATAATCCGTGGGTGGACCGACGACCCGTAGAACGTGAACGAAGTTTTAATTCCTACAATCTCAAACAAGGTGAAATATCACTTGTATTGAATTGGGCATCCGCAGCACAAAAAGCAATTAAAGCGGGCCATAAAATTGTAATGATTCTGGAAAGTGATGTGTTGTTTCACGATGATTTTTTGGAGAAGTTGACCGATGCAATGAAACAATTGGAAGGACGTACTTGGGATTTTTTATCATTAAGCGCCGGTGCAAATCTACGACCCCACCGACCAGCCGGTGAAACTACACTTGGCTGGTTTTCAGCGCCAGGTTATTACCATACACGCACCACGGATGCTATGATTTTCAAAGTCGCAATGTTGGAAAAAATCAATGGTACGCTCATACCCTTTGCAGAAGTCCTGGATTGGGAATTGAATTACCAACTTTCCTTACATAATTCAACATCATTATGGCTGGATCCGCCGATTCTGCGCCAGGGAAGTGGCTCTGTATATCCAACAACGTTGTAAGTGTGATTGTTGTGGGTTTTTATAAATATGTATGCATTCTGAAAATTCATACATAATTAATACTCGCTAGAGAGCGATTAGCGTCGCACAGCCTGGATTTCGGCCGCCGATGTTTCCAAATCATCCTTCAAAATCGGATGGAAGATTGGTTTATTGGATGCGGCACCCGCAAAGGTGTAGCACGATACACTTCCGTTTTCACCCTTATTCAATTCGCAATCCACCGCGGATGATTGCATCACATTCAAAATAGAATCCGCAATCTTCTTTTTGTCTGTCATCAACTCAAAGATTTGCTGGTCCGTTGTTTTGCCATCGTCCATACGTTCCAATGTTTCGTCAATGGTTCGCGATTGGATACGTGCGTCCGAGAATTTCATAATGTATGTAAAAATATCTACATTACGTTCTTCTGGCGGCAAATCCATATGCGAGCAAATACGAACCGCACGACCCTTCACTTGCTCCAAACGCACATAGTTCCAATACGGTTCCATAATATGCACTTGTCGCACATTGGCCAAAGAAATACCTTCGGCGCCGGATTGTGTAATCATAATGACGCGTGCAATCTTGCCCGCAATGTTGTTTTCGGCACCAAACTTTGTTCGTACACTTTCCGCAAGTTCTGACGGTACCTTAGCCCACTTGCCATTGAAAATTGCCAACAGTATATTGCGCTTTTCACGGTCTTCATCACCGGTATATGTTATATAGCGCGGTGTATCTGGGCCTGATGCTAATGTTTCAGGACTAAGGACCCATTTTGTGCCGCTTTTTTGAATATCCAGTTTTGCATATCCTTTTTGTACTTCCAGAGCAACACCAAACAGACCAACACCTTCCAATGTCTTGAAGTTAGAATATACAAGCGCGGGTCCTTTGCAGTCTTCCAAACGGTCAATAACAGCCTGAAATTTGGGACTCAAGTTCACCAAGTTTTCCTTGGAGAAAAACTCGCCACCGCGGGCACGCATAGTAGCCACGACCGCAATCAATGCATCCGTATACGATTTCACGGTTGGAGACTTGGCCACATCCGCTACTTGGGCTACCTCTTCTACAGCACCCTCCTCGGAATCAACAACTGCCTCTGCACCACTTTCTGCAGCAGTGGCCGTAACCTGTTTTTCACCGGTTAACAGGGCACCCCACGTTTCCTCATCCGCCGGTACAGGACGGTCAATACCATCAGGGAACGCAAAGTTGCACGCCGCACGTGAGAAAATCTTAAATGTAGAATTCACAGTTTCCTTGATACGGTCATAGCGTGTTTTCTTTTGTTGTTGCTTTTCACGACGTATTTCTTCAATACGCTGCACTGTATATTTAGCATACTGATTCTCACTCATATCCAACATCACTGTATGGTTAATTTCTTCGGCCATATATTCGCGCTTACCGCCTTTGTAATACGAAATCAAGCCGGACAAGCGACCCATCAATACATTTTTCGTACTTTCTTTCACAACTAAATTTTCAGTATCAATAAATGTTTCCACAAATTCTTTGGGTATATCCGGAAGACGCGTTACACTACGAACACGAATATCCTTATCCTGTACCGGTGTGATTTTACGAATATCGGCGGCAACGCGCAATGCCCAACCTTCAACATTGCGTTCGCGCTCTATTTCGCCCTCTGCTCCTGCCAAACGCGTGCTGCGTACATATCCGCGGAATGCACCAGATGCAGGGTCCTGCACTTTACGGAATCCACTGGGTACGGGTGTGACATCCACGATTGTAGAGTTGCTTGCTGTGTTTGCAGACACTTTGGCATACTCCACTTCTGGATGTTTGTTTAACATTGCTTCCAGGTCCGCTTTTTTATCCATTCCTGCACACGCAATGTTTGCCATACGAATATCACCACCCAACATATTTGCAAGAATTGCAACTTCTTGAGGGAAGTTAATAATGGGGGTCGCAGACAGCGCAACAATCTTTGAACCCACGGCATTACACAACATACGATATAGTGTATATGATACACGATAACTTTGACCGCCAGCACACATTTTTGGAATGTATGTGGCTAAATCGCGGGGTTCATCTTTGTATGTAGTTTCTAAATCCGAGTTGTTGATGTTACGAATTAAGTTGTGAACTTCATCAATCACAATGGTTGCACCGTCAAATGCACGGCGTCCATCTGTGTTTTTGCAAGCAAACAAGTCTCTAAATGCCTGTTTTGTAATACCATTGTAGTTTATGAACACAAATCGCGCATCCACGTGTGCCTTGATTTGTTCCTTGATTTGTGTCTGGTGTTCACGAGGCAATTTGCTGAAATTTGCAACTTTCTTAGGATCAGGCAACCACGCACCTTTATTACGTACAACAAGGCCTGCTGGAATACCTACGCTTTCTAACAATTTGCGTTCAGCGGTTGGTTCACGTGGATTTGGCACGGGGACCCACGTCCAGTGATTCTCTGTACGAAATATGTATGGTCCACATTTTGTTATTTCATCCTTGTAGTTTGCACTCAAACTTGCCGGAGTCATAATGTACACGGGGCGCTGATTGTTCACAAACAATGTTTCCATGGATGCAATGGACGTACACGTCTTACCACTGCCGAGACCATGGTATACTAGAATGCCACGATACGGCGATGCTTTTTGCATAAAATCACGTACGAAAGATTGATAGTTGAATGTTTTTACCTCTTTGGAAGTGACGCCGGCCTTTTTGCACGCATCAGGGTCAATAATTTCACTGGGTTCTGGAAGTCTATAGTCTTTGAATACTTGAATAATGAATTGTTTGAAATCACGGCGTGTTGGTAATTTGTAATAGGGTGGGCGAATCAGTGATTTGTCGTGTTGTTCGGCTTCGTGTACGTGTTCGCTAAGTTCCTGTAATGATTCAGGAAGTGCACGCACCGGTTTATCGGCCGGTGGTGCTGGACCTTCCTGTTCAGTCTTTGCTTCGGCCCCGTCTTCCAACGTATCAAACACGGATGCTTCACCAGGTTGTCTTGGCTTACGCGGCGCAGGTTTCCCTGTGCGGTCATACACCCGTTCAGCTTGCCCAGGTTGTATTTCAGGCACAACACTTTCCTCCAAATCAGGTGGCAATGGTCCGCGCATAATTTTCACACCCACAGGTTTCGCAAACCGGGGTGGACCCTTACGTGGTGGCGCTGCTGCCGCCACCATTGCAGGCGCTTCCTCTTCTAACATTACCTCTTTGGATTCCATTTCTACTTATAGTTTTTTAATAAAGATATAGTTAGAATACCGTATGGCAGACCAAAAACCGTCCGCAGCACAAACATCCCCAGGCACAGTTGCTCGTGCGATTGAATCACAATCAAGTCAAGGAAATCCAACAACAAATGATTTGTCACGATTGTATGGAACAAATTGGAATCAAACAAACGTCCTTACATTGTTTGAATGGATAACGATTGCCGCATACAACATTAAGTGTCTTGAACTAGGAACAACGCATTTTCGCACTATTATTCGTAACAATACAATTCTTGGACTGGTTCTTTCCACACTTTCCGGCACACTTTCCGTTTCACAACTTGGCATTCAAGACCCTGGACAAATTTTAAGTCGCACATTGAATGCGCTTTTTATTGCACTTTCATTTAGCATTGCCATATTTACAGGATACCTAAAAATTTATCAGATACAAGAACGTCTTGAGCAATACATTAAAGTTAAACAAGATTGGATTGCATTTAGTACGGGAATTGCGTCTGAATTGCAACTTCCTATTGCATTGCGTCGTGATGCGCTATGGATTATAATCAAAAACAAAAATACATATTTGGATTTATTGAAAATGGATTTAGAATTTCCTAAGCGTATACAGGACCGTGCACGTTCTGAATTCGGCAAACATAATGTCAAGGGTCAAAACATTGATGTTTCTACACTTTCACAAATCATTATGGATATTGGAATACAGGAATTGGAAGAATTAAAACAATCCGCGTCGTCAAAAACAAATCCGGCATACGTTGAAAACGTATTGCGGAGTGTACAAAAATTATCGGCGACAAAGCGTTCGCTTGACCCTAAGGCGTTGCCCTTACTGGAAGTTGTTGCTGACGAGGCTGCAGCCCCAACCACGGGCGTTAAAAAATCACCGTCATCTGTTGTTCTTACAATGGGTTCTGAGGCGCCGACTCATCTTCAATAACGCCTAATTTCATAAGTGCACGTCGGCTTGCTTCTTGCTCCGCCACTTTTTTGTTACGCGCAACAGCAATCGCAACAACGGAACCATCGGGAGCCAATACACCCATTGTAAATGTGCGGTCGTGTAGGGGACCTTCTACCGCAACTTCTTTGTATCGGGGAGGTTGATGATATGTTGCCTGATAATATTTCAGAAGTTGGTCTTTGAAGTTATTATCTTCACTAATGAGTGCTGCAAAATCTACCAGTGATTCAAACAGATTGATGAGCCACGTTTTTACACGAATAAATGCCGCGCCGGCATTTTGTTCTGCAATGTCTAGATACATCGCACCGACCCACGCTTCCAACATACTTCCTAAGATGCGCAGGTTACGCCGACCGTTACATACTTCTTCCACATGCCGGCTCAAGATAATCCAATTCGCAAATCCGATTTTCAGGGCCAGTTCGCCAAGTTGTTTATTGTTTACCAAACGGGTGCGAAGACGTGTCAAGAACCCCTCATCTTGGTCAGGATACCGTTCCTGCAGATACAGGGCAATCACACACCCCAACAGTGAATCGCCCACAAACTCAATCTGTTCATTATCTGCTGTGCAAAGTGGCATACATCCTTCAGGTCGCGGTGCAATAATCATTGGTTCCGTTTGTTGTTGTTCTGGACGGTCTATATAGGATGTGTGAACACAGGCCTGTCGGAAAAGATCCCATTTTTGGGGACGTTCTTTGATTCCGTAGGCACGCATTATACGAAGAATCTCGGCATCCGGTATGCGACGGTTGGCGAGATTCCACGGGTTATAAATCTTCTGCTCGTCTTGCTGCTGTACAGAATCCATGGGTTCTATTGTTTCTATGGACAGACGGCTTTAGATATCATTTTTTATCTGCAAAAAATAATTGTTTTTTTTGGGAATATCGATAATTATTTTTTCGGAAAAAATTGAATATCCTATTATTTTTAGGTTGATTGGTGTGGCGCGGCAGTACCATAGCGGTCAATCCCCCACATTGCTTCCAGTTTTCCTTCCTTCCTTTCCAGCCTTCCAGGCCTTCCATTCTTCCTTCCAGGACCTTCCAAAATGAACCGTGCTCTCTTTGATGAACTGGGCAAGATGCACCCCAACTACGCGCGCATTCACGCGCTTCTTCGCTCTGGCGCTGACATCAACGCGCTTGTGAAGAAGGGCGATAGTTATTTGACCGCCTATTGGCATATGGAGGGCGGCATTGGAAAGCATAACTACAGTTGGAACATCCTGCACTCAATGTGGGGCACGGTGGACCTGGATGCCAAACTGACGGCTTTCAAGACGCACTATTACCCGCTGCTGGACATCCTGGAGACCTACGACTTTAACATTATGAATGGCTCCAGTTTCCGTATGGCAGCGGACGGCACCCAACGGGGGCACATGTTTGCCGGCTTCCGCTTCCTGGACTTGTCCGAGTTTGAAATCCTGGCCAAGTATGATATGCCGCGGTTTGTGCAGTTCTTTGAGCGCCTGTACTTCAGTAAGGGTCACAGTGTGGATGATACAAGTAGGATTGGCAGTATCTCATACCTGAGCCCTTTGTTGTGGAGTGTGCCAAAGTCCTACAAGCCTGCGGTGATTCTGTACTTCCTGATGAAGGGTGCACGCTGGAACAATCCCGCCTGGCGCCAGCCTGGTTATACTGCCCGTATCACAAACTTTGCGGCACAAGTGCCCGTGGACGCCGCGGCATCAATGATCGCCAAACTGCAACTGCAACTGGGAGTCAACTTTGCCGTGGGGCCACAGGGCGCCAACCTACGCGGCTTTCTTGTGGCTGCCTATGGCGCGATTGGTGCCGTGGCTATCCTTGAAAAGGTCATGGGGATTGTGGGCCTGGAGCGCCGCCGCCACCTTCTTTCTCGTCTTTCATAACTGACACTCATCTCATCTCTCATCTCTTATCTTCATATACACACAAAACGAAAAACAAAAAAGTTTTTCATTCCTGATGTTCAGTAACTTGTATTGTTTAGGTAGAAAAATTGATTTCTCTTTTTTTATCCATCAGTGTTTCAGATACAATATACACATTCCAAATCTTTCCTTCCATAATGAATTCTTCCATGATTCTACAGCTTCCAGCCGGCGTCGGCTACATTTCCTGGGACGAGATGCAATCGGCATATCCAAAGTTTGCAAAGGCACTCCAGAAGCGCTCTGTTGAGCACTACTACAACTACAACCCCGTGACAGCGCAGTATATGTGCAAGGAGCATCTGGAGCCAAAAATCATGGACCTGATGGGGATGGATTTCAAGACGGTGACGGCCGGCGACGACCCAGAGGCCACTGCTAAGCCCGTGCCGGCAAAGTCCCTGCCCAAGGTCTACTTTACAAACATCAAGTGCATCAGCGCCGGTTCGGTGTTCAAGGATGCACCGGACGCCGGCGAAACAATGACAATTGAAGAGTTTCTGGAGACGTATCCTGAGACAGCAGCGTCATTTGACGGCGCGGATCAGGATTCGCGACTGGATTATTTCTTCAAGCGTCATGTAAAAAATACGGACGACGGTCACGCGCTATACGTGCCTATCAGCAAGGAGCGCCGTATTATGTTTACGGAATTGCTGGAGGACGAAATTAATGAAAAATTGAAGTCCGAGTCGGCGTAACCAAACGTTGTGCCTCTTACAAAATGCCAATCATTCTCATTTACCACGACGACCATTCCGAACGGTCCGGTGACCTTTCCTCCATGAATTTTGACAACTATGTTGTGCTTGAAGTGCATTGGGGTACAATCAGCACACCTGTATCTGCAACTGCATATATGAATCAGCTTATGAAAAAATACGCTGATTCAAATATTGTAATTCTGACAGACATCTTTTGCGATGAATATCACGCGCCGTGCGGTTGCACGGGATACGATGGAGTCTGTGAGTATCATCGTGGTTATGATGAAGAGCCGGATTTTGCGCCGTGCCTTTGCAGTATCAAACACAATATTAAATGTGAGTATCACAAGTGCTAGGTGGCACTAAAAGGCTTCTGTTTGCGTTCCAAGACGCGGGTTTGCCGTCCATAACAAAATCTGAGATGCCAGTGCTTCTAACACAACCACATCTACCCGTTTTTTCATTGGATATACTTTTCGGAACGCAGCCCACCGATGGTG
>JACCDO012210512.1_pt1 | contig 53040 bp, 47 predicted proteins | sample 7446101 | NCBI WGS metagenome assembly JACCDO01 (sample SAMN15323440, study PRJNA562643) | freshwater metagenome | isolation source: river surface water | place: USA:Blue River Watershed | collected 2017-08-16 | reverse complement strand
GTAAATTCGCACAATGTAAATTCGCACAACAAGTCATTCAATCTGCAATTTTTCCTGAACGAAACCTGCAAGGATGCTATGAACATTATGGATTTCGTGGAATCTATTAAGCTACAATTATCGGATTTAGAAAACGTGGGCAAGCTTGGGTATGTAGAAGGAATATCCAATATTATAGTTAAGAACCTCAAGGCGCTCGATATCACTGAAAGACCAGTTCACTGTACAGACCAGAAGAGAGAAACCATGTATATCAGAGACGAAGATAAATGGGAAAAGGATGAATCCTATAGCAAAATTAAAAAGGCAATAAAACGCGTAGCATCCAAGAACCAAAGATTGTTACCCAAGTTCAAAGAAGCGCACCCGGATTGCGGTACTTACCATTCCAAATATTCTGATCAATATAACAAAATTATTATAGAATCGGTGGGTGGCTCTGGCGACAATGATGCTGAGAAGGAGGAGAAAATCATACGGAATATTACACGGGCAACGACAATTGATAAGGGGCAATAAAAAATATGCAAAACTGTCTATATTTTTATTCTGTTAGATTTATAAACATTTATAAACTCTAAAACTCGTCATTAAAATCGAACGCATTGTCGCTCTGTTTGTTAGCTAAACTGTACTCACCAACTTTACGCTCAAAGAAGTTAGTTTTACCCTCAAGACTGATAAGCTCCATGAAATCGAAAGGGTTGCTGACACCATAAATCTTCTTGTACCCGAGCTGAACAACCAATCGGTCAGCCACAAACTTGATATATTGTGTCATCAACTCGGAGTTCATGCCAATAAGCTTACACGGCAACGCCTCACATATAAACTCGGTTTCAATCTCAACCGCCTCTCGAATGAGCTCTTGGATCTTAGCACGGTCCACCTTTTTTGTCAATTTTGAATACAGAAGCACCGCAAATTCGCAGTGAAGCGCCTCATCGCGCGATATTAATTCGTTGCTGAACGTGAGTCCTGGCATAAGTCCGCGTTTTTTCAGCCAGTAAATGCTGCAGAATGCGCCGCTAAAGAAGATGCCCTCCACACACGCAAATGCGACCAGACGCGTTGCAAAACTGCTGCGATTATCGTGAATCCATTTTTGCGCCCAATCTGACTTCTTCTTGATGCACGGAAAATTCTCAATAGCATTAAAGAGCTTGTGCTTCTCCTCCTTGTCTTTGATATAGGTCTCAATCAGGAGACTATACGTTTCACTGTGCACATTTTCGATTGCAATCTGAAATCCGTAAAATGCTCGCGCCTCGGACACCTGTACATCCATCATAAACCGCGATGCAAGATTTTCAAGCACAATTCCGTCGCTGGCCGCGAAAAACGCAAGAACCATTGATATAAAATACTTTTCGTCACGATTTAAGCTGTCCCAGTTTGCAAGATCCTTTGTCAAATCGATTTCTTCGGCTCGCCAGAAGCAATCCACCTGCTTCTTGTACATTTCCCACACGTCTTGGTGCTTAATCGGAAACATGACAAATCTATTATCGTCAGGTGCGAGTAAAATCTCTGTTTGATTTTTTGACATCCTAAATAATATATACCGCAGATTTTAAATTTGTTTGAAAATAATAAAATAACCAAGTATCTTAATAATGGAGTATAACAGCAATGGATTTAACGATTTAGAAACAAGAGAAGCAAATTTCTTGCAGTTACAAGAGCTGATTGAAGTAAAACGAAAAATGTTACTCGACAAACAGAAAAATTTTACGGTTTTAACAAAACAGAACCATTTTTTACGCGACATGAAGGATGATTATAGCCGATATTACAAACACATTGCGCAACAAAAGGAGGACCAAATGGCCGCGCTTAATTTATTGAAGGAATATGTCCACGATTTGACTACGTCGGGGTCGTTGACCAGGAATAATATTAAGGACGCCGAGATGGAACAAGAAAAGTTGCTTCGTGAGGTGAAAACAATCAAGGCCAGTTTAGACTCTTTGGTAAATAAAACAAGGGAACTGGAAACCGATTTATAGAGCACATGCGGAATTTAATATTTTAGTATTATATATAAATGGCCGATCAGGATGAATTTTTGGATACATTTAATGCCAACATGGAACTGCTGCGTGCAAAAAACGATACTATTAATCCTGCAATAGGTAGAATACGAGCGAAGAATGAACAACTTGCCGGCGTGATAGGTCAAATTCACGATGCGGTTGCCGCACTTACAGTACAAGTTGATGCTCTTGCCGTCAGAGTACAGGCTGCTCAAGAGGAGAAGGCAAGACTTGAGGCAGAGATAGCCCGATTGAGAGCTCTTCCCGATCAACAGGCGCAAGTGCAACAATTGCAACAGCGAGTTGACCAATTGACCCGTGCAATCACGGATGCAAACAATGTGATTGCCGGAATTGTAGAGGGTATTGATAATCTTATACGCGAGGCAGACGCCGGAGGAATTACTCCTGACCAGGTTGCAGCAATAACAGCCGATATTGCTGCTATAGGAGAGCAAACACGCAGGTTATCCCAGATGCTGCTCCCTCAACCTCCTCCCGCAGGCGGAGGAAAAAAGGCAAAGAAGGCGAAGAAATCCAAAAGAATGAGAAAAACAAAAAAAATGAGAAAAACGAAGGCACGCCGACAAAGAGGCGGGTATAACTGGATAACCCCCGCATCCTCTTCCGCACGCAGCAGATCGCGCTCCGTATCTTCTTCCTCCCGAACACGCAACACTAAAAGACGTTATAAGAAATCTCAGTCATCACTCTAATTTTATTTTATTTTCAAATTTAGATCTTTATAGAAGAAAGCATCCCCTTTAAACTCGGATAATTTAAGCACTCATCGGGCCAGCGTCCATTGATTTCTTTAAAATGCAGTGTTGCCGGCCTACTACGTTTACGCATGACCTCACGTCGCGCCTGTACAATATTTCTCCACTTGCGCTGTATTAATTTTATCCAAATAGTCTTAAGAACCGCGACACATTCCTGCGTTTCCAAGTAAACACACTCCGCGATCTCTGGTTTAATGTAATCTTTTTTTGATATAATAGACGCATAATTTCTGTAAATCCGGTGTGACTTTCCTTGTTCAATTCGGGAATTGGCGAGCCGGCGATATTGGTCCTTCCCCATAGCAGCGCAGTCGTCAATACACTCTGTGTTCAAATTTTTGAATCTGGTGTTTACCAAATAATGGTATTGGACTTGCGAGTTGTTTTCTAATCCGTGTAACATCTCGTTGTGTAGTTCGCACAAAACAATGTTGAATCGCGTTGCGCTTGGCTCTTCGGGGTCATAGATATCATTGTCTTCACAATCACTGTCTTCACAGTCGCTGTATTCGTATGCGCGCTCATTGTTGTATTTATCGTGTTCATCAAAATAATTGCCATTGTGGGTCGTGTCCGGCATAATAATACTAATAATACTCATGCTATTATTAATATTTTACTCAATTTTTTTAAATTGTATATATATAAATGAAACTCGGTTCAATTGCGTCGCATATCCTTACAAATAAGAGGGTATTAAATATAGTCTCCATAATTGCCCTTTTAAATGTAATTGGGTATGTTGTTATAGGAGATGTTGAGAGTGTTGCGGTTTTTATTGTATTAGCGGTCCTCGTTGGATACTTTAGTAAAAATATGATTGTTGTTCTGGGTATTCCACTCATTGTCGTAAATATGATGGCACTCAAGAACCGTTCCTATGGTATTGAAGGGCTTGAGATGAACGAATCCGATAAGAAGACGGCCACCGACGACACGTCAATGTCGGCGGATGACAAGAAGAAGGCTGCCGATAAGAAGAAGGCCGATGACAAGAAGGCTGCTGACGATAAGAAGAAAGATGCGGATGCGGCAACCACAATAACTGGTTCTAACGATAAGCCCGCCGACCATTTTGAGGTTGGTCGTGCCAAAAACGGCGGTGCCAAAATTGATTATGCCGCGACGGTTGAGGGCGCATACGACGAATTGAATAAGATCCTTGGCAGCGACGGCATTAAAAGTTTAACCAATGACACACAACGTCTAATGAAGCAACAAGTGGCGTTGGCGGAGTCCATGAAGACTATTGAGCCGATGATGCAACAATTGGGTCCCATGGCCCAACAAGCACAGAAGATGTTGGAAGGTATGAACATTGGCGGTGATGGTGGGATAGCCAGTCTGATGAACATGGCAAAGAACATGGGTGCAAAGGCATAAAACTTGGGTATTAAGGGTATTATATTGCAAACGTATTTTAATATTATAATAATATAATATGAAAAAGTGTCCTCCTGGTGTGATATGCGTTGAAAATTTTTCCATGTTTTTCGTAGTTGTTTGCGTTGGCATTATTTTCTATCTAACTTATGCCGCAAATACCCGTCAGAGCGTTACTGTGAATAGTAATCCGTCTGAAAAAATTGTTATTAAGGACACCAGAAGAGAGAATGCTGGGTGGTTCCCGAGTTGGCCATATACGAACCTGCCGAGTGACCCGCTACTGAATCCATATGCGCCGCCACTTAGAGACGAGCGATACTTTATTCCTGGATTTAATGGTGTCCCACCCGGAGCCGTTCCGATTAACATTTCCACAAATATTGGCGCAGTGGATACGACTTATAGACAAATGGGCATATTGACCCCGACAAATGGATCCAGCAAGGATAGCATATTGCCGCTCATGGGTCGGCCATTGTTTACGAACAGAGACAAATGGCAGTATTATTCTACCAGCAATCAACACAACAACGTGAAGCTGCCAGTATCCCGTGCGGGAAAAAGCTGCACAAATGAATATGGGTGTGACAAAATATACAATGGGGATACTGTATATATTGCTGGGGTTAACGAGGCCTACAAAGTAACAATATACGACAACGATACTATAAAGTATTTGCCCTTTGTCTAATTTATGCGGCAGCGCGTTTCGTCTTATTTTTTACGAGTTTGAATCGGCGAGTGTTGCGTCGTCGTTTGCCGCCAGATTCGGGAGCTACAGCGTCGCTGGTCATTTTATCAACCGCGCCCGTAAAGGCCTTGAATCCATCATCCTCACCATCTTGTTGTGCAGCGCGGGCTGTCAGATTTTCCTCTACCTGTTTCGTAATCTCAGTGACGATAGTTTTGACCGCATCGTTTAATTTACTATTTTGTTCATCTGCTGGAGCAATCTCTTCGATGGCAACCTCAGGAGTAACAACAGGTTCGGTTACCTCAGGAGTAATAACTGGTTCAGATAATTCAGGGGTAACAACTTGTTCAGTAACCTCAGGAGTAACAACTTGTTCAGTAACCTCAGGGGTAACAACTTGTTCAGTAACCTCAGGAGTAACAACTTGTTCAGTAACCTCAGGGGTAACAACCGGTTCTGCTGTTTCTGTATTAACAACAATCGGAGCTACTTGTTCAGCGAGTTCTTCATCAGTAGAAGCCACTTGTTCTGGTAACTCAGATACAACCGTTGGTTCGGGTAACTCAGATACAACCGTTGATTCGGGCAACTCATCAGTTGGATTAACCACACTCTCAGCAGCCTCCACGCCCTTTTGGATGCCAGACATTCCCATTTCAGCGGCAGTCAATCCAAGTCTTGCCTCACCGACAGGCCCCACAGGGGGAACCTCGGACACAATCTGGTCAACATTAGATAAGCCCTGTTGGGCGGCAGATAAGCCAGCATCTGTAATAGGCAACACTCTATTCACTGGGAGTTGCCCACCCAAATAAGAGAACCGTCTCAACGACTGCCGCGACAAATTAACCTTCCGGTTTTGTCTAAATGTTTTACTCTTGCCTGCGCTGCGTTTTGGTTTCCCCTTCTTTTTCAAAGTTTGCTTCCTTTTGTTATATAATTTAGCTATTTTGCCTTTAGTCAATTTCATTCTTCTATATAAATAAATTATTATTTTTATTTATATAGGTATATTAATAAGTATGGCAACAATGAATATATCACGAGACAATGTTAAAGGTAAATGCGATTTGAAATGTTCATACAACTTTAAATATTCTGACAGTACTACAACTGCCAAAAATAACGGAGAAATGCTCAGTCTAACATACGACAATAACTCTACCACTCAAGTGCTTTATAATAACAAAAAGTACACGGTTACGTCGATTTATATTACGACCCCCTCCATACATACATTTAATGGGTCTACCACGGACGCCGAAATTTGCATTGAGCATACGCCTATAAGCGGCGGACCTCTATTTTCAGTAGGAATACCGATCAAGTCATCCAGTGAGGCAACCCCAGCGTCATCCCTTTTAACCGAAATAATAACTGCCGCTGCCACAAGTGTTCCTGCCAAGGGGAACTCTGCGAGCTTAAATGTAGACGGGTTTTCGCTGGACAAAATCGTACCCAGCAAGCCGTTTTTTAGTTACACATCTTCAACGGATAACATGCAATGGATCGTGTACGGTATCGTAGATGCAATTCCGTTGAGCAGCTCAACCCTTGCAAAACTGGGGCAAATAATTACGCCGTTCCCGCTAACCATGTCAGGGGACTCCCTGTTTTACAACTCAACAGGCCCGAATAGTGTCAGTATAGGAGAGGGAATATATATCAAGTGTAATCCGACAGGTAGTTCCGACGAAGAGGTCAGCGTAGACTATGCAAAAAACCCGACGTCAGCTGGCCTGAATGAGCTGTTTTCGAGTTCTCTCTTTACCCTCATTTTGCAAAGCATTGTGCTCATCATTATCATCGTCATTTTCTTCTACTTAATTAAATATATATACGGTAGAATTAGTGGTGATGTGCCGGTATTGGGGAAAATGCCCTGGGCCAAGGAATAGTAATACTTAGGTGTAATAATTAGAAGTTTATCAAATTTCTAATTATCAGAGCAATATAACATGAGGATACGAATTTAATTCATTTTAGTTACAGGAGACGCATCATAGAGGTTGTCCAATAGGGGCTTGTACGACGCCTGTGTAAGCGAGCTGCCAGCCGACACCATTGGCGCCATCTTTGCAACGACCTCTTGTTCTAAAGTATATGGGAATTGGTTGTAAGCAGTGAATTGGGATGTACGCTTCTCCTCAGAGGGCGCGAACTTTTGCAGAGCGTCTATTCCAGTTGCGACCGACGATCGGCGCATCAAGTCAAAGGCGGCGAACAAGGCCAACACGGCTAATAGCGGGTTTGCGTGCAAAAACAAGTAAATCACCACCACAAACATGACGATTTTGCCGACCAAGGAATCAACCATACCGGCAACTGCATCCGGGGTTCTAAAGCCCAAAACCAGATAAACGATGAGTAATATTGCCAAGGCTAATTCCCCCATGTTTTCTTTTTTAAATAAACCAGACAGACCTTCCATATATCATATTCATAGATTTTTATTTGTCCGATTTGGAAAAAGTCAAGCAAAAGGATATAAACATAATTTACTAAATAATCTTAACCCGTATAATGGAAGTTAATTCGTATCTCGGACAAAAGGGGTACACTATATCAAAATCCGAACTTACAATTGAGCAGCAAAAACAAATAAGAAATGATTTGATGATAAAACCATTTTCCCTTCGGGAGGGTTCTCCTATGTGCGCCGACCAAAAAGTGTTTCCGGCATTTCGCGAATCAAGCAACAAGATGTATGTCCCTCATTATTATGGGGTTGAACATTTTGGCCCACCTAAACAATATAAGATCGCTGAGGGCACTGACATTGACCTAACGTTTGCAGGGACACTCCGGGATTATCAAGAACCCGTTGTTGGGAAATTTATAGGGCATTGTACAAGTTCAGTATGTGGAGGTGGATTATTAGAGCTGCCCTGCGCATGGGGGAAAACCTCTGGGTCCTTGTACATTTTGTCCAAACTAAAAAAGAAAACGTTGGTGATTGTCCACAAAGAATTTCTGATGAACCAATGGATAGAGAGAATTCAGCAGTTTTTACCTAAAGCCCGCATCGGAAAAATACAGGGGCCAACTGTTGATGTGGAAGACAAGGATATCGTTTTATGCATGCTGCAAAGTTTAATTTCAAAGGAATATGAAGCGACGTTGTTTGAACAGTTTGGGTTCACCATTATAGACGAGGTTCATCACATTTCAAGCCAATCGTTTTCAAATTCGCTCTTTAAGGTGGTTACGAAATATATGCTGGGATTATCCGCAACAATGGAACGAAAGGATGGGACCACATCCGTGTTTAAAATGTTCTTGGGTGAAGTGATTTTTAAGGCGGAAAATAAAAGCGACCGGGTTGTTGAAGTCAGGCAGCTTACATATAAAGTTGACGATGATGAATTTAATGATACCATTTTAGATTTCAGAGGTAAACCGCAGAATAGTTCTATGATTTCAAAATTGTGTGAATATAATCGTAGAACTGAATTTATTATTAAGACGCTGTGTGATTTCATTCGCGTTGACGGTGTTAGCGCTGAAACCGCGTGCCAGCATAAATTAGAGATGGACCGTGATGTTCCCAATTGCTTGATTTGTGGTAAAAATAATAACTACTTGATCCGAAATACGTGCTGCGATTCGGTCAAGTATTGTATGCCCTGTATGGAGAATATTGAAGCAAAGGGCGTCAAAAAAGAGCGGCCGAAATGTCCTAACTGCAAAAAGGTGCTAAAATACGAGCAAAACTATATTGAGAATAAATATGTGAAACCGCTCGAGAGGACGCATACAATCGTGATGGCCCACAACTTGAACATTTTGCATTACATATATAAGAAGTTTGTTTGTAAGAATTTGGCGAGCGTTGGGTATTATATTGGAGGAATGAGTGAAGCCGAACTTAAATTGTCCGAAAAGAAGCAAATTGTAGTTTCAAGCTACGTAATGTCTTCCGAGGGACTTGACATTCCCACGCTAAATGCAGAGTTTTTAATCACGCCTAAAACCGATATTGTTCAGACAGTTGGAAGAATCTTAAGGGCAAAGCATCAATTTTCACATCCAATTATTTACGATTTTGTTGACTCACATGACGTGTTTCAAAGACAATGGTTAAAAAGAAAAGCATATTATAAGAAACAAAACTATAAAATTATAGGGGCAAATAGTATTGAATATAATACCGATTTTTCTAAATGGAAAATAGTTTTTGAACCCAAAGCAGGTCAATTATGTATTGCCAAAACAGGAAAAAAAGAGACGGTCATAAAAAGCGATAGTTCAGAAGAATCTGATGGAGATTCTGAAGGGGAAAAGGAAGAAAAATCAAAGGATAAGTATTTGGGCGGGCAGTGTTTGTTAAAATTTAAGAAATAATTGGCTGCAAATTTGAGATAGTTTAGTTTTATACATTTTTATATAATAGTGAAATTATATAAAAACTTATCGTGTCAAAAATATTTAATTATTGCGGCTTGGAAAACCCATATTCGTGTAGTGATTATAATTATCTACGCACGAAACATCATTAGACAACACTTGAATCGGCGGGGGGTTGGCTAAAGCCGATAGACTTGCAGGCAATTCGCCTCCTACAGAATAAGCCGGTGTATTTGGCATGTTATTTTGGTATTGGCCATAACCACCTCGTTGTGCGCGGCTTCTGCGACGCTGTCTGGTTTTTCGGCTCCTGCTGCCCGCAAACATTCTTCCACGCGCCGATCGCTTGGACAACATTTTAGCGCGCAGACGCTGCTTTAAACTACGCGACTTTCTGCTTCCTGCCTTCATCTTCTTATATCCTTTAGTGATATTTTTTATTTTGGTTTTAAGTTTTTTAGCTCCTCCTTTAAATAAACAAATTCCGGGGACAACTCCTGCCGCAGCATCCACGTTGTACTTTGCCCCACTTAATCCTGGCGGGCCAGGAATTACATTGCTCCCAAATAAAGCCGAACTGTGTGAATTATCCACATTTACATAGTTTCCATTATAATTACTAAATGGGGGAATATTACCATAACCTAAATTTGATGCACCCGAACCGCTCATATAGTATATATTAATATTTTAATTGCAATATTTGTAGGGATCAGAGATCATTTTATGGATAACGCCGTCTATTTTGGTCATATGGTTTATACACGTTCTTTGCCTCACTGCTTGCGATTACTCTACTATTCTTGTCGGCAATTTTAATAGGAGACCATTTCTTAAATTTATGGTTGAACTGGCATACCATTTTTAACGATCGATCTAAATAGACGAATTTGTCGGCGCGTTCGTTCTCAAATTCCTCTTCGTCATCGCTTTCCTCCAGTGCATCCAAGTTCTGGTTCTCTTTAATATTTCTAAATAGTTTGTTCATCATGACGCTTGTGTTGAAATCCGGAATATGGGCGATACTGTGTTGCTCTTCGGTCTGGTCGGGCGCCAAACTATACAAATAGTAAATGTCGTTTTGTATGTCCGGCTTCACCAAAAATACTGACTCTCGGTTTGTTGGCCGGTTTACAGGGGCCTGTTGCTGTTTTACTTGTACAGGTGCAGGTACAGGTACAGCTACTGGTACTGATATAGGAGCTGGCATAGGAACTGAAAGAATAGGCGGTTCAGGAATAGGATTCTTCTTCTGTACAGGACCGCGGTCCGCCAGGTAATTCTTGTACGACATAAACAGATAATTATTCGTTCTATTAAACAGTTTGAACCGGACAGCTGAGATTGTATACGGCACTGTGTCCGCCCGCCGTTCAAGTTCTTCGTTGGTTTTGCACATTAATGGCAATCCAAAGGCAACAAACGCGTTGTTATATAAAACCTGCCGCAAATCCTTCTTTAACATGTCGCGAATGGTTGCAAGTTTCTCGCCCCAGCATATTCTATCTATTGTAGACCCTTTGTAGCTAAAAATGTCCTCAATATAAAAAAACCTACTCTGCGACTTTGTTACAACTGTTCCATAAAGAATCGTCCCATATGCGAGATCATTTGAAAAACAGGTGGGCGCGAGTTTAACATCCGATATTTGATTCGTGGGCGTCAGTTCCATCAGCAAACACACCATTTTTTCGTTTAATGCCGTAAACCATGCAAAGCACCGCGTACCCTCTGGCGCCGCCACAATATAGTCCGGCTTATAAACCTTCTTATAAACAATGTTTTCATAAGAAAGTTTTATGTTTGGGAAATCCCGTACTAAGTTATCCTTGTCTGACTGTGTCAACATGTATATATGTATGTCTATGTGCAGTAATCTTTATATCATTTTAGTATGTAGAAAATGAATCCATGCTGCCAAGAGACGGTTCCACACTCGAGCCAACGCTGCTTGAAGTGTGCAGTTGCTTTTTCAAGAAATCCTTCAGTTCGTTCTTCATTGTAGGCGCCTCTTTTGTAGGAAGTAAATCTATAAGCGTGTAGCTGTCGCTTGATGATGGGGATGGTGGTGGCGATGATTCCGATTTTTGGTTGATAACGTTATACATACTTTCGTATTTTTGTGTTGGCGTATTTACTAAATCCTTAATTTTTGGGACCGTCAACGTCGACTTGAAAAAGTTTATCAGATAGTGTACCAAAATTATTAAAACGGTTGATATAATTGTAATTTGAATAATCCAAGAAAGCATATTATTATATTACGATATTAGTTTAAGAGCGATAAAAACCCAATTAATTCCCTTTTAACTAAAGCATCCCGTACATTCAAGTTATTGGCCATTTCAAAATATATGTTGTTGGGAACCAAATTTGGCGAAGTCTTATTTTTGAAAAACAAGTTCTTTTCTTCTACAGTTTCGCCTTCTATAATTAGTTTAATGGGCGACCCCTTGCTTATCTCAAAAATGCACCTCTTCATTCTTGTAGAGATGTGGTCGGGGTCAAACCCGGGGGCTTCCTCTTCAGTGAAATATGACTTGTCCACGATCAGCGTAAAATTTTCATGGTAGCCGTTTAAGACCTCAATGTCACTATCAACGCTCGTCTGTTTTTTCACGGCCGACGTGTCAATCTGGTAAATGCCGTCTATAGAATATATTTGTATGTAGGTTTCCGTCTTTACCAATTTGTCGTCTAACATGGTTAATACGTTTGGTAGTGCATCAAGATTAAAATGATTTATGTAAACTCGCATTCTATGAATATTATATTAACTTATAGAAACTATTTAAACCTATTCAATTTATTATAAATAATGTCGCAACCACTTGATGTTATAATTGTTGAAAAGGGAGGGTCATTGAAGACATTGGCCGTGAAGGATTTTAAATTGGACGAGCTGTATAAGAAATGTGGGTTTAAGAAGGGGGAAGACTTCGTGAAGCAGGTTGAATGGAACGCCAAGTACGACGGAAAGAAGTACTTTGTGGAAGTGTATGCCAAAACCGATGGCAGACCTAATTCTGAGAATAAATACGATTTTCCGCCGCCCATTGATACGACCCTGTTTTTTGGCAATTGTGCCATTTTGGCGTACCTTAAAAAGAGCGATGGGAGTGCCGAGTATGTTAGCCTAAGCATGCCCCTGTGGAATAAAATCTACGAAAAGTTGTTTGGTGGGTTTGAAGATTTGGCGGCCACGGCTGCGGAAGATGAGGCGGAGGAGGACGAACTCGCCAACGTTCCCAAGGAGAAGAAGACCAAGCAGGGATATTTAAAGGATGGGTTCGTTGTGGACAGCAGCGACACTGAAGAGAACAATTCTGGCGACAATAGTCAAGACGAATCGGAAGAGGAGGATGAGGATGAATCCGAGGAAATCTCGGAAGACCAAGATGATGACCTGGTTATTGAAGAGTTGGGGTCTGAATTGAGCGAGGAATCCTATGATTATGACGATGAATCCGAGAAGGACGCATAGGCGAAGGACATAGTGGAGCAAAATGTAATAAGATAAAAATAAAATTGATATTGGTTTAAATATATTTAATTATGTAAACCAATAAGAATGTCCATGTTAAAGATTGACGATGTTGACGTATTTCGTAATAATATTAGAGGCAAGTTGAACGGTATTTTGCAAAATGAGAAAAATAGCGCTAATCTGGAAAAGGGCATCTTTAATTACGCTCTGAAGGAGGCCGATCAAAACAAGGTCGTTAAAAAGTGGGATAACAAGAGATTCGTTCAAATTTATGTTGACCGATTGCGGAGCATTTACACCAATTTAAGCAGCGAGGTTGTAGCGCAAATTAATGACGAAACTATTAAGCCGCATATGGTTGCCTTTATGACGCACCAGGAGCTATGTCCAAAAAAATGGGCTGAGCTTATTGACATCAAAACTAAGCGCGATAAGAATAAATTTGAGACCACTATTTCGGCATCTACGGATTCGTTTACTTGTCGTAAGTGTAAAGGTAACCAATGTACTTACTACCAGATGCAAACAAGGTCAGCGGACGAAGCCATGACTGTTTACATTTCTTGCTTGGTTTGTGGTCACAATTTTAAATGTTAATTATAAAATTTCCACACGGTTACTTATAAAATTCAACCTTATTTCCCTTGCCGTCATATACCCAAATTTCATACAAATAGCCTAACTCTTTTGCTGCTTGTTGCTTTAAAAATATATTATGTGCGTTTATCTTAGCAGTCCATGTAGACTTAACTTCTATACATCTATTCTGAGATGAAATAAATATATCTACGTAGTGTCTGTGTTTTTTCTCATTTAAATCACTATACCAAACGGTAGGAACATTCTTGCAACCAGTTATAATGTCATTTTCATCAATATTTTCTTGATTTAATAATTCATCTAACGCAAAATGTTCATACCCTTGTATTTTAATTATTCCGCCAGAAGGGAGTGTATATTCCTTTGATCTATAGGAGGCCTTTGTTATTTTATCCATCACTTCTTCACATTGTGAAATATTTTCAACTCCATATTTTTCTAAGTTGGTTGCCCGTATTTTGGCCTTAATATTTTCATTTTGAAACCCATAATCTGCTCCATATTTTTCAAAATTTGTCTCGCGTATTTTTTCCTTAACCTCTTCACACTGCGATATGTGTTCAACTCCATATTTCTCCAAGTTGGTTGCGCGTATCTTCTCTTTAACCTCTTCGCGCTGTAAATTATGTTCAACCCCATATTTCTCCAAGTTGGTTGCTCGTATTTTTCCCTTTATAGTTTCATTTTGAAACCCATAATCCGCGCCATACCGTTCAAAATTAGTTTTCTTGCATTTATCTTTGACTTCTTTACATTGGAAAACATGTTCAACACCATATTTCTCCAAGTTAGTTGCCCGTATTTTGTCTCTGATTTCTTCACGCTGTAATTGATTCTCAACCCCATAGTTTTCCAAATTAGATAGCCGCCGCTTCTCCTTAACCCCTTCATTTTGCAAACCATACTCACATCCGTATTTCTCCAAGTTGGTTGCCCGAGTCTTATCTCTTACTTCTTCACACTGGCTTGCATGTTCTACACCATACCTTTCCATTGTCGTCTCCTTCATTTTGTCTCTGAATGTCTGTGATTGAGCAGCATGTTCCACTCCATATTTATCTACCATAGTACCTTTAATTCTTTCAACCTTTAATATTTTAGCGCAGGATTCGCAGCCAAAATTTCTTTGTTTATGTAATTTATTTAAAGATTTGTCAAAACTATTTTCGCACAAAATACACTTGCCAATAATTCGGGTGTCTCTGGTTACATATTGATCCTTATAATCAACCAACAATGTAACACCACCCTCGTCACAAATATTTTTCAACATTTCGTAGTCGTATTTTAGTCGCGGCATTCTATACATTTACTAAAGATAATAATTTTATATAGTTTTCCTTATAGAACTATATAAATGCCTAAATATTTTCAACGTTCAAAACCGCTTCTTTTTCTGTTTTCAACCTTTCCTTTTTTTTCAAATAGGCGTTTTTTGCCCATTGTTTCTTTTGTTCTGGAGTAGGTGTATAATTTTGCTTTTGTTTCTTGATTCGTTCTTTTATGGCCGCTTTATTCTTTTCATAATATTCCTTTTTATAGGCAGGCGCCGTATATTTTTTCAACCGTTCCTTAGTCTCATTTAATTCATTCCGAAGTTTCATATTCTCCTCCTCCAATAATTTATTCTTCTGTAGTATTTCATCCACGTTCATGGTAGTTAGTATAATATGATAAATATTTTTATGTAATTTATCATATAATTATAATATTGCACCCAGACGTGGTTTAAAATGTGTGCACTATAATATAATGTTTTGAGTGATCTCGTTTTAAATAGTCATAAAAACACATGTTGTCGTCGCCCAACTTTATTTGTAAAAAACTTGGCTTTACACATGTAAAGTACAAAGCTATTATGCCCTGTTCGTGTGTTTTACTAATTGGATACTTTAATGCTAAATTGCATATATCGCTAAATGTAGTTTGCTGTATTAATTTTGTATCATATAACATCATAGTTGATTGAAAATAGTCGATATTTAGGTCATACGCTGCGTTTAAGGTTGTAAATGTCTTAGTAGTTTGGTCAAATTGATCACGTAATTTCACAGTATATGTGGGGTATGCATCAGAATGCGCAAGTAAAGTGTTCTCCTTAGCTTCAGCGAGGATCGGTGAAATATCTGAAAAAATGGTTAGTCCGCTATCCAAGTAAAAAACATAATCCCATTTCTTGAAAAATGTATTAAATAGATGAAATTTCTGCCACGGGACGTTTCTACCACAGGACGATGCCAAATTTTGCGTAATTGTAACATCTTGAAAGTACTGCACCGTTACGTTGTTGTTTTTTATAACATCGCAATCCAACATTGGGTCGTTACGGAGGTCATTACCAACTATTAAACATATATCCCCTTTATACTTGCCCTTTGTAACTAATTGGTTGCATGTAAAGGCAAATCTACTAAAATACTCCTTATCACATATGAATACTGCACACAACTTGCTCATTTATACTATATCCATATTTTTTATTTTTATCTAAACCCAGAATTGCTTCTAAATATATTTAGACTGGACCTATTGTAAACTATTACTACTCAATATGTTTGGCATGTTAAATTTTTCCGATAAGAAATCATCCACCAGCTCAATACTACCTTCAATCCACCCCTGATTTAAAGAAATATCATTGTTTAAATAGCACACATTCTCATTTTGCGGCAAAGGGTATAATAATTCTCGCTGTATATCGGTCTTCGGTTTCCTGTCAAAATTATTTACATCAAATGCGGACCAGAGCGAACACCCATTATTCCAATATGCCCACGCAATCTTGGTTGGCATCGGAATATTCCCCATCTCCGGAAACATTCTGGAATAGCACTCTACAATTTCAGCAACTAATTCGGCGGTCTCCGGGGTTCCAACAGTAAATTCAGTTTGTTGCGCGCGTGGAATCTTATTTGCCCAATATGTTGCATCGCCGCCGACCGCATATGTCATTAATATATTGCTATTATAGAACCACAATTGGTTAATATTAAGATCTGTCGTGGATCTACCCGACGCCCCTCCAAGGTCGCCCCACCAATTTTTGTCGTAATAAAAAAATATTTTAAACAGAGGTATCGGGACCAGTTGGTTTTGAATATTTTCTATAAAATTGCTTGGGAACCCGAGTATAGTTGAAACGCTGTTCGCTGCAGTACATATGTACAAATTTTGCGCGACAACTTGGCAAACATGGTTGTTTCCATCTGTAAGTTCCAGGTTAATGGTTTTATCCGGGTTTGCGTCAAACTTGTTCAAATTTACATTGAATATTATGTTGCGGTTGGACTTCATATTGTTATGTGCCGCTTTATCACATGTAGTTGGAGTGAATGTGCTTAATAGTTTCTGCGGCGCCTGCTGGTATCCATATTTGACACAATATTGAGTGGAATCGTGGCTGTGCAACGACAGTAACTCGCCGGCCCCGCTTACAAAACTTATGTGTGGGTCATATAATCCAGCGTAGCCCGACATTTCACTAAATCTAATCCAGTTTTCATTTGAAATTTTATTTGCACCATTTACAACTGTCTCTTTAAAATCCAGTGTGGACAAGTCTGACTTATATAAGCTTCTTCTATGACTAAGATCAAAATTATCAGGATACTTATGTGCGGTGAGCGTTTTTTCAATGTTATCTGTTACAAGAGACATTACATCCTTGCCCTTTTCATCATCGTCCACATTATATACCAACTCTGTTTCCGGAAATAGGGCGTCGTTGTTGAATCGGTGTCCCCGACCATAATAAAACCCATTTGACTGAACATATGGCACCTCTACTGTCTTAAGTTTAAGTAACTTGAGCAAGCGAACCGCACGCGGATGAATTGATGGAAAAAGTCTCATGCCGCCAAATTCGGGGACGACCTTTGTTTGCTGGTCCATTAATTTAGTACTTGTACTTGAACGCAATCTGCCTCCAATATGGTCATCCCGTTCTAAAACAAGGATTTTTTTATGCGGAAATTGCAAGGATAGTCTTCTTGCAAGATATGCGCCGGTAATTCCAGCTCCCACAATAACATAATCAATAATCCGGCCACTATTTTTGTTAGAAGCACGACCTTGCCTCCTCTTCTTTGTAACCGCCGCGCCATTTTTATTCCTATTTACAGCATGTCGCTTATTAGTCGCCATATATTACAAATAGATTTTATAATATATGTTATGTCTATATTTATGTATTATATCTAAAGAATATGCATACAAAGACTACTACATGTAAGCAAAAACCAGATATCCAACATATAGCAACAACATAAGCGGTGCAAACCGTCTAAGGTCAGCCACCATATCATTATATATGAATGCTAATGGCTTCCAAGTTACCTGGTTATTGCAGTGATTCACGTTATAAATATAATGTCTCAACACGGTGTCTGGAAACTCCGGCGCAATTTTGCGAACAAATGCCGCGCACTTGTTTTTTTTTAATTCGGTGTCCAAAAATAGCAGGTCCGTTTCGTTCGCGTCCTTGAACAAATGCGGACTGGTGGGACTTGCCATACGCCCCCAATCCGTAATGTGCGTTACTTGTGACAGTACTGACCCGCCTGGCTCCAACTGTTTATAGCCGTACAAAATGATAGCAAACAGACTTTCATTTGCCAACCCACCGTCGCATATTACTTTTGTCACATGTGGCTGTTTATTAACAAAATTGAGTATGTGGAGAACGTTTTCTCTCTTCAATATAAACCACGGGTCGTTCGCAAGACGGAGTTCCGGCGAAAGCTGTTTCAAGTTTGCTCGTTTGTGAAAGTCAACATTCCACCATGCCGGCTTCCAACTCATAATACTTTTTTCGTAGTGAGTGTAAAACATGCGTCTAAAGTTGCTGGGCGAAATAATTGGGCAGCACGAATCGGTTAACATGCAGAACCAGGTGTTGCTTGAGTCATGCGACAACGCAAACTGCATAATTGATATGTACGCCGGAATTACATGATAATAACTTGTTTCAAAGATATACGACGGTGGGATTGCGTGCTCTCGAATCCAATCCGATTTAATTTTGCCGAATTCTTTGTAATAAAAGTACACGTTGATGATGTCCTTATTTTGTTCAATCCACTCCCGCCATATTTCTTCCTTATTTAATATGTGATCGTAGCTGATAATAAAACATAATGCCACCTTCATATAAAATATCGGTGTGAATTTTTAAATCCTTTTACATCTCAAATGCCTATTTTTACACCTTAGCGAAATACAGTTACGCATGAGAAATTAAATATTCATACATGTATAATAGACATGCCCGAGACGGTTGCTGTACCGGTTGCTGTAGCAAACAATAAATATTCAATAAATTTAGATGATACCACAAACACAATTACTCTACTTGTTAGTGAAATAATAGAAGACGAAATAGCTACCAGTGGTGAGGAGGCCACGGATAAATTATTGGTAAAAAAAGAGGTGGCCACAAATAAACTAATAGATAATATTGTTGAAAAAATAAAGGATACACAGTCCGACCTGATAAAAACTGTTATAGTAAATACAAATTATGACATTATACAAGAGAAACGATTCACAATATTGAATAAAATACGAAAAAATTGTATAAAACATTCGGCATACCATAATCACAGGTATCACTTGTATAAGAATATACTGTTCACATGTTTTCGTGTGCCTCTGATAATATTGAGCGGCATCAACTCGTTCTCGTCTGTGGGCCTCCAGCCATATATTCAACAAAATTATATATCGCTGATAACGGCCATGATTTCACTCTTCTGCGGTATTTTGACAAGCGTAGAGCTCCTCATAAATTTGCAAAAACGAATGGAATTGGAGTTGGAATCCTATAAAGAATATTATAAAATAAGCGTTGATGTTTACACGCAATTACTGCGCGCACCATTAGACCGAGGAGATAAGGGTGACCTTGAAAAATTTTTGGCAGAAAAATATAATGAATATAGGATTCTCTCTGCGCGAAGCAATGGTGTTAACATGGGGGAGCGTAACTTTGTAGACGAATTTGAATTGGATGATATTGAAACTAATTTCACTGAGCATCATTTGGAGGCGACGATCATCCCCGACTATGGGAGTTCGCGATGTTTTATGTGTTCGCCGTGTTGCAAAACAACTTTTTTGTCATGCATTCAAACGATATACCATTGTTGTTTTGATGGGTTAATAGAACAAGAGAGTATAGCGAAACGCGGTCATGAACTCCCATCCCATATAAGGGGTCATAGTTTTAGACGCTCTGCGAAACATGAAGTGTAGTACGTGTATAGTATGTATATAATGGGCTTATAATTACACATACTATATAAAAAAATTGATTATTTTAACACCCGCCTGGGTATTTGCATCAATCAAAATGAAAACGGAAGTTGTATTCATACAGGCATTAAAGAGAGAAATAGTGTTTTACATTGGTAAGACCCAGAGTGAAAATTTTGAGACGATTGACAAAGGGCGCGAGAATGACCTCTGGTTTCATGCAAAGGATGTGTCGTCGTGTCATGTTGTATGCGAAGTGCCCGACGATATAACGTCAAAAAAAGATATGATGTATATTATTAAGGCCGGCGCACTGCTATGTAAAAGCAATACGAACAAACTGAAAAGCGAGCGAAATGTGGAAATAATTTATACTCTAATTAAAAATGTTACAAAAACAGCGATTGCCGGTTGTGTAACCACGCTGAATAGCAAAACTATTATATGTTAACACCATTCTCTTAACTTTATTTCTCAACTACAACACTTTTGGATATATTTCTTATTATTTTCTCTTCTTTTTCGGCGTCATTGTCGCCAGATCCGCCAACCGATTCTATAATAATTTTGTTATATTGATCGGAATATTTGGAATGATAAGTGCCGCAGTCGGGATGCGCTTCTTTAAACTTGGGTAACAATCGTTGGTTCTTGGACGCTACGCGTTTTATTGCCTTTTTAATCTTACTATTATTTTCATCCTTTTCCCATTTATCTTGGTCCTTGATGTACATTGTTTCTCTCTTTTTATCTGTACAGTGGACCGGTCGTTGTGTCACATCCAGATCATTTAAGTTCTTCACAATAATGTTGGATATTCCCTCTACATATCCTAATTCTCCGACCTTTTCCAAATCAGACAATTGCAGCTTAATAGAGTCAACAAAATCCATAATATTCATTGCATCTTTGCAGGTTTCGTTTAAGAAGAAATTTAGGTTAAAGGCCTTATTATGTGAATTGGTCGTATTGTTTGTGGTATTGTTATTAGTAACTATGCCATTTTTACATATTTCCAGTACTTTAGTTTGTAATTCTTGATTCTGTTTGTTTTGTTCAATAAGCATTTGTTGCAATTCCTTGTTTTGTTGAATAATATTTAAAATTAGTTCTTGTGAAATTTCGTTGCTCGGGCAAACCTTGTCTTCCACTAAAACGCACTTATTTTTATGCCTCCACAGACCAGCCCTATCGTTAAAGTCTTTATCGCAATTTGGGCAAGTATAGGTTTTGCTTAATTTTTGCTTAATTCCGTTGTTATTCGTTGTTAAAACACATGATTGGTGTTTATTGGATAGGAGATGTGTGTCAAAATTGCTTTTGCGTGACGTTCCATAGTCACAATCTGGACAATAAAACTTGCTGCTTATTTTTTGCTTAATTTCGTTGTCGGCTGTTGTCATACATTAACAACAGAAAATAAGTTTAGATACTTTTAATTAAAAACAATAAAAAATTACCGTCACAAATTGAAAATTATTTTTTTGGTGACCAGACCATAAATTTCAATTATGCTCACAAAACATGTATTTTGGGGAAAGTATTTTGGCAAAATCGATTTTTGGACATTTTTTTTGTCCATTTTTGATTTTCCCAAAAAACTTTCCAGGGTAAAAACACGATATTTTTGCCCTTTAAGTACTTTAATTATATTATTTCAAAAATATACTTAAAGCCGAAGAATGACCTATTTGTCCAAGCAGCAAGTTTCAAATACAATAGAGGTGGCCTTGTACGGATCAATATTGGCCGCAGGTCTTCTGTCCTCAAAGTACCCACGACCGTCGCGGAATGTTTGCGTGGGAATGCGAACAGATGTGTTGCGAGTGCCAACGCCATAACTGAATTTGCTGATATCCGACGTCTCATGCTTGCCTGTTAGCCGAAGCTCGTTGTGCTCTCCGTAAACCCGTATATGTTCTTCGTGTTTTTTTCCCAACTTTGCCATGCACGAATCAATTACACGTATTCCACCAAAGTCACGCATAGCCTGCGTACTGAAGTTGACGTGGCATCCGGAGCCATTAATATTGGCCGACGGTTTTGGGAAATAAGTTACCTCAACGTTATACATTTCAACCACACGTTCCAGAATATATCGGGCAACAATTAGTTGGTCCGCCGCATTTATTCCTACGCACGGGCCAACCTGAAACTCCCATTGATCTTCAGAAACCTCTGCGTTAATTCCTGAAATAGCAAGACCCGCATACAAACACGAAGTCAAATGTTTTTCAACAATCGCGCGCTCCAATTTACTTCCGCGCCCGCAATAGTGAAGCCCTGAAGGGACAGGCGCCGCTGCTGCCTTGTCCGCCGCATTAAACACCAAAAAGTACTCCTGTTCCAATCCAAACCACGGAACCTCATCCAACTTCTCATTGAAAATATTCACAGCATTATGTCTACTATTGGTAGGAAGAGGTTTGCCCATTGTATCATATGTATCACACAAGACAATGCGACAATCGCTTTTTTCGCCCTTACGAAATGGGTCAAAAAATACACTACACGGCCGCAGAATCACCTCAGTGTTTCCGTCCGCACTCGCCTGTTTAGTAGACGACCCATCATAATTCCACATAGGGATCATTTCTGTATTCAATGAGTTGTCAGGCAAATACATTCCTGCTGCATCCAATATCCGCGTTTTAGACCGCAACTCTCCATCTCCCCCAATCCATACATACTCACATACAACAATCGTTTTATTCGCCATAAATTATTTAAACAAAGTATCTTTAAATAATTTAGTTTAGTATTATAATACTAATTTTAGCCAGCAACCAACGCAGTATTTTTTACGGTGCAACACAAATGTAGGCACTATATGGTCAAGAACCGCCATTTTGGTGTCAACTTCGCGCACATCACATATTATGCACTTGAATTTGGTCGTTGCGTATAATTGCGCGATACCACATGCCGTATTAGATGTGCACGCGGTTTCTATAAAAAAATCCACGTGTTGTGGACGTTTTTTATTTTTATCTGGCTCTAATTTTGTCATGATGCGCACACTACTATTTATTAAAAGGCGATTATTTCTAAATCCTTAATGCTCCAATATTCACATCCTCCGCCGGGAATTGGTCTTCTAATAATAAACGGAATTTTCTTCTCACGGAGCTCCAATTCAGCAATGATATATCCATCCACAATGCTTTCGGGAACCTTGACCAGCGGCTTTGCACCGGTTTCAATTTGTTTGGCTCGCTGGCCTAAAACTCGCGCCCTCTCATATTTTGTCAAATAAGGAATGGTTCTATGAAGCGGATCAACGATAATCCCGTCGGAATTCTTGACAACAACCGACAATTTCGCGATTTCCTCGTAGTTATGATTCATGCATTCTGGGTGGAAGGAGTTGACGTAATTGCGGATTATTTCATTGTCAAATTTCTGTAAATAATTCTCGTCGTATTCGTCATACTCGTCGTCATCTTCATCATCAATTACTGCGGTCGGTTTTTTGCTCTTATTTGCCTTTACCGGTTTTGATTGTACATTTGGTTCGTCGCCGTCGCCCTCAACCTCAATGTCGCTGTCATCATCGGATTCTTCGGGCTCCTCTTCATCATCCTCGTCGCCTGCACCTCCACCTTGCGATGTAACTTCCTCGTCATCGTCATCATCGTCTTCCTCGGCCTCGCCTTCATCCTCATCCTCACCCCCTTGGCCCGCATCATCTTCATCATCGTCGCCGCCATATAAAGCAACAGCTTGTATTAGACCACCGCCAAGCTTTCGGGATACCGACTTCTTGTTAATTCTGCGCGGGGCGTCGTCATTATCGCTACCGCTGCCGTCAGATCCACCTATCTCGAATTCGTCGTCACTCATTGCTGCTATATTAACTAAAGATAGTTTTACACCGGTTTACACTTAAAATGCCGATTTATTTCTAAATCAATTTTTTTTTAAATATAAAAAGTGAAAAATCAACAGTAGGATTTTCACCTACGATGGTCTAACTTTTTCCACTTCTTTGGTATTGAAAGTGGTGAAAGACGAAATTTGCGTAACTTGTGAAAAACACGCGGGGCGTTCTTGCTTCTCTATCCAGCATTTTGTTAAGTTCATTATGTTGATTGCTGAATTAGCATCTCTTGTCCTAAATACGATTTGTTTGACTTGGGGTCTCACGCATCCAGAACATACTAAAAGACGGAACTGCTTGTTTCCATCACGATACTATATACAATAAAAAATATTTATATAATTTTTATTATAATTATTAAACGATTTTGTCCCATTTTAAATCTTAAATGGTGTAAATTAAGAACGTTTTTATATTAAGCGGTTTCATTTGTTTGCCACACTGTTTCGCAGTCCGAGCATAGATAAATGTATTTCATCTTACTATTGTCGTATCTGATGTAAATAATTTCCCTCGGCTTGCCATCTTTGTTGGTAACACACTCAACATTTGGGCACAACACGGTATTAATTCGCGGCAATGTGGGGTCCAACTTGGTATATTTATTTACTATATGACTAAATGTTTGTTCCGACTGTTTAATATGGGTTTTTGACACGCAAACGTTCTCTATAGCAAGAAGTTTATCCTCATTTCCACATTTGCGACAGTAATATATTAGCTTGTTCGGGTCATCACTATTTATACGAATATAATACATATTAGAGCAGTTAGAACAGAAGTGCATCCTTTGATATAATATACTTTTACTTTATTTATTTATTTCAATTTTCTTTAAAATGAATAAATAAGAAATGGCACCCTACATAATTTTAGCAATGGCATGCGCTGATTTTAATCGGTCAATTAATGCCCCATAATCTGCTCGGATTGTCATGCTATAAAACCCTGTTCTAAGGTCAGTTGCTGCGCTACCCAGGTCCCGGTGTTTCTTTTCTGCAAAACCAATGAATTTGTCAAAGTTTTTATTAAAATTCTCCTTTACAAATGGGTAAAAATTTTCAAAAAACGGCATAAAAACACCGTCTTTCTTATCAACAATATCACAAACCGCAATATCCAGGTTTGCAAATTGAATAATTTCATCATATGCAGTCATGTCACGGTGCCCCTTCTCAACACCTGGCTCGTTTAACAGCGGGTCTTTGCACAATAGGGTACATAATGTCAATAGTACTGTAGAAATAGTTTGGCACGATGTCCATTGATCGCCGCGCCACGTATTCAAGAGAGAAACGCACACTTTACCGCAAACATATAGGTTGGGATTAAAGCGCACATTATTTCCGTTCGTCCAATACTTTACGGACGGTGGAGTGTGTGGATAATCGGCCGGATAGGTAAATTCAAAGAAGTAGTTCCCGCCAAAGTAGGGGGTATCAGATGGGCCTATAATGAGTGCGTAGCCCTTTAATATATCGATATCATCGTGAATGTAATATATGCCGTTTTCAGTAAGAGGATTTTTCATTATTTGCTTGACATCTTTTAATAACCTGGAAATTGTTTCTTTTGAAATACGGGTAGTCATAATATGTTTTATATTAAAATGTATTTATATCATTTCGGATTGTAATATTTCCTGCCTCGCGATTTTCTACTTCGTGTTTTCCTCCCTCGCGACTTCCGGCCTCGCGACTTTTTGCCGCGTGCCTTCCTGTATCGCAAACTCTTGCGACCTCTTCCACCAAGAATATTACATTCGAGTCCCCGAAGGTTCGGGGTTAGGTCAGTTGTCAGATTATCGAAAGCTTCCAATTTCTCTGTTAACAACTCTTGTAAAGCATATATAATTTCAATCGCAGAGTGATGTAATGCTTTATAGTTTGCATATAAGACACTTTCATATGTATTTTCCGGCGACACATAGCTGTCTCCCGATAAGGTTAGACCATGTAGTAAGTTACTAATCGTCTGGATTTCTTTTAGAACCGCATAAACTGGGTTACCATCATTCTTTTTATATTTGAAAACATAACATTTTCTGTTCCATAACCCGGAGGGATCATTCGTAGCGCTCAATACCAATGGGGGAGCTAATCCTACTACTTTATTGACAATATTATTTGGACTAACACGAGATAAATCTGCCCTCATTGGCATACAGTGTTTCTCGTGAAGGCAATCTTCGCCCCACAAAGAGTCGTCTCTTAAAAATCCCATTGCGGTATAGCTAAAAAACCCTGGTAAATTGTTATACACACCGGCAAGTTCTAATAAACACTCTTGGTTAATATTTGGGTTATTTACTAATCGTGTTATACAATATAAACACGCCCCTAACAACATGCTACCCTTTACACTACCAGGACTAACACATATTAATTTGACACACCATGAGTTTGGACGTTCTTCACATTCGCCCTTCTCGACGACAATGAACCCTGCAATTGCGCGCAGTTTATCCTGCGATGTTTTCTGCGTGCTTCCGAGTCTAATCTCGACCCGCTTGTCTACTGCAACTAATATGTCGTATTTATCCTCGCCTGCATTGATAGCCGATGTTATTGCTCGCTCGCCATATTCAGTGCCTATATCAGAACATATACCTGCTAACTTTACCAACACACCCATAGCGATTTCCGACCGCTCTGTCTCTTCTGCCTTCATTCGTTCAATGTCCACTGCAATCGACCTTGCTGTGGACCTAAGCGGTGGAGGGGAATACCACGCATGAAAAGCCGATCTGTTATATAATTCATAATTTATCAATAACCCGGATACCCGACCACTATATTCTTCTATTATATCGTCCAAAAATAGTGACATTTATAATACTTATAATAATACAATATTATTTCTTCAACCGCTATTCAAATATTCTGAACAATCCTTACATATACGCGCCTAAATCACCGTTCATTATACACGATGTATTCGTAACAACACTATATTTAATATTAGATTAGTCTGCTTGGGTTAATAGTGGGTTATTATTAAATAAAAAAATGAAATAGAAAAATGTCAGTATATTATATCAACAAATGAATGTACCAATGAACGCGCCGTCTCAATTTAAGGATTTAAACGAATTCTTAGCAAAGCATAGTGCTAAGAATGAACAAAAGGTGGGCGAGGCGTCGTGCTCTACCCATACTCGGATCCCAGATAAGGAATTAAACATTTATCCAGGGTCATATATAATTCCGAGGGAAGAGCTTGACACCTTTTATAGACTATATTATGAAAGCGTATTTATTAAACAACGTAAAGAATATTTGACAGAACGACAATTAGACGCAGCTGGTCCCATGGCAGTTGACTTTGATTTCAGATATAATCATGACGTAACATCAAGACAACACACGCGGGAACATGTTTGTGATATGGTATGTGAATATTCCGAACTACTTAAGGAATGCTATTTAATAAAGCCGGATGTTCCATTTGATGTGTTCGTTTTTGAAAAGCCAAACGTAAATAGGTTAGCGGACGGTTCGTTGACCAAAGATGGCATACATATGATAATTGGAATGCAAATTGACCATTGTATGCAGACCTTAATTCGTGACAAAATGATTGACCGGTTGAAGGATATTTGGGACCTACCTCTCATCAACACTTGGGATTCAGTATTAGACGAGGGGATTAGTAGAGGCAAAACAAATTGGCAGCTGTTTGGGTCACGAAAGCCTGGAAATGAGGCATATGAACTTACACATCATTACATTATGGAGGTTGACCCAACCGACGGACAGTTTAAGATGGACGAAGAGGAAGTCAGCAAGTTTGATTTAAAGGCGAATTTTGCGAGACTATCTGTCCAGTATGACAAGCACCCGAAGTTTGATATTAACCCTGCAATTGTGGATGAATATAATAAGCGAATAGAAAACAAGGGGCCCAAATTAAGAAAGGCATCCAGTAAAATCAAGATGAACTTGATTGTAGAAAATGATGACGAAAACGAGTACGACGAGCAGATGTCTATTAATGATATCAAGAACAAGGATTCGTTGGCCAAAGCAGTAGACATTATGTTAAAGGGGTTGGGTGCAAACGAGTATGAAATCAAGGAAATACACGAGTTTACTCAGGCATTGTCGCCAAAGTATTATGAACCAGGTTCGCACTTGTTAAACCGCCAAGTTGCGTTTGCATTGAAGCATACCGATGAGAGGCTGTTTCTGTCGTGGGTCCAGCTGCGAAGTAAGGCGTCCGACTTTGATTACAACAGTATTCCCGAATTGTACTTGGAGTGGAAGAAGTTTACGCGGTCTAATCAGGAAGGGGTCAAAGTGACACGTAAATCCATCATGTACTGGCTTCGCAAGGACAACCCAGTTGACTACGAAAAAATTAAGCAGACCACTATTGAATATTATTTGGAACGGGCATATGAAACCGGGACGGAGTATGATATGGCAATGGTGTTGAAGCAAATGTACAAGGACAAGTATGTCTGTGTAAGCTATGATAAAAAGGGTATTTGGTACCAATTTAGAAACCACCGATGGGTTACCGACAAGGGTCTGAGTCTTCGGTCAAAGATTTCCGAAGAGTTGTATATGTTGATGGCCGCAAAGGTGGAAGGATTAACAAAGGAGATGTTTGAGTACCAAGATGACGATGAGCGTAAGATATTCCTTCAGAAGAAAATGAAGATTATTGGTGAAGTCAGTATCAAGCTGAAGAGAACAAATGACAAGAACAACATTATGCGAGAGGCTGCGGAGATCTTCTATGACGGCGAGTTTATTCGACATATGGACACGAATAAATATCTGATGTGTTTCAATAATGGCGTCGTGGACTTTGCGAATAAGGTATTCCGAGAGGGGTATCCGGAGGATTACATTACCAAGACCACCAAGATTAACTATGTTCCATATGACTCCACCAGCGAGGAGTTTATGAATACGGTCAACGAAATTGAGGTGTTTATGGGCAAGCTGTTCCCCATTCCAGACCTAAACCGATATATGCGTGATCATTTGGCATCCTGCTTAATTGGTGCAAACAAGAACCAAACATTCAATGTGTATCACGGAAGCGGTAGTAATGGCAAATCTATTATTGCGGATTTAATGTCAGTTACGGTAGGCGAGTACAAGGGCACCGTTCCGATTACATTGGTTACTGATGTAAGAGGTAAAATCGGTGGCACATCCGATGAGGTACTCAAGTTAAAGGGCGTACGATATGCTGTCATGCAAGAGCCATCAAAGAACGTGAAGTTGAATGAGGGTATCATGAAGGAACTTACTGGAGGTGACCCGATTCAGGCAAGAGGTTTGTATTCCGAGTCGGAGATCTTTGAACCCCAGTTCAACTTGGTTGTCTGCACGAATAACTTGTTTGACATTGAAAGTAATGATGATGGTACATGGCGAAGAATCAGGAAGTGTGATTTCTTAGCAAAGTTCATTGATGAGGGGGAAACTTATACTGACGAAACACCGTATGTCCACAAAAAGGACAAGGGACTAAAGGACAAGCTACCGTCGTTTGCACCTGTGTTTGCAAGTATGTTGGTGAAACGTGCATTTGAGACCGGCGGCATTGTAGAAGATTGTGAAACTGTATCAAACGCGTCTAATAAATATAGAAAGGGACAGGACCACATTGCAGCGTTTGTTGCCGAAATGATTGTTAAGACAGACAATCCGAATAAATTTGTGAACAAGTCTGGGTTGAATGCTGCTTTCAAAAAGTGGTTTGAGGAAACTCAGGGGCTAAGACGGGCACCGAAGGCAGAAGAACTGCATGAATATATGAACAAGAAATTTGGCAAGAGTAGGCCGAAGGGGTGGTACGGCGTACAGTTCTTTGAACCAGACGAGGAGGACGAAGGTGGTCTGGACGAACTATAATTAATACTAATACTCGCCGACACAAAAACAACAACAACAACAACAAAGAAAAATAATCACAATTAAATAAATTGTGACTATTTTTTGCTCACACACTGTTTACCTATATACTACTACCTATATACATTTTTAGGTAACAAACTGTATGCTTTATAGACAAGTGCGATTATATTTCCAAGAATCCAAGACGACACAAACGGCAGTGCGATTAATCCGATTAATGTGGCAACTCTCACACCCAAGCTGCTTTGTGATGGATATATAAATGAGAACGCCGCAAAGCAAATTACGCAGATAACGTAAATGGTAACGAGAAAATAGTAATAATAAAATTTCAAACCATCAATGCGCTGATCCTCGTAGTACGTTTTGCGCTCATTCGTAAGAACGTCATTGGTGTCGTCCTTGAGGTCCTTAAGCAGTTCCTTGTTTTCAACCTTGTACTTTTTATACAAGTCAAATATGTTCTCAAAGTTCAGTCGTAGACCGTCATATGTATCTATTTGTGTATTGACTGCCGCCTCTTGGTCGTAAAAGTTTTGCTCAAATGCGTCTGCAATCGCCTGTGCCTTTGCCCGTAGTTCGCTCTCATTTGCGTCGTTGTATCCACCCAGGCCTTGAGTAAATACCAGGTAGTTTTTTTGGGCAGTATTTAGTTGGTTGGGGGCAGAGGCAAGGTTTGTCTGCGCATCAAGATATTTTTGCTTAAGTTGGTCTGCCTTTCTTTGCTGTTGACAATTCGCGTCGCAAGATATTGTATCCGATGCTTGACTTATTAATGAATTTAATTTATCGAGGGTATCTGGTGTGCACATGCTATACTATATTATACAAGTATAAGAATTTCATGAATATTATAGAATATTATAGAATATTATAGAATATTATAGAATATTGCAGAATATTGCAGAATATTATTGATTTACTCAGTTATTATGCTGAGTCGGTAGTTGGTTTTATGCACTGATTCAAGGTTTTGCTCCACGACAGTCCGTCAGAGCAACATCCCTGTCCGATACACGTCCCTGAGACAGAAAGGGTATTGGCCCACGGGTCACTCGTCGATGCGGCAGCAATCGGTGTAGTTCGAGCAGATGAAGGATCAAACCCCCAATCGTATTCTTGGTAGTTCATATTATCACGCATTATAAGGGACGCAAACCGCTTCCAAAAATAGAACGCGCCAATCGCAGAAACGATAATAAGAAGTCCATAATACACAGAAGACGGTAATATACCAGTGTTATTTACAGTGGCAAGAATAATAATTGGCACAAGTGTGTAAATAACAATCTTCATTAACTGCGAATGTTCAGCATATTTGTCTCCATAATAGTCGTTAATTTCAACAAGACGGATTTTATTCAAGTTTTCGTCTTCTAAATCGGAGAGCTGTTTCTTCGAGCGATTTAGTTCACTTTCAATGATACCAATTGCAGTAGTTTGTTGCTGTAGAGTTCCAACCGACGATGTTAGCGCGTTCTTGAAAAAATCATTAACTCCGCTTAATGTCTGATACAGATTTATACGCATATTTGACAGCTGGTTTATTTTTGAAATCATGCTTTGTTGTTCTTTGCTGGATAACTGCGGGTTTGACTCTAAATTTTCAAATAATTGCTTCTCTATTTGTTGCAGAGCCTGAATATCATTAAGTATTTGCTCATTTGTTTGTGCAATGTTCGGTTCAGTAGACATATTATATAAAATAAGCGAAGATAATTATATCATATATTCGGATATAATATATGATGTCCAGCGTGTTCATGTGTCGTTACTTTTTAACGATATTCATGGCAACAAGTACAGTTCCTGTAGCAAGTATGCTCCAAAATAAATAATCATAGTTTTTTTGCAATACAACTATATCGCTATCTCTTAAAATGTTTTCAACATTTGTACTAAAGTTGGTTATCTTGTCATTTGTAGATTTAAATTCGCTTAAATATTGTTGTGTCCCTTTTATATTTTTTTGTGACTGCTGCCATGCACTATTTGAACCTGTATCAAACTTGGTGGTTAAATTACTGACTTGTCTTGATTGTTTATCAAGCTTATCCTGTAATTCTGCTAATTTCGCCTTTTGTGCGGGGGTAGCCGTAGGTAACTTGCGGTTCGTGTCAACTTCTCCACCTCCAATATAACCGTTGTACATAATTGAATCTATATTTTGTGTTTGTGTTGATGCGCCAGCTGGTGGGGTTTTGGGCATCTTGTTTCTTGCATAAAGGTCCCACGTTGGCATAATTGTTGGAGCAATAGCCGCAGCAAGATCACCCTGTTTTGGCATGCAGAGTGTATAATGAGTCCCGTGATCGTCGCCTTCGGAAAAGTTATATCCGCTGCATTCTGGGTTACTGTCGCACATAGATTGACAGGTATTTAAGTCGGTGCTTATAGCTGCATTGGGAATATCATTTGTAGCATAAGTGTTTGGCAGTTTTGTATACGATGTTGAATACTGACTGTTATCCGATGGGTAACTGCGCAATTCGGAATCTGGGTCAATAAAGGCAAGCTTAAACAAATCTTTCGGATACGACTGTTTATCAATCTCATATATTGCGTTCCCGTTTTCCCCTCCACCCATATTTCCATCCGTCATTTGTTTACAATTGGAACCCATGGAATAGGTATATAAAACAAGGTTTCCATCGCTCTGCATAACCAATGCAGTACTTCCGTCGTTCGACCCGACAAAATCGCCCGCGGCCAAAGTGGCGCCACTTGATACCCAGTTTTTCCCATACTTGCCCTTTGCGGCTGCATAGGTTGGATTAGGCGACTGTTTTTTGCCATTCGTGGCGGATGCCCAAATTAGACCCTGATTATCTTCTGGCCCAGATCCCCTATAAACGCACATATTGCCGTCGTCTTGTAGAATTAAATAATAGTTGCTGTCTGGTGTTTTTGCATTATAGACCGCATTTGACCAGCCACCACCGCTCCACGAACCATCGCCAATCTTTGTGCAGTTACCCGCCTTGCCATATTTCGTCATCTGCGCCAGGTCATTACTCAATATGCATTGAGCATTTGTTCCGGATGTGGAATTTTGAAGACCAAAATAGGCCGAACCAGAATTCTTGGCCAGTTGCTGGCATTGTTCCAAGTTGTATTGTTGTGGGCGGGACAATTGTGACCAATTAAATATAGACATCGAACGTAGTGGTTTGTCGCCATAGCATCCAATATAGTTGCTTGGTTGCGCGGCCGAATTAGGTGTGCTAAAAATGGAACGTCCTTCCGAGTTAATAACACTGAGCGACCCGGTACTTGTCAATGTAGCCGTATTTCCAGACTGTTCTTGTGTATTTGATGACCATAATACGATGGAACCTGACAGGATCATACCTGCGCCTAAACTGGTCGCTGTGGTCTGGTCGTTACTTGCCACGCACACCCCTGTAGATTTTGAATAATCTACATTAGTAAGGGCAAAATATTTGTACCCGTTATTAGCCGCAGATTGTTTGCATTTTTCATACGTTATATCGCCAAAAAGACCCAATATGGTGGGCATTGCCGTTGTCCCGCCTGTAGAACCAGTATAACAGCCCACATACTTAGCCGAGGGGTTAGTATATACGTTAGAAACAAATACGTTTTCGCCCTCCATTCCAAGACGCTGTCCCGGTTGAACCTGTGTTCCGACAAGTAAATTAGGCTTGGTAGGGATTATTGCGCCTGGTGTTAAATAGGATTCGTCCCATTTAATGTCAACGGTGGTAAACTTACGCGACGGATCAATAGTGGTTGCAATATCCATTGTTGGAATATATTTTGCTACACCCTGCGCGGTGACATAGAATAGCTGTCCGGTAGAAAACTGGATGATTTTGTTTAAATATGGGTTTGATGAATTCACACGATCAAAGTAGTCGCTTGACGTTCCAATGACTTGGTTTTGCAGCGTCTCGTAGTCGGTTAAAGTGTTTTGATAACGCTGTTTTAGTTCGGCTATATTTTGCTCATGTGATGAGAAGTCATTATGATTGATTACTTGTTGGGTCTGTTTAGTTAGGCCGTCTTCGGACAAGTGTCCACCGTTTTGGAAGCCTTCAATCGACTGTGCGTTTTCCGCATTTTCCATGTTTGCTATTTTTTTCTCTAAATTCTTTACAATTTGGCCCTGGTATTTTTCAAACTTCTTTCCTTGTTGTAAAGAGGGCATCACCGATTGAACATTTGACGTTTTTGGGCCGCAAGACGCTTTCTTTTTTTGATTTGCCTTTGATTTTGTTAAATTATTATTTGTATCTGAAAACAAATTTAGGATACCGTTCATCATTAATATAGCGATATACAAAAATATCATTATATTTTCTATTTCTCTCGTCGGCCAACTAATATGCAGTTTTGGCCCGTATACCAATCGTTAGCAAAATCATGCCGAGTAAAATCATATACATAGGCGCCCCCATCTTCATAAGGGTCTTACCTCCGCTTTGCAATCCGCTTTGCAGACCAGAACCAGACGACGACCCAGCCACAAAGTTGTACAATAAATATACCGCAATGATTGCCAATAATGCAAGCAATATAAACGTATAGTATTTTTGCGTGACGGTAAGACCCGTTTGTATTTGTGCCTGGTCCAATGTTTGATATTTATCCGATAGCCGACTTATTTTATCTCGGTCATCGTTTAACTCCTTAAACTGGGTTTCCAAGTCGGCGGTTTTGAAGTGTCGCTCTTGGGATTGAGTTTTGTACGCAGCCTGTTCACTTGCGATTATTTTCTGTATTTTTTGATTCACGTCGGACAGTTTCTGGTTAATCGTTTTGACTATATTCAGCAGCTGTTTTCCCTTGGTAATTATGGCATAATCATCATTGGTCCCAGTCGTTACACTGGAATCCCCGCCTCTTAGCAGGCACGATTGTCGCTGGGGTGCAGTCGCATTAAATGTTGCTCCAGTGCATCCAGTTGTTTGCGCGCACGATGCTTTGCATTCCTGTAATGTGGCCGAATTATTTTGGCCAACCGAGGACGTTCCCCAATAGGTCGCGCCTTTAATGCTAACCAACGGTTGCATGTCAATATTGTATTGGGGCGCCGAACTCTTGTTATACAATGATGCGTTGTAGTTTGGATTAGTAACAGTGGTTACGCCAATCACGCAGCAGCTGCCATTGTCAGAATTGTGTGGGCCGGTCCAATCGCCACTCAAATCCTTGTAGTTAGGTTTTGTATACAGTTGGTTATCAGTTCCGACACCAATAAGTGTGCCATCTGGGGCAATAGTGATGGCTTTAACGCAACAAGATCCTTGGCTTTGCCATTGTTGTTTGGCTAAATTTTGATAACTTTGTTTTGTCCAAAGTTGGCCGCCCCCGCCGCCAACTGCAAATACTGAGCCGTCTGGGGCGATTGCAATAGAATACACCTTTTCTCCTGGGCTCGACGCCTTTTCCCATGCATCAGTTACCTTAGCTCTGGAATACAACAAATTATCCGTTCCTACTCCAATAACTGTCCCGTCTTGCCCCATTGCTACTGATATCGCGCAGCAGGAATTCTTTACCGAGCCGGTCCAGTTTGCATCATATGTCGGTTTACGCACTAAATTATTCGCACCTATTCCCAATAACCCATTCCCATCATTTGCCGTACAAATGGCTTGACAGTTCGTTGTATTGTCGTTTATTAATTCCCATGGCGCACTTAAACCTTGTCTGCTATATAGTTTACCATCGGTTCCAATGCCAATAATAATATAGGGGTTGCCCGGGTTGCCGTAACACCCCATTCGGTGCTTATAATCTGGATTCGTTGCCCACGCAAACGCATCGTCGATGAGAGCGGAGAGAGTTTTTCCCTGTGCCCAGCTACTGGATGCATCGGGTTTTGCCGTTCCTGCGCCACATCCTGCCTTTTTCCATATTTCATCGTAGCATTGCTGAGTAATCCCAGTGCTGTCCGCGGAAAATGACCCGCATGGCAATTCGGTCTCAGTCTTTAAATGATTTACATAGTCGGAGACCGCCTGGCGGTATTCAATTAATAGATTTTTATATTCGGAACTTAGGGTTTCTAAATCAAGAACGTGCGATTTACTTTTATTATGTATTTCTGTATTTGGTGGATTCATCTATATATCTATTGCAAGAAAACATATTTTACTTTCTGCGATAAAAATAGTACATTATGGAGGATATAGAGAGAATACAAACAACGGGGACAAACGGTAGCTCGATAGTTATATCGGATGAATAGTCGTCGCTTGGGGGCGGCATGGGGACAATCCTACGAATTAGGTCGTCTATTGGCGTCTGTATTTTTTTTTGTCGTGTGGCCTGTTCGGTGAGCTTTCGTATAGATTCTTGCATGGATCTTGTGCAGTAATCATGTAGCTGTTGATTAAATATTTTAGGCTTGGCGCAACAGTCGCCACCTGGTGGGTTAAATATTTTAGGCTTGGATGTAAGTGTAAATATAAGTGATCTAAACATCTATAATCTTACAATCTTAAAATATTTAATAAATAGCATTTTAGCGAGATTACGGCTGAACAGTCATCGCTGGAGCCCGGTACATCTTTGAAATAATACCCCCGACAGCCAAAATACTCAAAAATAGACCCCAATTTCGTAAATAACCGGAATCGTACATTTCCATGTAGTCGGAAATCATTTCAGACGATGCGTTGATTTTATGTTCAACAATACCAAGCCTTGCTTTTAATCGTCTGTTCTTTTTTCTCTCTTCTTTAATCAAAACATCCAGTTTGAAAAGGGTCTTGTTCATAGTGTCGGTTTCACTTTGCACGTCATTTGACAAGACAAATAAATCCGAGTTCATTTTGTTCAAATTGCTCTGTATATTCTGAAACATTTGTTGATACTCTGGATAGTCGGGGTTTTTATTGAAGAAAACATAATACTTTTTGAAGTCGTCCAACATGGCAGGCAGTTGCGAGTTCATAGTTGCGATTTTTTCTCTAAATTTGCTTGAATCCGGGAAGGTATTGGTTATTTCTTTAGTATCATGCAGGTCCATTAATATACATAGGTATTTAAATAAAAATCAAATAATATTATTAAAATAACATTAATCCACCAATAACATTAGAGGCTCGTTTAAAAGGGCGCGTCATTATCAAAACTGACCAGCTTATCAACATACTCCCTCGTTTCAGGATAACTGCCAATAAAGGTGCCATTGTAAAAAATCATCGGGAACATCTTTATATCTCGCTGAGTCATATTATTCATAAAAAGCAAAAAAGAAGGTTTATCTTCAAGAATATATTCGTCGCAATCTACCACAGTAAAATCTAACTTGTTGTCCTGCAGCAATGTTTTTACCTTTGAACACTGTAAACAGCCGCTCTTGCTATAAATTGTAAAACCAGACTTAGACGGCCGAGTATACTCCATTAAATTATTATGTTATTATTTCTATTTCTCTTTATATGTTTTACATTCTGTACTTTTAAATACAGACTCTATAGTAGTTTGCCTCAATCGCGGTCTTGCTGGGTCGTATAATATGACAAACTTGACCTGGCCTTAAACCAATTACACGTGCAACCGGGTCAAAACGCGAAATATCTGGAAACAGCGATTTATCCGCAATATTGTATTTCTGCATAATACTAACAACTTCCGACTCCGCCATAACGCGATGAGGAGGAACCAACACATGTTCTAAGATATTAAACTGTAGGCGTTTGATGCTTTCCACGACGATAAATATTCCCTCGCTCTCCCAGATGTGCTTCAACTCGTTGATCAGTGTCTCATTCGGGTCATCCTTAATAATAATAAATAGCGTGTCGGTCTTTTTAAGGGTCTCGGTGAGAACAAATAGGTCATCAATCATCTCCTGAAGGTTCTTGGACGCGGGTCTGACACCCAAATAGTAGCGAATATATATTTTCTTCTTGGGATTTTCAGTTGTAACCTTATCGTCTCTTGTTTCTAAAAGCATGTCGAGCTGATTGTTTTGTTTCATTGAATTCACCTCGTTGATGCTAAAGTTTGCATAATCGTTTATATTATAGCCCTGCTTGTCCATTAAATCCAGAACAATTTTTCTGGAATTAAAGATCTGGGAAATTTGAACACTTGCGTTTTGACTTGCCATTCTTATACTATAATATAAACATATTGGTATTTTTTATTTCAATTTTATTTAAATTTATTTGCGTTTTAATTGAGAAACCCCGTTTACAATATTATTTTCTTCGTGGCTTCTTCGACCTTCTTTTCTTCAGAACCACTATCTGACTCAGCTGGAGGAGGAGGTGGTTGCTTAACTTCTAAAATACTGGAATCTGTAGAGGACTCTTGGGCCGGGGCCGGGGGAACTGGGGTTGAAGAGCTTGCGGGTGCCAACGGTATAGTTGTAGAGGAACTTGCAGGGGCCATCGGCACTGATTCGGATGTTCCAGGCGCAGTAGGCGGTGTATTTAGGTTGGTTTGTGGCACAGGAGCCGGGCCTAAACTATCCGGCGTGTTGGGATTATAGGGTGTGCTTGATGTATTCGGATTATAGGGTGTGCTTGAACCGGGTTCAGGCTGTGGTGCCGTAGGGACTATTATAACAGGAGACCCAGGAGCCGAGGCAGGTGCAGTTGGCGGCGTCTCTAATTCTAACACCGGCTCGGGAATATTCACGGGTGCCCTTGAAATCTCCTTAAGTCGCTTCTCTATGTTCATGTTAATTTCCTTGACGACCACTGCAGCGTCCTCGTCACTCTTCATTAATTTATTAATGTTATTAGAGAATGACATGCTTAGTAGCTGGTCAACGTTTTCTTCTGTAATAATATGCATTTGCACGTTCATAATTTGAAGCTCCTGCATTAACAACTTGAATGCATACGGAACCCGCAACACACTAAATGATCGCCCAAATCTGCTCAAATTCATAATGCTCTGGGATCCATCAGGATTCGTGTTAAATTTAATCGGCCCGTCCGCATATGGACTCAAAAACAAATTTTGCGCTTCGTTGTAAATTGCAATCGCGCCAGTTTTATTGCAGATAGCGATGAAATATTCTTCCTTTTCACCTCTTACCATAAAAGACTCGTTCAAGAAGTAGGACATACCGTGTGCCAAAACACCATCGCGTTCCATTTCACCAATACGCAGACCACCGTCGTTTGCGCGCCCCTGAACCGGCTGGCGTGTTAAAACGGTATTCGGACCACGAGCGCGATAATTGATTTTATCTTTTACCATGTGCTTTAACCGCATGTAATAGGTTGGTCCCATGTAAATATCGGCTGCGAGTTGTTCGCCGCTCATGCCATTGTAGAGAACCTGGTTGCCAGATGAATGAAATCCGGCTTTAACAAGCATTGGGGCATACGTGGAGTAGTTTGGTCCCTTCACCTGGAATGCCGTGCAGTCGCCAAATGCGCCGTAACTTGTGCAGACCTTGCCGAATAAACTTTCTACGATTTGCCCAATAGTCATACGGGAAGGGATTGCATGTGGATTAATAATCAGGTCAGGTCGAATACCGTCTTCCGTAAATGGCATATTATCTTCCGGGATGATGAGACCAAGAGTGCCCTTCTGTCCAGCTCGTGACGCCATCTTGTCACCAATTGCGGGAAGACGTTCTTCGCGAACGCGAACCTTTGCGATGTTGAACCCTTCCTCTCCGTGCGTAATAAACGCCTTATCAACAAAACCCAGCTGTCCCTTCTTGGTCTTAACAGAGTCATCGGTCCATACGTCCTTATTCGCCAAAGACGAATTAATTTTGCCGATCAATATGACTTTATCGTTTAACTCGGTGTTCTCCTTTACGAGGCCGTGCTCGTCCAAATAACTATAGTCGTAGCCTTGTTTTTTACCGACAACATTATTTTTCTCAATGTTTGCAAACTTGGAATTGGTTAATCCGGTAATCTTGGAACTTTCTTCTCTTGTTTCGTAAGAAGAGTAATACGTGGTTCTAAATATGCCGCGCTGAATCGCGCCTTCATTAATCAAAATGGCGTCTTCCACATTGTAGCCGGTATAACACATGATGGCAACAATCGCGTTCACGCCATACGGCTGTTCTTCGTTATTCACATATTCCAAGTACCGCGACTTAATCAATGGGGTTTGGCCATAATTCAATATGACGCCCATCTTATCAATGCGCATTTGATAATTCGAATGGTACACGGAGACGGCCTGCTTGCTTTGTCCGCAGGAGAAGGAATTACGCGTCACTGGGTTGTTTTCAGGGTAAATAATCATATTGCCCATCACACCCAAGATTAAAGAAGGATCAATTTCCAAATGCGTGTACCATTTGGTTTTCAGCAAATCATCCACATTTGTGGCAATTAGCGCTGTTTCCTCTTCCGACGTGTCAATGTAATCAACAACCGATTTGTTTCTGTTCAAGTGTTGCAACATATTCTCGCTACTGTGGTCCCGGTATAATTCATTGGGATCGTAAAGCTTATTATTCTTTGTCTTAAAGTTCTCGTCTGATTTCTTCATGAACCCAGATATAATTTGTTCCCATGTAAGCGTGCCAGCTTCCAACAAATCCTTCACTTCCTTTCTATCATAGCTAAACTTCTCGTCATCGATATAATAAATGGGTCGCGTCAATCTTCCTGCATCCGTGTAAACATACACCTCATTGTGCTGATAGTCAAATGATATGCTGGTATAAGTTGGGATGATTCCATTGCGCCTGTATAATTTAAGAGCGTTCACTATTCCAATGGGGTCATCGACGGCCCCAATCCAAATTCCATTCACGAACACCTTTGAACTGACGCCCAACTGTTCGGGAGAACATTCCAATAATATACGCATGGGAGTATTTGTTCTGAGCCATTTGATAATCGGGTAACACGACGAACCGCTGGTAATATATGTACTAATTGACATGTGTTTATGCAGACCAATGTTACCGCCATCGGGAGTGTCTATCGGATCAATAAATCCCCATTGCGAGGAGTTGAGCAGACGGGGTCCGACGACCTTGGCACTCGCATCTAACGGCAAGTTAATCTTGCGCAAATGAGAAATATACGTGTTCCAGCTGAGACGATTTAGATCTTGCACCGCACCGAGACGCTTCGTATGTGCTTCCGACCCCCAGTTCCCTTTGAACGCTTTACGGAAGCCCTGCTCAACCAGGCGGTCCTTGAAAAAGGCCTTGAAGTTGGCCTCAATAAGTCCAACAAAATTGTCCTTATATTTATTATCCTCCTGTTGCTGACCCTTTGTTTTCAGTTGTTTTTTCTCCTTACGGGAGAAGGTCTCGTCCTCCTTATATTCGCCCTTGTGGTAATAATACTCCTCGTCTATTTTACGTGTAATGTCTCTCTTCTGAATTAAGTAATACTCTCTAAACAAATCGTAAATCAATGCGCCAGACAGCTCTACTCTCTTGAATCTAAAATTGTCGCGGTCGGTGGGCTTTTCCTCCTTCAAATACACCTTTAACAGACGATTTACCATGTAACCGACAAAATAGGCCTTTTCCAGAAGATTCATCTCGCCAATATGCGGCAAAAAATAATCGGAGAGAATTTCAATCACACCTGACACAGTACCGCGCTTGGTGAGTTCCGCCATAAATTCCAGCGCATTCTGCTGGTTAAATATCTTGCTTGCATCGTGGATAGAAGGGATAAACAAATCAATATAGGGGTTCTTGTTATTTTCAACAGAGTCGTTTAAATTAGTTAATAGACAGGTCTGGATAATATCCTTATCCGATATAACGCCGAGTGCGCGCATTAAAATAAATAGAGGAACAGGTTTTTTAACGTTGGGTACGGAAACGACAATTTGGTTATTGCTTAATGACGGGGATGGTGCAACTATTCTTACGGAACTGGTGCGGATGGGCTTGGACGTGTCCTCTGAAACGGAGCGGATTTCCGCGGAGTGGCTGTACAAGTCGTCTGCCTTGTTAGTTCTAATATAGAGCATATTATCGGCAAACTTTTCCTGTGAAATGATCACCTTCTCCTTGCCGTCAATAATAAAATAGCCACCATAATCGTTGCGACACTCGCCCATGTTAAACCGGACATCCTTGTTCATCGTATTTAAAATGCACAGGTCGGATTGAAGCATAACTGGGAACCGGCCCAGGAAAATTCGCGGCAGAGTCATAGTATGTTCCTTCTTCTCTCCACCAACATAGTACTTAAATTCCACTTCTACATCATAATGGATGGTAATGCCATATGTCATATTGCGGAGGCGGGCGTCGTTGGGAAACATATAGTGTGCGCGATGGTCGTCATATATAACGGGCTTTCCGTAGTAAATCTTGGTTCCATCTTTGCCGCCTAAATAGAGCAGACATTCGTTTCGGTTACCAGTGGAACTGCTCTCATCTTCTCTCTCAATAAACCGGATTGGATTATTTTCGCGGAAGATGCGGCGAATACCATTGTTAAAAAAATCATTATACGATTCTAAATGATGTGCAACTAAATTGGACGGGTTATCTTTAAAATATTTATCAATCACCTTCCACGATATATTTTCCTTGTCAGCTGATTTATCCATGTATATTATAATAGTCATATTTTTTTAAAATATAATTGGCCATTATGTTTAATTTAAAAACAGCATATGTATAGAGTGACCTGTATTTGACAATATGACCATTTTGTATGGTAATATTGATAGTGATATATATTCTTGATTGAAATAATGAAAAACTTCAAGGTCTTATAGTGCTACGTATGCAATTCATAAGATTCGTTATACCTAATTTCTTTTTCTTACTTATTCTCTTTTTGCAAGCTTCCTGGTCTTGTTCTTTCCAGACTTTACTCGTCTCGTGACTCTAAACCGCTTCTTAATGGGTGCGGCAATAGTAAATTCTGTCCAGGGTTCAGTTGGTCGGTCCCTTAAATAGGGCGCAAATTTCTCCCATTGACGGTGCTTCTTGATAAAAGCGTCCTTTACAAAAGGTATCCCGCACGAGTTGCCAAATCGCCCTATAAACGCCATTTTTTTCGCCAACTCTGTATCACAAACGATTCCATCCACCGCGCCGCGAGGGGCAAACGGTTTGGGCCGACTCTGATCCGACATATATTCTCTTGCGTCCAGGTCATAATGAGAGCAAACGGTTCTTGAACACGGATTATTCTCTTTTAGCAGATACACGTCATAATGGTCTGCGATTATCTCCTTGGCAAGTGTAATGTTTAGTTTCCCCTTGTGTTCATCCATCAGCTCCCCAAGGCGAACAAGTCGTGCACCCTGATGTCTCCGGACATCGTAAAACCCAGAGTCAACCACTTCCAGGTTTCGGATTCGTTCGTCATACGGCGCATTAAATCCAATGAAGAACCCATTTTTGGTTCTCTCTATATTATGGTATTTAAGACCCAATTCAATGCGAAGAATCTCATTTGTATTTGTATCGCCGAATAACCAGGAGTTTGCATAGTCGCCAGAATTTTCGTGTAAAAGTATTTCACAATACTCGTCGAGTGTGTTTCCATATTGCATGGCCTTGCGAATTCGGTACCCAATCGGGAATTTTTTCTCGTAGGGGAAAAATCCGCCAATCGTGGTTTCCGTGCCAATGATACCCTTGGCGGTAACAAAGAAATCGGTACCGCTCCAAATCCAACATGCAGATGTTTGCATAATAAATCGGTGACCCTTGTCAGGGTTTAAATCCAGGACCACATTTGACCATTGTCCATCAATAAAGTCCGTAAAGGAGTTATGTGCACAAACAATTTTGCCATCTGCTGTCCAATCGCCTACAGCCATGAAGGCGCTGCATCTGTCATTCGCTCCACCCTCCTTTCCTACACGGCTGTCGGATTTTGTAGAGTACCAATAAGGAATAGAACAATAAAAATTCCAGGCAATAATTTCGTCTATACTTGTTTTGCAGCCGTTTGCATTACATCCAGCAGCGATCCCTTCCATCTCGTCATAAAACTCCTTAAAATCGCGGATAGTCATTTCCTTAAAATCGTCGGAAATTTCTTTAATAAAATATTCCCATTCCATGCCGTATGCCTCCATCATGAGAAACCTTAAGGCCCGCTGGATTTCTTTAAAATCTGCCGCACATAGGTATCCATATGCGTAGCCGCGCTCCTTGGGTCCTCCATTAATTGAAATATATTTCCATCCTCCTTTCTCATAGGAGAATCCGTTCTTAATCTTCGTCGTCATATATTAAATAAATATATTTATACAAACTTAATATAAATATATGTTTATTTCGTTGATATCACTATCATTACATGTTAATCATTAACATACCCATTATGACAAACAATAAGATCCATGGGAGCAACACCAACAACCATGAAAGACCCATGTGTCCGTCCTTGCATATCAAGTTAAGAACATATGTCCAGAACAAGATATAGATAAACTTGGCTACAAAGACGGCGGCGGTGTTGGGAACACGGCACGAGAAGGCACCCACGTGATAACTATTTGTGTTGCCCATATTTTGGAATAAAACGAGCGCAAGTGATATCATAGAAATCACAAAGTATAGTGCAGCAGGGGTGCACAAGTCCTTCAATTGCTTAGGAAAATCAGCCATTATGAATTAGAGGTAGAAAATAAAATTACCGAGCCCTATATCTATCTCAATCTATCTCAATCTATATGTATATGACTATATTGAACCTATTCGTGTGTATATTGGTCCTTCCATGGTAGGGGGTTGACCGGTGCACTGTATCCGGACAACGCATTATAGGCGCTTCCTACTCCGAATTGGACCTGCCTTCCTAAATTAATCAAATCTTGTGTCAAAAAATTGGACAGGGTTCCGCCTCGTTGCTTTCGCGTACGTCCTTTTTTGCTTCCACCAACTACAAATGGTGGGTTGGGACCAACATCAATCATTTGACGAGAAATATCGTTCTTATATGTATTTAATGGGAAATGGTTTCGGTCTCCCTGAATACCATTCACTCCTGGCCATCCACTGATAGCTGGAGTCCAAGGAGATCCTGCAAGGCCATTGGGGTAGGGGATTCCCGGGTTCCCACCTTGCTGTGTTTTCTTGCCGCCTGCCACAAGCAATGGCGCCATACACATTGGTCCACATCCTCCGGCCTTTGCTGCTGCCTTTACTCGTGCTTTTGCCTTTGTTTTTGCAATACTCCTTCTCATTCTCATTGTCCGTTTCATCGACATATTTTTACCACCTCTCATGGAACACATGTCTCCGCACCCTCCATGCTGAGAGCGCACAGAATTCAAAAAATTAAATCCGCCAGCCACGGGACCAGTATTAGGCACCGTTTTATCTGCCGCATTTGTATTTACAGGTAGTGTTGATGCTGGAGGGGCATTTAAGCCGCATGCACCACCTTTGCCTGTGTACGCCAAATGCGAGTTCGGTAAAAAAGATACATTATTTGCAGGATATGCTAAATATACATCCCCCGAACTATTACCACCACCCTTACGCATTGTCTTAGAACACCCCTTCATTTTATAAAGTTTCTGAGGTCTATGTCTTTTTGTACTCTTTTTGGCCATTATACTATATACCAAGAAATTATTCAATATCAACGTGTGTCAAGAAATGGCGGCGACAACACATCTTTGTCATATTTAGTTCATCCAGGACCTCGCCCTCCGGCGTCTTCTCGGCAAACTCCTGTGTCAAATAAAGAACTTTATCAATGTCAATAGATTCGCCATTCCCTCTTTTCGCCAATTTCTTCTTACGCACTTGTTCAAGGTAATATCTATATTTATTGGCAATCACTGTGCCGCATGTAAAACACTTAATCGGGATTATCATCTCCTATATATTATCGTGGATATTATTCTTATATATTTTTTCCTAACAATATCAATTTTATTTTATATTGGATGCATTAAATTTTATTTTATATTTAATTATACTATACAATGAGCAACCCAACAACAAATTATACCGTCGGAGGATTGGATTTGTCTAATATTTTCCAACCGTTAGTCCAAGGTTCTGCTATTGGGTATAATACAAATTATACAGTATCTGGGCATGGTGATTTAAGCGCTATTTTTGCGGCCTATACTGGAGCACCTGGAACACAGGCGCCTGTTACAGGTTATAGCGTAACTGGGCACGGCGATTTAAATACTATTTTTGCGAGAAAACCAATATTTGCCGTTACGGGCAGTTTGACGTATGATGTATACACTTATGGTGGGTATACAGGAATTGTATTTACCAGCGGAACTGGCACCATTACATATTTTATTAACATGCCGGTAGCAATATCTATAATAGCTATAGGCGGCGGCGGCGGCGGTTCTACTGGATCAGCATTCATTGGTGGAGCATCAGGAGGTGGTGGTGCTACGATGCTTATTCCAAATGTCGGTGTTTATGCCAATACCCCATTCACTATTGTGGTTGGGAACGGCGGATCACCAGGCAGTAATGGAGGTGATTCCATTTTTCAGGATCCCTTTAACGATCCTCATATAGGCGGCGGTGGTGGTGGTGGCGCATTTGGTCAATCCGGCGGCGGCGGCTCGATAAGTAATAATGCGATTGGAGGTGGAGGCGGAGGTGGAGGCGGCGGTAGTGGAGGAGGAGGAGTTGCCGCTGGTCCTGGTGGAAATAACGCCACTTTGTATCCTGGTAATCCTGGTTCCGCAACGGCCGGTGGTACGTCTTTCAATAACAGTGTAATTAACGGATATCCAATATATTTACCATTTATAAGTGGAAACCCACAGGTATATCCGGGCAACGGTGGAGGCAGCGGTAAAGACTCATTTGATTTCTTCCCCCCACGGAATGGTGGACAGGCTGGTTCCAATGTCGGAGGCTTATACGGAGGATCATCAAGCGTAAATGGTGAGAGCGCTGTTAGTTCTATAAATACAGGATTTTTCGGTGCAGGTGGTGGTGGCGCAGGTCCTGGCGGTTCTGGCGGTTCTGGCGGATCAGGAGTGGTTATTATTTACTGGCAAACGGTATAATAGTAATATTAGTTATAAGGTTCGTGCCATTATTTAGAAGTTTATTGGTATAATTACGTAAAATCTAATATCCACATACACTATATATTTATGGAGATTAACGTCAATGTAACCGCCTGTAGACTTTGCGATTCTACGAATTTAACAAATGTAATATCCTTAGGTAATCAAATTATTACATCACGATTCCCGAACTATGGAGACTTTTCAACTCCGAAAACCCCTATAGACCTATGCGTTTGTGGAGAATGCAGATTACTGCAATTGAGGCAAACCACATTTGCTTCAGAATTATACGAATATGAATATGGATATAGATCTGGAATTAGCAATACAATGCGCGAACACTTGAAAAATTACCAAGAGGAGATTTTGTCTAAAGTGAATTTGTGCGAAAACGACACAGTTGTTGATATAGGCAGTAATGATTCAACCATGCTACAATTGTATTCAGATAAACTAAACCGAATTGGCGTGGACCCTACCGGAAACCAGTTTAAGGAGTATTACGGGAACGTCCAACTACTTCCTACGTATTTTACGCATGACAACTTTGTGAATAGATTCGGAGATATAAAATGTAAAATGGTTTCATCAATATCAATGTTTTACGACTTGCCTGATCCGGTTCAGTTCGCAAAGGACATATATTCTATTTTAGATAATGATGGCATTTGGACATGCGAACAAAGTTACTTGTTATCTATGTTGCGAACAAATAGCATTGATACAATTTGTCACGAGCACCTGGAATATTATTCATTACATCAAGTCAAAGAAATCGCAAATCGAGCAAATTTTAAAATTATTGATGTGGCGTTCAATGACTGTAACGGAGGAAGCTTTCGCGTTTATTTTGCGAAACGAGAATCTGATCTGTACGATGAAAACTGTGAACTAATAAACAAAATCTTAAAGAATGAGGTTGAGTACGGGCTGTTAACCAACACCGTATTTGAAAGATTTATGCATGATTGTGACGTTGAGGTTAAGCGATTGCGTGATTTTGTGGATATTGTTAATAAAAATGGGCAAAAAATGTATGTTTACGGCGCATCCACTAAGGGCAATTGTCTTTTACAATATGCCAACTTGGGCGAAGCTGATATGAAATATGCTGTAGAGAGGAACCCCAAAAAAATTGGTAAAATGACAAATACCGGAATTGAGATTATTGGCGAAGAAACTATGAGACTTGACCCTCCGAATTATTTACTTGTATTACCGTGGCATTTTAGAGATGAGATTCTTGTTCGCGAAAAGGCATTCTTGGATGCGGGCGGGCAATTTGTGTTCCCGTTTCCACATTTTGAAATTGTTGGCTCAAAACCCAAGGCGCTTATTACGGGGTGCGATGGGATGATTGCACATTACGTAAAGAGTCAGTTTACTAATTACAATTTATATGGTTTTGGGCGGTCTGGGCCGATGTACGAAAGCAATATTACTAAATTTTACTTTGACATGAATAAAGCAGGTGAATTAGAACATGCAATGTCTATCGTTAAACCCGACGTGGTTATTCATCTTGCATCTATTTCAAGTTCTCATTACGCATTTAATAATCCTATAGAAACATTAAATAGCAATGGGTTATTGACTGCGACATTATGTGATATTATACACCGAAAAGGATGGAGCACGAGATTATTTAACGCATCAAGCAGCGAAATATATAAGGGTCATGTTGATTATATTGTGAAAGAGGACGACCGTAATATGTTTCACCTGCATCCATATTCTATAGCAAAAACAATGGGTCATTCTATGGTTGAGTTTTATAGAAATACTTACGGACTCCCATTTTCAAATGGTGTTATATTTACAACTGAATCGCGATTAAAAAACTCTGCCTTTTTATTAAATAAGGTTGCAAGCCACATTAAAGCGTGGAATACAGGAGAAAAAACCGCATTGCATGTAGGAAACCTTGATTCTTACAGGAGCATTTTGCACGCATCGGATGTTGCGAACGCAATTCAATTAATTACTTCTCAAGAAAAGGGCAATTCATATTTGATATGTAACGCGGAAAGTCACAAAATGTATGATTTGGTCGTTAAATTATACTTGGCCAATGGAATAGAATTAGAGAGAAGTGACAATATTTTGCGCGAAAAGAATACCGGATTAGAAGTAGTTATCATTCAAGACAAGCAACTCGGGTTTGATTCAGCTCCTACAAATATAAGAGGTGAAGCTACAAAATTGAGCGCGCTTGGATGGACCCCGTTAATGTCGGTTGCCGACATTTTAGGTGAATTGGTTTAAAGTGATCTATTTATTATAGACGATATGTATATGGAACATTATACACAATTTCACGGAGAAGTTCTTGAAAATAAACATGTTGATGCTATTTTACGTAATTATTTTCCAGATTATAGTTATAAGGGCGTTTTTATAGATGTTGGCGCATTTGAGCCGATAAGAATATCTAATAGTTATCATTTTGAAAAAAATAATTGGGATGTTTATTGTTTTGAAGCAAATTCAAATTCTATTCCATTGTTAAAACAATACAGAAAAAATGTGTTTAATTACGCAATTTACGATAAAGATGAAGATAATATAGAATTTAATGTTGTCGAATCAAATGGATGGACCGCAGGCTTTTCTGCAATTGAATTAAGTGACGAAATTTCGAATATATTCAAATGCGAAAATAAAATTATTACAAAAATAACTGTTAATCAACGAACGTTAAATTCATTATTACAAACAGAATTAAATAACGTAAAAAACATTGATATTTTAAAAATTGATATTGAAGGCGGCGAGTTAAAATGTCTGCACGGAATTGATTTTAATACACACAGACCAAAATTAATTTTATTAGAAAATATAACAAATGATAAAAGAATAACCGATTTTTTAAATGCAAATGGATACATTTTACATAAACAAGTGTCCTATAATCAATTTTACATAAATAGAAAATATTTATAACATAGTTTTTATTTGTTCAACCGTTAAACTATCAGTTGATATTAGTTTGTTAATATAATTCATATCAACTAACTCGGGATGTACATACCAATCTTCAAATGGCTTGTAAGAACCCTCCCATAAAACAGACACATTTGGAAATACTAACACATATCCTCTATCTGTTAATATTTTTCTTGATATAGTTTGCGTATCAAAATAATTTCCACTATAAATATCATGTTCAAATGTTATTGTCGCAAACTTATATTTATCAAAAACAGTATTATTTAATAACAAAAATGTGTCCAATGTAGATTTATTGTTAACGTCTAAATCTATTTGCAAGTAGTCTATATTTTCTGGAAAATTGCAGCTGTCTAAAAATTTTCTATAGTTTATTACTCGCGCATCATCTAATATATAAGCCGAGTTTGGCCTATGCATTTTATATAAAGGGGCAAACGACCTGTCGTATTCAACCATCGCTCCCCGCCAGTTATATTTTTTTTCCAAAAGATATGTGTTGTTATGTATTTTAGGGTGATTTGAACCAATTTCTAAAAAATAACCATCCCGTTTTCCTTTCATTACTGCTTCAACAAATAAATCCTGTGCCGCTTGACTATAAGTGATCATGTATATTATTGCGCTATTTTTAAAATAATATAGTTCTAAATATATTAATGAAGGTATTATTTTTAAATAATGTGAACCGAGAGTGTGGGGTTTATCAATACGGAAAAAGACTATATGATATTCTTAAGACAAGCAAGCTTGTAAATTACATTTATATAGAGATTTCATGTGAAAATGATTATGTAGCGTCTATATTAAATAATGCGCCAGGCATACATTCTATTATATATAATTATCACGTCAGCACGATGTCATGGTTAACTAATACTAATATTCAAAGGAAAGTTAAAAATATTGGAATACTTCACGAATCGCCAGGGCATCTATTTGATATTATCTGCAGCATTGATCCAACCGAACAAGAATTATATAATAAATATGCTATACCACGACCAATATATGAAAATGTCGATAAGTTATTAGAATTTTATACACCATCTACAACAACTATACAGACATTTATAGACTACTCAGAAGAGGGGGTTCCTATTTTTGGTTCTTTTGGGTTTGGATTTTTAAATAAGGGGTTTGATAGAATAGTTAAAACTGTTAATGACCAATATGATGCGGCAATTATTAAATTCATCATTCCAGGTGCGCACTTCGACGGAAATAGGGATGTTACAAATTCTCTTATGGAAAAACTATGTCAGAATGTTCCGCGAAAACCGGCCATAAAACTTATGATTACAAATGAATTTGTTTCAAATGAAGATATATTATTGTTTTTAAAATCAAATACTATGAACATATTTTTGTATGACAACATGCCTGGAAGGGGTGTATCAAGTACAATAGATTATGCTCTGTCAGTAAAAAAACCATTAGGAATATCTAATAGTTATATGTTCAGACATATTTATTCCGATGAAATTTGTCTTAATAAGAAGTCTATTGCAAATTGTATACAAAATTCCGTAAAGCAATGTAGTAGATTCTTAGAAGAATATAGTCACAGTAAAATAAAAGACAAGTTTGAAAAAATATTAAACACAGTTAAAACTCGTAGGAGAGGAATATTTTATAACTCAAAGAAAAGTTTATGTAGTATATGGGAATCAGGGAAAATGTGTTACGATGCCTTAAAAAATAGTACTAATTATAGTCTGGCGTATTCTGAAGAAACTACATTAGATAACTCATATGACTTTGCGATTTTTAACCAACATTTTTCTGTAAATAATTGGATTAGTCTCGAGATAATTAAAAAATTCAATAAGCCTACATTTTGTATAGTTACGGAGGTTACATTTGGAAATAACCCGGTTGGATCTTCTCCTGACTATTTTGGTCATTACATAGTTTTAGACCCTACAATTTGGGAAACAAATAGAATTCACGCATTTGGACGACCTATTGAAGAATTTGATTTGTCAAATAGAAATAGCGAACCAACCGACAATAATATTCCAAAAATTTTCAGTTTTGGATTTGCAACTCCAGGGAAGGAATGGCACAAAATTGTTGAGGCTGTTCAAAATGAATATGATGTAGCCAATATCCATTTTAACATTCCAATGGGGACACATGTTGGGAAGGAAACGCATCAAACCCACCTTATGGATATTAGATTGAAATGTAAACATATATTACGCAAGCCCGGAATTGGGTTAAGAATAACTTCGGACAACTTAACAAAAACTGAATTAATTAAATTGTGTTCTACAAAAACACTTAATTGTTTCTTTTACAATAGAGAACATATCTATAAGGCTGGTTTAGCGGCAGTAACCGATCAGGCAATCGCATCTGGTGTGCCATTACTAATTACAACCGATTGCACGTTTAGACATATACATAAATATTTAGATTGCTACCCAAATATAGGTATTAAAGAGGCCATTGAAAAAAATAAAGATGGTGTTTTAAAAATGAAACAAGATTGGTCTCAAAGTAACTTTTTAGTGAAATTTGAAAAAATCCTCAGCACATGCTAAATAAGGACAAATAATATGTAATTACTATAATATAAAAGTAGTGTACACTTATATTATAAATGAACGTCGAAGTGTCAGTTGGAGAGGCCATAGACAAATTAAGCATTTTAGAATTGAAAATGAAAAAAATAGGCGATGCCAATAAAAAAAAGGAGGTTCAAAAGGAAATAAACGCATTAAGCGCGTGTCACAAATACAAAGAGTACTATTTGTACTATAATTTGTTAATGTATGTAAATGAGCAAATATGGGACATGACAGATGTAATAAAGGGCATTACAATAGCAGATCCGCGTTTTGCACCCATATCAAATCAAATATTTGAGTTCAACCAGAAACGATTTCGCGTAAAAAATTGGTTCAATTTAATTACCAGCTCCAACATAAAGGAGCAAAAAAGCTATTCGTTGTCTCGGTGCGAAATTTCTATTAGCAGCGAGGATGTATTTTATAATAAACTCTCGGAAATAATTTTTCTGGCCTTAGAATACGATGTTGTTACAATTGCATCAAATTTTAATGAAAAAATAAAGGACATTTTTCACATACCAACTGTAACATGTTCTATATTCAACGATACAACCTCTGCAACTGCCATTTCTCTTGAAAACTTTGAAATACCAGATAAAAATATAAGGCATATTTTTGAATTTAAACCAATTGTCTATATAAGCGGCGGTCTATTAGGAGATTTTGTTCACCAGCTCTCCATAATAAATGAGAGTTTTTTACGTACTGGCAGAAAGGGTATCTTATATATTGCAAATATAGGAGACACCTTTAGATTTGGAGTATCACGAGCGTATGCAGACACATTTACAATTGTTTCTAAGCAAATTTATATAAAAACATACGCTATACATAATAATGAAAGGTATGACGTGAATTTATCAAAATGGAGACAAAGCGAACTATTAAATAAAACCAGTTGGGATAATATATTTTTTAACACATACAAGGTGAAATGGGGGGTACATAAATGGATTAGTGTCCCCGTTAATGATGAGTGGAAAGATACAATTTTAGTAAGCACGAACTCCTATCGCCCTACATATAATATTGATTATAAGGAACTTTTTAAAACTTATGGGGGAAATATTAAATTTATAATGTTAGATCCAAAAGAGTACAATTTGTTCAAACGCAAATATAATATCGACGCGTATAGTCCATCGTCTATTTATGAGTTATGCGTGGCCATCAATTCGTGTAAATTGTTTATAGGAAATTTTTCGGCGCCACTTGCGTTTGCATACGCAATGCATAAAAAGACGGTTGTAGG
>JACCDO010096276.1_pt1 | contig 53135 bp, 38 predicted proteins | sample 7446101 | NCBI WGS metagenome assembly JACCDO01 (sample SAMN15323440, study PRJNA562643) | freshwater metagenome | isolation source: river surface water | place: USA:Blue River Watershed | collected 2017-08-16 | reverse complement strand
ATTTTATATAAATTAGGGGCATAGTTAGCAAATAATCAACTCTCCAACCTCAAAAACTCATGTATTCCCTAAGAGAAGGACAGAAATCAGACCTCCCACGCGTATTGGAACTCATTAACGAGCTTGCGCTATATGAAAAAGCACCGGAGCAAGTTACCAACACGCTGGAACGAATGGAGAAAGAAGGCTTTGGGCCGCAGCCCGTCTATGGATTCTTTGTCTGTGTCAAGGACAGTAGTCAAGAGATCATTGGCATCGCGGTGTATTACTACCGCTACTCCACCTGGAAAGGGAAGCGCTTGTACCTCGAAGATATCGTTGTGACAGAATCCGAACGAGGAAATGGAGCAGGCAAACTGCTTTTTGATCGGGTGATGGCCAAATCTCTGGAAGAAGACTGCAGCGGGATGATGTGGCAAGTACTGGACTGGAACGCCCCTGCCATCAACTTTTATAAAAAATACGATGCACTTCTCGAAGCTGGATGGCTCAATGCACACCTGCAGGATTATGAGATCAAAAAATTGCTGCAGTCCTAAGTAAAATCGCTACTTCCTTCCGGTTCTCCGCATCAAGAAAATTAAGACTACCTTTGTGCCATGAAAACAAAACCGTTTAGCGTAGTCTACGAAGACAATCACCTACTTGTGGTCAATAAGGCGGCAGGAATTCTAGTCCAAGGAGACAAAACAAAAGACAAAACTTTGACAGATTATTGCAGGGACTATATCGCAAAAAAATACGAAAAACCCGGAGCTGTTTTCTTGCATCCCATCCATCGGCTGGATCGACCCGTAAGTGGATTGGTTGCTTTTGCCCGTACTTCCAAAGGATTGGAGCGCATGATGGAACTCTTCCGCAAGCGAGACATTCACAAGGTGTACTGGGCCCTAGTAAAACGAAGACCAAAGGAGGAACAAGGCAAACTGACGCACTGGCTCACGAAAGACGAAGTCAAAAACTATGTGACAGCGCATGAGATTGAAGTTCCTGGCTCCCAAAAGGCCGAACTCAACTACAAGGTGCTCGGTAATCTCAACGACCATTGGCTCCTTGAGGTACGCCCAATCTCTGGCCGTCCGCATCAAATTCGCGTACAACTCGCTTCAATGGGTTGTCCTATTCGTGGCGATGTGAAGTATGGCTTTTCCAAAGCCAATCCTGATGCCAGCATCAACCTGCATGCATTCCACCTGGTCTTTGAACATCCCATCAAAAAGGAAAAACTCTTCCTAAGAGCAGCACTTCCTGAAACTGAATTCTGGGAGCAATTCCTCGAATTTGAAACGGTCAAAGCCAAGGATCAGCATTTGGATAATACGTTTTCGGGGTAGGAAAAAAAATACGATTGAGATATAATGGAAATAGACTCCGCTGCGCTTCGTGAAATAATAAAGAGAAATAAAGTGGGAAAAGACTTCGCTTCGCTACGTGAAATAAGTAGAAAAACGAATTGAGCTCTTTATTTCCCTGAGCTTGCTCAGGCTATTTCTATTTTATTTCTATGGTATTTCTTTATTTTGAAATACAGTGGAAATACCCTCCGCGGCGGGCAGCTTCGTAAAATAAGTAGAAACACGAATTGTATGCCCTATTTCCCCGAGCCTACAGGCTCGGGCTATTTCCATCGTATTTCTATTGTATTTCTTTTCTAACTAAAATAACCATGAAAAATTACCTTCTCCTTTTTAGTTTCCTGATCATTCTCAGTGCCTGTAGCGCTCAGAACTCTCCCAAGACGATCTACATTGTTCGTCATGCCGAAAAGCAATTGGAAGGCCAAGATCCTGAACTCGCTTATGTTGGGGAAGTCCGCGCTAAGAAACTCGCGCAGATTCTAGAAAAAGAAAATATCAAACGGGTGTTGTCCACCGATTATACCCGCATACGTAATACCGCTCAACCCACAGCAGCGGGGGCAGGAGTGACCGTTGAGTACTATGATCCCAAAAACCAAGAGGCCCTTGTTGCCGACCTGCGAAGCAGCGAAGGCAATATCCTAGTGGTGGGCCACAGCAATACCGTCAGCCAGCTGGCCAATGCTTTTGTGGGCGAAAGAGAAAAATTTGCAGACTTGACCGACCTGGAATACGACTACATCTACGTGGTGACGCTTGAGAAAAATGGGGCCAAAGTGGTTCGCAAACTTTACAAGGAGTTTTAAATAAAATGATTATCCGCAATCATGCCATTAGCATAGCTAACTTATCTTAATCTGCGGATAATCGTTGACGGGCCACAGTCAACAGTCCACAGCTCACCTAATTGAACCTCTAACCTTTTTTCTCTAGTTAGTGGTGAAAAAGTGGGGAATCAGATTAAATAAAATCTAGATTCCATTTTCCCATTTTCCTAGTTACATTTAGTCTAAACCAAGGCTACATGAACCGGGAGATCAACCTCCAACGTCTTCACAAAAAAAACAAAGTTTGGGACCTCGTCGTCATCGGTGGTGGAGCCTCAGGCCTAGGCGTGGCCTTGGATGCTGCCTCGAGAGGGCTATCTGTTGCCCTATTTGAAAAAGCCGACTTCGCCAAAGGCACCTCAAGCAGAAGCACTAAATTGATACATGGTGGAGTGCGCTACTTGGCCCAAGGGCAACTCTCTCTAGTCTTTGAAGCACTCAAAGAGCGTGGACTCCTACTCAAAAATGCCCCTCACCTCACCCACAAACAGTCTTTCCTCATCCCGGTCTATTCCTGCTGGGACAGAATCCAATACAGCATCGGGCTGAAACTATACGACTGGATGGCCGGCAGCCTCAGCCTCGGCTCCTCCCAATTCATCTCTAAGGAAGAAACCCTTCGACGCCTTCCCCAACTGCAACCAAAAAAGCTTCAAGGAGCCGTATGCTACTATGACGGACAATTTGATGATGCACGACTTGCCATCCATCTTGCACAAACGGCAGATGAGCTCGGGGCCTGCCTTCTCAACTATGCCAAGATTACTGGGCTGAGCAAAGATGCAAGTGGCAAGCTGACCGGACTAAAAATTCAAGACCTGAATCGTAAAGAAAGCATTCAGGTCCAAGCCAAAATGATCGTCAATGCCACGGGTGTCTTTGCGGATAATATCTTACAATTGGACAACCCCAGTGCAGCCAAAACAATTCAACCTAGCCAAGGTATCCACCTGATTCTGGATTTAGAATTGTTGGGTGGTCAAGACGCGCTGATGATTCCCAAAACCAAGGATGGACGAGTTTTATTTGGAGTACCCTGGCACGGAAAACTCCTGCTAGGGACTACCGATACCATTCGCGAAAAAGCTAAACTAGAGCCAGAAGCCCTACAACAAGAAATTGACTTTGTTTTGGAAACTGCTGGCACTTATTTGACAAGAAAGCCAACTAGAAAGGATGTACAGGCAGTTTTTGCTGGTCTACGCCCGCTTGCTCGACCGCAAGAAGGAAGTACCAAAACCAAGGAAATCTCCCGCTCCCATAAAATTATCGTCTCTCCGAGTGGACTAGTTTCACTCATCGGAGGAAAATGGACTACCTACCGTAAAATGGGAGAGGATACGGTTGATTTTTTTACACGAATCACTGGCAAAGCAATCCCTGCAAGCGCCACTTCGAAGCAACACATCCATGGCTACACCGAAACTATCCCTACTGGACATTGGGCAGTGTATGGGTCAGATGCGCAAAAAATCCAAACACTAGCAGTTCAAAATCCAGCGTTGGCGGAACTCATTCATCCCCGCTTCCCAAATATTCTAGCGGAGGTAGTTTGGGCTTGCGAGCAGGAAATGGCCCTCACGGTAGAAGATGTACTTTCTCGGAGAATACGACTTTTAATTCTCAATCCGCATGCGGCAGTTGCAGCTGCAGAGCGGGTAGCCATCACCATGGCCAAGGTCCTCCAAAAGGAGGAAAGCTGGATTGCTTCAGAATTAATTAATTTTAATAAAATAGCTGAAAAATATATGATTCATACCCGCTAAATTCAAGTTTTCACAAGAATAAACCACCCAAAATGCCTGCTGATAAACCCTTTATTTTAGCCTTAGACCAAGGCACTACCAGTTCCCGAGCCTTGATTTTTAATCAAAAAGGAGAGATTGTCTCCCTTGCTCAAAAAGAATTCACGCAATTTTTTCCTCAGCAAGGATGGGTGGAACACGATCCAGATGAAATCTGGTCCAGCCAGTCTAGCGTTCTGATAGAGGCCCTACTCCAAAAATCCATTCGCCCAGACCAGGTGGCCGCAATAGGCATCACGAATCAGCGGGAGACTACCATTGTTTGGGATCGACGCACGGGCAAGCCCATCTACAATGCGATTGTATGGCAGGACCGTCGTACCGCTGCCTATTGCGATGCGCTGAAAGAAAAAGGGGTAACCAACCAAATCGCAGAAAAAACAGGCTTAGTCATTGATGCCTACTTCTCTGCAACTAAAATTCGCTGGATTCTCGACCACGTGGAAGGAGCCCAACAACGCGCAGAAGCGGGTGAACTAGCCTTTGGAACCGTTGACAGCTGGTTGATCTGGAAGCTTACAGCTGGCAAAAGCCACCTCACCGACATCACCAATGCCAGCCGTACGCTGATCTTCAACATCCATACCCAACAATGGGATCAGGAGCTGCTTAACCTATTTAATATCCCTAGTTCCCTACTCCCCGAAGTCAAAAGCTGCAGTGAGGTATTCACAGAGACCGCTGGAGATGTGCTCAACACCAAAATCCCCATCGCTGGGGTGGCTGGTGACCAGCAAGCCGCCCTTTTTGGGCAACTTTGCACGCAGCCAGGCATGGCCAAAACTACCTACGGCACTGGATGCTTTCTGGTGATGAATACGGGAAAGAAAGCTGTTCGTTCCAATAATCAGCTCCTCACCACGGTGGCTTGGAAGATTGGGAAGGAAATCAACTATGCCCTAGAAGGGTCCGTGTTTATTGGAGGAGCAGCGATTCAGTGGCTTCGAGATGGCCTCAAACTATTCAGCGACGCCAAAGAAACCGAAAAATTGGCCACTAGCGTCTCCAGCAACGAGGGAGTTTATTTCGTTCCCGCACTCGCAGGATTGGGCGCGCCGCACTGGGACCAGCAGGCACGAGGTGCCTTTTTTGGAATTACCCGAGGCACCACTACCGCACATTTCACGAGAGCAGCCTTGGAGGCCATCGCCTACCAAGTTTACGATGTACTCAAGGCCATGGAAAAGGACTCGGGCAAGCCCACCCAAGAACTTCGAGTAGATGGTGGGGCCACCGCCAACAATTTCTTGATGCAATTTCAAAGTGACCTTCTGAATTGTGAAATCAAGCGCCCAAAAATCATTGAGACGACTGCATTGGGTGCCGCATTCTTGGCTGGCTTGGCAGTAGGCTTCTGGAAAGATCAGGAGGGACTCCAAAAATTATGGCAGCCGGATAAGACCTTTTCTCCAGCAATGGAAGCTGGCAAGCGAGAAAAATTAGTACATTTTTGGCATAAAGCAGTTGAACGAACTAAAAACTGGGAAGAATGAATCCACTAGTAGCAGAATTTATAGGCACCGCAGTGGTGCTTCTTTTAGGAACAGGTGTAGTGGCCAATGTGATTTTGCCAGGCACCAAGGGAAATGGGGCAGGACTCATCGCCATCACCACGGCATGGGCTTTCGCCGTGTTTTGTGGGGTAGTGATTGCTGGACCTTCTAGCGGAGCACATTTGAATCCTGCGGTCACCATCGGGTTGGCAGCTGTTGGCAAATTTGATTGGGCATTAGCTCCTGGATACATTTTGGTGCAGCTTGGTGGCGCGATGCTTGGTTCGGGATTGGCTTGGGCCATGTACCGGCATCATTTTGACCTAACAGATGATCCTGGTTTGAAAAAAGGTGTCTTTTGTACAGATCCAACGGTGCGGAATTTTTCAACCAGCGTGCTCTCAGAAGCTCTCGGAACCTTTGTTCTGGTCTTTGTGATTCTTTACATCGCGGGAGCCAACCTAGAAGATTCGAGCAATACCCCTATCGGCTTGGGTTCCATTGGCGCCATTCCAGTCACCTTCTTGGTTTGGGGCATCGGCTTGGCATTGGGTGGTACGACTGGCTATGCCATCAACCCTGCCCGTGATTTGGGCCCGAGAATCATGCATCAGCTCCTGCCTATCAAGGGCAAAGGAAGTTCGGATTGGGGCTATGCTTGGGTACCTGTTGTGGGCCCGATTTTAGGTGCACTAGTGGCTGCCGGATTGTTTCTTGTGGTGGAAAATTAATCACAAAAACTTAAAACAAGAGTTTATAATTCTACCTCTTGTTAGAAGAATAAACCACATAGACACATAGAAAAAAACCCTATGTGTCTATGTGGTTTTTTTCTACTAAAGTTTTTCTAAACTGTTTAAACCAATAGCTGCAAAACGCTAAACCCTTACCCGCTCTCCTATCCAAAAAATCCCTGTACTAGAGAAAGTAGAAGTGCCTTCTGGAACTTCGATTTGAGTCAAGTACTGGACTGGGAAAAGGAGTTGTCCATTCGCATTGGAAATTTCCATAGGCTGATTTTCTGCCGCCAAAATCTGAATTTCTGATGCCGCAAACCACTTCGAAAACTTCCCTCCTTTGACCGGGTAGTATTTCCAATCCCCATCCACTAGCGTCAAATCGAGGCGGCTTGTCTTTTCTTCCAAATCCCGGTGATTTTGATGATTTACCCCCACCAAATGCACCCCTTTGTGCTGGGACGCAAGGAGGTATTGCAACCCTTCATCCAACCCACTTAAAGCCGAAACAGTCAAAAAACGGAGCGGATATTGTTCTTCCAGCAAGTGACTATTTTCCTCTTGAAAAGAAGAAGTGGCCAAAACCACATCGATTTTTATCCCCCAACTGAGAACGAGGTCCACACTTTCTTGGTCTACAAGAAGGGTAGGCGACCATTCCAAAAGTGAAGCAACGCTTTCAAAATTGATCCCGCTGGGATTCAATATAAAAACTGCCGGTTCCTGCTGCTCCTTGACAAAGTGGTGACTTGACATCAGCTCCAGAGTTTTTGGTAAAAATGAAAGACGTTTTGATATGCCAATTTCCCAAGCTGCCCATCCGATAATTCCTGACTTAAGTGCTCTAGAATACTTGGGTATTTGCTTGCATTTTCGGCCAGAGGAAAATAAAAAGGGTGACGGCTTGGGTCTGGAAAATCCTGGGTATAAAAAAAGTCTGCTCCAAAGGCAATCGCCTGCTCATTGAGCTTGGAACCATAGATTAAGTGTTCAAATAGTCTTTCTGGCTGCTCATTATCCAAAAAGGCACGAAGAAAATTGACCCCAATGATGCCTCCACGATGGATGATCTCCTGCGCAAATTCATCGCTCAAATTTCGCTTGTGGTCCCAAATACTTCGGAAATTGGAGTGACTAGCCAGCACTGGTATTGGCAAATGGTGTCGGTCGATGTGATGCAAAATTCCCTCCGCCAACAAGTCTGAGGTATGGGAGAGGTCTATGGGGATTCGTTTGCCCGCTAGGTAGTCGAGCAAGCGTTTGCCATCTTCTTTCAAGCCAATTCCTTCGGTGTAGTTGCCTCCACCAAAGCGATTTTCGGTATGGTGGGTAAGGCTGATGTAGGCAAGTGAACCCACCTTGTCGAGCAAGGCATCAAACTGGGCATAGATTTCCTTCCAACTGGCAGTTGCTGTTCCTATGCCAGCAGCATTTTCTATGGAAGCAATAATTCCTAGTTGCTCGGTGGTCTCAAGCTGCTGCTGAAAGGCGGCATCCCATCTACGTACCTTATCCGGATGGTCTTCAAGAAGTTGAACAAAAATAGCAGCTTGCTGACTTGCCAATTCCATGCTCCCAGGATATACATCCGTGTAGATGGCCATCACCTGGGCCCGTACTCCCCCAGCTTTGAGCCAAGGAAAGGCACAAGCGATTTGATCGGGATCAAAGGGATCTGCCTTTGGAACCTTCGCCATAAAGGAAAGTAAATCGCAATGCAGGTCCGCAATGGGGTAGGTCATGGAGTTGGGAGTCTTGACACAAATTAAGCCAAAAAAAGGAAAGCATGAGCGGCCCGTCGAAGACTTTGAACCTATTTTGTAGGTATCTTTCGAAAAAAAATGAGTTAAATTTTCCGTCCAACGAATTAGTCAGCCCAAAAAAACTAAAGAAGCACTAACAAAAGCTGTGCACATTTATTTAAAGAATAGACACCCAATATCCCCTTCCACAATGACCCCCTTCCCTCACTACCAATACACCGAATCTTTTGCCAAAGGGCTAGATGCATTGGATCCCTTGGCAAATTTCCGAACCCGCTTTCACTTCCCCAAAATCAATGGAAAAGATGCCCTGTACTTCTGTGGCAATTCCCTAGGCCTACAGCCAAAGACTGCTGCTGCCTACCTTGAAAAGGAGTTGGCTGCTTGGGCAAACATGGGGGTAGATGGGTATTTTCATGGGGAAGATCCTTGGTATTCGGTACGGAAGAAATCAAAGCCCATTTTGGCTCAAATACTAGGTGCCTTGCCCGAGGAGGTGGTCGCAATGAATTACCTTTCGGTCAATCTGCACCTCTTGATGGTTTCCTTTTACCAGCCCACCCCTACTCGGTTTAAAATCATCGTGGAAGGCGGAGCCTTTCCTTCGGACCAATACATGCTGGAAACTCAAATCAAGTTTCATGGTCTCGATCCCAAAGAAGTGTTGGTGGAATTGCTGCCGAGAACAGGGGAGTTTACTTTGCGTACCGAGGATATTGTCGAAGAGATTCGCAAGCAAGGTTCCTCCCTTGCGATGGTCAATATGGCTGGAATCCAATATTACACGGGGCAACTTTTTGACATCCAAGCCATCACCCAAGCGGCTCATGAAGTTGGTGCGGTAGCTGGATTTGATTTGGCCCATGCAGTTGGAAATGCTCCACTACAACTTCATGATTGGGACGTAGACTTTGCAACTTGGTGCAGCTACAAATATTTGAATTCTGGACCAGGTAATGTCTCTGGAATTTTTGTTCACCAACGGTATGCTGATCGATCTGACCTTCCTCGATTTGCAGGCTGGTGGGGCCATAGTGAATCGGAGCGCTTCAAAATGGAAAAAGGATTTCAACCCATGCATGGAGCCGACGGTTGGCAACTTGCTTGTTCCAACGTCCTCTCCTTGGCGGTGCACCAAGCTTCTTTGGATCTTTTTCAAGAAGCAGGCATGCATGCCATTCGGGAAAAAAGCATTCAGCTCACCGGCTACTTGGAATACCTCATCCAAGAGATCAGCGGGGATTCTGGCGTTTTGGAAATCATCACCCCAAAAAATCCAGCCGAGCGTGGATGTCAATTGTCTTTGTTGATTCATAAGGGAGGCAAAGCAGTCTTTGACGAATGGTATGGGCAGGGAGTGGTAGGTGATTGGAGAAATCCAAACGTAATCCGCTTGGCTCCAGCACCACTCTACACGAGCTTCGAAGATGTGTACCGCTTTGCAAAAGTTTTGGAGCAATCCCTCAAAAAATTCGCCTAAAAAATCAGGACCCGAACTGTACCCAGATTAAGCAAAAAGCCCTACTTCTATTAATGAAGTAGGGCTTTTTGGTGTTTTTTAATTTTCTGATTATCCGATTTTTCACCACTAACGAGAGAAAAAAGGTTTGAGAGTCAATTAGGTGAGCTGTGGACCGTTGACTGTGGTCTGTCAACGATTATCCGCAGTTTTAAATAGCTATGCTGAGCTACTGGAATGATTGCGGATAATCATATTAAATATCAAACAGCGTTCCACTTGCCCCTGTTGGCTTAATTTTGAGGTGCTTGTAGGCCAGCTCTGTAGCCATTCGTCCACGAGAGGTACGCTTGAGGTAGCCTTCTTGGATTAAGAAAGGTTCGTATACTTCCTCTATCGTTTCAGCTTCTTCCCCACAAGCCGTAGCGATGGTTCCTAGGCCTACCGGACCTCCTTTGAATTTTTCGATAATCGTCAAGAGGATGCGGTTATCCATTTCATCCAAGCCGTTTTCATCTACATCCAAGGCATTCAAGGCCATTTTGGCGATCTCCAAGGTGATGGTACCATTGCCTTTGATCTCCGCAAAATCTCGGGTTCGGCGGAGGAGCATGTTCGCAATACGCGGCGTGCCTCGGCTTCGGCGGGCGAGTTCGAATGCCGCCACTTCATCAATAGGAGTTTGCAAGATACCCCCTGAGCGCAACACAATATCGGTGAGCAACTTGGCGTCGTAGTATTCCAAACGGGAGTTGATGCCAAAACGCGCCCGAAGTGGGGAGGTCAGTAATCCCGAACGGGTGGTGGCCCCGATTAGGGTAAAAGGGCTGAGGGAAATTTGTACCGAACGGGCGTTGGGACCACTGTCCAGCATGATGTCGATGCGGTAATCCTCCATCGCCGAGTAGAGGTATTCCTCCACAATCGGATTGAGTCGGTGGATTTCGTCAATAAATAAGACATCCCCTTCTTCCAGATTGGTCAGCAGACCTGCCAAGTCAGAGGGCTTGTCGAGCACAGGTCCCGAAGTGATTTTGATTCCCGCCTGTAGCTCGTTGGCGATAATGTGACTGAGGGTGGTTTTCCCCAAACCAGGAGGTCCATGTAGGAGCACATGATCTAAGGGTTCATTTCTTTTTTTGGCAGCATGAACAAATACGCGAAGATTTTCGATGATTTTAGCCTGCCCAGTAAAGTCTTCAAAGCTTAGCGGGCGTAAAGCACGTTCAAACTCCCGATCCTTGGGCCCTAACTGTTCTTCGTCTCCTGACAAGTAATCTTCTCTCATGTGCGTTGCGCTAGCTACAAATATAACTAATATGATTATCCGCAATCCTAACAGTAGCTCAGTTCTCCTATATATAAATGCGGATAATCGTTAACAGCTGACCGTCCACGGTTAACAGCCCACCTTCTTGAACTTCAAACCCTATTTTCTCTGGTTATTGTCAATAAAAAGGATACTCACAATAGAAAAAACTGGAGAGCTGGGGATGTGAATCTTTCGCAAAAGGTTAAAGAAAAAGGTACTAATTTTGTTTGAAATTTTCCTCCCTGATGAGTCCGAACGCAAGAAAAAATTTAATTTATTCCTTTGTACTACTTGGCATGGTCCTGATCGTCTATTTGTACAGGTCAAGCACAAGCGGAGAATCTTCAGTAGATGAGGTAGCTCGAAAAAATGGTTTGATCACCTGGAAAGGTGAATTTATGGATCAGCCCTATCTTTTTTTATACCATCCAGAGCGAGCAAATGTAAAAGTCAAACTTGACTCCCTACTGAATCATCAAGCCCAGTTGTACTTGATGGATTCTCCCCGTTCAGAGCTGTACCAACTTAATCGTCAGGATTCACTCCCCCGGCCTTCCAAAGATCTCCTGGCCCTACTGCGAATGGTAAGCCAAGACTCCAAAAATGCTGAAAACTCTTGGGATCCTACAGCTGGAATTCTCTACGATGGATGGAGTTTTTCAGCTACACGAGCAGGAATAAAGGATAGTGCCAACATTGCTGCCCTACTTGATAATGTGGGAATGACTAAGTTTATCCTGAGCGACACCCTAATAAGAAAAGAAAAAGCAGGCCTAAAGATTGACTTGTTGGATTATGGCCAAACGCTAACCTTGGCCCAGGTGGCGCTGTTCTTGGAAAAACAAGGCATTCGAAACTACTTCTTGCAAATTGGCAAGCATACCCTAGCCAAGGGTGTCAACGAGCGACAAGAGCTTTGGAAATTCAAAACCCAACGCCCGGATAGCCTCGGGAAGGCCATGGATGGCTGGATTGCCTTGGAAAATCGAGCAGTAGCTACTGCAGGTGATTTTACGCAGTTCTACAGACAAGACTCCCTGCGAAAAGCATGGGTCTTGGATCCACGGACTGGCTATCCTGTAAACCATGGGCTACTCCAAACTACAGTACTCGCCAAAACTTCGAAAGCAGCTGCTATCCTTGCTCAATCTCTACTCGTTCGTGGATGGCAAGATGCAGTACGGATCGACTCAGCTCGCAAGGATGTTGAGATGATTTTGATCTACAATGAAAAAGGCAAAGGACTAACCCTGTACGCTAGCCCTGAACTTAAAGCTGTGCTCTCTTTTCCAGTAGAGTAATACTTATGATGCAATATTATTGCATTTATTGTGCAACATTGTTGAATTTTTTTACCTTTGTGAAAAATTCCTTCGCTGAGTTTACAGAAAGGTTATCTCTATGGCGCTAAATTTTATCCTTCTATTTTTCACTGCGCTACTCGCTGGACTCTTGGTGTTTGTCACCCCAGCACTCAAAGAAAAATACTTCAAATTGGTATTGGTATTTGCGGGATCCTACCTGTTCTCCATTACCATCTTACATATATTACCCGAATTATTTTCGGGCTCCTACAATCCCAGCCGCATGGGAATATACATTCTGATCGGCTTTCTCTTGCAACAGCTTTTGGAGTATTGGTCTGCAGGGATCGAACATGGGCACATTCACAAACACGAGTCTTCTACCTACAAAGGTGTTTTTACCTTGATGATAGGCTTATTTATCCATGCCTTTTTGGAAGGTACCCTGCTGTCACATGGGGATTCGTCCACGCAACAAGGACTTGCCTTGGCTCAGGAGCACAGCGACAAAACAGTCCTTCTTGGAATTTTGATGCACAAAGGTCCAGCAGCTTTTGCCTTAGCAGCAGTACTTGGCGCCTCCCTTTCTAAAAAATGGACCCTTGTTCTACTTACTATTTTTGCACTTGCATCTCCATTAGGCATGCTTTCCAGTGCCTTTTTTATCAATCAGGGACTTCTTTCTACCGAAGGAATTGGTATTTTGTATGGGCTAGTTACTGGAGGCTTTCTTCATATTTCTACGACTATCTTTTTTGAAAGTAGCCCACATCACAAATTTCAGCTCAACAAGCTAGCCATTACCTTTTTGGCAGCAGCCTTAGCTTTCGCTTCAGAATACTTGATTTGATTTTTGCTTTTTGATTGCTTGCCAGTTCCAAACAGCTGAATACCCTCCCTATTTTACCATACTTATTTTCAAGTACTTGGACGACTTCCATTAGAAAGGTCTTTGTAAAAAGTTTGTAGTCTTAACTTCTCCATGCTATCCCGTCTTTGGAAAAAAGGTCATTTCCTTCTAATTTTTAGGTTATATTTCTTCCATCAAAAATTACTTTGTTCTTTTTGATAAATGCCAAATTAAACCCAGACTAACCGTCACCGACATGTCACCTTCACCCTCAAAAATGGAGCAGTATTGGAAAAAAAACCTCCAAACGCTCGCAGTCCTTCTTTTTATTTGGTTTATCGTCTCCTTTGGTTGTGGAATTTTATGGGTAGAAGAGCTCAACACCATTCGAATCGGAGGCTTCAAATTAGGATTTTGGTTTGCACAGCAAGGAGCCATTTACGCTTTTCTAGTACTGATATTTGTTTACGTGATGCGGATGAATAAGCTGGACAAGGAATTTAACGTCAACGAAGACTGATATGGATTTACTCGCCTGGACCTACTTACTCGTTGGACTTAGCTTTGCGCTTTACCTTGGCATTGCCATTTGGAGTCGTGCAGGATCTACCGAAGAATTTTATGTTGCCGGTGGAGGAGTATCTCCCCTCGCCAACGGCTTAGCCACCGCTGCAGACTGGATGTCAGCCGCTTCGTTCATGTCTATGGCAGGCATCATTTCTTTTTCAGGCTACGATGGCTCAGTATACCTGATGGGATGGACTGGAGGCTATGTATTGCTTGCACTTTTGCTCGCTCCCTACCTCCGGAAATTTGGAAAATTCACAGTTCCCGACTTTGTAGGCGATCGCTATTACTCCAATAAAGCCCGAGTCGTCGCTGTCATTTGTGCCCTATTCATCTCCTTTACCTATGTGGCAGGGCAAATGCGTGGCGTAGGCATCGTTTTCTCCCGCTACCTGGAGCTTCCCATCGAATGGGGAGTGGTAATCGGCATGGCCATCGTGTTTTTCTACGCCGTGTTGGGAGGAATGAAGGGCATTACCTACACCCAAGTCGCCCAATACTGTGTGTTGATTTTTGCCTATATGGTTCCGGCCATCTTTATTTCCATGCAACTTACCGGTAATCCCATTCCACAGCTTGGACTTGGCGGAGATGTAGCAGCGGGAGTCCCACTTTTGGACAAGCTAGATGGAGTGTTGGGTGACCTAGGCTTTGCAGAATACACCTCTGGTACCAAAAGTATTCCCGATTTATTCATGATCACCTTGGCCTTGATGGTAGGTACAGCTGGTCTTCCCCATGTGATTGTTCGTTTTTTTACCGTTCCCAAGGTAAAAGATGCCCGACTTTCTGCTGGCTATGCCTTGGCATTTATCGCAATCCTGTACACCACAGCACCAGCAGTAGCTGCCTTTGGAATGTACAACATCATCCAGTCCACTTCCGAACAACCAATTGATCAGCTCCCAGAATGGGTTCAAAACTGGCAACAAACCAAGCTGATTCAGATAGAAGATAAAAATGGGGATGGCACAGTACAATACCTGGCAGACCCTGCTTCCAATGAGCTACGCATTGACAAAGACATCATGGTTTTGGCAGGCCCAGAAATCGCACAGCTCCCTGATTGGGTAGTTGGTTTGGTGGCTGCTGGAGCCATGGCAGCGGCATTGTCTACAGCTGCAGGCCTCTTGCTTGTAATTTCCACCTCCGTATCGCGGGATTTATTCAAGACATTCCGCCCCGATATTTCGGATAAAAAAGAACTCCGCATTGCCCGGCTCTCTGCCGCTGGTGCCGTGATTTTGGCGGGCTATTTTGGCATCAACCCTCCTGGCTTTGTAGCCGAAGTAGTTGCGTTTGCTTTTGGCCTTGCCGCTTCCTCCTTCTTCCCAGTGATCTTGCTCGGAATATTTTCTACCCGGGTCAACAAGGAAGGAGCCATCGCAGGCATGCTGACAGGCCTTGTATTTACCATCAGCTATATAAGCTACTTCAAGTTTGTGTATCCCGAACTCAACAACGCCGAACACTGGTGGTGGGGAATTTCTCCAGAAGGAATTGGTTCACTAGGAATGGCGCTTAATTTCTTGGTTTGCTTTGGCGTATCTTGGTTGACACCAGCTCCTCCCAGCCATGTCCAAAAACTAATCCAGGAAATTCGAATTCCAAAAGGAGCAGGAAAGGCCTCCAACCATTGATTTTCACCGCAACCTATTCAAAAGCATGAGCGACCGATTGCATACCCTCAGCGGCTACTTTCACGAATACCAAAAAAGTGTGGCGCAGCCTGAAGAATTCTGGGCTAGAATTGCTGACTCCTTTCATTGGAAAAAACGCTGGTCCAAGGTCTTGGAGTGGAACTTTGAAACTCCCGAGGTACAGTGGTTCATCGATGGAAAACTCAACCTCACCGAAAATATTTTTGAAAAAAATCTCTACACCCTAGGCGATCGACCCGCCATCATCTGGGAACCCAACGAACCTGGGGAAGCAGGACGTACGCTCACCTACCGTCAACTTTTTGAGGAAGTTTGCCGCTTTGCCAATACGCTACTGTCCAAGGGCATCGGCAAAGGGGATCGCGTAATCATCTACATGCCAATGGTGCCCGAAGCAGCCATCGCCATGCTTGCCTGTGTACGCATCGGCGCCATTCACTCGGTCGTTTTTGCTGGTTTCTCCAGCACCTCCCTCGCAGATCGCATCCTGGACTGCAAAGCCAAAGCCGTCCTCACTGCAGATGGCAACTTCCGAGGCAACAAACAAATTAGCATCAAAGAAATCGTAGACGAAGCCCTCGAAAAAGCGCCGGTAGAAACAGTCCTTGTCTACCAACGCACTGGTCAAGAAACAAAGATGCTCGCGGGCAGGGATTACTGGTGGCATGAAGCGGTAGCCGGGCAGTCAGCTGTCAACCAAGCTGCTGAAATGGATAGCGAGGACATGCTCTTTATCCTCTACACTTCGGGCTCCACTGGCAAGCCCAAAGGAGTGGTGCATACCACCGGAGGCTACATGGTCTACACCAAATACACTTTCGAAAATGTATTTCAATACACCCCGGGTGATGTGTATTGGTGTACCGCTGACATTGGCTGGATCACTGGACACTCCTACATCGTGTATGGCCCCCTACTCGCTGGCGCCACCACGCTGATGTTTGAAGGAGTACCCACCTATCCCCATCCTGGGAGATTCTGGGAGATTATTGAAAAGTACAAGGTCAATGTTTTTTACACAGCCCCAACAGCCATCCGAGCCCTTCAGGCCTTCGGCACCGAGCCCATTGAAGGGCATGACCTGAGCTCCCTCAAAGTGCTGGGCTCCGTAGGCGAGCCCATCAACGAGGAAGCTTGGCACTGGTACCACAACCACATTGGCAAGGGCAAATGCCCGATTGTAGATACCTGGTGGCAAACAGAAACAGGTGGCATTATGATCTCCCCACTCGCGGGCATCACCCCTACCAAGCCTGCCTATGCTACCCTGCCACTGCCCGGCATCCAACTCAGCATTGTCGATGCAGAGGGCAAGGAGCTTCGTGGCAACTCTGTAGAAGGTAACCTTTGCATCGATTTCCCATGGCCCTCCATGATCAGAACCACTTATGGGGACCACGAGCGCTGCAAGCAAACTTATTTTTCCACCTACAAAAACAAGTACTTCACCGGCGATGGAGTCAAGCGCGACCACGATGGCTATTACCGAATCCTGGGTCGAGTAGACGATGTCATCAATGTGTCCGGACATAGATTGGGTACTGCAGAGGTAGAAAATGCGATCAACGAGCATCCAAAAGTGATCGAGTCTGCCGTAGTCGGCTACCCGCACGAGGTCAAAGGGCAAGGCATCTATGCCTTTGTGATCTGTGATTTGAGCAACCGAAGTGAGGACAACCTCATTCAAGAAATCAAAGAGACCGTTTCCAAAATCATTGGACCGATTGCCAAGCCAGATAAAATCCAAATTGTACCCGGCTTGCCTAAAACACGATCCGGAAAAATCATGCGCCGCATTCTTCGAAAAATTGCTGAAGGTGTCCTGGACGGCATGGGAGACATCTCTACCCTCTTGGACCCTGAAGTAGTCGAAAAAATCAAGGCAGGAAGAAAGTAAAAAAGGATTATCCGCAGTTATAAATAGCTATGCTGAGCTACTGGCATGATCGCGGATAATCATATTTATTTTTTTAATCTACAGCATTCCTTACTTCCATTGAATAGAAGTGGTGGCGGTAGCTTTGAGGTGGACAGCCAGTCCAGTGGCTGTTGGGTAAAAGCCAATTGGCACAATCTGCAAACCCTGAATAGCCAAATTGGCTACGGAAGTTTGCAAGGAAAGTCTTCCTTCTAGTCCTTTCAAGCTTTCTCCAATAGTCTCCCCCAGCGGCATTTTCATTTGTTGGCTGAGTTGCTTATGGATCTTTCCCTTTTTGATCATCGTTCCCAACATTGCTTTGGCACTGCCACTTTTCATGACAAAATCCAAATTATCTACGCGCAGCACTTGTGTCACCGGATCATAGACGGGTTGGCCTACCAGGAATAGTTCTCCAGTTAACTCCCCTCCTTTGGTACTCGTGGCTGTAAAGGCAACAGTAATCCCCAAACGATCACCATAGGCTTGCGTACGAAATTGCTTGGCTTGAAAAACATAATTTTTATTCATTCGAATCGCCTGTCCCCCAAAAGATTGTTGAATGAGGGCATCTAGTTCGGAATAAGTAAAAACGAGAGGCAACTCTAGGTCGATTCGATTGGATGCGTCGGTATTGGGTGAGATAGTAGGTAGTGGAAAGGCTCGGCTAGGGACGGCTGCAACTGGGTGTACTTGGACCTGACCTCGAAAACCCAAATCCAGGTGCAAGCCCTTGTTTGGCTGCAGGTATTCCCGAAACTTCACAGAGTCAGGTCGGATGGAAAGGCCAGTTTTTTTACCTTCTACGTCCACCACAATTGGTTTGCCCACTTGGTTCCAAATCGACTCCATCATTGGTTTGAGCGCAAGCAAATTCGGCTTGGAAGTGAGCTCCTGCTTCGCAAATCGGCGAATTTCTTGGCGGACGAGCGGGCTTAAATCCAGCTCTATCCCCAGAACTGACAGCGCCATTTTACCTCCCAAATCCAAAAGCTCAAACTCAGAAATCCCCAAATACCAGTTGGACTGGACTTGAGGGTTGATCACAAAAACGGGAGCCAAGGCCTGGTTGATCGGCACCTTGGACTGCAAGAGATTTCGGATGCCCCCTGGTTTCAAGCCTATTTCCCCTTGAATTTTTAACGGAAACACCACCTCAAGCCGCTGTTGATCCAAGGCGCGAAGCTGGATTTTACCATTTCTAGAAAAGTCAAAATCTCCTACCAAACCATTCCCTAAATCCATGCCCCGCTGACGAAAAATCAGGGAGGGAATTTCGCGATTGGCCACAGCAGTAAGGGTCGAAAAGGGAATCTCAAGAGGCACGTTCAAGGAAGACTTAGTGCCGGGAACTACCGGTAGCGGTAAGCTTGCAGCGGGGTCCAAAGACTTGCAGGACGCGGCCAGGAACCCTGCTCCAACCCAAAAAATTAAAGTTCTTTTAATAGAAATACGGAAAGTTGGCTCGGTCATTGTACTTGAGAGTTCAGGAGATCTAGGTTACCTTTGTAAGTTGAACTACAAAAGTAGCGAAAAGAGTACATGAACTGGAACAAACTCACCTCAGAAGAGCAGATTGATCACTTGATCCTAGAAAGTGCAGAAAAGCCTGTTTTGCTATTCAAGCACAGTACCCGCTGCTCCATCAGCAGCATGTCCTTAGATCGACTCCTGCGAAACTGGAAAGAAGAAGATTCTGAAAGAATCACCCCTTATTACTTGGATTTGATTGCTTTCCGATCGCTTTCCAATCTGGTCGAGGAGCGCTTTGGTATCCCTCATGAATCCCCACAAGTACTGCTTATCCAAAAGGGCAAAGTGACCTACCACGAAAGCCATTATGGAATTTCGTACACAGAGATCATGAATCAAAGTTCTTGACTATCGGACTTTTAGACTGAAAATAAACCACTTATCCCTTAGAATTCCCACTCTAATTTTACTCCTCACCTCCCTTAAACCTTTTGCACCGAATTGGAGTCAAAGGAGGTGTACTACAACCAATTTATGAAAACTTACCACTTCCTTTTTCTTTTAATTTTTTCATTTCTAGTTGCGCTTCCTTCTTTCGGGCAGCGCCCAACCGACCAAGCCCGGCCCGAACGAAAGTTTACCGGACAAGTAATCGATGGAGCAGCAAAAACTCCCATGATCGGAGCTAATGTTTTGATTAAAACGGTAACCGACTCCCTGCTCCGAGGTACTGTAACTGGTGCAGATGGGCGATTTGAACTAGCCAGACCCTTTATTCCAGAGGTTAAACTTGAAATCACCTTTCTAGGCTATAAAACCATCACCAAAATACACAGCATGCGTGAGCCTGTGGAACTTGGAGAACTCATCCTTTTAGAAGACACCAAAGTTCTTGGTGAAGTTTTGGTCCAAGGTGTAAGCGTGGTAGGAGAGCAAAAAGGAGACACCACATCCTTCAATGCGAATGCCTTCAAAACGCAAACCAATGCACAAGCGGAGGATCTAATCAAGAAAATGCCAGGCATCACCATGCAAGGAGGTCAAATCCAAGCACAAGGAGAACAAGTACAAAAAATCTTAGTGGATGGGCGCGAGTTTTTTGGCAGCGACCCGAATATTGCGCTCCGTAACTTGCCGGCAGATGCAATTGATCGGGTAGAAGTTTTGGACCAACGCTCTGACCAAAGCCGTCTCACTGGATTTGATGATGGAAGCTATACCAAGACCATCAACATCATTTTGCGTACCGATAAGAAAAATGGCTCCTTTGGAAGAACCTATGCGGGCTACGGCAACGACGACCGCTATGCCGCTGGAGGAAGTGTCAATTTCTTTAAAGGTGACCAGCGAATTTCTGTACTGGGACTTTTCAACAACATCAACCAACAAAACTTCTCAAGTCAAGACCTTGCTGGATTGACCGCCAATGCTTCTGCAGGAGCTGGTCGTGGCGGAGCCATGGGGGGCATGGGTGGTGGAGGGTTTGGTGGAGGCCAATGGGGCGGTGGTGGAAATAACAATTTCCTTGTCGGCAATTCTGGAGGCATTGTCACTACAAATGCCATGGGATTAAACTACTCTGATAAATGGGGTAAGAAAGTCAACGTAACCGGGAGTTATTTCTTCAACAATACGGCCAACTCCCTTCGTCAAATCACCAACCGAGAAACGATCGTCAACGCGAACCTACGTCAGTATTACGAAGAAAACCTGATCAATACGGTTAAAAATAACAATCATAGAGCCAATGCACGGATTGAAGCGGATATCAACGAGAAAAACTCGATCGTACTAACCCCAAGCCTTTCCTTCCAGGACAATAGCACCTTCAGCGATCGAGATGCACTTACCCGCAATAGCTTGGGCGATTCCCTTTCCGCGCTTCGCTCCATCAGCAATGCGACTACCAAAGCGGTCAACTTATCCAATAACCTGACTTATCGCTATAAATTCGATAAAAAGGGACGAACACTTTCTACAGAAGTCTTTACTGCTTGGACTAATCGAGACCAGGACTCAGATCTTTTGGCTGCGAGCCGTGAATTTCGTAGAAACCTAGTGGACACTGCTACGCAGGAAACTTATTCACTGAATGAAGGATTCAACTACCGCGTCAACCTCACCTTTACGGAGCAGTTGAGCAAAAATGCAATTGGAACTTTTGGCTACCAAATTGGCAATAACGCCACAGCAGCAGATCAGAAAACCTTCCAGATCGATGAAGAGCGCAAAGCAGTTCTGGATACCGCTTTGAGTAATGAGTTTGACAACAAATTCATCACCCAACGGCTTCGTTCGGGCTACGCCTACAACAAGGATGCTTGGAGCGTCAATGTGAACATGGATTACCAAAATGCTCGATTAGACAACGAAGCCTTCTTCCCTGTACCAGGTACCTTCAATAGAAGCTTCAATAACTTTCTTCCTAGCGCAAACTTGAATTACCGCAACCGTAAAACAGGATTTAGCTGGAGAGTACGGTACCGAACCAGCACCAACGAGCCTAGCGTCAGTGAACTTCAAAATGTGGTCAACAACCAGAATCCACTCAATCTACGCGTCGGAAATCCTGACTTGGGGCAAAGTTACAACCACAACATTTTTGCGAACATCAGCAAAATCAACCTCGAGAAATCAAGAACCTTATTCCTATTTGTAACTCATTCTGTTACCTCAGATTTCATTGGAAATAGCACCTTCTTGACCACCAAAGACACCCTAATCAACAACGAGATTCTCCTCAGGTCTGGAGGCCAACTGACTCGTCCGGTCAACTTGGATGGCAACATTCGCTCCAGCTTCTTTTTGACCTATGGTGCACCACTAAAAAAATTGAAAACTCAGTTCAATATCAATTCACGGGTAAGTTTTAACCGTACACCAGGTTTGATTAATGGAATTTCTAATTTGAATGACAACCTCACGCTAAGCCAAGGATTGACCTTCAATTCAAACATCAGCCAAAATGTAGATTTCTCGATCAGCACTACAGGATCTTACAACATTGTCAACTCCTCCTTGCAGCAGAATCTAAACAACAACTTCTACCAACAAGAATCTACAATGCGCCTCTACTTCTCTTCTAAGAATGGTAAATTCTTTATGGGAAATAATGTTGCACACTCCCTTTATTCTGGCCTTTCTGAAGGGTTTAACCAAAATTTTTGGCTTTGGAATATGGAAGGTGGTTTCCGCTTCGCGAAAAACAACAAGGCAGAAATCAAGGCGGTTGTATTCGATGTACTTAACCAAAATAACAGCATCAGCCGTACCATTTCAGATGTGGCTGTTACAGACGTCTTTACCAACGTACTTACCCGCTACGGCATGATCACCTTCACCTACATTCTGGGCAACTTTAAGCAGCCAGCAGCCCAGCCACAGGAGCCTTGGATGATGGGCAGACCGCAGGGTGGAAGAACTTGGTAAGCACAATTTGGGGTAATCGCTGAAGGAAACTCTTAGGCGATTACCCTAAAAAATTTAGAATTTGGTACCTTTGCCACTAGAATAACAGGCAACTCATGTATCAGGAGAAAATCGAAGCCATCAAAGCTGCCATCGCTGCAGCAGACGCAAGTACCCCAGAGCAACTGGAGGCCTACCGAATGGAATTTATTTCCAAGAAAAGTGTGGTTGGAGAATTGATGGGAGCCATGGGCAGCATTCCAAATGAAGAAAAGCGTACGTATGGTCAACTCGTCAATGGGGTAAAGCAACTTGCAGAAGAAAAATTTCAAGCCCTGATTGAGAAGGTTGCTGCGTCCAACCAAAAACAAAAGACGGCCGATATCGACCTGACCTTGCCTCCCTCCAATTCTCCATTGGGAGCAATCCATCCACTTACTGCTACAAAACAACGCATCATCGAAATCTTTGAGCGCATTGGATTTAACCTTTCCGAGGGACCTGAGATTGAGGACGATTGGCACAATTTTTCGGCGCTAAACTTCCCAGAAAATCACCCTGCTCGCGAGATGCAGGACACTTTTTTTATCGAAAAAAATCCAGACATCGCGCTCCGAACACATACTTCTTCTGTGCAGGTGCGGGTGATGGAAAATCAAAAACCTCCCATTCGTACCCTTTCCCCTGGTAGAGTGTACCGAAACGAAGCGATTTCTGCTCGCGCACACTGCATCTTCCATCAGGTCGAAGGCCTTTATGTGGATGAAAATGTCGGCTTTGCCGATCTAAAGAATACGCTCTACCACTTTGCTAAGGAGATGTTTGGCAAGGAAACGAAAGTTCGCTTTCGACCCTCCTTCTTCCCCTTTACCGAACCAAGTGCAGAGATTGATATCTCTTGTCTTATCTGTGGTGGTAAAGGCTGTAACGTATGCAAGTACAGTGGCTGGGTAGAAATCGGTGGGGCAGGCATGGTCGATCCCAATGTCCTAGAAAATTGCGGCATCGACTCCAAAAAATACACAGGCTTTGCCTTTGGAATGGGGATCGAGCGGATTGCGATGCTCAAAAATCAAATCAAGGATTTGCGTCTCTTCACCGAAAACGATGTCCGATTCTTAAAGCAGTTTAGGCCACTGCTGTAAGTCAAATCCCCCGAAATCCTTCGTAGGATTTGTGCTTTTTTCAAGCAGATTTCAAAAGAAAAATATGAAGATTTATTTTTCTAGGTCTATCAGATTTTCTTCTAATTAGAAATTAAGTTTGAAGATGAACTTTTGAGATGGGGATGGTGGACAGCTTGGAGAACGTGGTCCCTAGTTTGTATTCGATAAAAATCTTAAATTTTTCAAAACAAGTGGTCTAGGATTTGAAAACTTGAAGCATAAGGAATCTGGCCTATTCCACAAAATTGTTTTAACTCATGAATGAAAAGCGAAAAATTACGCTAAAAGACATCGCAAAGGAACTAAAACTTTCCCCTTCGACTGTTTCTAGGGCACTGAATGGCTACCCCTCACTTTCGGAAGAAACGATACAGCTCGTCAAAGAATATGCGGCCAAGCACCACTATGTGCCCAATACGATGGCTGTTAATTTTCGGAAAAATCGAACCTCCATTTTGGGAATGATAGTACCGCAAATAGTACATCACTTTTTCTCCACCACGATTAGCGGAGCCTTGGAAGCCGCCAAAAAAAGAGGATACAGCATCCTACTTGCTCAATCCTACGATCACCTCAAAGAAGAAGTCTTGGCCAGCCAATACTTGCTGGGAATGGGGGTAGATGGACTCTTGATTTCCATCTCCAACGAAACAAAAGAAGTTGAGCACCTTCAAGCATTTTTGGATGAAGGAAAGGCGGTGGTCCAGTTTGATAAGATCACAGAATCCCTTCCCAGTCCCAAGTTGGTGGTCGATGACTTTGAAGGTGCCTACCAGGCTACTACTCACCTAATTGGTCAGGGCTATCGAAAAATCGCACATCTCAGCGGAAGGATGGAAGTAAAGAACGCGGAACAACGTTTTTTAGGCTATAAAAAAGCGCTTGAAGATCATGGGCTAACCCTCCAAGAAGAATGGGTAAAGCCTTGCTTTGAAATCAGCGAAGAGGAAGGATTTTCCTTTGCCAAGGCCCTGATGGAAAGTCAAAATCCTCCCGACGCCCTATTTTGCATCACCGATTTGGTGGCATTGGGTTCGATGAATTACCTCAAGTCGGCCAATTATTCCATCCCAAGTCAAGTAGGACTTGTCGGATTTAGCAACTGGATGTTCTCTGAATTCACCAGCCCTACGCTCAGTTCGGTGGACCAGTTTGGCGAAGAAATGGGTGCTAAAGCGGTGGAAATGTTGCTTGACCAACTCCAAAATCCTGAATTGAGCAACACGGACACCGTCCAACTGAAAACTAAACTTCTGGTTCGAGGCTCCTCTCAAAAGTCCTAAGCAAATCCTTACCGGGGCTCCAAAATCCGGAATCCATAAGGCTCTAGCACCAAATGCTCGTGATCGGGCCCTACTGAATAATTCGTTTGGGTCCAGGAATCGAAAAGTTGAGTAGCAGACTCTCCTTGTTCCCGGAAGGCATACCAAGTAAGCCCAGCAGGCTGATCACTGAAGTTGAACAAACAATAACGCCTCTCCTCCCCTTTTCTGCGAATCAGCCCCGCAATATGCCTATTGTGTGGAGTCATCCAAGACACATTGCTCAAGTCGGCAAACAGTTCCTGAGATTTTCGGATGGCTAATAGCTTCCTGGTTCCTTCAAACAACTGGTATTCCAAAGTCCCTTCTGTTTTTCGACGATTGACCTTTTCCCAGTCCAACAAAGGACGGTGCATCCAACGGTTGTCATAGCTTTTTCCTGGATCCTGCTGGTACCGGTAATCGTTGGTGTAGCCAACTTCATCCCCATAAAAAAGCATGGGTAGTCCACCCAAAAATATCGAATGAGCCTGCATGAGCAGGATCTTTTGAACGCTCTGCTCAATTGCTGGTCCATTGCCTTCATACAAGGCCTTTTCCAATCCACAGAGTGAGGCAAGTGTGCCACTGATTCGCGCATCGCCCGTCTTGGGATTGGAGGAGAACAACGCACCTCGGGCAGGGCTCATCCACTGCTCCCCAGAAAAGGAATAGTATTCCTTCAAAAACCTCCGGTGCAAGTAAGGATCTTTTCCTGCTTGGGCGATGCTGGCATCTTCGTAGCCGAGACCGATGTCATCGTGGCAACGGCTGTAGGTAATCCAAGAGGTGCCGTAGGGCTTGCGAAGAATATCTGCTTGGGCCTGAAGCATCACGCTCGTCTCTCCAGAGGCCAACATGTCCCATTGCAAAGCCATCTGGGTGGCGTTGTAGGCAAAATCACATTCTTGAGCCACGTAGTCTCCCGTACCAAAGTAATTCATAATGTCTTTGGGCGCCACGATCGCCTCGCCAAGCAGGGCCATCCCAGGTGTGGCTACCTGCACGCACTGCTTGATCAAGCGGAGTAAGGTATGTGCCTGGGGAAGATTTTGACAGGAGGTACCCGTTTGCTTCCAAATAAAGGCAGGCGCATCGATGCGAAGGAGGTCTACCCCAAGATTCGCATAAAATAGGATCGTATCCACCATCGCCTGAAGCACCTTGGGATTGCTGAAATTCAAGTCCCACTGGTAGTTGTGAAATACCGTCATCACCCAACGCTTCATCTCCTCATTCCAGGTGAAGTTGCCTGGAGCACTTTCAGGAAATATCTCTGGCATCGCCTGTTCAAACTCGTTAGGGATCCATCGATTTTCGTAGGTGTAGTAGTAGTTCTGGTATTCCCGATCCCCTGCCTTGGCTTTCATTGCCCATTCATGCTGATGAGAGGTATGGTTGAGTACAATATCCAACATCAGGTACATCCCCTGCTCGTGCATGTTTTTGCGCAAAGCGATAAGGTCTTCCAAACTCCCAAATCGGGGATCCACCTTTCTAAAATTAGAAACAGCATAACCTCCATCACTCTCTCCCTGTGGACTTTCAAACAGCGGCATCAAGTGGAGGAAGTTGACTCCCAAATCCTGCAGGTGTGGGAGCCTGGAAGGCATGGTTTTGAGAGTTCCTGCAAATCGATCCACATACAAACTCATCCCCGCTAGCGATTGACTGAGAAACCAATGTCCTTCGGCAGCCTTCTTTTGATCGCGAACTTTAAGCTGCTCCTCACGAGCTTGGTAACCCAAGATCAGGCTTCGTAAGAGTTCGATCAGCTGATCTTCGGCTCCTTCAAGGGCTCCATAGAGCTCTTGAAATAAAGCGTGAATTTTGGGGAGACTGGCATGAAACCGGTCAGCAAACTCTTGGTCTGCACCTTGAGTAGCTAGGGAATGGGCCTGGAAAAGGGCTTTAATTTTTTCAGTGAACAAAACTTCTACTGACATGGAGGAAGGCAATCTGGGGGTGAGGAAATAATTAATGGCCTGAAAGTGGCTGAGGAGTGTGGGTAGCTGTAGATTTAGTTCCTTTAATACGAAGGGTAGCTACTGCTGCAAGCAAAAGTAGTGCGCCTCCAAAGAGGATGGCTTGCCCAGCATCATTGTTCAAGAAATTCTTGGATATATAACCAAAGGTCAGAGTCTGGAAGATCATGGGAATGACGATCATCATGTTGATAATACCCATGTATACGCCGTAGCGCTCCTTGGGAATTTCATTGACCACCATCAAGTAAGGAATTCCCATCATGCTAGCCCAAGCGATCCCAAAGCCAGTCATGGGGATAAATAAGGCATACTTATTTTCGAGCATCGGGAAAACCAACAAGCCTATGCCGGCTAGCAGGAGGCAAAAGAAATGCACTCTTTTAGCACCGAATTTTTGGGCAAAGCCCACCAAAAAGAACGCAGAGAGGAAAGTAACAATGTTGTACCAGCCATTCACCAAACCGGCCCAACCGACTGCTTCTTGGTAGGCAGCAGGATCGCTGGAAGGCGTCACTTTCCATACAGAAAGTGCGATGCTTTTGGCAGAATTTTGCCAGTAACAAAAGAGGGCATACCACTGAAATAGGTACACCAATGCAAGTTTCCACATCACCGAAGGCATCACTATAATAGCCTCTAGGATCTCTAGATTTTGTGCAAAAAGCACACGCATTGCCGGCTTGCTATCTACCCAAGAAAGTACTTTGCGGATAAGCCCTCGGTCAAACAGAGCAAATGGGAGCAAAAGCAAAAAGACCAAATAGGCAACGAGAGTGGTCAGAATAGATAGAAAAAACTGGATAGCAGGATGGGGCATTCCTTGATTTCGAATCTTCAGGGCTGCAAGTTCGGCTTCGGAAGGTGGGTATTCTGGGGTTTTGGACATGCTCCAAAGCACCGAAGTGATGGAGCAGACCGTACCCAAAAAGAAGGAGGCGTACACCCAGACGGGTAGCGCACCCCAGCTGCCTTTGAAATAGATCTGAAAAAAGTAAAGGGACAGGTTGGCTAGGGTAATGCCTAAGCCTGTGAAAAAGCTTTGGGTCAAAAAGCCCTTTCCATACTGTTCCTCGGGTAAGGAATCAGCAATCAAGGCGCGGTAAGGCTCCATCGCGGTATTGTTGGCTGCATCTAGCACCCAGAGCAAGCCTGCTGCCATCCAAAGGGTGCTACTGAAGGGATAGAAAAATAAGCAGATGCTACAGAGCAAGGCTCCTATAAAGAAATAGGGTTTGCGTCGGCCGTATCGGTCACTCCAAGTGCTATCACTGAGAGCGCCGATGATGGGCTGAATCAGGAGACCGGTCATCGGCCCAGCCAGGTTGAGCAATGGAATCTCATCTGGCGCTGCACCCAGCATATCGTAGATGGGGTTGACAGCGCTTTGCTGAAGTCCAAAACTATATTGGATCCCAAAAAAACCAACATTCATGTTGATGATTTGGGTAAAAGACAAGGAAGGCTTACGCATCGGTGATTTTGGGTTTGGGACTATTCAGAACAATAATCCTTCAAAAAATACGAAGTTTCACTTTCTAAAAAATAGGAAATGGTGCCGAAGTGTAGGCTTTTTTCAGAAAAGCCTTCGGAAATCGATTGCTTTACTATCCTTGCAATTAAAAAAATCTAAAAATTAAGATCAGAATTTACGCCATTGGTCCCCATTCGGCAAAAATTTAGCTCCAGGCCTTCTTCAAAAACCGAAGCCAATTCCCATGCATTACCTTCTCAATGTCCTGAGGGGAATAGCCCCGCTGTTGGAGGAGTGCTGGGATTTTTTGTAGGTCAGCAATCGAATCTAGATCAGCGGGACACTGTTCTTTTCCAAAAGCCCCATCCAAGTCAGAACCAATTCCAATATGGTCAGCATTGCCTGCAAGCTGACAGATATGGTCCATGTGGTCTAGGAGAGTAGCTAGGGTTACGTTTCGCTCCTTGGGAGTACTTTTGCCTCGAATCCAACCAGGACTGAGCATCCAGGCATCAAATACTCCTCCTATGACGGCGCCACGAGCAATCAAAGCCTTAATCATGTCATCGGAGAACTGTCGGTTGTGGTCTACTAGCGCACGACAATTGTTATGACTGGCCCAAACTGGTCCTTGAAACGATTCCAAAGCATCCCAAAAAGCAAGATCGCAAAGGTGAGTGGCATCTAGTATCATCCCCAGATCATCCATTTTGCGAAGCAATTCCTTCCCTTGTTGGGAGAGGGGCGCGGAGGCATCGGTACCAAAGGCATAGCGTCCTGGGCCATAATGTCCTGGGCCGAGGGCACGGAGGCCATATTCGTAGGCCTTTTCCAAGTAATCGAGGTTCACGATGGAGTCAGCTCCTTCCAAAGAGAGGATAAATCCAATGGCTTTTTGGCTTTTGTCTTCTTCTTGATTCCAGTAGGCCACATGCGCCTCCAGCTCCTGTCTGTTTCTAATTTGCTTCAGCTCCCCCTGCTCCTCCATGGTTTGGTACCAGGCCAACTGTCCTTGGGTATGCGCCCATGCTTGTTGGGGCGAGTGCCAGCCCGGCAAAGGATTGTCTGGAGCTACATAGCGGGCAATTTGCGTGGCCACCACCAAGCCCACATTTCCTTTGCGAAGCTCTGGAAGGGATACTGTCCCGTTGCCACGATCTGGCTTATCGGTCAACCCCTGCTCTCGGGCATTGATCTCTTCGAGGGGGCGGGTAAGGTCCCTGTTCCACTCGAGGGCATTCATGCTTAGGTCCAGGTGTGCGTCGATGGTAAACATGCTAGAAAGCTTGGAGGATAAATACGGTAGGAACTTTATGTAGATCGAGAGGAAGATTTTTCCAATCTGCGATGGTTTTGGTTTGGATCAACTCATCCGCCGCGGTGAGGTTTTTGGCGATGCAGAGCTTGGTTTGAGGAGAAAGCGAGGCAAGTGCATCCGCCAGCAATTGATTGTTGCGGAAGGGAGTTTCCATAAAGAGCTGTGCTCGCTTTTCTCGGACAGACTCCTGCTCCAATTTCTTCAAGGCGGTTGCTCTTTCCTTTTTGTCGATGGGAAGGTATCCATGAAAAGCGAAGGATTGGCCCGAAAATCCGGATCCCATCAGCGCTAAAAACATGGAGCTAGGGCCAGAGATGGGCACCACTTGAATGCCTTTTTGGTGGGCATAAGCCACAGCTAATGCTCCGGGATCAGCAATTCCTGGGCAGCCCGCTTCGGAAATCACCCCGATATCAGCCCCGTTCAAAAGGGGCATCATCAACCGAGACACCTGCTCTGGAGGGGTGTCTTTGTCTAAAACTTCCATATGTAGTTCTTCGATGTTGATTCCCAACTTCAAACTGGAAATGTAACGCCGCGCGGAACGTGGATTTTCGACCAAAAAAATCTTGGTATGGAAAATAACTTCTTGAACTTGAGGAGAAATCACCCAATGTGCCGTGTTTTCTGCCAGCACAGTTGGGATCATAAATAACTTTCCTTTGGGCATATAGGGATGAATAGCTATCGAAAGTTAAAATTTAATGTGCGAAATCCGTACCTTATTCGGGCATTTACTTTCTCCTATCCAAGCCATGTTCAAAAAAACATTCCTTTTCGCCTTCCTACTACTAATCAGCTCCGCCTCTTTTGCTCAGCAGCTCAAAGCCCTTGTCGGGGGTACCTTGATAGATGGCTTTGGAGGAACACCCATCCGAAATTCTGTTATAATCGTGGATGGGGAACGGATCAAGGCCGTGGGTCAGGTAGGTAGTTTAGCTATTCCTGCGGGAGCAGAGATCATTTCTACCGAAGGGATGAGCGTACTTCCTGGACTTTGGGACATGCACGTGCACTTGATGCTAAACGGACATAGCGACTACAGCCATTGGGACAGCACCTACATCGATGTGTTTGAGTCGGTGATTATGCCTTCTTCAGCCCATCAATTGCTGATGGCCGGTGTGACCAGCGCCAGAGATTTGGGTGCCCCACTGGAGGCCAGCATCAATGTCAAAAAACGCATCCAAAAAGGAGAAATTCCAGGCCCAACCATCTACGTATCCGGCCCATTTATCCAAAAAGCACCCTATCCAAATACCGAAGCCTTCCGTTGGGGAGTAAATGGAGCTGCTGATGCCCGTGCAAAAGTGAAGAAACTCATCGATGCGGGTGTGGATGTGATCAAACTCATCGACCAAGATCAAATGACCTTAGAAGAGGCAAAAGCTGTGGTGGACGAAGCACACAAATATGGAAAAATGGTGGTGGGCCACTCCCACCGTCCTGACGAGATTCGAATCGGCCTGCAAATTGGGGTAGATAATTTTGAACATACAGGGCTGAGTTCTGCACCAGAATATCCAGAAGACATCATGAAGGCAATGAAAGAGCGTGCTGCCAAAATGAACCTGGGCCCACTTTTCTGGACACCAACTGTAGAAGGGCTTTTCAATTACGAGTTCGTGCGAGACAATCCTGAAAAATTAGACGATACCTCTTGGCATTTGGGGCTACCTGACTCCATCGTCAGAGACATTCGTGCCTCGCTCCGATTCCCAGGTAGAATGTCCTACTTCCAGCTAACTCCAGTTCGTAAGCCTACCTTGGCCAGAAAATTTTCCCAGCTCAAAGAAAGTGGGGTGGTAATGCTTATCGGCACAGATAGTGGCATCCCGATGAAATTTCACAGCCAAAGTACCTGGAACGAACTGGATGTATGGGTAAACCAGTTTGGAATGGACCCCTTGCTGACCATCAAAGCAGCCACCTATTGGCCTGCGGTAGCGATGAAAGTGGAAAAAGATTATGGAACGATTTCCGAAGGAAAATATGCCGATATCATCGCTGTAAAAGGCGATGTATTGCGCTACATCAACCTACTGCAGGATGTAGATTTGGTGATGAAGCATGGCAAGAAGGTGAAGTAAAATGGTCAACGGTTGTCAGCCGCCCTATTTGAACTTCCAACCTAAGTTTCCTTGGGCCCAAGTTAAAAATCAGCTTTACACATAGAACTAAATCTGCGTTTTTTTTCGTGAAGATCTGCATTAAAAAATACAGCAAAAAAAGAAATGTTGCAGATTTTGCAACAGTTCTTTTTTTAACCCAAAAATCGACGAATGGCTTTTACCACCGCCTCGGGCTGTTCCGCATGGAGCCAATGTCCAGCATCTGGGATGGAGACCCATTCGTAGTTGGGAAAATGCGCATAGATATCCGGCAGGTCAGAGGGAAGAATGTAATTGGAATTAGCCCCACCAAGAAATAAGCAGGAGCCTTCGTAGGTACTGTCTTCTTTGAGAGCCTCGCCTACATTTTCGATGTTGGCGGTAATCACGGGTAGGTTAATTTTCCACACAAAGCCTTCGGCACCACGCCCCAAGCTTTTGAGTAAAAACTGGCGAATGCCAGCCTCTGGAATATAGGCCGCCAATAGCTCATCTGCCTCTTTTCTTGACTGCAATGTTTGCAGGTTCAGCGCATTGAGCCCTTCCAAGATCCGTTGGTGATGAATCGGGTAGTGTCGGGGAGCAATGTCTCCCACAATTAGTTTGCGTACTCGCTCAGGATAGGTCACTGCGAAATTCATCACCGTCTTTCCGCCCATGGAGTGTCCCATCAAGTACACGAAATCCAAGCCTTCGTCATCCAGCAACTCCCGTAAATCCTCCACCATGACCCCATAGTTCCATTCGTTGGAATGAGGGGAATCCCCATGGTTTCGCTGATCTACGAGATACAAGGTATAGTGATCCACTAGTTCCTTGGCAATGGAAAACCAGTTATCCAAGGAACCGAATAGGCCATGGAGGATAACGAGAGGTGGGCCGGTGCCGGATTTTTTGAAGTTTAGCTTCATTTTGAAAATACGAATTACGAAATACGAATTACGTGGATGTTAGTAGGGTTAAGAATGTCAACCGTCGACCGTTGACCAGTAAAAATTTAAAGCTCAAGCTGCCTGCGGTACATCTGGATCGTGTTTTCCAAACCGTAATACAAGGCATCACAGATTAGTGCGTGGCCGATGGAGACTTCTTCCAATTGTGGGATCTGCTGCTTGAGGTAGGCTAGGTTGTGCAGATCCAAGTCATGACCTGCATTGAGTCCCAAACCGAGTTCAGTGGCTAGCTTGGCTACTTCCACGTAAGGCTGAACGGCCTTTTCTCGATCTAGGGGATAGCCAGAGGCATAAGGTTCGGTGTAGAGCTCTACTCGGTCTGTGCCTGTAGCCTTGGCGGGCTCAAAATATTTGGCCTCTGGATTGATAAAAATAGATACTCGGGTACCGATCTCATGAAGCTCAGCAACGATATCCCGAAGCATTGCTTGATGCTGGATTGTGTCCCAACCGGTATTGGAAGTAATGGCTGTGGGAGGATCAGGAACTAAGGTGGCTTGAGCTGGCTTGACCCTTCGGATAAGCTCCATAAATCGTGCATCTGGATAGCCTTCAATATTGAATTCGGTACGCACTACCTGGGCCAGGTCTAACACATCCTGATAGCGAATATGCCGCTCATCGGGGCGAGGATGCACGGTGATCCCCTGTGCTCCAAATCGTTCGCAGTCCAAGGCCACTTTGACCACATTGGGATTATTGGCTCCTCGAGCATTCCGGATGGTGGCAATCTTGTTGATATTTACACTTAGCTTTGTCATTTTGGCACCAAAAAAAGGTATTTTTACGTAGTTGTACGGGTATAACACAAAACTAGAACTTATGGCTTTAAAGCAGCGAATAGAAAGTGAAATAAAATCGGCAATGATCGCTAAGGACAAGGTGCGTCTAACCGCCCTTCGCGCCATCAAATCGTTGATTTTATTGGAAGAAACGAAAGAAGGTTTCTCCGGCACCTTGAGTGAAGAAGATGAGTTAAAGTTGCTCACTAAAGCAGCAAAACAGCGAAAAGATTCTGCTGAAATCTACGAAAAGCAAAATAGGGCCGACCTCCTCGAGGTGGAATTGGCCGAGTTGGCGGTGATTCAGGAATTTTTACCGAAAGCTTTGTCTACAGAGGAACTGGTACAAGCCATTCAATCCATCATCGCGAGCTCTGGTGCCACCGGCCCAAAGGATATGGGCAAAGTAATGGGATTGGCAAGCAAGGAGTTGGCCGGAAAGGCAGACGGCAAAGCGATTTCGGAGCAGGTCAAACTTCTATTGGCAAATTAAATTGGAACCGGTAGACGTAGTCATCCTTCTTCTTTTGGGCTTAGGGGCCTATGAGGGCTACAAAAAAGGCCTACTGATGAGTATTATTGGCCTGCTCGGCTTTGTATTGGCTATCGTGCTGGGAGTTTATTTTATGGAAGGGGTAAGCAACTGGCTCGCTACCGAAACAGATGAAGCGGCTTTTGGCTTACCTATTCTTGCGTTTTTACTGATTTTTTTCTCCACCCTCTTCCTAGCGAACCTTGCCGGAAAGGCACTTAAAAAAATGATGGCCCTGGTGCTTTTGGGAGGACTTGATAGTTTGGGTGGAGCGGTACTCGGTATCGTACGAACCGGCTTTTTTATCAGCTTACTCGTGTGGGTATTGGGTAGAATCGAGCTGGATGTCTTTAAAGATTGGGAGAAAAAAAGTGAGTACTTGTCCTACCTCAAACCACTTACTCCGGGAGTTTTAGAAATCTTAAGCCCCTTTTTGCCCACCGTAAAGGAAGCAGGCCAAGAACTTCTTGAAAAGGTGGAAAAAGGGAGTTGAAATCTAAATTAAATCCCTTTGAACCCCTTATCGCAGGTCGATCACTTCAATGCCTGGATACTTTTTAACATCAAACATAAAATAGCTCAACGGAAGGCTTGGAGATGCTTTGAGATTTTTAAAGGAATAGATAAAAACGCCTCCTTGCCCATCCAGCATTTCCCAACCCAATAGCTGCTGCGTCGCTTTTTCGACGAGCAGGCGAACCTGCTTGAAAGGGGCATTGGATTTCAATGCAGTCAGTTCTACCGTGGAAATGGGCTTCCCTTGGTAGGTTTTGTCTGCTAAAAGTTTGTAGTTAAATCCAGATTGGTACAGGGTATAAATATTGGAAGGGGTCAATTCACCCTCCATCCCGGCCGCATCGTTAATCGTTACTTCCTTGTATCCTGCCGTTTGGATAAAGGTCCACACGGTCTTGCCATCGTTGTAAATCTCTTGATCTGGAAGTTTGAGGCGGTACTTATCACCTAGGACCGCTACCTCTCCAGTTTGCCGGTCACCTGCTCCTCCTTCATCTTGAAAGGTGTATTCAAAGCTTGCGGTAAACCCCTTCATGCTTTGAAATTTTTGGCTCATGGCATCTAACACTACTTTTGCCTTGGGGTCTTTTTGAGCTTGGCTAGGTGCCGCGAGGAAGCAGGAAACTAAAAATGCAAAAAAAAGAAATTTAAGATTCATGGACGGTCTGCCGTAATCCGTAAGGCATCGCTTACAAACTACTCAATAACCGTTCCAAACTTACTTCGTCCTGAATTAAAACCTCACGCGCTTTGGATCCTTCAAAGGGACCCACCACACCTGCAGCTTCCAACTGATCGACGATCCTCCCGGCACGGTTGTATCCCAACTTTAACTTGCGCTGGATCAAGGAGGTGCTACCCTGCTGGTGGAGTACAATCAAGCGTGCCGCCTCATCAAATAATGGGTCTCTATCCGACAAGTCAATGTCCGCACCTGAACCCTCGCCATCTTCCCCTACATATTCTGGAAGAAGGTAAGCTGAGGAATAGCCTTTTTGTTCCCCAATCCAATCGCAGACGGCGTCTACTTCTGGGGTATCTAGGAAGGCACATTGGATACGGGTCATTTCAGATCCGACAGACAGGAGCATGTCCCCCATTCCGATCAATTGATCTGCTCCGCCTGCATCCAAAATGGTGCGGGAGTCAATTTTGGAGGTCACTCGGAACGATAGTCGTGCTGGGAAGTTGGCCTTGATCACACCCGTAATCACATTCACCGAAGGACGCTGCGTAGCGACCACCAAGTGGATGCCAATGGCTCGGGCCAGCTGTGCCAAGCGGGCAATAGGCGCTTCGATCTCTTTGCCTGCCGTCATCATCAAGTCCGCCAACTCATCAATCACCAGCACGATATAAGGCATAAAATAATGCCCATTCTGTGGATTCAGCTTGCGTGCTACAAACTTGGCGTTGTATTCCTTCAAATTACGTACCCCCGCTTCCTTGAGCAAGGTGTAGCGGTTGTCCATCTCCATGCACAAGGAGTTGAGCGTATGGATAACTTTCTTGGTATCGGTGATGATTGCTTCCTCGGCGCCAGGAAGCTTGGCAAGGAAATGTCGTTCAATCTTGTTGAATAAGGTCAATTCCACTTTCTTGGGATCCACCAAGACAAACTTCAGTTGCGAGGGGTGCTTCTTGTAGATCAGAGAGGCCAAAATCATGTTGAGGCCTACTGACTTTCCCTGACCTGTGGCTCCTGCCATCAGCAAGTGAGGCATTTTGGCTAGATCGGCAACAAAAACTTCGTTGGAGATGGTTTTTCCCAAGGCAATCGGAAGGTCCTTGTCGGACTTCATGAATTTTTCAGTGCCCAGCACTGCTCGAGCGGGAACCAATTCCCGATTCTTGTTGGGTACCTCGATGCCAATAGTTCCTTTACCAGGAATTGGTGCGATGATACGGATTCCTAAAGCTGCCAAACTCAAGGCGATGTCATCTTCTAGGTTTTTGATTTTAGAGATTTTGACCCCTGGATTCGGGATAATCTCGTACAAGGTCACTGTGGGACCGATGGTTGCCTGGATTCCTTGGATACCAATCTGGAAGTTCTCCAAGGTGGTCACGATCTTATCCTTGTTTTCCTCGAGTTCCTGACGGGAAACCGTGACTTTCTTGACATCGTATTCGTTGAGTAAGTCTATCGTCGGATACTTGTATCGAGGAAGGTCTAGCGTTGGATCATAGGGATCCAAATTTTCAACCTCCTCCGCAGTCTTTTCTTCTTCAGGACCCTTTTGTACGGTAAAATTTCCTTCCTTCAGAAGGATAGTATCGGTTTCGCTTTCTAGCAAGTTGACCTGTGGCACATCGAAGAGATCCTCCTCCAAGTCATCGGTGAATTGTGGTGTTGGTATTGGAGTTGGTGCTGGAGCTTCTTCTACCAAACTAAAGTCCACTTTATCCCCAGCCGTAGGCAATTCTGGATCATCTTCCTTTACCTCCCAAGCACTTCCATCGTCCTCAATCTCTTCTTCCTCCTCTGCGCCAAAAAATGGGGAAGGAATGCTCGAGTTGGAATCCTCCTCAAGCTCTAATTCATCGGCAGACTTGACCTTAGGAGTAAACCAATTGAGTTGCTGTATTCCATAAAACAACACAATGAAAATGAATAGGGTGCCGAAAATCAGCAACCAGGTTCCTATTCCTAAAAAGTCATAAGAAAGCTTCGCGAGTTCATAGCCCAATCCCCCCGAAGCAAAGCTCCAATAGGAGTATCCTTCGATTAAAATCCCTGCATAGCCTGTAACCAAACCAATCCATGCTACAAAGAATAAGGCAAATACCGCATAGCGGGTGAGGGAATAAAGCGAAACCTGAAAGGTCCAACGAAAGCCAATTAGAAATAGAAAGGGAGGAAAAAGGAAAGCTGCCACCCCAAACCAACGGAAAATCATCCAATGGGCTGCTTGTGAACCTAAGTATCCCAACCAATTTTTCGATTCTTTAGCTGCATCCCGGATCGATTGATCCGCATTGTTCATGACCAAACTCTGATCCTGTGGCCCGTTCATTAAGTAGGATGCAAATGCGACTCCCAGAAAAATACTGATCGAAATCAAAATAATTCCGAAGGTGATGCCCACCTGTTTGGTTTCTATTTTACCAACCGAGAAAGCAGGCTTTTTAGGTTCCGGACTCGCCTTGGGCGCGTTTTCTGCTTTCTTTCGAAACGTATTGGTCTTGGGTGATTCGGATGCCATTTGAAAATAAAATACAAAGGTTAATGTTAGCCAAAAGTGTCAAGAATGCCAACTTACTTTGGGAAATATAGCTGTAGGCCTTTCTTGATTTTTTTGATCAAGTTGGGTCCCTCATAAATCATGCCCGAGTAGACTTGAACTAGGCTGGCACCCGCTTCCAGCTTCTCGATGGCATCTTTTGCGGAGAAAATACCACCCACCCCAACGATGGGAAAGGCTCCTCCCGATTGCTGGTGGAGGTAACGGATCACTTCCGTACTTCTTTTTTCCAAGGCCTTACCACTCACTCCACCTGCACCGATGCGTTCAAGGCTTGTGGATTCCGTATTCAAATTGGAACGATCCAATGTGGTATTGGTGGCGATGACGCCTTCAATTTGGGTTTCTCGGACGATGTCAATGATGTCGTCAAGCTGCCCATTGCTTAGGTCTGGGGCGATCTTAAGCAGAATGGGCTTAGGACGTGGATGTTGGGCATTGGCTTCTTTAACTCCAAGCAATAGCTTTTTCAAGGGTTCCTTTTCTTGGAGATCGCGTAGATTGGGGGTATTGGGGGAACTTACATTCACCACAAAATAGTCAACGTATGGATGCAACGCTTCTAGGCAATACAAGTAGTCGGAAAGCGCCTCCTCATTTGGAGTCACCTTGTTTTTGCCAATGTTACCACCGACAATGACGGAAGATTTTCTTTTTTTGAGTCGGTCGATGGCCCCCAGTACGCCACCATTGTTGAATCCCATACGGTTGATGAGGGCTTCATCTTGAGGCAAGCGAAAAAGTCGCGGCAAGGGATTTCCCTCTTGAGGCTTTGGAGTGAGTGTGCCGATTTCAATAAAACCAAAACCTAGCATCGCCATCTCATCAATCAAGCGTGCATCCTTGTCAAAGCCTGCAGCAAGTCCCACTGGATTTGAAAATTTCAATCCAAAGACTTCCCGTTGCAAACGCGGATCCTCCAATTTGAATAGCGAAGATACAACCGGCTTCAGTAGCGGAAAGTTAAAGGCCCATTTGATCATCCCAAAGGTAAAGTGATGGGCAGTTTCGGGCTGCAGTAGAAAAAGGAGGGGTTTGATGAGCTGCTTGTACACTGGGAGAATTTCGCTTGGGTTTAAACGAATACTAGGGCCACCTATTTGCCCGATTAATTTAGCATTCCATGGCCTGGAAAACAAAAAGAAACCGGCTTTTAGACCGGTTCCCCATGCTTAGGATTTGATGCTGTAATTTGGTGCTTCGCTGGTCACACTCACATCGTGTGGGTGGGATTCCTTAGCTCCAGCCGTAGTGATTTTGACAAACTTACCATTGGCTTGAAGGTCTTCAATGGTCTTGGTGCCACAGTAGCCCATGCCAGCCTGCAAGCCTCCTACCAACTGGTACAAGACTTCTGAGACCAGCCCTTTGAAAGGCACACGACCTACAATTCCTTCCGGAACTAATTTTTTGATATTGTCTTCGGCATCTTGGAAATAGCGGTCCTTGGAACCAGATTCCATGGCCTCCAAAGAGCCCATGCCTCGGTAACTTTTGAATTTTCTGCCTTCAAAAATGATCATCTCTCCAGGAGCTTCTTCGGTACCTGCAAGTAAGGAACCAATCATGATGGAGCTCCCTCCTGCGGCAATGGCTTTGACCAAATCCCCAGAATAACGAACTCCTCCATCGGCGATTACGGGTACACCGGTTTCTTTCAAAGCTTCCGCACACTCATAAACAGCAGAGAGCTGTGGTACACCAACCCCTGCAATGATGCGGGTAGTACAGATAGATCCAGGACCCACACCCACTTTTACCGCATCGGCACCAGCCTCTGCTAGGGCTATTGCTGCTTCTGGTGTGGCAATATTGCCAACAATCACTTCTAAATCTGGAAAAGTAGTTTTGATTTTTTTGCAGGTATCAATTACCCCTTTGGAGTGTCCATGTGCGGTATCGATGGAAACGACATCTACGCCAGCATTCTTTAGGGCCTCAACCCGTTCTACGATGTCCGCAGTAACGCCTACTGCAGCACCCACGCGAAGTCTTCCAAACTCGTCTTTACAGGCATTGGGCTTGTCTTTTCGCTTCAATATATCCTTGTAGGTGATCAGTCCCGTCAATTTACCCTCCTCATCTACGATAGGGAGCTTTTCAATTTTATATTCCTGAAGGATTTCTTCTGCCTGCTCTAGGGAGATTCCTGACTTAGCAGTAATCAAATTTTCCCGAGTCATAATGTCTCGGATCAGGCGATTGGCATCCTTGATGAAGCGTAGGTCTCTGTTGGTGATGATTCCCTTGAGCACCTTGTGCTCATCTACCACAGGAATGCCACCGATATGGTATTCGCGCATGATTGCTTCTGCATCGCGCACTTTAGAGTTGATGTCTAACGTAATGGGATCGAGAATCATTCCCGCTTGAGAGCGCTTCACTTTGCGCACCTGAGCAGCCTGCTTTTCGATAGACATGTTTTTGTGGATAAATCCCAAACCTCCCTCCAAAGCAATAGCAATCGCCAATTCTGCCTCCGTTACCGTGTCCATGGCAGCAGAAACTAAGGGAATATTCAATCGGATTTTTTTGGTGAGCCAGGTGGCTGTGGAGGTCTCGCGCGGGAGCACTTCAGAATATCCTGGAACTAGAAGCACGTCGTCGTAGGTGAGTGCTTCGTATAGAAACTTCGATGAGTTTTTATTCATGGCAAATATCGGTGGTAGGGAACCCTATTTGCCCGTCAAAGTTACATGGAATTTGTGTTGGATTAATAGAAATGTCAAAAATATATTGTGGGAAGTACAAGGTACAAGGTACGAAGTACAAAGATCTCTGTAGAAGCCTGTCTGCGGCAGGCAGGCAAGAGACGAGACACAAGAGCCAAGATGAATGCTGCTCCTGATTAGCAGAAAATTCCTAGTAGTAGAATAGTAAGTCTAATCTCTTGGTTCTTGGTTCTGATCGTCCTGGTACTTTGTACTTGGTACATTGTACTTCGTACAATTCCTTATTTCTTCAACAGCCGAGCAATATAAAACCCATCAAAGCCACTTTCTTGGGCGAGCACCTTGCGGTCTTCGAGTAGCTCAAATTCTTTGCCTGCTTCGCTCGCCAAAAACTTCTTGATCTGATCCTGATTTTCCGAAGGCAAGATGCTACAAGTCGCGTAGACCAGCTGTCCTCCCTTTTTCAACATGGAGGGATAGCTTTGAAGGATTTCCTGTTGGGTGGCTTGAACCTTCGCGATGGATTCTGCGGAGAGCTTCCACTTCGTATCTGGGTTTCTTCGCAGCACCCCTAATCCGGAGCAAGGTACGTCGAGGAGTAGTCGATCGGCAGATTCCTTGAGACGTTTGATGGTCTTGGAGCCTTCAATGATTTTGGGTTCAAAGATGGAAACTCCATTTCTCCGTGCTCTGAGCTTTGCCTGCTGCAACTTCCACTCTTCCACATCCATGGAGATGACCTTGCCCTTGTTGCCCATCAACGCTGCAAGGTGAAGGGACTTCCCTCCGGCGCCTGCACAAGCATCAATGACCCGCATGCCTGGCTCCACTTGGAGTGCGGCAGCTACCAATTGGGAACTGGCATCTTGCACTTCAAACAAGCCCTCCTTGAAGGAAGGATGGCGAAACACATTTTGGCGCTCCTCGAGCACCAAAGCATCTGGGTAGCCCTTGACCAAGTAACTTCGGATACCATCTGCTTCCAGAAGATTTTTGAGACGCTCGCGGGTAGTTTTCAAGGTATTCACGCGAAGCACTACCTCTGCTTCCTCATTCAAGGCGTGGATTTCAGCTTCCCACTTCTCGCCCAATTCTTGGGAACCGAGCGTTTGTAGCCATTCAGGTATGGATTCCAATAGACCTGGATCGGTAATGGAATCGTATTTGGATTTGATTTTTGCCGGTTGTAGGCGGGCAAATTCATCCCAAGGGGGAAGTTCATTGCCTTGCATCAGCCAGTAGGTTCCAAAAAGATCCCAAGGGTCCTTGGAGGGGCTGAGAAAATTGACCAATCGCCACCAGCGTACCATCTCGTAGGTCGTCTCCGCAATGAAGGAACGGTCCTTTGCGCCCCACTTGGGGTTGGACTTTAGCGTGCGTTCAATGACTTTGTCCGCATACTGCCCTTGTTCAAAAATGGCTTCCAAGGCTGTGTGAACGCCTCTGATGGTATTGTTATGTAACTTCATAAATCAAATTTCTGAGGCAAAGGTACAACAATCCTAGGGAAAGCCGCCAACCGGGAACAAGTAGCTTAATCGCTAAGGGGAAATCACCTGAGGTACGAAAAGCAGGGAAGTATGCGGGAGCGTTGTCCTCGGGATTTGGGGGTGCCGTAGAAAAATTGGTAGCGCAAACTCAGTTCATGGGAACCCAGGGTCTGGGAACCTACATCCGATATCGGGTAATCGTAACTGTAACCCATCGCCAAGCCATTTGGAAGATTCAGCCCAAAAAGTCCAATGACCGACTCTCGCTTGGGCAAGTCCGATTGGATCGGCAGACTCCGGAATCCTCCACCGAAGACCAGTTGGTTGAGTAGTACTTGCAGCCCTGCATCTACAAATTGGAAGGGGCCTTGGCGCTTGTAGTTGGCCATCAGGTGGATGAATTTTCCTGAGCCCTCCTCCCAAAACTCTGGCTCCTCAAGAGGTATCGTGTAGCCTGCTTGCAGCGAGTATTTGGGCCAATGTTGTGTTTGCCTATCGCGTACATAAAAGGCAACTTTCGGCCGATTCAAGTGATGACCAGAAAATCCTACCCAGAGCTTATCCCAGGTCAGCACGCCGCCAAGGCCCACAGAAAAATAGCTGAAGGGCTCCAATCCTCCTACCGCATCCACAGAGCTCGGTAAGAGCGCTTGGTTAAACACATCGATCTGATCACCAAAAAGCAGATTTTCCAGTGTTCCGCGCTTTTGGATGTAGGAGATCTGGGTGCCCAGTTGAAAGTTGGCACGTTCCGAAAGCCGCAAATTGTAGGCGTAGTAGCCTGAAATGTCGGTGGTATTAAGTTTCAAAAACTCCTCTGAGAAGGAACTCAGGCTGAGCCCTACTCCACTGTTATAATCAAAGATGTAGTGATCCATGTATGCGGTAACCGCGGTGAACTGGTAGTCTAGGCCTGGCCATTGTCTTCGGTAAACCGACCCCATGCGCGTTTCCTGGCTAATGCCTGTTAGCGCTGGATTCAAATAAAGCGGGGCTGCATAGCATTGGGAAAATTGAAAATCCTGCGCCCTTCCCCGAAAAGAAAGAAGTAGCAGCGTGCAGGCCAGAAGGATGGATTTTTGGTTCCTGTTCATCGGGCCAAGAAAAAGGTGGAGGAAGTAGTGATCGTGCGGCCATCTGGAACCTGGTAGCGAAGGGTGTACACATATACCCCTTCAGGGGCTTTTTGGCCAGAGACAAATCCATCCCAGCCGGGATCTTCTTGTCCTTGGGAGCGGTAGATCAGTTCCCCCCAGAGGTTCATTACCTGCAGTTGCAGGTTTCGGACAAATCGAAACTTGGGAAAGAAGGTATCATTGAGTTGGTCTCCGTTGGGGGTGAAGACATTCGGTATTTGGAGGTAATAGTCTAGGACCTGTATTTCTTGACTGGCCTGGTTGAGGCAGCCCGCGGCATCCAAAACCGCCAGCGTCACCAGATAGGTGCCCTTCTTGTCATAACGATGAATGGGGAAAGGCACTGCGCTACTGCTCCCGTCCCCAAAGTCCCAGGAAATTACAGTAAAAGGCCAGGTAGCCTGAGGGCTGAAGTTCACGGCAAATCCAACCAAGTCAGCTTGAAATTCTGCTTGGCTCGCAAATAAATAGCTGAAGTCAAGGGGGCCATTAAGACGAGGAGCAATGGAGAACGATCGCTTTTCCACGAGGCCTAGGGCATCCTTTACTTCTACGCCAAAGACTCCTGATTCGCGAGTGACCAGTACCCTTCCATCCGGAGAAGGTACTCCTCTCGACCAGGTAATTTGGTAAGGCGGCAAGCCCCCAGAAAGCTGGAGTTGCACGGTGGTCTCTTGACCGCCCTCCTCACAGAGAACAACCGAGTTTGTTCGCAGATACAGGTTCATCGGGAGGGGTATCGCCACTGCAACTTCACTTTCTTGTGTACAGCCTCGACTGTCTTTTACGAGGAGGAGGTAGGTACCGCTTTGAGCTACGGTAATTTGAGTAGTCGATTGACCTGTGCTCCAGCTGTAGGTATAGGGAGGGGTTCCTCCTGTGGCATTCGCTTGGAGGAGGGCAGAAATCTGCAAGGTCGCTTGAGTAGCTTGTAAGGTGGTGGTCGTTTGTAGGCTAATTTGGGATACAGGAAGTAAGGTGTATTCCCCCACTTGGCTACAGCCTGCTTGGTCGGTCACAAGAACCCGGTAAGTGCCTGCTCCTAGTTCGTCGGCAATAGCATCCCCGTCTTGATGCTCCCAAGTCAGGGTGTAGGGAGGCGTACCTCCCGAAAGGGTCAATTCGATTCGACCATCTTTTGCATCCGCACAGGATTCAGACTGAATTTGGGCGTTGATCGTTATTGCTGGGGGTTCAGTGATCGTGATTGGAGGACCAACCAAAGGAGTACAGCCATTCGCATCGGTCACTGTCACTTGATACGTCCCGGAAACTAAGTTCTGGGGATTGGCTACTGAAGCGCTGAAGGTATTTGGACCAGTCCAGGAATAGCTGTAGGGTGCTGTGCCTCCAGATGCAGTGATTGAGATGCTTCCTGCATTCCCTTGGAAGCAGACATTGTGTACCTGGCTTTGAGTCAGTCCAAGCTGTGCTGGTTCGGTGATCGTTTGGGGAGATCCTGTAATCGAACAGCCATTTGCGTCGGTTACCGTGACTTGGTAGGTCCCAGAAGCTAAGTTTTGAGGATTGGCTAAAGAAGCACTGAAGTTGTTCGGTCCCCTCCAGGCATAGCTGTACGGAGGCACTCCTCCCAAGGCAGTGACCATAAGGCTGCCCGATATCCCTTGGAAGCATGAATTATTCAACTGCGACTGGGAAAATTGGAGCGGCTCGGATTGGGTAAGCTCCATGCTTTTTTCCAACAGGCAGTTGCCTCCTCCAGAAACCCGAACACGATACTCGCCTGCCTGTATTCCGTCCAAACTAGCAGCTGTGGAAATAAAGCCATCCGGTCCTGTCCAGGAAAAAGTGTAGCCTGCATCCTCTGAAGGCAGCCTCCCGCCTGTGACTTCGAGCAAAATCTTCCCATCAAAACTGCCGGCACAGGATACGCCATAGCCGGCATAGCTGGAAATTTTTTCTTGGATCTGAAGGGCTGCGCGCACAGTCACCAAAAAGGAACTGGGGGTTCCCACGCATGTAATTCCATTCGCTAGGTCCTCAATTCTTGGGGTAACCGTGATCCGAGTTTGCTTGGGGCTAGCGCCTGTATTGATGGCTAAAAAAGACGGGATTTGCGAACCGGATCCCCTTGAACTATCGATGCCAATGGAGGAATCGGAAACCTCCCAGATGTATGCTATCGCAATTCCGGATAAGTTGGACGAGAATACCGGGAGGTTCACCAATTCACCGGAACAAAAAACGAGGTCTTGCTGAGGAACCAGTGTCAATTCTGGAAGCACCGCTATTTCTATTAATTCCGGTACACCTTCACAGCCTTGGAAGGAGGGAAAAAAGGTGTAGCGGATACGGGCAGTACTAGTTCCCCGATTGGTCAACGTTTGAAAAATGGGTGCAATCATGGGTACTGTCCCTTCGGTAAGGCCAGTGGCCTGTCCGGAGAGCAGTTCGGCAGTCCACCTTAGTTGCATGGGGCTAGTTCCCCTACTTTTGGGCAGGAAGGAAATGAAAAAAGGTGTTCCCGAACAAACCAACTGTTGAGATGCCTCCGCCTCAACCCGAGGCAGAGGATCTACAAGCACTTCCACCAAGCGGGTAGGTAGCATGCAGGTTCCATTCCTAGGTTGAATCCGATATTCCACCTTGGCTACCGATGTCCCCGTATTGATGAGGGAGTCGAAAATGCCCAATCCAGGAACTGATGGGTTGGTGGAATAACCCAGCACCTCTCCATTGTCAGGAGGTAGCAGTACTCGAGCGGTCCAAAGGAAAGGGTACACAACCTCTGTATTCAAAAGTTGCAGCGCAAGGTAGGTGCTCCCTCCTGAACAAAGGGGATTAGTTCCCTTTACCTCAAGCGCTGGGTCCGAGGGAAAACTTACTGCAAGGATATTGGTAGAGCTATTTGGAGTAGGTATTCCTTCGTTTACAGCCTTGATCCGGTAGTTGCCTGGTGGCAGGCCAGAAATTTGGGGTAGCTGCTCCTTGATCAAGCGGTACACCTGCCAACTACTCGAGTCTACTAAGTCTTGCTTGAAGACATAGAAATCATAGGGAGGAATTCCTCCAGCTACGGATTGGATGTATATGGTCCTGGTGCACGGATCGGTTTCCCATTGGGCAATTTTTGGAGGTAGGGTAGTGAAATCAAAAAAAGTATGGGCCCTTCCCTTTAAAAAGTCTAGTGAAAAAATTCCGACCACCAGGAGAAAAAGTAGAAGCTCTCCCCGGTTCATGTTATTATAAACGACTAAAAGAATAAGATACGCCTTTTGCTTGGCCTTTTGTGATTTATTCGAATTAATTTGAGGATGAGCTGCGTTTTTATTTCCCTCCCAACTGCAGGACTGCTGAGGATATCCCAAACTGTCCTTAATATTGCAGGCTATGCAACCCAACTCCACGTATGCAGCTTGGATGGTCTCCTTGTCGGAGCAACTGACCTCCTATTCCAAGGAGGAAGCCGAAAACCTTGTTTTCTGGTTGTTCGAAACCCATTTGGGATTAAAGCGGGCAGACTTACAGCAGGCTATTTCAAGTACGGTGGACCCGGCGCAGCTACTTGCGGATTTCCAACGACTGCTCACGGGCGAACCCATACAATACATCCTTGGGGAAGCTCCGTTTTATGGACGGTCATTTGCGGTTACGCGGGATACGCTGATTCCCCGCAACGAAACCGAGGAGCTGGTTCATCTGATCCTAAAAGAGAATCCAAATTCAGGCTTGCGCATCCTCGATCTAGGAACGGGTACTGGCTGCATTCCAATCAGTCTGGCACTGGAACTTAAAAACCCAGAAGTCTATGCGCTGGATGTGTCGCCTGCAGCACTGGCGGTTGCACATCAAAATGCAACTACCCTTGGGGCCCGTGTACATTTTATTGAAGGGAGCCTCTTGGAGAAACCCTTGGAGTTGCCTAAGTTGGACCTCATTGTATCCAACCCTCCGTATGTTCCGCTGCGTGACCAGGCAGAAATGCATGTCAATGTGTTGAATTTTGAACCGCACTTAGCTCTTTTTGTGCCAGATGAGGACCCGCTTGTGTTTTACCGAGCGATCGGGGAATGGGGGCAGAAGTTACTGAAAAGTAGGGGAAAATTGTACCTCGAGATCTACGAGAACTTGGCGGATGAATTGGTACAACTCTTGCTGTCGCAAGGTTACGAGGAGCTGCGTGTGCAGCAGGATCTCAACGGAAAATATAGAATGCTATCGGCTATCTGGCCCTAATCCACCAAAAAATGAAAAATAACTCCATTTCCGATCTTGGACTTTTGCTCGTTCGCTTGCTTGCCGGTGGGATGATGCTTACGCATGGCCTCCCCAAATTTGACCGCCTATTTGGTGAGGGCCCCGTAAAATTCGCGGATCCCTTTGGCTTGGGTCCAGAAATCAGTTTGGGGCTGGTCCTCTTTGCAGAAGTAGGGTGCTCTCTCTTGGTGATGGCAGGATTCAAAACTCGCTGGGCCACGCTGCCCTTACTTTTTACGATGTTGATGGCCTCATTTTATGCACATGGAAGTGATCCCTTCTCGGATAAGGAACTCTCCCTGCTCTTTTTTACCCTTTTTCTTTCGATTCTAATTTCCGGGGGAGGAAGGTATTCGTTGGATGGGTTGAAGAAAAAATCACTCATCTAGAAAAAAACTTTTCAATTCGAAATCAAGTGGTCAAAGAAAAAGAATATATCTTTTTTGTATATATTTTTCTTTAAATATTATAATATTTAGGTATTTTTTATTTCTATGAAAATAAATTAAAACAATAATTATATATTTTTTTTGAATTGTTTTTTAAGATTAGTAGTATTTACGCTCACTTTTCCCTTTTAGTATCCTTAAAGGTTTCCTTTGCCAGATAATTGGCTTATTTTTAAAGGCTTTACAATAAATCGTTACTAATTTTGTTTAAGTAATTAGGTGCACTAAAAAGAATATAAAGGCACGAAGTTTGTAACCAAATGAAATTAACTGGCTGATTCACCCATTCAGTTTGTAAAAAAAAGTAAAACCTTTGCATTTAACCCAAAAATTAAGGGTTGAGATTTAATTACCCAATTCCATTGCCTATCGATTAGTTGATAGCATTGAATTTATCTCAATACCTACATTCTAAAACAGAATTTAAGGAATACAATGAGGCCATCTAGAAAACTATTTCTGCCAATACTCTTTTTCATTGCCTCAATTGCCGTTTCTTTTTCTTTCGAATCCCTAGTTAATTTCGTAGATCCAATCACCGTAGTTGCCTATAGAGCAAATTCTTGTACAGGAATAATTCAAATCGGAAATGTTCAAGGTGGAACAGGAGGATATCAATACCAATGGTATCAACAAACATCTTCTAATCCAGCTGTTTTCACTCTTCTTCCTAATGAAAATTCGCAAATATTATCCGTTACTGGATATGGGGTTCCTGGTGTTTACAAGCTTAGAATTACGGATTCATCGGGTAGTTTTATAGAGCCTGAGTACCCAATTTCTCAACCTTATCCCTTGGAGGGTCAAACTATTTTTTCTGGGTTAGTTTGCTCTGATGATCCCAACTCAGGAACACTGATTTTGAGATTTACTAATGGTTTAGCTCCCTACACATGGACGCTATCTAAAACACCTATTGGGCCATCTCAAACAGGAACCGTATTTGGAATCAACCTCATTGTTAATTCACTTACTACTGGGACTTATAACCTTACCTGGAGAGATGATTTTGGATGTACTGGCCAAAAAGAAATCATAATTGGTTCAGCATCACCAATTGCAACTCAATTAAGTACAACCAATGTTTCCTGCCCAGGTGGGTCAGATGGAGCAGCAACCTTCAGTTTATCAGGTGGATGGGGTACTCCCTATGCTATAAAGATAGTCCGCGTTGTTGGCGCAGTGGAAAACATAGTTCTGAACTGGACAGACCTTGGTACAGCAGTTGCCTATACTGCTTCCAATCTCCCAGCTGGTAATTATAAAATCTATTATTATGATAGAATAAAAAATGCTCCCATCTCGACCTCATATGGATACAATGTCATAAATCCTCTCATTTATCCCATTTGCGCTAAATTCAGGTCATTTACAATCACGGAACCTACTCCTTTTAACTTAAATCTTACCAATTCAGTAGCAGTTTGCCAAGGAGATACCAACGGCTCAATTACGGTAAGTCCAACTGGCGGAACCCCTGCCTACCAAATCAATTTTTATTCAGGTCATTTTGCCAACGTAAATAATCCTGTAGTAGACCCTACAAATATGGCAGCTATCGGAGCTCCAAGAAATGGGGTTCCTTCTGGACAGCTAGTTTCTGCTACGGGTCTTTCAGCTGGACTATACTCAGTTCTTCTCACAGATGCAAACAACTGTAAGAAAGCAACCAATATCACCATCATTGAAAACCCAAAGGGTCAAGTCAATGCTACTGCTGATGCGGCCTATTGTGCCGGTAGCCCCGTAACTGTGGCATTCAGTACTACTAATTCCACGCCAACCACCACCTACAGTTGGACAAATAGCAATCCTGCTATCGGGTTACCCGCAACAGGAACAGGGAATATCTCTTTTACTTCTACCAATACGACCAATTTACCCATCCAAGGGGAAATCGTAGTAACACCTACCTATACCGCAAATGGAGTAAGTTGCCCAGGCCCTTCGGATACCTTCATCGTTACAGTTAATCCGAAACCGGTCATCCAAAATAGTAGCCCTACAATTTGCTCCGGCGATCCCTTCTCCGTCTCTCCTACCAATGGAGGTGCCACAATAGTTCCAGCAAATACCACCTACACCTGGACCGTATCTTCTAATGCCAACGTCACCGGTCAAAGTGCCCAAGCAACTGGTCAAAATTCTATTTCCCAAACACTCACCAACATCTCCAATACGGTTCAGACTGTTACCTACACCGTCACCCCTACCTCCGGAGCAGCAGGCAACTGTGTCGGAGCAAATTTCCAGGTTGTCGTTTCCGTCAACCCAAGGCCACGAGTTTCCAACGAAACTATTTCTGCCTGTTCCAATGCACCCATCAGCTATACTGCGACAAATGGTGGTGGTACAAACAACGATAATATAGTTCCTGCCAATACCCAGTATACTTGGGTCATCAAAACAGATGACAACGACATCACTGGAAAAAGTGCACAGGCAACTGCCCAAAGTACGTTTACCCAAACCCTACGGAATACCACTAATACCCAACAGACCATTGTCTATACGCTCACGCCAATTAGTGGCACATGCGCAGGCACTCCGTTTGATCTCACCGTTCTAGTCAACCCAACTCCTGAAATTGCCGCCAAAACAGACGCTATCTGCTCTGGGGGAACTTTCACTGTATCCCCTATTGATGCAGGGAATGGAGGCTTAGATATTGTTCCTACGGGAACAACCTACACTTGGACGGTTGCTAATAACGGCAGTGTAACTGGAGAAACTGCCGTGACTACACCGCAGTCCTCCATTAGTCAAACGCTTATCAATACCACCAATTCAGTACAAACTGTCACCTATACGGTCACACCTACCTCCGGAGTTACTGGTAATTGCGTTGGTCAAACTTTCCAAGTTGTCGTAACAGTAAATCCAAAACCCACAATTGCTAACGAAACCATTTCCTCCTGTTCCAATGCTCCTATCACCTATACCGCGGCAAATGGAGGAACAAGCAACAACATAGTTCCTACCAATACCCAGTATACCTGGATCATCAAAACAGATAATAATAGGATCACAGGTCAAAGTGCTCAACCTACTGCACAAAACAATTTTACCCAAACCCTACGGAATATCACCAATGCGCAGGAGACCATCGTCTATACGCTCACGCCAATTAGCGGAACTTGTACTGGAACTGCCTTTGATCTTACGGTACAAGTAAACCCAACCCCAGAAATTGCCAGTGAAACCATTGCGGCCTGTTCTAATGCGCCTATCACTTACACCGCAACGCATGGTGGAAACAATATTGTACCTGCAAACACCACCTACACCTGGACCATCAAAACCGATAATGCGAATATTACCGGAAAAAGTGCACAGACAACTGCCCAAAGTACGTTTACTCAAACCCTTCGAAATACCACAAATACCCCTAAGGATATCGTTTATACGCTAATCCCCAAAAGCGGCACATGTACAGGAGCCGCCTTTGATCTTACTGTTACGGTCAACCCAACTCCAGAGATTGCAGCAAAAACAGCTACAATCTGCTCCGGGGCAGCCTTCACTGTTAATCCAACTAATACCGTGGTGAATGGTGTAGGCGATATCGTTCCTGCCAACACCACTTACACTTGGGCCATATCAACCAATAATAACATCTCTGGACAAAGTCCCGAAACTACTGCCCAGACTTCAATATCTCAGACACTTACCAACAATACGAACACGGTTCAAACCCTAACCTACACCGTTACTCCTAGATCTGGGGCGGCTGGTAATTGTGTGGGAGCAACTTTCCAGGTAGTTGTCACGGTCAATCCCAAGCCTTCTATTACTAACCCAGGTAGCAGAGCTGTTTGTTCGAATGTAGAATTGATTTATGTTCCTTCCAGTGGGGTAGGAAATATCATTCCATCAGGCACTAAATATTCTTGGAACATCTCTGTTGACAATCCAGCCATCACTGGGCAAACTTTGGAAAGCACTGCTCAACCCTTTTTAAGACAAACGTTGCGGAACACCACCAACACTCCCCAACCTATAGTTTACGAATTGACACCGATAAGCGGCACCTGTACTGGAGATCCATTTTTTCTAACTGTTACAGTCAATCCAACTCCTGAAATCGCTGCCAAAACAACAGCTATTTGCTCCGGGGAATCCTTCACGGTTAATCCAACAAATACTGTGGTGAATGGTGTAGGTGATATCGTTCCTACCAACACAACTTATACCTGGACAGTAAGAACTAATACCAACGTAACCGGGCAAAGTGACCAAACTACTGGTGTAAATTCTATCAGCCAACAACTCACTAACCTATCTAATGTTCCTCAGACGGTAGTATATGACGTCACCCCTAGATCTGGTAATTGTTTTGGACAAGAATTTCAAGTTAGTGTACAGGTAAACCCGAAACCGTTTGTACAGCCCATTGCACAAACTTTCTGTTCTGGGAGTCCCTTTACCATTGCCCCTGCAAATGGTAACGGAAACATCGTCCCTACCGGCACCACCTATTCTTGGACTTTTGCAGACAATACCAACGTTACGGGAGAAGCTATTGGAACGAATCAAGCTACCCTTACACAAACACTCACCAATACCACCACTACTCCACAGCAAGTCATTTACACTGTAACCCCTACCTCAGGGGCTGCCGGTAACTGCGTAGGAAGCCCATTCACTGTAACCATTACGGTCAATCCTACTATCCAGATTACAAATAAAACTCATCCACCAATATGCTCTAGATCATCTTTTACAGTACAACCTGTCGATGGCCAAGGAGGGGATTTTGTTCCAAATGGGATGCTATACACCTGGACAGTTGCGGCAAACTCAAACATTGAAGGAGCTAGCAATCAGACTACACCACAGGCTTCTATTAGCCAAAATTTACGAAATAAGACAAATAGTCCAGAAACAATTGTATACACCGTAACCCCAATTTACGGGGCATCTTGTTCCGGAGGGACTTTTACAATTACTGTTATAGTCAACCCAACACCTGAGATCGCTGCTAAATCAGACGTTGTCTGCTCCGGTGGAACCTTTACTATATCCCCGACTAATACAGTAGTGAATGGAGTAGGTGATATCGTACCTGCCAACACCACCTACACCTGGACCGTAGCAGCTAATGCCAACGTCACAGGTCAAAGTGACCAAGCTACTGGACAGCCATCCATCTCACAAACACTCACCAATACCTCCAACACGGTTCAGACAGTCACCTACACCGTCACCCCTAGATCTGGAGCTACTGGTAATTGTATAGGAGCTACCTTCCAGGTTGCCGTTACGGTCAACCCAAGGCCATTAGTTGCTAATCAAACCATAGAAGCTTGTTCTAGGGCACCTATTACCTACACGGCTACACAAGGAGTTAATGGGAATATCGTCCCTGCTGGTACCCAGTACACCTGGACCATCAAAACAGATAATAATAATATCACAGGTCAAGTTGCTCAGGCTACCGCACAAGCTTCATTTACCCAAACCCTACGCAACTCCACCAATACTCAACAGACCATCGTCTATACGCTCACTCCTAGCATCGGAGCCTGCGTAGGTAATGCGTTTGATCTCACCGTACAAGTCAACCCAACACCTGAAATCGCTGCCAAAACAACAGCTATCTGTTCCGAAGGAACCTTCACCGTATCCCCAGCTAATGCAGGGAATGGAGTCCTAGATATCGTCCCTGCTGGGACTACCTACACTTGGACCGTGGCTTCAAACAACAGTGTCAATGGAGAATCTGCAATCTCTACAGATCAACCCAACATTAGCCAGCAGCTTACAAATCTGACCAATGTGCCACAGACGGTAATCTATACCGTGACTCCTAAATCTGGAAATTGTGTCGGACAACCCTTCCAGGTCAGTGT
>JACCDO011854528.1_pt1 | contig 53159 bp, 55 predicted proteins | sample 7446101 | NCBI WGS metagenome assembly JACCDO01 (sample SAMN15323440, study PRJNA562643) | freshwater metagenome | isolation source: river surface water | place: USA:Blue River Watershed | collected 2017-08-16 | reverse complement strand
TAATTTTTGGAAGTTTAAAAACTTTTTGTATATTTGTATTATAAATAAATAATAAATAAAGACACAGAAAACATGAAAGTAATGTACTACATATTCAGAAATGATTGACCGAGGTCAGTAGTGCTATAACCATATCTACCCAGTCAATCAAAAGTTGACTGGGTTTTTTTACCCAGTTAGTTCGAACAACTGGGTTTTTTTATGCCCAATAAAAAATTAAAATTATTATGAACACAATTGATAAAGAGGACTTTCAAGGAAAATACGAAGAGAAAGTCCAAAGCATAAAGAAAAGAAAAAGAGCACTTCGCTTTATTCAAGATCCAAATATGGTTAAGAAAATCAAACAGGACTTGAAGCGTGAGCAACGTGGTGCAAAAAGATCTGAAAAACACGAGCTTCGTGAGTGGATCAAAAATGAATTAAATAAAGATTAATTATGAAAAGTTACCCAAAAATACAATATTTCAATCAAGGACTATTTGGTGAGAATATCTATGCATTTGATAAATTAGATGGTAGTAATATTCGTGCTGAATGGAATCCTAAGAGAGGATGGTATAAATTTGGAACCAGAAATAATATGATTGATGAAAGAGATTTACAATTTGGAGAAGCTGTCACCTTATTTTTAAATAAGTATGGTGATAGTCTTTCCAAAGTATTCAGAACAAATAAGAGCTATAGACGAATTGAAAGTTTTGTAGTGTTTGCTGAATATGTTGGTGAACAATCTTTCGCCGGTCGTCATATTGATGGTGATACAAAAGATATTATTCTATTTGATGTCGATCAATATAAACATGGTTTTGTTACTCCGAAAAACTTTGTTGAAGATTTTGGACATCTACATATACCAGATGTTATTTATCAAGGACCATATACTATGGATTTTGTACAAGACATTCGAAATAATAAACATAATTTAAAAGAAGGTGTTATTGTTAAAGGTGTTTTTAAAACGAAAAATCAAAAAGATGAAGTATGGATGGTTAAGGTGAAAACTTCTGAGTGGCTTCAAAAAGTTAAATCACTACATGGTGAAAGAGCTCTTCTTGAAGAACTTAATGGAGATAAAAAACTATTAGAGATATGATACGACACGCAAAAGTCCTATCCAATCAAGATAGATGGCAATTAACAAGATTTGATAATTTACCGGGTGTTGTTATTTTGGAATTTAAAAATAATAAAGAAGTTATTAATTTTATAAATTCTAATGATAATTTAGTATATTGGAAAAATAAGTATCTTAGAATACTTAAAATAGAGAAAGTAAGACAGTGTAAAGTTCATGTAAAAGTCGAAGAGACTAATTTACGAGAATATAATTTGGATAAATTAATAGAAAACGTATTAACAAGATGAAAAAGATAATATCAATATTAGAAGTACTAGTGATCATTTTATTTATAGTCTATACATTTTTGACTAATGATCAGCCAACAGATAAAGTTTTCTTTTTCTTATTAGAGTTGAGTGCCATATCAATATGGCATCTTTATGATAAGTATAAAAGTCGAAACTAATTATTCAGATACCGATCTAAATGGTTCATCATCTATTAAATCTGGATTGATAGTATCAATGGCAGATCTTTTCTTTGGTTGTTCAGAAGATCTTTGTAGTAAAACCGCCACAATAACCTGATCAATTTTTGAGTATATAAAATTTGAACTTTGCTTTTTTATTAGCTTTAGAAAGTCTTTATTCAAAAGATTATTAACAATCATTGTAGATGTTAACCAGTAGTCTTTACTATTATCAAATACTTTATAGTCTTCTAGCAGATATGTATACACAATATATTCTAATTTTGATTTAGAATTTGAGCTATCAAATTGTATTATATCTGCTATTGACTTAACCTTATCTATATTTGGAAAATAATTCATTAATATTTTTATTTTTAAACTGACTGCACTTCTCTTGAAAACATCATTATATCATCTCTATTGGTACCAAAACTAATAATTGATATTGGCGTTCTCAATTCGTTTTGAATTGATTCTACATAGTTTGTAAAGTTATTATCTATACCTTTTCTATTTAATTTACCCCAACCTTTGAATGTTTTATATTCACCATTGTAAAACTTAACTTCATCTAAATCAGATAATACATCTGATTTTGTCATTATGATTTGATCAACTCCACAAATCATGCATGCATATTTAACCTGTTCTAAGTCTAACCAACCACATCTTCTTTTTCTACCGGTAGTTGCGCCTATTTCATTTCCAATTTTAGATATGAACTCACCAACCTCGTCAAATAATTCAGTTTTAAATGGTCCATTTCCAACTCTTGTTGAGTAAGCTTTTATTACACCATAAACAGTTCCTATTCTTTTTGGAGCAACACCCAATCCAAGACAAACTCCTGATGTTGTTGTTAGTGACGATGTTACATATGGATAAGTTCCGAATTCTATATCAAGACCAGCTGCCTGTGCACCTTCTGCTAATACTGATTTATCTTCATCCAAGTATTGATTGATAAGAAACTCTGTTTGTTCAATTCTATAATTCTTAATAAAATCACAAGCTTCATAGAATAGCTCAAGTTCTTTTTGTGAGTAATCTAGGTCTGAACGGTTTAAATATGATATTAAAGTCAAATCGTCTAAATATTTAACTCTGAGTTTTTCTCTAAAATTCTCATCAAATATATCTTTAACTCTAAATCCTTTTCTTGCAATTTTATCAGTATAACAAGGTCCGATTCCCTTTAGTGTGGAACCAATAGCTGACTTACCTTTTTGTATTTCGTAGGCGGTATCAAATTTAACGTGTGTAGGTAAAAGAATGTGAGCTTTATCAGAAATTACAAGTTTTGATTTAACATCAACACCTAATTTTTCTAACATTTCTATTTCTTCTTTCAAAGCAAATGGATTAATAACAACTCCATTACCAATAATGTTAATACAATCATTTAAAATACCAGATGGTATCAAATGTAAAACAATTTTCTCACCAGATTTGGTGTAGATAGTGTGACCAGCATTGTTACCACCAGAAAATCTGGCGATTACATCGTAATCTTGTGATAGATAATCAACAATTTTACCCTTACCTTCATCTCCAAATTGAAGACCAAGAACTACATCGATTTTAGACATTATTTTTGAGTGATTTTTTTTTTACAATAAATTATAGATTTACTAATAGAAAAGTTTATAAAGAAAAACTTTCTCCACAACCGCAAGTGCGTGTAGCCTGAGGGTTGTGCCACTCAAAACCTTTACCATTTAGACCATCTGAATAGTCTAATTCGGTTCCAATTAAATATAATAGTGATTTTTTATTTGTAACGACTTTTAAATCTTGATGTTCAAATACTTGATCATCATCACTTGATTGATTTGTAAAGTCCATGTTGTATTTAAGACCAGAACAGCCACCACCAACTACTTCAACTTTTAAAAAATAAGTTGAATCATAGTTTGATTCTTGCATAAGTTGTTTGACTTTCTGATATGCCTTTTCAGATAGTGTAATCATGTGAATTACTTACTTAAAAGTTTGATTAAATCTTCAGTTATTTTAGAAATAAGTTTCTTACCTTTTTCTATTTCAACATTTGGAATGTTTCTTATTGATGAGAACTCCTCAGCACCGCCAACTTCAATTGACTCTATTAGTTTAATCATATTGGCGTCTTTTGAGTATTGTTTAAGATAGAAAGACTTTAATTCATGAACAAATTTATTCATATCAAATCCTTTCTTGTTATTATACTTAACCATTTGAAGCTCATTATCTTGTTTCTCAATTAGTATGTACCATATTGAATTTTTAGAAATCTTAACATTTTCTAAAAAGTTATAAGCTTTAGATGCTTTAGTTTTCTTTGGAAATTTAGCTACTTTACCATACATATTAACCTTAGACTCATTTGCCTCTTCACCTGATATAGGACTATCTAGTTCTAAGTTTTGATCTTGTGGTATAACACCTTTTCTTGATGGCATTCTTTGTACTTTTTTACTATCTTCTGGTAAATTTGGATTTCCAGGTCTGTCAGAATCCGTATCTGGCTTAGCGCTCAAATTCACTTCTTCTAAATCTTTATTCTCACTCTTCATTTCTGTGAATTTTTTAAATCCTGATATTTTTCTATTTTCTGCCATTGTTTTAAAATTTCTTTGTCTATTATATATTATAATTAAATATTGGTTTTTTATTTATCTATTATGTTTATAATAGTATTTATCCACCATATAGTTTTTAAAATTTTTCATAACATTCATTTGATCAAATAAAATTGATACAAGTGGTTGCATTCTATTCAACCAAGAACTCATTAAGTCATTCTCATACATATAAGGTGATAGAGATGAATTTAAAATCTGCTTTTCATAATCAACGTACTGATCATTATTATCATGTCTATGCATCATATAATGTATTTCAGGTAAATCTTTTCTTTGGTATAACATATTAAACTTGATTATTTCTTAATTTTGAATCAACAACACCTTTTTTAATTATATTGATTGATTTTAGTCCACTACTTGACATATCATCAGAGAAATAAATTCCACTTCTATCATACCACCCACCTCTTATTATAGGTATCTCTTTTGGTTCAAAAATAATATCTCCTAAAACAGGATCCAAACCTAAAGTAGCATTTGGTTTATAATCTAAGTTTGTTTTAGTTACTTCTAATCCAGAATTTGGAACAGGTATGTCCTTATTCTTGTTTCTAGAAATATTAACATCAAATTTTGTATTTGTTAATTTTAAATTTTCTTTACGCTTTATTTCTTCTCTATGATACTCTTCATTTTTCTTACATATAAATTGAACATCAACTGAGTGCACATCATTCATTCCCGAAATAACTTTAACTAAATCTGATTTAGGTATTCTATCTATTCTACTAAAGTTTAAAAAATACTCTGAAACCTTATCAATAACTTGAGACTGAACAGAATCATCCGTTGAATCCGAATATCTTATTATGAATACATTCATAATGTAGTAAGATAAAACTGGTGAATCTATTCTATATTTTTTAGTTATTTGAATATTACCATTAGTTCTAAGATATTTATCAATCTTTGATTTTTCATATCTATCTAACTCAAATGCTCTTGTTCCTACTGTGAAGTAGTCAGCATTTTGATTTTTAAATAGTCTTATATTTGGAGTAGCAACAATATATACAATTCCAAAGTCTTCATAAGCATTAACGTGTGAAAAGACTCCTAATTTTTTTATTTCATATGCATATTGTTGAGGGAGTCCTAATACAAAGTTATTAGAAACTATAGGTAGAACGTTCTTAGTAAAAGTTACATTTTCTTTATCAGCTCCAAAATTTATATCATTATAAATAGCTACATCAAATATTTTAGTGGCATCTACTGGTCCTCCAAATCCATCAGTGGCATCATCTAGAAACTTCCAATCGTTAAGTGTTCTTCTGAAAATGTTACCATCGGAACCTTCTGAAATTAAATATGTAGCTTGAATGTTAGCACCAATTGGTGGAACTTTTCCAAAACCTCCGTTACCAAATATTATATCAATACCCCCATTAAATCCGGTTCTTACTACACAAGCTTCTTCACCTGGCATTAAATCATATAGATGTTTTTTTATTGTCCAATAACTTCCATTTACCAATATTTCCACATTAAAATTTTCAACGTCTTGTCTACCAGTCAAAGCTACTTGATAAGTTTGATTAAGATTACCAGTTCCTGTAAAGTTTGTTGTTTTAAATTTACCTTGTATAATAGGTAAAAATATTTGTGTATTTTTATTAACAGAGTATGTTATTTTATCTTGTCCGATATTTAGTGAGTAGTCAAGAGAATTTGTTTTATTCTTTAAAACACTTCTATTTAAAAAAGTTACTCTACCACCTTTTAATTCTTTTTCTAATTCGATTCCTGATTTAACAGTTAGCTTCAAATTACCTGTTGCTGAGATATTTCTTCCCGGTATATGACCTGCAAATATTGCCGCATTCTTTATAATAGATTCATTTAGCGAATTAGGTTCACTTAGATCATATTGCTTTAGTGAGTTTTTTAAATATAAAAAAGATAATTGATGTAAATTTTCTAATACACTCAATATCTGTCCGTACGGAGATGCAGGTGAGTAGAGTATACCAGCTTTGCTATGCTCTGTTCTTAGAAATCTTTCAATTTCCCCTTTTATATTACTAAAAGAAATCTCAACAAATTTCATAATTTAATTAGTTTTTTAAATATTCTTTATCAAATCTATTATTGTCAATAATATCTTTAACAACTAGATTAATATTTTCAATGTTACAATCTCTACAAATAAGATCTGATTCTTCATTCAGTGGATTGGAATAGTAATAAAATTCAAATGTAGATTTTCCCTCAATGTTCTTATAAGGTAGTATTATCTTAACTTCTTTTGATTCTAAAACTATTATCTCAAAATAATTTCCAAATTTTTTAGTAGATTTATTTTCTATTTTGACATTTTGAAAATTATCCTTTAAAATTGTATCTAATTTGTTTATGTTGGAACGAATATCCATAATTAATCAATTTTTATTTATATATTAATTTACACATTGACCTTTAATATATACTATATATTTTTAGACGGCTTAGGACCGTCAAAGTTGTTACGCAACGGGTTAAAAATCCAGGAAATTCGCTCCTTCCTGGATTTTTGTTTTCTATTAATTAATATATAATCCTATGGGAATAGAGGAAATATACAAGATGTTTGTTGATCATGGTGTTGTGGGTTTATTATTAGCCTTTTTTGTTTTTATAATAACATCAATAATTAAAAGTCAATGGTTTGGTGAATGGTGGTCTAAATTCACGGATAAGTTCATAGAATTTTTTATGAAAAGAAAGATTAAAGAAATGCCAACTAAAGAAATTTCAGAATCAGATATATTAAATCATGATATATTTAATTATATTGATTTTTGGACTTATTCTAAAGTTCCAACTTTTCAATTTTCAACTGAATACAGAACTATTATTTTTAAAAAATATTTAACAATATTTTTAAAATCGTATAAGAACTCACTATCAGAATTTGTTAGAAATAAAGATTACCAAAGTATGGATCAATCTCAACTTTGGAAAAGCTTATTAAATTTAATAAACAAGACTGTTTGGGATTATGAAAGAGATTGTGAGGAAAATGGTATTCCTAAAATTGTTATACTTAAAATGAAATCTAAAAATAATGATACTATATCACTAACAATTGACTTAATTGAAAGTATATCAAACTCGCAATTTTATGAAAGTGAAAAGAATTTATTAAAAATGTATTCAATACTAAATATATTACTATCAATATTAGAAAATACAATTTCCAATTCTCAAACTATTTGTAATTCTATAAATGGACAATTAAAAGGACTTAGTATAATTGATAGTGGTAGAACTTACACGGAGCCTTAATTCATTAGTGTAATTATATCGGATGCTAAAAACTCTGGGTCTGTTAATTTTAAATCATAATCTCTAAAATTTTGAAAATCTATTTCATCAGAGTCTAGTCTTCTCATTACGGAGTCATTATTATCATTTCTTCTAATAATTCTATTTTCTCTAATTTGTCTATCAATATCTAAATAGACCACAAAACATTTTTTCCTTGTCTCAGCATCTATTTGATCTAACTCACCTGGTGTCATTATAAATACCTGTGAGTTATTAAACTCCTCTTTTGTTATTCCATAATACCAAACTTCGGGTGATTTATTAAGAGGAGTTACTTCAAATTCTTGATAACAAATAAAATTATTATCTTTTAAATTACTTTCAAAAGTAGTAGTATCTACAAAATTATAGGTAATATTTTGAATCTCATTAACACGTTGTGGTCGTGTAGTCATTTTAAGACATCCTTTTAATCCTTCTTCTACTAATTTTCTCATTAGAAAATCTTTTCCGGATCCGGATTTACCTAAAATTATTAACTTTTCAGATTTATTTAACACTAAATTTAGAACTATTTACATGTGATATAATTTAAACAGATAAATGTTTAAGCATATTTTAATTCTGGGTTTAATCCAAAATCGATATAATTAACTATATCCTTTCTGCTATCATAATATCCAGTACTTCTATGTCTATTATATTCTCGATATATTTTATATTTAGAAATTTCATCTCCGGTAGATGTGTTATATGACCACTTATGATCTGCAACTAATTTTTTTCCATCAACCTCAAGATTTAACATATCATCTATTAACTTCTTAGAATATTCGTCTAATTCTTCTTTATCTTTAAAGTAAACACTTAAAGAATATGAACCATATCCACTAAAAGATTTTGAGAATTTAACATTTGGTAGGTTTAATACAACTCTAAGTTTATCATAATCTAATCTAACAAGACCATCATTTGATATCTTCCAAAAATCGCCACTTTTACCAGTTCCCTCGGAAATATAAAAATCTATTTGAAGGTCTCCATTACTATCTGAATAATATTCAAAATTAACATCAACATCGTTACTATGAACTTGTTTTAATCTATCTACACAACTCTTTACTTCTGTTAATAAGTCAAAATGCTTTTTCTTTTGACTATAAAATGAATCAAATGATGTTGATGATGATTTACCACTTGGTATGGTACAAGATATAATTATAGATGATTTAAATTCTTCTGTGAATTGTTCAGAGTCTGCTATCTCAGCAATATCCTCATCTATTAATTCTTGGAAACAGTCTTTTACACTGTTAAGTAATTCATTATTTTTGAAATTTTCAAATAGTTTAATTCTCATTTTATTAAAATTTCTCTATCCAACCTTTTCCAAATTCTTTATTTAACTTAGTTGCCTTTTTAATAAGGTCGGTAATTTCAGATTTTATTTTACCAAGCTCAGTATATTCAAATTCTTTTGGAAATTTATTTCCTTCTTTTTTAATTCCAATATAATCTTCTCTAAACATTACTTGTGATATATGCTCTCCTCCATAATGTATTTCAAAGTCGTTACCAACTTGCTTGATCTTAGCACCTAAACCTATAATATGTGATTCTATCATTCCTTGAAATTTAGAAACATCATGAGTTTCTTTTTTACCTTTCTTAGCAACATCATATGTTCTACCTTCTTTAACTTTTGTTACTTTAGTAGTGATGTCTTTCTTCTCAAAGTCATTAAAGTTCATTATTTTACCAGATGGCTTTTTATTTGATAACATATCTTTAATTGTTTTCATATCTAATTTCTTAGTTCTTGATTTTTTAGTAATTACGTTTGGATCGCCTTCTTTCTTTTTTGAAAAAGCTGGTAATTTTTGAAAGACTCTATTTGCACCACTTGGGTTATAAGGAACCGATATATCACCACTACCTTGTTGACCACCACCTGATATCCAATTTGTACCATTTAATGCACCAGGGAAAGCTGATGGCTGTGACGAAACCACACCACCCATTCCTGCTGTTGATGTATTAGCCAAGGCAACTCCAGCACTACCAACTCCGATACTTGAAGAACCTGCTGCACCAGCTGGTCCACCAGTAGCAGATGTATTTTCCAATATTAGTTCTTTTTTACTAATTAGTTCTTCTACAATTTTTAATTCATCTTGTGAATAAAAATCCGTAGATTTCATTTTTTCAAGTATTTTATAAAGTTCGTATAAAGAAAATTCTTTCATCTTGGATAGCTTCAATTTTATTATATATTAAAACATACAGCTAATATTTTAATATCAATAAAAATGGCTAATTTAAAGTATCTCGAGTTTCAAAGATTAATAAGAGAGTTACAATTCGTAGAGTCTGACTATATTTACAGATCAGAGATTATAAAACAGAGTGATAAATTTTTTTTAGAATCTGTTGATAATGTATTAGATAAATATCCAGATCTAAAAAGTATATGGCAAGAAAACTCTGAAAGAAAGATTAGATATGTTGAATCTAATGGTGTTCAAGATGATTTAGAAGAATCAATAGATCTTCCGGTGAAAAAACTTTATAGGGATATAGTTAAGATAACACATCCAGATAAAATAAAAAATAAAAAATTAAACGAGTTATATATTGAGGCTACTAATGCTTACGAATCAAAAGATTTTGTTACAATTTATAAAGTTTGTTCAGAACTAATGATTAACTTCGAATATGATGAGGAAATATTATCTATTATAAAAAGTAAAATAGAAGGTTATAAAAGTCAGATATTATTCTTAGAATCAACTTACACGTTTAAGTGGTTAAAATCAAGTGACGATGATAAGGTTAAAGTGATTTTAAGTTTTATTGAAAATAAAATTAAATAACTTTATATTCTATATTTCTTTCGTCTAGTACTTTTTGGATATCTTCTTTTCTTAAACTCCTTTTATATGTTTCATCCTCATTATAAGAGTTCTGTAAAACCCAGTCGTTTCCATTTGAAGTTGTATAAATGTAGTTTTTATCGCCATCAATTATCTCAATCGTTCTACTAGTTAATTTATCGTAAAATTTCTGTATGTTATCTTTAACACTATACATTTTGAGATCATCCCACTTTTTTATTGTCTCATTCCAATTTTGAAATAAAATGTATTCTGGATTTTCTAACTCGTTAGATTCTATTTTGTAAATAAACATAAACTTACAAGGCTTATTCATAAAGTTTTCAAAGTCATCTGAGTTTTGAATAGAAGACTTTTTTAAACCAATTGATGAAAGTGAATTTATAAAGTCAACTCCTATTTCAGAGCTACTTGAAAGTAAGTCTAAGTCTATTTTATTTTTGTACTTATCAGCATCTAAAAATAAAGTATCTATCATATTAACTTCTTCTGCAGATATAGACCCTAAAAGATTGTCGTGATTTTTTAATAAAGACTCAACTAGATTTATTTGATTTGAAAAGTTTATATTCAAAGACTCTTTAAATCTAGCATATTTTTTAATCCACTTCATGATTTATATATTAATTTATGCCAATAACTTCTCGTAAAGCTTTTGCAACTTAGATGTACTATCTAAATTATTAGCGCTGAATCCTAAATCTGATAAATGTTTAGACCAAGGATCCCAATATTGTTTAATATATTCTGTTTTTAGCTCAAAATGGTGAAACTCTGTTATTCCCCTACCTTTAACTACACCTGCAGATGGATTACTTCCACTCTTTGCTCCAAATTCAGCACCCCATTTAAGATCTTTTTGTGATACTACCCAATTCCAAATAGTTTTTACTAATTTTGAATCGCTCGCTAAGTTACCATTATCACCTATACTATCCCATTTTTTACCAGGAATTGACCAGGTCGTATCAATCGCCAATCCTGCACCGTGTAATGATCCCTTAGCTCTTGCTGGACTACTTGGATAAGCTGCTCCGTATAAATCTCTCATAACACCAAGATTTCCAATTTTAGCTTCTGGATATCCATTTGCTCTTAAATGAGCTTGAAGATCGGATAGTACCTTTTTTAATCTCTTACCAGCCACTCCCTCACTTGGATTTATTATATACTTCTTATCTTTTGATATGTATAGAAGTTTTGAGCTTGTTCCTGGCGGATTTGTTAAATTATTTCCAGGCAAATCGGTTGACTCCTGAGACTGAGGCTTATCAGGATTTTGTGTATTTGCTACATTACTTGGCTGTTGACCTGGTACTGGATCATTTGGTGGAGTATCATTTGGAGATAACTCATTCGGACTATTTTGATTAGAGTTTTCTGAATCATTTCTTCTCCTTCTTGGTGTGTTATCAATCTCATCAGGCAATAGTGTAAGTTCTCTTTTAATAGCGGTTATTACCTGAGTTTGCGAACCATTATCATAGTTAAACTCAATTCCGGTAATTAACCAATCACCTGATATTCTTTTATATACAGGATCTTCAGTTGAAGACTGTCTATGTGGTGTAAAGAATATTTGTATTTTCTGATATACATATAAGTTAAAGTTTAAATTTGGTAAAACTAGCTTTGCCGAAACTTTAGTTATATCATCTAAATTTTGTCTATTCTGTGGAATAGAATAGTTATAGTTCTTATGCATATTACCCTCACCCTCGTTGAACATATCTAGTTTTCCTAAGTAAACATTATTAGTATTTTCTTGGAAAAATTTATCATCATTTGGTCGAGATTTTAAAATTATGCTTTTACTACCATCTGATGTTTGTGACTCAACGTCAAAAATTAATAATTCTTTGTTAATAATATCATAGTATTTTGATCTTGTTCTATAAGACTTTTGCAAAGATACTTTTGTTGACTTATTAACTATTTCAAATTCTAAAATAAATGCATTTGAGTCTTTTACAGATTTATCATTCAAAAGAACCATATCAACAACTTTTTCATCAACTTCTTCATTTTCTTCTTCTGAAGTTAAAAACTTATAACCAAATGATGATATCATTTTATCATCAGACACATCTCTTTCCATTTCTTTATAAATATCAACATAACATATATTGTAATAGAAATCGATATAGACGTGTTGAAATGATGTCTCTGATACATATGAGTTATTTATAACATTTTCAATAAAATCTTTCACCATTAACCCAGTATTAATCCAAGACATTTTATCATCACTATTTTGTATATTAGAACAAAATCCTAAATTACACTGTTTGGCAACTTCTTGTAAAGCTTCATGTGAAGTTTTCTTACTATAACTTGTAAACTTTCTTAAAAATATCTCAGGAATATTACATATACCATTTATTGTATAGGAATTATCACCATTATCTTTAAAGTCTAATATTTTAAAATCCATATGAATACTTCTTAGATTTTTAGATCTAGAGTTAAGATAAATTGTTATTAATGTATCATCATATGGAAAAGCATCTTGTCTAAATAATCCCCAGGTATCAACAAATGTTATTTCAATTGAAGGTAGAATTCCTCTGTGATAAAGATTAACGTTTTTAACATCTTTATAACCTATTGGAACTCCATTATAATAAACAAATGGTGTATATCCTAATTGCTTTTGAACCTTATTTTTATCACTCTTGTTTAATTCATCAACTTTGAAATTTATTGGAGTTGGTGAAACACTAGGTTTAAAAAACTGAGTAAGTATTGTAACTGGTTGACCGTTATTAACATTGTTATTACTATTAGGGTCATTGCTTTGGCTATTTGAACCCTGTTCTGCATTTTCTTGTTCAGCAGATGTTGGTTGTGTATTATCTACCGGCTGATTATTTTGAGCATTTTGTGCATTATTATCAACATTAGATGGATTATCTGGTGGGAAATCTGATCCTTGTGGATTTTGTTCTAAATAATCTATTAAAAACTTATGACACTTCTTTGAGTTGTTATATGCCCAAATTACCTTTTCATTTTTTGGGCCTTTTCCCAATCCAGCATTTGCGTTAGCACATAGTAATAAAGCCTCATCCCAGCTTGACATATCAAAGGCTGACTTTCCGTAGTTTGCCTTTATTGTTTTTGCACTGTTTTTGAAGTTATTTAAAAAGAATTCAGCATTAGCGGTCGCCGCCTCTTTAGGGTTATTCAATAAATCTGGATTAGGTATTACACTTGGAATTAATTTTTGATATTTTTCATATCCAGATTTAAAAGTTATCTGATTAAATCCTCTACCTCTATATTTAAAACCATCTCCTTGTACAGTATTACCATATCTACCAAGTGAATATTTATTACCATTCCAAGTTCCACCATAGACATAATTTGCAATCTTTTCAGGTTTCTTTGCATACTCTGCTGCATTCGCCCTACTTGGATTAAAGTATGAGCCAAAAGTTCCCTTTAGACCCTTTTCACTATAATTAAGATTTTCGTTTTTTGGAACAAATCCAGATTCTTTAGATATAACAGCTAGTATTCCGGCTATTAGATACTTATTACTTATACCTAATCTTCTACATTCGGATATAACAACATCCACATTAGCCTTGGGAAACTTCCTGGTGTGTCCTTCAGTATCTTTGGCTACTATTTCACCATTTTTTATTTGATACGACATAATTAAATTTATTTATTAAATAAACCTTGTACCTGTATAGTATCACCAGTTAGTGTAACCTGTTCTGTCGGTCTATCTAAAACAGTTGGTGGTAATGAGTAATTTTGTTCAACATATGCTTTTCTATCTGGATCAACTGCAGTTGCTTTTCCAGCTGTTGATATTTTTTGTTGAACATTTTCAACCGCGGTTTCATTTATATTAAACTTATCTAAGCTTTCTTGATCTGGATAATATAGTATGGTTCCTTCTTTTATATTAAGTGGATTACTTATATTATTAAAGTTTAATATTACATCAATATTATTAACATTACCATATATTGATTGACAAACCAAGTCAATTCTCATCTCTTCTCCCTTTTGAACCTTATACGCACTAAAATTAACCTCTTCGAATGTAGTTCTGTAAGTTAGTTTTGTTAGATCGTATAGATTCTCATTTCTTTCACTTCTTTTAAGAATATTTATATCTCTTACATTCATTTTATACAATTAATTTTTCACCAGGTACTATAAAGTCTGGATCACTGTTCTGACCAGCCTTAACTATTCCGTCAGCCTCTGCTGGATTCTTATTTTTATTCTTAGCAATAATATCTTTCATTTTAGCATTTACTTCAGCATCAGTAGCATTTGGACCAAGTTTTTTCTTAGCTATTCCCCAAATTGTATCTCCTCTCTTAACAGTATACTCTTCATCTGTTGAGGTTGGTAGCTCTGTTTTTCCCAATATTGGTTCATTACTATTTGGGTCAGGATTTACTGTTTGACCCGTAGTAGATGCTGTCCCAGTAGATGGTTCATTTCCCACCTTTGATTGTTCAGCTGATGATTGAGTTGCAACTACAGGAGCATCTTCTTCTTTAACTTCATTATTTACAGGTGGTGATGCCGTAGGACCTTGTGGTTGTTCTGTATTTTTACCTTCATTAGATTCATTTACAACACCATCTCCTTCTAATTGGTTCCAGAATGTTGGTTGTTCTACTGTTATTCTAACAGCTCCACAACTTAATTTTTCCATTACTTCATCTATACCTAAATTTCTTTGACTAACTAATTTAAATTCAGCCTCTATTGTGGATGGTAAATCATTAAATGCCAATTGAGGTCCTAAATTGATAGTGACCTCTTCACATAACATATCACCACTTGAAAATATTGGTCTTAGTGGATTACCGATTGTCACATGCCAAGGTGTAGCTGGTATACCAGTTAATGCTGTTACTATACCCAGTGCCTGAACTCTATATCTTTTTATCACAGTAGATGCAAAACTTTTTAATATACCAAGTGTTCCACTTATAGCTTTATTTATAGTTTTTTCATTTTCTTGGTTTGCGAGTTCTGCTTGCTTCTTTTGTTCTTCTTCTGACAGGCTAGCATCTGAACCAGAACTACTACTATCAAAAAATTCTCTAATTACTTTTTTTATCTTTTCTTTGAATTGTTCAACCTCGTCTGCAAAAGCTTGTACGACATCTTTAATTAATCTAGAAGCACCTCCTGGTTTTAAAAAGTCTTGCAATCTAGAATCTAATTTTGAAAGATTAGACTTTTTACCCAAATAAAAAACTGCCTCAGATCCACCAAATGCCAATATTGTCTGAAGAATATCATAGTATATGAGAGTTGGGTCTACTCCTGATATGAATTTTTGTTCCCATGCACACTTCACATTTACACTAAATTTACCTTTTAGACCAGAACCCGTTGCATCATCTTTTATAGTCACTCTCTTTTTAGATTCTTTAATTAAATTTGGAGTACCTGATGGTATTAAGTCTGCTGTTTCATTATCACCAATCAGACCTAATTTTGCCATTATTCTTCTTTGAAGTCCTTCAGTCGCCCCTGGTAAAGGTACAATATTCAAACCAGAATATAGTATATCACCTAATTGGAAATTTGAGCTCTTCATACCTATCTCTTTACCCACATCATTTAAAAGTGATTTAAAAGATGCATCAGCATCATCCCAGTTTTCACCAACTGTAAATTCTAACACATTTTTTTGATCATCAAACCAACTTATTAATGTTGAGACTGGTTCCGTATAATCTTTAGTTGCACCATTGAATGTCAAATCATCTGTTACTGGTGCTGGAAATCTTCTACAAATTACTAATCTATTATTTGGATAAACACCAAAATCTTTGCAATAAGCAAAGTCTGCCCATTTTAATCTCATAGATGGGTAGTCATTTAGTTTATCAATTATATTTTGAGTACCAGTATTATAAACTTCGTCAGAATGTGTGTCGGATATATTTCCGAATTGAAGTGGGTGTGTTGATAGGCCTTTTTTACTTTGCCCAGGATTTCTTAAAAAATTTTTACTTGAAAAAATAGAACTCTTACCATCATAAGTGAATGCATTATTAGGAACAAGACCTAATGGAGAACCAGTATATTCAGAAGCCATTTTAGATAAAAATATTTATTTTATATATTATCTAATTAGTAATCTCTTATTATTTGTGAATTTGAAAATTTAGATAAGTTAGAAAAAACATCATCAATTACTTCTTGATTTTTTCTAAACTCGTTGTAGAAGATTAAAACATTGAAATTATTATCACCTAATATTTTTTTAAGATTTAGTAGTTTTTCTATAGAAAACTCATTATCAAAGTCTGGTATATAATATATGTCTTTTTTTCTATCTATTGCTTGTTGAATTTTATTGAAAATTAAAATTTTTAAATAAGTCCTGTCATCTTTAAAATTTACTTCCTCTTCTTCGATAATTTTTTTTATATCGATTATATACTTATTCTTTATCTTATTAACCTTTATAAACTTATCAAACTTTTTCCTTGTTTTACAGTAAACACAGAAGAAAGTCATTTTATTATCGATGTCCATGTAGACTATTTTTCATTTTATATTTTTATATATTCTACACACATGTCTCTCTATAATAGTTTCACAAGATAGAATTTAATATATAAAAATATGAAAAAGTATTCCGAAAAATTTATACATGAATATAGTAAGCTTAGTAAGGCCAGAGTAGGATTTGAATTTGAGTTCTATATGAAGGACTTATCATTTTATAAAACTTTAGAGCTTTTAAACAAAGAATTAGATCCTGTTAAAGTGCATGGCTTTAGACAATATCACTCTGGATTCACACCTGATTCTAAAAACTTTAAAATAGAGCCTGACTTATCAGGGGGTTCTAACATGGTTGAGTTAGTTACTGGACCTATGGATTATAATGATTCTAAATTTTATCTAATCAAAATACTTAATTTCATTCAAAATTATGGATACACCAATGATAAGTCTTCAATACACTTTAATATATCTTTCAAAGATGATAAAGATTTGAATGATTTAAATGTTTTAAAGTTGATTCTAAATACTGATGAAGATGAGATTTATAGATTCTTTCCATCAAGAAAAGGCAATATTTATGCAAAATCCGTTAAGAGTATAATACCATTTAAAGAATATGACTTCTTTAATATACCTATCGATTCTGTTAAAAATAATATTCTATTACCAGATAATAAGTATTTTGGTATAAATTTCTTACATATTAACGACAATAAAGAAAGTCAAAGGGTTGAGTATAGATATATTGGTGGTATTAATTATGAGTCTAATACTGGAAATATTGTATATTTTTTAGATAGATTTATACTGGATTGTTATAACTCAATAGATGTTGGATTTAATCAAAATGATGCTGATAAGTTAGAATTATATTTGGAAGAAAATATTAATAAATTTAAGTCATTCTCAAAATATGATAACTTCATTGTTGAATTTCCAACAATTCAAATACAAATAGACCAGAGTAATATGTATGAACTCGTTAGTTCATATTTTGGTAAAATATATGAAAAGCTTTATGACTTAATTGAAGGTACTGATAATCTAAAAGATTGTATAATTAATTATATAACCGCTACTCAAAAAATGGAAATTGTTGATGGTGATATAAAAGGTACTCTAACATTAAATGGATATGAATATGTTAATTGTAGAATAATGGAGGGAATATTTGAACATTCAAATTTTTACGGATGTGAGATAAATAACTCTCAAATGTCAACATCTAAAATAGAGGCATCAGATGTTATAGGATCCAAGGTTCTTAGTTGTAGAGTTGAAAATAGTAGTCTTACTAATTGTTACTTTATGAATGGTGTTCTAAATGGTGATATGAGTGGTGGTGTATTCAGAAGTGGTGAACTTGGACCATATGCTACAATATCTTCAGATACTAAAGTTGTTGGAACCACTGATAACTTCTTTGATACTAAATTTGACTCTCAAGAGAAATCGTATAAAGACGATATAAAAGGATTTAAGAAATGAAATACCTAAGATATTTTGAAAGTAGTGAAGAAATTTGGAATGTCGAAAGAGATGACATTATAGAAATATTTAGTGATTTCATGGATGATTTTCAAGTGACTTGTGTATTTGGTAAAAGACTACATCAATTTAATGTAGTCGATGTTAAAATCACAGATCAGGATATAAAATTAGGATTTAAATATTACTCACAAGTTAGGCTGATTCCACTAAATAAAAAGAGTCCATGGGAATTGTCTCAGTATATAAATTCTGATGAGTTTTTAGAAAGACAGTCAGAGATTGTATCTAAATTAGATTATTATGATTTAGAATTGACCAAAGTTTTCGTAGAGAGTACTCCTAGTTCAATATTATTTTTAATATATAGTAAATAAAACAAAAATATCAATATGAAGAAATATAACTCATTTGTAAATGAAGAAGTCGGTATAAGAAATATCAAGAAAATAATCGGTGACATGAAAACTGCTGAGATTTATTTCCACAAAGATCTTGATGGTGTTACATCTGCACTTGCTATGAAGTATTTCTTAGAGACATATTATCAAGTAAAAACTGTTGATGCTCACCAAATACAATATGGTGGTATGGAGTTTGCTATTAAAAACCATAAAGAAGGTAATTTATGTGTTCTTGTAGATTTTGCACACGGTAAACCAATGTTTAAAATACAATCAGACCACCACGATAAGCAAGTAGGTGCTGGTGATACAGAAGGTACATATTTCAAGCCAGCTCGATCAAATGTTGAGATTATATCAGGTGAAATTTCATATTCAGATGTGTTTACACCTGGTGATATTGAGTTAATAAAGACAGTAGACTCTGCTAATTTTTTAAGACATAACATTACACCAGATGATATTCAAAATTCAATATTCCAATATAAGAGAGAAGAATCAGGTGAGAAGAATAGATTTATGATGGGATTTGTAGTTAATAGATTATTATTAGCTTATAAGAATAAGAGAATTACAGTTAAAAGTCTTGATGGTAAAAGAGATCATATTAATAAGAATATCTTAGAATGTATGGTTTTAGATTGTAATCCATCACTCTACTCAATGTATAATAACATTAAACACTATATTAATAATGCTCGTGTATCTGATAGAGCTGGTGTCTTAGCCAAGCCAGAAGTTCTAATGCAAAACATTGCTAAGTATATTGAAAGAATGAAGAATTATAGATTCATTGAAGATCCAGATACTGGGGAAGTTAGTGAGTTTGATCCAACAAGTAAAAGACATCAATATCTTTCTTCTGTTAAAGGTGCTAAAGTCGGTAAAGGTGTTCATTATGATGATAAACATAAAATTATTATTCAATATGGTGGTGGTAATATGATACAACCAGGATCTTATGATAGATATGTTCCTTTTAAGAATTTCCCAGAATCTAATTTTATATGTATACTATGGGCAATGGGTCTTATACAAGTTAGTTGTAATCCATTTAAAGAGAAAAAGTTAAAAGATATTAACTTAGGTGAAATTGCAAAAGAAGTTATAGCTGAACACCAACCAATACTAACAAAAATTCTTATTTCTTTGGATTGTATAAAGAAAGAATTTGAGACATCACAAGATTGGAAGAAAATGCAAAAAGAAGAAGGTCCTGATTATGTAGGCGTTGGATTTAAATATTCTGATTTAGAAGCATTTTACAGTGATTGTATTTATAAGAACGGTAAAATAACAGATATAAATGAATCTGGGCTTAAAGAAGCAATGAATACTATCTATGATGATTTAAGTGAATCTCAAATGTCTACATTAAAGGAATATAAAATATCCGTTTGGGAATTAATTACTAGAAACTCTGGTGGTCACCCTTCTATTACCAATATTCAAGGATGGGGATTTTTGAAATATAATAAGGACGCTATGAAAGCAGCTTATGAAACTGAGAAATACACTGATGTTATGAAGAAGGTTGCTAGAGAATTTGTGGATAATCTTAAAGATAAAATCGAAACTTTTGAACAAGGTAAGTCTGTTGAGTACGACACTAAAGGTGTAGAATTCACTGGTCAAGATACTAATGAAAATTATACTTTTCACTTAGTAGGTAAGTCTGGACAATCTAGTCAAGTATCTAAAGAAGATTTTATTAAAGCTGGTGTTAACAAAGCTATGAAACCTGAAAAGGGAATAACCATAGACAATGTTAACAAAAAGATAATTGCAAAATTCGAAAACTTTAGGAATAAGTAATTTTTTTTATTTATATTTGCTCATATGATTTTAACATACGAGAATATAAAGTATAATTTAGAACTACTCGAAGAGGTAAAAAAAGAATACCCCATCCTTCAAGATTTTGAAGATGCTAAGGTTTCTAGAGACTCACTAACAAATGTAGGTTTAGATCAATTTGTTGATTTTATATCATTTATAAAACTCACATCTAAAACAGGTGATCAAAAAGTTATTTATGATGAAACTATATCACTTAGAGAACTAAAGTTAAAAGTTGCGGAACTAACAAATACTGAAAAAGTTAAAAACATATTTCTTAAAAAGAGTAAAGATGATTTTATAAAAGTATTTGTTGATTATAAAGTAAATAGAAGATATACAAGAACCTGTAATGCATCTTACTGTTCAGGCTTAGAAAGTGGAATACCTATAATTATTAACTATTTCATTCAAAATGGAATTGATGTTTATGATGGTTATCTATCTAGAGGACATTACTATTTAAATAAATTAAAAAAACCAAGTCTATTCTCAAGAGAGTTGAAAATGACCCAAGACTTTATTGACGAGTTTATAAACTACTCAAAAGAAAAAGATTTAGATTTGAGAAAATGCAATATAAAATCACTAACAAATGAGTTAAATCATAGGTTAAAATCTATGATGAAGATAGAAAGTGGATTACATGTTAAGTGTATTAAAGAACGCAAATCATTTACACTTGATAAATTATATTTAGTAGAGGAAAGTCGTGTAGGTTATAATGGATTTTTAGAGGTTAAGGTTACTGATGATTTAGGAGTAACCACATTTATACCATACACATTATTTGAAGAAGTTTCAAGACAAAGAGATGATATATTTAAAGAATTAGGACTACTATGATACCAACAGCAGAAGAAGTAATTAAAAGATCGAAAATACATCCTGTTCGAGTAAAAAACATTTATATTTTTGGTAGTCAAGTTTACGGAACTACTACTCATAATTCCGATTGGGATTTAATTATGGTTGCTAATACGCCAAATACTAACCAAGAGATTCGTTCCGGTGATTTTAATATTCATGTTATGACTGAGGATCAATTTCTCAAAAATTTGAGGGATCATCATTCAAGTACTGTTGAGGCATTTTTTGCACCAAAAGAATTTAGATTACAGGAAGATGTTAAATTTAATTGGACACCTAATATACCATCTTTAAGGCACTCTTTTTCTCACATATCATCAAACTCATGGGTTAAGTGTAAAAAGAAAATTGAACAAGGTGACTATTATATTGGTATTAAATCATTATTTCACAGTCTTAGAATTCCTATGTTTGGTATTCAAATTGCAAAAGCTGGAAAAATTTATGACTTCTCTGAAGCTAATTTTATATACGATAAAATATCTTCAAAAGAGTGGACTTGGGATGAATTAGATTCAGAGTTCAGAACACTTAAAAATAAAATACTAACAGATTTTAGATCTGTGACAACTAAGTAATTATTTTGAAAGTTGATTGTATCTATCTAAGTATTTTTCAGACATTTGTTTAATCACGTCTGAATTATAATTAGGATCTTCCAAAAGAGATTCACAAGCTCTATGTTTTAATAGAGCGTTCTCAGTTGATTTAATCTTCTTGGCAGATGATTCAGTCTGTTCAATTAAGAAAGATGTGTCTGATTTATATTTATTGTATAGTGATTTTATGTGTGACTTTTGCTTAAATAAACCAGAATCATTTGAATTTAATATTTCTATTGTTTCATCTATAACTTTCCAATCAGTCATTTTTGACTTTAAAGACTCAAGAAGCTTTATTTTATCACCATTAGATTTAGCATCTAATAAGTCCATAAGTGCTTCTATGAATAACTCTTTACCGGCCACTTTCATTGTTCCTGCAACATGGTATCTTGTTATAGGACCATACATCTGAACTCTTAAAAAGTCATCCATTAGAGACATCACTTTAGATTTAAAAACATCTGCTTCAGTTATTTTGATATCTACTTTTGGTTCTTCTGCAACTTTTTGTCCTGTTATATTTGAGAATTTTTTCATAGTGTATATATTAATTTGAAAATACTTTATACGTTATATATTAAAACAAAAAAAGTCAGATTAAAATCTGACTTTTTATGATTATTGAGAAATTTAGATTGATTTTCTGTAGTTTTGAACATCATCACGAATTTCTTGAGATTTTTTCTTAATCTCCTGCATAAACTTTCTAACTCTAGTAGCGGCAGTCTTATTACCTTTAACGAAGAATTTCTCAAATTCATCTTTAAGTAAATATTTCTTACCATCTATTTCAACTTCCTCAGTTATTAACTTTAAAAGTTGGTCGTATTTATCCATGTACTCCATAAAAAGATTATATTTTTTTAGGTATATATTTTTTTATGAAGTGCTTCTATTAAAATTATTTCCTTTTATATTGAATTTCACCCTTAATTCTTTCAGAAAATGTTAGTTTTCTAGGTTTTTTAAACTCTAATAGATCATTTTCTAAATTTGTATTATAAATTTCTAAACTTAGTTTTTCCTTTGATACATTCTCAACATCTGTTTTTAGATTGTTTATTATATACTCTTTTTCGTTTTTATATCTTTGATAATTACCGTGTAATAATTTATAAAAACTTCTAAATTTAAATAACAAATATTTATAATCTTCTGGTCTTAGATTTTCAACAAAATCAGATGTCATTAATATTTCCAGTATTTCATCATCTTTTAATTCTGATATCATAACTTATTTATTATTTTAATCCTATACTTTCTTTTTTTGTTTTCTTCTTATGATTTAATACGTCTATTAATTTAACATCTTCTTTAAACTTTCGATCCTTTCCAATAGATTCTGATAACTCTGTTGCGGTTTTCGAATCTAATAGATCAAATTCAATCACATCTATAATATTATTAGAATCAAGTAAGTAATTATCAATTTCCTCTTTACAGTTATTGAACAATAAAATTATTTGTAAGTTTAATTCATCTGAGAAAAATCCATCAACCAATTGAATTATATTACTAGTAAAGAAGTTATTTTTACCAAATGAATATAAAAACTCACAATCATCAATTATTAATAAACAACTTTCATACTTTTTTATGAAGTTTATGAATTCGGGATTATTAATAGACTGCTCTATTAAGTTTATTGGTATATAAATACTCATTCTATCCACTTTAGATGAAATATATTTTACAGCATTCGTTTTACCCAAGCCTCTTTCACCGTGAAGTATGCTTAATCCTTTCTTATTCTTCTTAATACTTTTTACCAATTTATCTATTTGCTTAGTGGTTGAGTTATTGTAGTAACCATCAACTTCAATATCACCAAAATTAATTGGTTGTAATTCTAATGCATTATTTATAATTGATAAAGAATTTATTTTATCTATACTATCATCGGAGTAGTCAACTATATAATCTAATAAGCTATCAACTATTTTATTTACAGTTTCTATTTTATCCTCACCATCATAGTAAAAACAGACCTCATTTACAATGTAGTTTTCAGAGGACTTATTTAACTCTAGAAAGGAAATCCAAATTTTCTCATCTATTTGTCTGATAGATTTCTTATTTATAACATAATCACCATTCTTTGATAACAACTCTGTAAATTGATTTGAAATTTTTTCTTCTTTTATTATAATTGAATCTAAAATTCCATGAAAGTCTTTACCAGAAAAGGAATCATGGATTATGAGTCTATTTGGTCTATTTCCTAAATGTTCAAAAATGATTAAAAAATCATTAGTATTTGACTCCTCTCGGTTTATGTTTATATTCATTTTTAATTTTTTTATTTTATTTAGTAATATATAGATATACAATCTATTTTGTAGAAAAATGAAAGAAAATATAGACTCGATTCTTCTAGTTAATAACTATTTAAGTATTTGTAAACTACAAAACCCAAACTGTCACCGAGCTAAGATCGTGAGACTCTATCTTTCTCATAAGCTATCAAAATTACTAATAAAAAAACCTAAGCCAAAAAATTGGCTTTTTTCTATTATCTTTTAAATAACTGGACCACTTGATAAGTCAATTTGAGGACCATCTTGTTGAATCTGTGGAGCATTCATTTGTGGTAAGTTTTCAAATAAACCCTGTTGTTTTTCTTGCTCAATCAACTTCATTATCATTTCTCTTTGAAGCTTTTCTTGCTTTCTTTTTTCAATTTTAAGTCTCTCAGTTCTAGCTTGTGACTTTTTCTTGTGTTCTTTTCTATTTCTTGACTTTGGCATGTTTATAAAATTTATATTTTATGGTTATAGTTTAATTTTACTCAAGTGTTTCAAAATTTAAGAAATCAAAATCTAAATTCTTGTTTGCCTCCATAACTTTCTTCACCTCTTCAGCATCAAGTTGTTTTTTTACTGTACCATCTGGTAGTTTCACCTCATATATAAAGTCATAAGAATCACCATTTGATGGATCTCCACCACCGGCTGCCTTATTTATAAGTTCTTCTACACTTAAATTTGGATCAACTACACTTTGATCACCATCTTTAAAAAGACCGTTGACTATATCCTGTAAGTCTTTGGGATTCATATTCTCTGGTATTCTCTTACACAACTTTATAAGAGGTGGTGGTATTACAGCCGTTATACCCATAATAGACCATATTAGCATTATAAACGCATTTATAATTCTCTCTATGAAACATAGAAATACAAAAAATAATCTAAATGGTCTTAAACACAAGTCTCTATATTGTTTAGCAGTAAATACCGGTAGTTTGGCTTCAAATCCAACACTTAAAAACTCATTCAAGTCTGCTATAATATAATCGTCTGGTACCAAATACTGAGGCATATCTGGTAATTTACCAAATAATGGATTTGGTATATTCACTGCTATACACCACTCCACTACTTTCTCTGGTTTAAATTTAATTCCTGCGATTTCTAAAAGACCTTTTGGTGTAAAGAACTGCATTATCCATTTAAATGATAAAAACTCAGCAATCAAACTTGGAAATTTTATAGGGTTTACAAGTTTTTTGAAGAAATCTAATAACCATTTTATTATGCTAAATACTATTTTTAATGGTAAGGTTACAATTCCTAAAATTAACTTCATCAATGGTTGTGATACTATATTAATTTTTCCTTTTAATGCCTTTATCTTATCAATTAGTAATTTTTTTAAAGATTCCTTACTTTTATCATCCTTATCAATTAGGTCATATGCTTGTTGATATTTCTCAGTAGCTAATTGTAGAGCATCTATTGGACTTGATGCAGTTCCTGAAAAATCTATTTCCGCTGTGTCACTAACTAATTCATCACCATCTCTAATTAAAGACTCAATTTGTTGATCTATGTATATGTATTCATAGTCAACACCTTTTATAAATTTACCAGTAGAGTATGTTATTTCAACTTCTTCATAATATTCAGTCTTTCCATTTGATGATACTATTTTATTCTTTGAAATCTCATCTGGTTTTGTGAGGTCCAAATTTCTTATTACTTTATCTTCTAAATCTGTTTTGTTATCATCTGTAACATTAGGATCTTTATTTCCGTAAATCGAATTATTATTTTTAGAAGGATTAGGTTTTTTTAAACCAAATTTATCTATAAATCCATCAAAGTTTCCAGGATTTGGTGCTGAGAAAATTGGCTTTATAGGTATTCCACCACTGAATGCCTTAGAGAAATTTAACTCTATTCCAAATAGTATTCCAAAGAAACCTATCAAACCTGGTCCATCTATAACAAATCTAAAATCTGCATTCTCATCTATATAAAGATAATTACCTATTTCAGTCGCTTTTACATATGTTCTAAGTTCTTCTATCTTATCATCTCTTAAATCTTTATTTTTAATTGATTTTATCTTAGGTGATTCCTCTGAAACTTTTTGAATCACTTCCGTTACCTTAGGACTAAAAATTATAAAGTGTTCTTCCAATTTAGCCTTAATTATTTCAGTTACAAAACTTGCTGGATTTTTTATTAGAGCTATTAGTTTATTTATAGCTGGAAATAATTTTATAGCAAGTTCAACTGTTAACTCAATCATTACTTTAATTATACCAATAGCATCAGGTAATCTATAGAATCCACCCCCGGATCCTCCGGCTCCACCAGAATTACCAGAAGTACCAGAACCTTTACCACCACCTCCAAATCCACCAGGATCATTACCAGATGATGTCAACTCATTTTTTGTTTTCTTATAACCTTCTATGATGTAGTATGTTTCGAGATCTAATTCACTAAGTTGGCTTCTTCTTAGATATCCAACATATTGAGGATTATCTGGTTCAATAAATTGCGTACCATCTTCATTTAATACAGGTGATCCATTTTCATTTTTCGCCGGACCACCTTTCCAACCGGCACCATACCTACCTTTTGAATACCCCTTTCCTTGTTTTCCTAACTCTTGTATTTTCTTATTTAATACAGATTTTACACCATAGTTTTTTGAAGAAATGCTTCTGTATTTACCTGACTCGAAAACGGATATTTGAAATCTTTCTAATTGCTTTGAGGTTATGATTATAGATGCCTTTAGATTGAATAGTGGATTAAATTGAGCCTGTGTTAAAGGTTCTACAGCAGGATATGAAACTAAACCGGCCTCACCTACTCTAAACTCCAAGTCATTTTCACGTCCAAATAAAGGCAATGCCTTATCCGTTATTGTATTTATTACCGATCCAAGTTGGTTTGATCCAGGAAAGTCAAAGCTTCCAGGGTTAATAAAATATCCAAGTGATACTACAGTTTCTTGATTTATGACACCTCTGAAAAACGCAAACTCTTTTACCACTCCATTTTGTAGTGTTAACGACCACGCACCTCTTCCATCACCTCTCCATATTTCTGGACTATTTGGTACAGTAGTTTTTGAAGATGTTTTTATACTTTTTTTATAGTAAAGAAAAGTAGTTCTAGCATCTTTAAAAGAATCAATCGCCTGTCTTATATCATTAATGGCTTGTGCTATATTTAAAGCTAAAAGATTAACAACTGCTTGATACGTATTTAATATTGCATCTGCCACTTCAAGTGGTTTTAGCACTTCTCTTGTAATATAGACATACTCAAGGTCTTGAAATTTTGGCTCACCACCATCATGCTTAAGTGATGTCGGAGTATCGATCCAATCAACTTTTTCAGCCTGCACCGAAACATTTCCAATTTCATTAATTTTATCTATTACCCATTGTGAATTATCTACAAATTTCTGAAACTTACTCTTACTCCAATCCAATCCCCATTTTTTCATCAATTCATTGAATTCAGTATCTGAATTACTATCTGCTAAAGTTAGGAAAGCGTTTATGTTCTCTGTAAAGCTTAATGTTGAATATGATAACTCTGCATTTAAACCATTAGTTCCATCTACATAACTACTATTTGGATTGTAAACATTTCCACCTAAATACTCTCTATTAAAATTTCTTTTCAGTATAAGAGGATACCCAGACTCTAAGTCAAAAAATAACTTTAAAGCAATTGGATTGTTATTTATCTGTTTATTGCCGTTGTTAGGATCGAAATTTATATTCCAATTATTGATATTGTAAGAATCTATATTTTTTAAAGTTTCTTGTTGTGGTGCCAAATCTGAATAGTATTCTGTATCAGCTCGATATTTTTTTGCAGAGAACTTTACTCTATCACCTGTAGCTTTATCAGTGACAAAAATATTAATTTTATTTTTGATGAATGTGCTTATATTAGAATTCTTATTGATTAATTCTTTAGCAGTCTTTGGACCATCTTCTTTAGTCAATCCTTTTTTTCCGGTTTTGTTTTCACCAGCTCTTTTTTCCCTGGATAGTGCCCTTGAGTCTGTATAATCTAATTTTAAAACGGGATCAACTCTAATAACTTTTAAGTCATATTCTAATTCCGGATCAATCCAAACGGTCTCATTATCTATTGTAAACCTCATAGGTTTAAATATCTTTCTTACTGGATCTGGTATAGAATCAGTTGGTGGTTGAGTATTTGATACTACCTTATTCCAATCTATCTTATCAACACCTAAGACATATGAATTTTTAAAGTCACCATATTTTATAAGATTTTGAAGTTGTTCAATTATTTTATCGTTCTTGAATTCATCTGAGAAAAGTTTTTCCACTTGAGATAGAACATCTGCTCTATCTTCAGGGCCTACATTTCTTTTTACCAACTCTTTTTCTACCAAGTAGTCATAATATCTTCTATAGTCACCAATAGTCGGTGTTCCGAATTCAACTATATAATCATCTTCTTTATATTTTAAGTATTGATATTTTTCATTATTGAAATTAATTACATCTTTGTACTTTAGTTTTTGCCAGTCATCTCCCGGACTATCCTTCTGTGTTTTAATAGAAGATCCTTTTTTCCATTTGTAATTTTCAATCTCTAATGTTTGCCAACTTAAACTATCCTTATAGTCTATTGACTTTCCAAATATCCACTTTTCATTTATTATCCAAGGTGCGGCTTCAAATATTGTGTCCTGTATTTCTAGATCTGTTCCTAATTGATTAGGTCCCCAATATTTTATTTTGGACATTGGATTGATTGCAGTTCCATTTTTATTGTATATTCCAAAAATAATTCTGTCAGGCTTTATATCTTTTTCAGGAGCTTCTTCTGGTGTTACAACCTCTGGTAGCTCTTCATCAGCTGGTAAGTTTATGTATCTATACACATAATTTTCTTCTGGTATAAATGCGCCAGTTGAGTAAATTGTTGATATTGTAATATATGAAAATTGTAGGTTTCCTAAACCATTACCACCACTTGAATCTCCTAAATTATAATCTGAGTTTTCACCAGTAGATGAAGATGATGTTGCTCCAGATCCTGTAGGTTTCTTTGGTTTTTTAGTGTATTTACCACTTCTATCTATCTCTACACCGTCTCCTTTTTGTAATAGTGTTTTTACTTTATCTAATTTTGTGTTTATTTCTTTTCCATTTTTATAACCAAGAGCTGGTGGTGTTCCGTATGGTCCTAAAATACCACTTTGTTGAGGACCATTACCTTTCGGTTTTCTTGACTTCATTGCCAATGCCATAGGTGGATTAATAGCAGCTCCAAGAAGTGGACTTATTCTCGCTATTATATCTTCTATTTTAGCTAAGCTTTTTATTGCAAATTGAGCAATCTCAAAATATGGCTTCTGCGTCTCGAATACTGATGATAATATTGTTTTTTCAAGAGGTGCAAATCCTAATCCATCTCTAAACTGTCCTGTTTTTTTAGAAGATGATCCATATAGTTCATCAAATTTTGCTTTTAAACTAGGATCTTTAATCTTTGCTATATTTTGTGCTTGTGTTGCCTTCAACATTGCATCGGCTATACCTAGCTCATAATTTGCAAATCTTTTAAGATATTCTATATCTGGTATTAGAATAGCTGCTTGAGTATTAGGAAAATTACTCTCTTTAGCAAATGGTCCAATTTTTGGCAAATCCCACAACTTAGGACCTGGAATGGCCAGTGATACATTATATTGTAAAAAGGATGGAGAAGGGTAAAGTGGAAAAATTGGTAAAACTTTTGGCATTAACTAACTCTTTTTCTTATATATTAGAAGTTAGTTTTTTCTTAAAATTCTTCGTTTTTGCCTATTTTTGATATAATATAATTAAAGTTTTCTGGTAAATCATACTTATACTTCGCATTTAATTTACTTGAGAATTCACCACCTGAGAATCCAACAATTATTGTCATTGATAATAATTCCTCTTCTTCAATTAGTAATTTAATTTTAAATTTAAAGTTATTATTTTCTTCTTCACTGGAGACTTGAAACCTAACATGATAGTCAAATTGTAAATCTATTTTATCATAGTTTTCTCTGAAAAACGATCTACTTGGAATTTGTATAAAATTATTACCACCATTTGAGATATAATATACCGGTCTCTCCATACAGTTCATCTTATTTACTAATGTTTTTATTAGTTTCATTTTAACTGTACCAGAAGCTCTTTTTAATCCTGATTCTAATTTTTGAATTTCATCTAATTTATCCTTTTTTAAAGATGTTGTGAATAAATTTTCTAAAATTCTAGAATTTAATATTGTTATCTTTGTCTCATACCATTCCTTATTAGCTCTTTCTAAATCTATAAAATAGGACTCTCTATTTTTCCAAATTTCGTTCAATAGATCAGATAGCTTAAGTATATTTTTTTCAAATTCTTTCATATACTCACCAAGATATTTAAATCTATTATCTCTGTGTCTTATATCAAAGTATTCAAAATATCCTATTGAATCTATTCTTTTTGTGTCTATAAATTTCTCAATATGACTTTGTATATTCTTATTTGAGTTCTCATATATGATTCTTATCCACTCTTGTGTTAATTTATCCCACTTTCTTAAATTATCCTCTTTATATAGTGTATCTATATCATTTGGAATTAAATCATCAGCAAATGTATTAAAGCTGGCTGTCTTTTGTAAAGATATATTCTTATTCAAATAGAACGAATATTGAGAACCATCATTTGTCTCGATTACTATGTCTTCTTGACAGTCATCATTTTTATTTGGTCCTATCCAATATATCTTTGATATAAAATCAGAACTTAGTTTACTGTCTGGGATTAATTTATCAGATATACTTCTAGCTGTATTTCTAGCATTTACCAATTGTTCCCAATTCTTTTCTATATCAAAGTCAATATCTTCAAATATTCCATTAATTTTTGACACCTCATCATCAACTACAAACTTATTTACTTCTAATTTTCCAAGATTTAATCTATTTTTTGATAAAAGTAGATTTTTTAAGTCAGTTAAAAAAACTGAAGAACTTTCCGAATATCTTGCTTTTAATCCTCTATCTAAAATATTATCTAAAAATTCATTATTTAATAAGACCATACTGGTACATATTTCAAAAACTAAATTTTTAGTATTATAATTGCTTTTATTGTTATTATTAGATTCAAACAGATATAAACTTTTTAAAAATCTCATACGATTTAAATTTTGATTTTCATTATATATTTATTTTACCATATGTATTTAAAGCAAAAGAATATATATGTTTATGGCAGATAGTCTAAATAAATTCTTTGAAGATGCTGGTAAAGCTGTTTCCGAAAATCTATTCGGTAATAAGAGTCAAAATCCAGCCGGTTCTACTAGATTTAGTGGTGCATATTTAGGACCAGGCGGTGGAATTAATAGGCCAGATTTAAAAGGTGTTGACAATCTGGATGGAATTAAAGTTAATAAGTCGGAAAAGAATGTTACTAGAATTGCAGCATTTACACCTGTAGGATATTTTGACAAGACTAATCAATGGATTGATGATAAATTAAGTTCAATTATTGATTATATGCCAGGTATTATAAAAGCTAGAGACAAGAGTGGTATTGGTACCTCCTCTGATAAAGATGGATTTTTATTTCCAAATGATATAGATACAACAAAGGGAACTTTAAATTTAGCCAAACCACAAGGTCCATATCAATCGATAGGAGATGGATTCATACCTCCTGGATTTTTTGATCCAGATAGTGAAGTTTGGGTAGATATTCGACTATCTAGAAAAATAGAAGCTTTTTTAGGTGCTGATTGGTATAGAAAAAACGGTACAAATAGAACTGACTTACCCAATATAACAAAAGATTCTCCAAAAGTATCTTCAGAAATGGGCGGAGGTGTTGCCAGAGGATTGGAAAACCCAGACAATGACGGTAATATTGACTGGCCTGGATTTACACCTGTTTATTACTATAGAAGTGGTGATGAAATTTTACTTAAACCTAAAATTTCAAAAATTAATGAGGATAGCTTCTCAAATGAAATCGGTATCGTATCTAACAAAGAGGCCAAAGATTATGTTAAAAAAACTGGAAAGGATGGATTTTATGAAAATACAGAATCATCTGACTATAGATTTAAATTTGGATTGGAAGACGATCAAAATGTTCCTGGAATTTCAACAAAAACAAATGAAAGATTAAAACAACCGGTTACTTATAAACAAACTCCTTATGATAATGAAGATCCTCTTTATACCGGATTTGAAATTATAATAAACACCAAAACATCTCCGCTATTTAATGGTGAGGCTGCTAAATTTATTTCACTTTTTTCACCAAATAATGAGATTGCTTCAAGAGGTAAAATACTCAAAGACTTTATTAAAGAAATGGAAAGATTTTTCAAGTTTAATACTAATCCAACAATTGGCAGTGACGAACCAATATTTGTAACCACTGATACTCGAAAAAGACACTATGTTAAAAAAGTAAATGGTATAAATAAATTAGTTGAGGCAAATAGTCCAAGTGCTCAGGCAGCATTTGTTAAATATAGAAATGATCTTTTGACACTTGCATTTTATGAGGATACAACATTAGAACTTGGTACACTTATGAGTTTATACAAGTCTCTCTATTGGTCAAGATTAAATGGTAAAAATATTATTCCTGAGAATCTGTTAAGATTTGACTGCAAGTTAATAGTCTCTGAGGTTAGAAATCTTACAAGAGTAAAATTAGCAACAGATACTGGAGATATTAAGACCATTAAGGAAAATGTATCTAGATACATTTACGATCTATATGAATGTCAATTATTTTTTGATAAGATGTCACATGGTGATGCTGTTTCAATGGAGACAATGACAGCTACCGAAGCAACTGAAGTTAATTTTTCTTGGAAGTACTCAACTATGAGATTTGAAAGATATGACTTTAAAGCTAATGGTGGAGAAGGTGTTTATAAGTTTATTGATAATAAGCAACTTACTCCGCATACACCAACACCTACTAATTCAGATGGCGCGGTAGTTACAGAGAATGAAATTACCCACTACTCTAAATCAATTATGGAACCATTAAATAACGGATATAGCGGAAAAGATATCACAACATCTATTGTATCTGATAGATTTAATGCTTTACAAGAGAGTTTATCTAAATTATCTGGTGACCAAACAATACCTAATTTGGAAAGTAATGAAAAATTAAATCTTTACAATGCATCATTTGAAAAATCTATTTTAAGTGGAAATGAATTTTCCAGTAGTCCGAATGTTTACACTCAGAGAGAGATTAGTGAAGAAAATTCTATACCATCTAATAAAGATAGCTTATTTAAAAAAGCAGGTCAGAGATTATTACAAAATGTTAAAAAAGCGGCACTTAATGAAGCACAAAGGCAATTAAATAATCAATTTAGACTTGTCAATAATAGTCTAGATAAAGTCAGAAACTCATTTGGAATAGGAAGAATGAGAGAACCTACAAATGTTTATAACAATTTACCAAATGCTCAATTCTTCTTTGATGTTAAAAATTCATTGAGAGACTTCGGTGGTGATGTTTTAGGTGGTCTTTTGGGAGGATAAATTAAAATCAATATATAAAATATGTATGTTGATAGTTCAAGAACTTATATTGGTATAGTTGAAGAAAATGAAGACCCTAAGAAATTAGGTAGATGTAGAATCAGAGTTATTGATATATTTGATGATATACCAAAAGATGATATCCCCTGGGCCACTCCTTGGAAAGACTTAAATGGTAATGCTTTTAACTTACCAGAAAAAGGAAAGATAGTAACTGTAATATTCGATAGTGGTAATATTTACAAACCTGAATACATATATGCTGATCATTATAATATAAATTTAGAGAAAAAACTCTCAGAATTAAGTGGTGCGAATTACACCTCTATGAAATCATTAATATTTGATCATAAGACTCAGATATTTGTAAATGATGGTGATGGATTGGTTATTGACCATAAAATGAATCAAATTAATATTACTAGTAACTCAATACATCTAAATTTAAAAGATAATAATTCTAGTATAAACCTCGGACATGAATCAGCTAATCAACAAGCAATTTTAGGTACTAATTTTTTAAATTGGTTTGATGATTTTGTTGCTAACTTATTAGGTGAAAGAGGTGGTCCATATCTTGGAAATCTTGGAGCGCCTGTTGTGTGTAATCCTGATTTTATTGAGTGTCTTCAAAAGTATAGAGCTTTGAAAGATCCAAAATTTTTATCACACAATGTAAATTTAAATGATAATAAATTAATTGACTCTAGTGTTGTAAAACTACAAAGAGATAGAATACAAAATGGACAAGTGGGTGATACTTGGAAGAATTCTAAAAAAGATTCTGGAGCTGGTGGTGCAGGAACAGGTGGTGCTGGGTCCGGATCAGGAGGTGGTGTTGGAAGTGGTGGAGGTGGTAGTACAGAACCAATCGACTTTGAGCCAAAAGCATCTGAACCACTTGATGGTAATTTAACGACAGCATCAGGTGCTGATAGTGGTTCGAATGTACCATTAACAGAGCCAAAAACAATACCACCGGCTTCTAAAGAAACTAATGAAGATGGTGAGTATATACTTTCACAAGTTAGTAAATTAGGATATACTGTTTACAGCAAGCCATTTGAGATGAATATTATTGGTATTAGATATCAACTACAAGGTATGGAGTACTCAAATAGGTTCGTAGATAGACTTTATATAATTTACAAGAATGATCAAGGTGCAACAAAAGCTCATTGGTACGCAATATCTACAATACCTGGAGCTTATGCTAAAAGAGGAGGACCACTACATAAAGACTTAGGTAAAATGAAAGACAGAGGTGGTTTAGGTACTTTAGCACCCGCACAGTATAAAGACTCTTGGAGTATCTCATCACATGGTGGTGAAAAAGCTCTTAGACCAAGCAAACAAAAATTCTACAGAGATAATAATTATGGAGTTAACAAAATTACGTATTCTAAATCTGGGGAAGGTTATGCAGGAATGTTGATACACAAAGCATTCAATCGTAAACAGGGTAAAAATACTTATGGTGTATTTAATTGGTCTGAAGGTTGTCAAGTAATACAAGACCCAGTAGCTCTCGATCAAATTTTTAACCTTTTAGAAATTCATAGAGGTAAATATGGTAATAAATTTACATACACACTTATAACCAAAAATGATGTTCCTAAATTAGGATAAGTTTACTTTAGTAAGGGAATAAGGATATTTTCTTTTAATATAAAATTTTTCTCTTTCTTTAAAGTGTCTAAATAATATATTTTTAGGATTATCCAGTGAGAAAACATCAACTAAATCAAATATTAAAGCGGTCTTTTTTTCCTCGTGCAGTCTTAATGCTCTACCTATTGATTGAATTATTATTTGTTCTGACTTGAAGGAATCAGCAAACACAACATTGAATATAGCATTTATTGATACACCCGTTGATAGTGTTCCATAGGAAGCTATCAGTATCTTAGTGTTAGTAGAGGTTTCTTCCATGAATTTTTTTATTTCCTCTCTTTCTTTGTTTCTAACTTCACCGTCAATATAAAAGAAGTCTTTATTTTGTATTTCGGATTTTAATTTATTAAATATTTTTTGACCATATTCAATACTGTGAAATAAAACTAATGTATTCTTATCACATTTTTCTATTATCTTTTTTATAAAATTCAATCTTTTATCTGAATCATGTATGAAGCTTTTTTCTAATTCCAAAGCTTCTTTACCCATTCCACCTCTTTTAATTATTTCAAGTCTTTCTGCGTAGTCTAAATCTTGATGATTCATTAAGACTACTTTTATATCCATTGGTGTGATAATACCCTTTTCCTTCAATTCATTTGCTGATACTTCTGTTATCTTAGGACCTAATACTGATTGTATTGTTAATATCTCACAAGACTCATCTGGTGGAAAAGTACCAGATACTCCAAACCTTGAATATGCTGAACCGAATGTTTTATGTAGTATTCCTGTTATTGTCTTTGCCTTAGCGCCGTGTGCTTCATCACATGCCACAGTATGAAATTGTTGAAAAAATTGTTTTGGCCATTTTTCTAATGATTGATATGTTCCAATATAGATATTTGGATTTTCAGTTCCTGAATACTTTCTTGGTTTATCTGACATTACTTCCTCAATTCTTATATCACAGCCATTTTCATTTACTTCTTTGCTTATTAATCTATTAACACCGTGATTATATTCTACAATATTATCATAAAACTGGGTTACAAGAGTAATAGATGGTACTATTAATAGGAACTTAGCATCTTCTTTCAGATTTTTTAATGTGTAAAATATAACTATAGAAATAATAAGAGATTTGCCACCAGATGTTGCGACTTCTGCCATACAAAATCTATTTTTAAGAATTTTATAAGCTGCATCTATTTGATGATCATATGGCATAAATGGTATCCACTCTCCCTGTTTATTTCTGACTTTATGATCTTTGAAAAATTCTTTACAAAAGTCCTTAACTTTTTCTAAAGAAACATCTCTATTTATAGGAAAATCTTCCTTATTTTCGATTACAAATGGGACATCAATTTCTTTACATCCCTTGTAGCACTCTTTCCATAATCCTAAGTTTATTCTCCCATTTCTGAAATACGAATTCTGACCATTCCAAACACCCATTTTAAAAGCTGGCATAAATCTATATCCTTTCACATGCCTAGTTAGCCATATGTTCATTTGATGATATTCGACTCTTGATGCACTTGAGACTACTAACTCCTCTGTACTCGGTTCATATTTAAATTTCATTATACTTTATATATCTAATTATGTTTTAAGTTTTTTTGAGGTTTTTTACAGAGGGAAATTAATGATGTGTATATATACTAAAAAAATAAAAATTTATGGGTATTTTAAAATTTTTTAAAAATCTTTTTGGATCAAACGAAACTGAAGTAAATACAGCAACTGTTGTTGATACTGTTATTGAGCCAAAAACTAAAGTAGAAGAACCAGTTGTTACTCCAGTTGCCACCCCAGTTGCTGAAACAGTAGTTTCAAAAACTGAAGAGGTGAAAGTTGAAGTTAAAAAGACTGAAGAGCCTAAGAAGGAAGAGGTTAAAAAGGCTGAAGAGCCTAAAAAGACAGCTAAAGAAATAAAAGCTAAAGTAAAAAAGCCAACTAATCCTCAACAGCAACAACAGGCACCTAAGTCTAATGAGAAGAAAACTCAACAAAATGGTTCTAAACCTAAATCGAGAAGAAAACCTCAACCAAAGAAAGGTGAGTAAAAATTAAAAACCTCTGTTAAAACAGAGGTTTTTTTATTTTAAAATTTCTATATAAGCATTCTTAGTAATTTCTGACATCTGATCTTTCTTATGATCACCTTCGTCATTATAGTATGGATAAAAATGAAATTGATTTTTATTTTTATCAAAATTTAATCCCAATATCATAATACCACCAATTACATATTCAGGTGAATCTGATTCAACAACAGTAAATTCATAATATATTATTTCTCGATGTAGAGACCATCCGTAAGAAGTTAATTTTACCTTAACAAAATGTGTACCATCACTGTCTATTATTTTGAAATTGAATTCACGATTTTGTGGTAAAATATTCTCCATTTTATGGAACTCTAGTAAATTGAATTTTTTAAAATTTAAAATCCTCATAATCTATATATTAGATTATTTTTTAGATTTTATAATCTTATCAATCATTCCATAATCTAAAGCGTCTTTGGATGTCATCCAATAGTCTCTATCCCCATCTTTATAAACTTTATCATATCTCTGTCCTGTATTTTTTGATATTATTTCATAAAGTTCTTTTTTGAGATCATTTATTTCTCTTGCTTCAATCTCCATATCCGAGGCTTGCTGAACCCACCCGCCATATCCAAGTGGTTGATGTATCATCGTCCTGCTTCTTTTCAATGCTTTTCTTTTTCCTTTAGCACCTGAACATAGTATTACAGCAGCCATCGATGCGGCAAGTCCGGTATTTATTGTTTCTATATCTGGTTCAACATATTCCATTACGTCTAATAATCCTAATCCACTATATACTGATCCGCCTGGTGAGTCTATATAAATCGATATATCATCATCAGACATACTTTCTAAGTAAAGGAGCTGAGCCTTTAAAATATTACAAACACCTGATTCTAAATCGGTATTTAAAAATATTATTCTATCATTTAGCATTTTATTAAAAACATCTGACATTGATGGTGCGAAACCATCATCCATATAGTTGTATTTCTTATTTGAATGTTTAAAATAATCGTCAAAATAGAGACTATTTATACTATGATGTCCTGTTGCATATTTTTTAAAGTCCATGTTATATTTTTTTATTTTTTGTAGATCTGGTCTATATCTTATGACATATTGATAATATATAAACAAACACCTAATTTATCTATGAGGTTACTTCTTTTAATTATACTTTCAATACTTCCGTTGTTTTTAAAATCTCAAATTTCTATTCAAATATCTCCTTCATATTTTATAGGAAGTTCGGTTGTTTTTGATGAGAATTCTTCATTTGTAGATTTCAGAAAGGAGTCCAAGTTATTTAATATTTCAAAGAGCTATGGTTTTAGTGGTCTACTAATGTTTAGAGATAGATATTCATATTATCAGTCTAAACAGTATGGTGTAAAAATATCATTTTTAAAGTCGCAGTCAACTCAGACTATAATATATGATCCGACTCCTAATAGTAATCTAAGTGATATAAATAGAGTTACTAATACATACTCATTTTTTGAGATACCTATTTTATTCACACAAGGTGCTACAAATCACCAGACATTTATTTTTGAAGTTGGTCCTGTTTATTCATATTATATAGAAGATAAGTATAGCAAATTAGGTTTTATGGGTAAAATGGGAATACACAATCATATTACAAAATCTTTAATGTATTCAATACTTTTTAGTTCTAATAATACAGTTATGGGTAATAAATATTGGAGACTATCAAATGGGTTAGAATTTAATCTAATATATACTTTATATAAATGATATTAAAAATCATTTAGAATAAATAATATATACAAAAAAATAGTTAAAAATATGAAAACTACAATTGAAATAAACGGTTACGAAATCGTTATTGAAGAAATTGACGGTCTTATTTCAGTAAGTGCTGTTAAGGACGAAGAAGTAATTGAAGAATTTGAAATTCAATCTGGTGCTCAATCTCAAGGTGATGACTTTGGTGATGAAACACAGGTTGATGAAGAAGAATTTGGAGGAGAAGAGGTTCAAGACTTTGAAGAGTTTGGTGGTGATGAATCTGAAGCTCAAGAAGATGATGATGATGATGAATCTGAAGCTCAAGAAGATGATGAAGAGAATGAATTAGAGGAAGAAGGAGAGGAAAAGAATGAAAGTAAATTAGAATCTTTTCAATCTTTTTTGAAAAAAAGAAATTAATATAATGTCAATATTAAAATTCAGCATTTTTAAAGAATCAGTTTCTGGATCTGAACTGCACTATTTTGCATTTGATTGGGATGATAACATCCTACACATGCCAACAACCATACTTATGGAGAAAAAAGTTGGAGATGATTGGGAACCTGTTGAGGTTTCAACAGCAGAATTTGCTGTTGTTAGAAATGATAAAGTTAATTATAGATTAAGAGATAATAGCCCAGATATAGCATTTTCTGGATTCAGAGACTCTGGACCTAAAGGATCTGGTATTTTCTTAGAAGATACTAAGAAAGCTATTGAAAGTGGATCTTTGGGACCATCTTGGGAAAAATTTGTTGATTGTCTAAAAGAAGGTTCTATATTTTCTATAATTACTGCTCGTGGTCATGAACCAGAAACAATGAGAAATGCTGTAGAATATATTATTGATAATGTTTTATCTGATGATGATAGATACTTAATGTATAATAATTGTCTTAAACACGCATATATATTTGGACTTGATACAGAATTTGACAGAATACCAAAAGGGCCTGTTTCAAAAACTCCATTGATAAAAACTTATTTAGATCATTGTGATTTTTATGGAGTTAGTTCCGATTCATTTAAAAAAGAATTTGGTGAAGGTAGTGCTTCTAACCCAGAACATGCCAAAGAACTAGCACTTGATGAATTCATTGAGAAGTGTAATGACTTTGGTAGAAGAGTTGGTGCTAAGTCAGTATCTGTTGGATTTTCAGATGATGATCCTAAAAACGTAGAACATGTTAGAAAAGTTTTTAAAGAAAAATCAGCTTTATCAAATGATTTTGAACATGAGTTAAAATTATCATTACATAAAACTACTGATAGAAGCATTAAAGGTGGAGAAATAACCAAGTTCAGACAAGGTGCTGAAATTTCGGAAGCAACTCATTCAATTCAAGCTCCTGGTATGGCGTCATCTGTTATGCCATTTAGTTCTTTTAATAATATGTCTTCTAGATTATTTCCAAGTAATGTAAAAGATAATGACCCAGTTGCTAATACTCACAGAATGGCGACTGATTATATTAGTAAACAATCCAAAGAGTGGACGAAGGATGTTAAAAAAAAACCTTCACACGTAGGAAGAAAAAAATAAAAACAAAAAAATGAAATTTTTGAAAAGATTTGAAGCCCACGAAGAAGGTATGTCCAGAGAAGAAATGTGTGATATGCTTTGTAAGTGTGGTTACACAATGGAAGAACTTGAGGGTTGTTCTAACTACGAGTTAGCAGAAATGTGTAGAACCTCTAATCAAGAAAGTGCTGAAACAAATGAGTCATATGAGTCTTGGACAAGAGAAGAGATGTGTGACTATCTTTGTAACTGTGGATACACAATGAATGAACTAGAAGAGTGTCCAAATAGCGAATTGGCAGAAATGTGTAGAGAGTGTGATGAGAAAAATGAGGAGACCAATGAGGCTAAAGGTGAAAAATGGATACAAGATGCTATTAAAAAACCTGGAGCACTTCGTAAAGAAATGAAGAAAGGAGAAGGTGAGAAAATAACAGCATCTGAAATAAAAGATGAATTGGACAAGTTAAAAAAGAAAGATAAAGATAAATCTAAACCAGGTGTTCAAGGACTAGGTAAGAAAGATTTAACTAAATTTCGTCAATTACAATTAGCTAAAACTCTTAAAGGTCTAAAAGAACACCAAGAACAAAATAATTATATGTTCTTTGGTAACTTAGAAACAATGAAGAATATGATTGATGAGTTACTTCAAATGGATGAGTCTAAAATCGATGCTATACTAAATGAGCATGATTGGGCATCTGATCATATATCAGTTGCTAATGAGAATTTGGAGCACGTTTATAACTTCTTAAAGAATCATGGCAATCCTAATGATGAATTAATTGGTGGACCAAAGGCAGCTTATCCAACTCATGTTGATTCTGAGCCATCATTTGATGAGACAGAAGGTCAATTAGCAAATAAAGACTTAGAATCTGAAATAAAAAGTTTTAAAAACTTTAAATAATAAAAAAACCCACTCAAATGAGTGGGTTTTTAGTTTATACATTTTTGAATGTGTTAATATCTAAACAAACAAATTCACAATCGTTGTGATAGAATCTATAATTTCTATGAAAGTGACCATAGTAGAAACCTTTTAACTTGTTATTATTCATAACTTCAGTTACTAACTTTGTCATATTGCCTCTCTCAGTTGTTAAATCAGCTAAAAGTAAATCATCATTCATAGCATATCTATAAACAAGATTGTTAAAAGTCAATGGCTCAACAAAGTCTGGACTTGTATGACAAATCATTCTATCGATATCTCTTAGATTTTTAACAAGTTCAAAATCAAAATTCACAACTTCTTTTTCCCAATATTTACCACCATACATTTTATTGTAATTTCGGTCAATACTCACTGCTCCACCAACAAAGAGTATATTCTCTAAATCAATATTAAGAACAGTATAGTCTGGAACAAAAAATATATTAGTTAACTCTTCTTTGCATTCTGTATATTTATCAGCTACAAACCACTCAGGATCATCGTGATTACCTCTTATAATAAAGAGATCACTGTTGTGTTTAACTAATTCTTCATTAAGAATTTTAAGTTTTGCAAATTCTTTTTCTTTAGTGCTATATCCCATTCCAAAATCACCAACTTGTATATAACAAACTTTATCTTTTTCTTTAAGATCAAACTCACTAACACGGTGCAGGTGATTTAGAATGACACTCCACTCACCATGAATATCACCTAAAAGATATTTCTCTTTATATACAACGTAGTTTTTCACAACAACAAATATACGATTTTATTTTTATATATACTAATATGTTGAAAAGTTTCTTAGAGTATATTTTTGAATCCGAGTCAAAAAATAAATTGAAATTATATTACTCAAAAAGATTTAGAGAGTTTCTTTCTAAAATAGAAAGAACTGCCAGAGACCCAGATGTTGAGAGACTAGCATCTGCTATCAGACACTCTGAGAATTCTAATCAAATGTATTCAGATATTACCCTTATTGATATGACTGATAAAAATGATATGATATCATTTATACAGGTAAATAGAATAAAGAGAAAATATGATGACTCTAATTCAAAGCCATCACCAGAAAACTTTGATGATTTTGATGCTTGGCTAGAGTTTATTTGGAATTATGACTCTGTTAATACCCTATGGAAGGATCAAAGAGGTGAGGTAAAAGTTGGTAAATTTACTAAAAAGATTTTTAAAGATAATAATATAGGGGTTTCTGATGCTACGATAGAGAAATTCATAAACATATATAAGGCCACTTTTGACTTCGACTTTAATTTAGATCAAAAATTAGAATTGGTTTCTGGTGAAAATATAAGAAAATGGTATTTAGAGTCAAATTACTCTGATAAAAAAGGCCAACTTGGAAGTTCCTGTATGAGATATGAGAAGTGTCAAAAATATTTAGATATTTATGTTAAAAATCCGGAAGTGTGTAATTTATTAATTATGTACTCTGATGCATCCAAAACTAAAATTTGTGGAAGGGCTTTAATCTGGAAGAGTGTTAATGATGAATTTATAATGGATCGAGTTTACACTGTGAATGATTATGATATTGAAGTCTTTAGACAGTATGCTTCCTCAAAAGAATGGATTGACATAACTAAAAACTACAAATCTCAAAAAATACAACTTAAAAAAGATGTAGTATATGATTACTATCCATATATGGATAATTTTTTTATTTTTAATTATAAAGAAAGTTATTTAGTTAACAGTGACTCTAATTGGCCATCTGAAGGATATTATAAGCTACAAAATACTGATGGCAGCTATACTTCAGATGAGGGAGTATGGTCTGAATATCATGATGATTATATAGATAGAGAAGATGCTATCTATTGTCCAAATGCACATGATTATGTACACTGTGACAGTGCAATATATTTAGAGTATAAAGATATTTATGCTTCTCCAAATGAAGAAACTGTTTATTCCGAGTGGTATGATCAATCTTTTTACTTAGATGATACAGTACATTCTGAGATTATGAATGATTATATTTTATCAGAAGATGCGGTTTCTATTTTTGTAAACTATTATGGAGACGAAGATTATATAGCCAATGATTTTAGTAAAAATGCGTTAGTAACTGTTAAGTATGATGGTGATGAAGTAAAAACACTAAGTAAATTTGCTACACTTGATCCAACAACAGGTGAATATCATTTCAGAGATGAACAAGTTGGTGAAGAAAAAATACAAGATGTCATATTGGACAAATTAAAAGATGTTGAGGTTGATACTGATAAAATAAAAGAGTATTTAGTTAGCTTAGACTTTGAGATAAACTCACAAAAAATGACTGATCTAAGAAATATTTACAAGGCTTGGTCATCATTTGGAATTGGTAATAATAATATTACTAAAGGGTTAATTAAATATTTATTATACGCTTATCCCGATAAAATAAATCAAAGAGATGGACTTCCAATTTTACCAAAAGAAAGAGGTCTTAGACCTAATGAACAACATTTAAGATTTAAAAATATGGTGATTAATTTTGATATAGAATTACTTGATACATTAACAAATGGTGAATCTCAAAAAGTAAAAGAATGTTCTAACGATTTTATATTTAATTTCACTTTATTGTCTCAGGGATTTATTGATGATGTATTTAAAGATCCGGAAATTTATAAAATGTGGTATAAATGGAAGCACTCTTAACTTTTAAGAATCTCATTTAATTTTTCCTCTCTAATTTCTTGAACAGTATCATTTGATCCAGTTGTCCACTTTAATTTATATTCATCACACATTTTTCTTCCTTCATCTATTGATGAAACAGTTTTAGAATACTTCTGAATTTGTTCATAGGTAGCCTCAAGTTGATATGAATGCCATTCAGATGTCAATTTAAGGTTGTTATTACTATCAACTTTGTATGAGAGTAAATAATACCTCCACTTACCAGTACCACTAGACGATTCAAAAATACCATAAACTCCAACATTTACATCAGATCCACCTGATTTCATCCCATCTACTTTTGTAGAGTAGAGCATTTTTCCATGAAAATTACTCATTTTCTTTAAATTTAATTAGTAAATATACAACTTTTAATCTATTTAAACAAATAGTATAATTGTAATATCATGATATATGGATAAAGTTTATATTAAATCTTTAGTTCAAAATGTTATTAATAAAGAGTTTTCTAATCAACATAAGAGAAGAATCGATGAGTATGCTGATAGACTAAACTTAGCGTGTCCATACTGTGGTGATTCATCAAAAAGTGTCTATAAGAAGAGAGGAAATCTATATTTCAACAAGTTATTTTATATATGCTTTAACTGTGACAAGAAAACATCACTTGACAAATTCGCAAGAGACTTTAATGAAATTATAGATCCTCAGAAAAAACTTGAAATAATAGAGTATCTTGATTCTGTTGTTGACTACTCTGACTACGATACGGATTTTGCAGATTTTAAATTAGATGATCTTTTTGATATAAAAGATTTAGAAGAGCTATTTAATGTAAAAGATACTACTCCAATATTTGACTTCAAACCTATTGATGAAAAAAGTGGTGTTTTTAAATATCTAATAGGAAGAGGGATACCTAAACATTTACATAGAGATATTTATCAGGCCAAGTATTCTAAAGGTGATGAAGGATTTGAACACGTAATTATTTTTCTAAATAGAAGAGGTGATAAAGTTATTGGTTTGCAAGTTAGAAATCTGAAAGAAGGTAGAAGACGTTTCTTTGTTATTTATAACTGGGAATCAATTTATAAATGGTTTCACGGTGATGATGTTGATTTAGACATGCAGAAATCTATTATCTATAATAAGCTATCCTACTTTTTTAATATTTTAAATGTAAATTTTGAGGACACAATTACTATCTTTGAGGGATATTTAGATTCTCTGTTCTACCCAAATTCAGTTGGTATAGTCGGTGTTAACACTGATTTGAGATTTTTAGAAAATAATAACTTAGACTTGCAATACTTCTTTGATAATGATATCGCTGGATATAATAAGTCTGAGGAGAAATTACTTGAAGGTGGTAAAATTTTTCTTTGGAAAAAACTATTTGAAAATATTGTTTCTAAAAAGAAAGGGGATGATCCACACAAGCTTCTATACAGAATATCAAAAGTAAAAGATTTAAATAAACTAAATGAGTTAGTACCTGGTGCTTATAAGAAACTGGAATTAGATAAGTTCTTTTCAGAGGATCTATATGATTTAAAATTCCTACCTAAGAAAACGAAAAGAAAAGTTTCTACTGAAAAAGATTATTTAAAGGAATTTAAAAATCATGATTTTTAAATAAAGGGTCTTTTAACTCTTTTAAATCTTGGATTCTTTTTTCTTAAATAGTCAATAAACTTCATATTACCTCTCTCATTATTACAATCAAAGCAACAAACCATTAAATTTACTTGAGTATTGTTACCACCTTCTGAAATTGGTATAATGTGATCTGTTGTTGCAGTTTCTGGATTTAGTTTTTTCTCACAGTAAATACATTTTGCATTTCTATTTTCTTTTAAAAACTCTTTTGCGAATCCGGATGTTCTTCTTTTAACATTCTTACCATTCCACTTTAATCCAACAACAACTATATTTTGTAGGAATTTATATTTTCTTCTATAAATGATACATGGTACGTAATTCTTATTAGACCAAACTGCTATTCTGATTAACCAACTCCATCTGTCCCAAATTTCTCTATCAACTGATATGAAGTGTTGATCTTTTGACTTTCTTATAAACTTGATAACTTCTATTATATTCATAATTTTAAAGTTATCTTCTTCTCACTTTTATATATTAGAAAGCAAACACCCCCAAAAAATGGGGGTGTTTGTAACTAAATCATAAATCATTCTTTAATTATTTGTTGTTTCTGAACACCAATATCTGTTGTTATTACTAACATATAAACTCCGTTTGGTAATTCTGTAAAATCCAATTTATAATTATTTGAATTATAGTTTTTAGAAAATACTTTTGATCCTATTGAGTTATAAAGTGAAACACTTCTAAATTCATCTTTAAAGTTATCATTTATGGTCACAACTCCATTTGATGGATTTGGATAGATTTCTAAATTATTAACTTCCATTTCAATCTGTCTTATCTCAACATTATCTGACTCAGAATTAACAACTAAGCTTCTTAATTCAGCTCCATTATTTTGTATTTGACAATTTTGTGTCTCTTTATAAATTATATAGCTAGATGAGCAAGAATTTCCACATTCAGTTACAGTTCTAGTCAATTTATACCACTTATTAGTAGTCAAAGTCGTATCAGTAAAGTCATGAGTCGATTCTGTTCTAATTAGATTCCAACTTAATAAGTCATCAGATTCATATAAAGACCATTTTTCACACCCGATTGTATTAGATATCTCAAATGTCGATATCGAATATCTATTTGATTCTATCTCATCTAAACAGTAATCAAATCTAGTATCTATGGAGTTACTAAATCCATATAATTTTGCCATAAAATTAACATGTTTAATCACATTTCTTGGTGATTGTGGTCCTGAAATTAAATTAACAAAAGTACCTCCAACAAAAATTTCCCATCTTCCATTACCATCATCAGATGGATTAACAGCTAAGCATCTACCATCTCCCTGTCCAAAGTTATTCTCAAAACCTTGAATATAAACACCTCCTAATCCACTTCCAGTATTTAATAGTTTAAACTCCTCACTTATTAATCCATCACTTGTAAATGCTGTTATTTTAGGTGACCAAGTTACTGCATATGGTCCTTTAGGCATCGAACTTGCAAAGTTACCAGTTGCTATAAGATGACAATTATAATAGCATATATCAGCCACATAACCACTACACCCTGGGTTATAATCACTATCTATATTCCAAAATCCATTTGATAGATCAAATCTAGCTATATTTCTAAAGCCTGAAACTCCTGATATTTGTGAAATTCCACCGGATATATATGCCTTCATATTACCATTTAGTGTTCCATCACACTCTGAATCATTTACAAAAATTATATCAGAAATTGCAAAACTTCCAGTAAGTCCAGTTATCCCATTAATAGGTTCTGGAGTAAACTGATTATTTAATTTAAATATACCAATGTAGTTCTGACCATTTATTGTAAAGTCAAATGTACCGCCCACAATTATATCATTTGTTCCTGGTACCTTAGTTATTTTTCTAATGTCAAAATTATTATTCACAGTTGGTATTGTAAATGTCTGAAAAACAGAACCCGTATTTGGATCACAACACACAATCACAACTGTACCGTATCCATTTCTGTAAGCATAGTAGAGTTTTTGATTTTCCCAATCGTGGTAAATAGTTGAACAAACAGTTATCCAACTAGGATATGGACAGACAAAGTTCAGATCTCTAGTACCATCAGCATTTATTTTATTCAAAAATCTAACGCCTTGGTTGACCATAGAGTTATAACTATTTCTACCACAGATGAAAAACTCACCTGTGTAATTCCCATTTATATCCTTTTCAGGTTCCAAATAGGTTGTTGCAAACTGTGTTCCCCAAGTAGACATTTGATTTGAGTACCAAGCCTCATCTTCATTTCCTTGGAAATCATATTTTCTAATTTTTGGTAATCCTGGTTCCCCAGAAAGGGCATAATAAACTGAATTACCAACTATTTCAACACCAACGGCTCTATAATATCCAGATGTTGAAAATGGAACTCCATTATTGTTAGGAGCAAAAGTGGTATCGATACCACCAGCAAGCTGAGCAATAGATGAAATTCCAAGGCAAACAAACAAAACCGAAAAAATAACACGGTTTAATAAGCACTTAAATTTCTTCATATTTAATTTTTTATTTTTGTAAGGTATTGACTATCAAATCCTTATAAAATATATATGAAGTTGTAATATAGAACAAAATACAATTCCCCAAAAACCTTGCAAAATAAGGGGTTGGGGAAAAATTAGGCGAAAAAAAACCTCAAATTAGTTTGAGGTTTTTATTTTTTAATGATTGTGTTCGTGACCTTTAAATTCTTTATGTACTAATTCGTGTGGATCACTGATTTTAGTGTTCTTTCTATTGATTAAGAAGGTATTTGTTTCAGGAGCAAAAGTTACTATTTGACCATTTATATCAACTTGATTATTATTAACTTCAGATCCCATCATTTCGGCAAACTGTTGTAAAAGTTGATCACCTTTCCAAGAATCCACGTCTTGACCTTCTTCCTCATCTGATTCAACTTGAGTTTCACCCATTGGAGTTTCTTCAAGTGTTGTTTCATCTAATTCATCGACCATTGGAATTTCTTCAGATACTTTATCTAGTTCTCCGGTCATTGGTGTTAATTCTTCATTAACATATTCGTTATATTTCTTTAATCTCATAATTTATGATATTTTTTATTATATATTAATCTTCGTATTTATATTTTTCCTCAATTTCAGAAACAACATAGTCTATAAAGGAATCTAATTCATATTCAAGACCATTACAAAATTCAAAAACATCATATTTGTCTTTTTCAAACTCTAATGATGTTGTTCCATTTTTATATTTTATTATTTTACCAGTCAGTCTTCCTTCTAATTTCTTACCATCGGGCCACTCTAAGTCTGGAACATATAATACTCCAATTATTTCTATCTCCTCAAGTTCTCCTTTTTTATTTGTTATCTTTTGAATATCTTCTAACTCAAATTTAAAATATCCTAAATCATCTTCAAATGTTGTTTCTACCTCACTCTTTGATAATTTATCATGAAGTTCTTTTTCCTTTCCAGTTTTATAAGAATCTAAAAAGTCTATTTCAAGTTGAGACAATGAATCACTACCATACTTTGATATTTTATCTAAAATATCATCTAATCTTTCGCTCGCGGTGTAATTTTCATATCTCATTAAGTGTTTCATACAATTATATATAATACTTTTTTTCTACATATTTCTAAATGCTCGTAAATCGTTGCCAATCAAGGCTTTTGTTAAATTTTTCTTTTAAAATATTTACTAATAATTCATTCTCACCTCTAGATTGATATAAAGCTATGTAACTATTATCCAATTTTGATAACAGATTGTCAAAGTCTATTCCTTCTTCTCCAAAAATTTGACTTAATTTTGAATCTCTTTGAAATTTAATCTTCTCTTCTTCAACTGAATTGATTAGAACTATCATAAATCCTTTTGTTCCATCTTTAGGATGATTGAGTATTTCATCTATATCTAATCCAGACCAGAACTTTACAGATACACTACCAATAAATATCTCATCCAAAAAAATCATCATCTAATAAATCATCTATTTTATTATCACGTATTTCACTTTTAACAAGTTCATCTATTCTAAATTTAAAATCGATATTCTTTTCATATTCAAATTTAAAGTCATTAAAAGATGACTCTGACATTTTCATTAGTCGCTTTGCACCATTTGATATTTTCTTATTATCAACATAGATCTCGTAAAAATTATATAACTCATGATCTTTAAACATGAGTTATATATTGTTTTAGAATCCACCAAATATATCTAATACTACACTAAGTCTTTTTGTTATCTCTGGCATACCAAGTGGCTCAATAATAGAGTTTATAGGAGATAAGATTGACTTCATAAATTGCTCATCATAGTCAATTTCTGGAGCAAATTCAATTGGATACGATCCTCTTATGAAAGCGAACATATCATTTGTCTTTTTATTCTTACAATAGTAATACTTAATTTTAGTACCAGACTTTATATACTCGTATTTAGATTGTAAAGATTTATTTTGATTTAGTAAATAGTTGTGATATGCTGCAGATTTAACTGCAAAGTGTGCACCACTAACAAATTCTAATCTATCTTTGTCCTCTAAAACTTTAGTTTCATAATTTGAACAAGAAGATTGCATTGATATGTCATCAATGTCAGCTAATTCAAATTCTTTTCTAAGATTTTTAACCAGCTTAAGAAGGTCTTTAATATTGAAGTCATCTGGATGTGCAAATAAGTATTTTACAATCTCAACAATTTTCTCACGAGCAAATGCTGGAGTAGAAGATCTAACAAGTTCAACACCTTTAGGGAAAATATATGTTAGTCTATCATAAGGAATACCATCTTCATACACAATATGTTGAATATATTTCTTCTTAGCAATATTTATAATAGATTCTGAAATTCTTTCTAACTCAAAATCTTCTCTATTTTTAACACCATAACTTCCGGCATATTCTTCAAGACATTTTTTAAAATATCCACCATATCTAAATGAGTCTAATCCATGTATGAAGTCTAATTCATTATCCCAGTTCCATTTAATTTCGATTCCTTTTATTAAGTCTTGAACCTCATTAGAATTAAACCCTCTGTCTTTTACAAAGTATCCGTCGATTACAATCATCTCTGGTTTATTTTCCTTTAAAAACTCTTTAAAATCTTCTACACTTCTAAAGTATCCAATACAATTTGAATTATTAATCTTTGTTTCTTGTCTTTTCTCTAAAAATATAAATGATTGTTTGAAATCTTTTATATTATTTAATGGTAAATTCTTCCAGTCACAATGTTGAATAGCGGGTTCAAAAGAAACAAACAATGAGTCAGTATCTGCATAGATAGAAACTTCCTCACCATTTTTTTTTGAAATTTGAGTCACATTTTTTATTCCTAATTTAGAATGTAGTTCGAAATCTAAATGCCATTGCTCATACCAATATTCCTCATTAACAGCATTCATTGTTTTAGTAAGATCACGACCTTGTGCAGTAATTGTACCCGCTACGTGTTGGTTAAACAATATGAAATATTGTGTTGCGAATGCTCCGTAAGATCCATTCAAAATCAATTTCAAAGCTAACTGAAGTGCATTATAATAGTCAGACTCTTTTTTAAGAGATTCTGCCTTGGTCTTTAGCTGATTTATTTTCTGTATTTTTTCTTCTTTTGTCATATCAATCATCAACGCTAAAATCTTGTTCAAATGATATCATAAGATGACTCGTATCATCTTTGGTTAAAATAAAAGTATCGAATATATAAAAATTAATATATTCTGTATCATCATTTATGGATGGTAAAAATGTCTTATTAAACATTAAATGTCTATCTGTAATATCTTCGACTTCATCTACTTGAAATTCCCAGGTTGATGTTTCTGATAAAATAACTTTTTTATCATCCACATTTAAGTGTATTACTTTACCATCTGAATTTATACTTGATAATTTTTTAATGTCTTGAAATTCTGATTTTGATATTTTAAAATTCCATTTACTGTTCTTAGTATCTACTCTTTTTGATAACACACTCTTTGATATATCTCGAATCTCAGATGGTTCTCCTCCTTGTAGAGCTATTTTTAATTTACCATTTTTTATTTGTAAAAATCTAGCAATATTAGATTCTTCGTCATCATTTTGCCGGTAGTCAACAGTCATCAGTATTTTTTCCGAAGTTTTGATAAAGCCAAGATTCTTAACAAATCTTTTTGCACCAGATATTATTATGTCTAGTGTCGTATCTAAATCTTCTTTTATTTCAAAAAAATCTTTTGTATCTAATAGATAACTTTTAAATGCTAATAAAATAGTCTCACCTACAATTGAATACATTAATATATTATCAGAGTCAACTTTTAATTTAATTGTATCGCTAATCTTTGCTAAGTCTTCTAACTTTTCCAGAAGTGTGGAAAAGCTATCTGACTTAATCTGTATATTTAATTTATTTGACATATCAAATGTGGTTTTAGATAAGTAATATATACTTTAAAATTTAGTTTGTTTATCATGAAATATTTAAAAATCTATGAAGAGTTTAGAGAACCTTTGGATATAGAATATGTTAATGCTAAAATGAATGAACTTTCAGATTTAATGTCTGAGTATAGTGGAATATCTTTTGAATATAATATCGAATCTAAAGAAGAAAACGATAATCTTCAAGGTGTTCTACATGTCAGTTTAAAAGCAACCGATACAGTTGCTCAAATATCTTGGGAATTGGATTTGGACTCACCACATCTTATAGTTAAGGAACTTAACGAGAATGATAATTTAGAAGAAATTTATAATTCACATTTATCAAGTACTGAAGAGGGACTAGATGTTATAGAAAAACATATCTATGATATATTTGAAATATCTGAGAGAGTAAAAGCTCAAAGATATAAGGGTAGAAAAATTCCTGGAAAATATCTCACTAAAAATCCGGGTAAGATGAAAAAAGAGATTGATCGTTTTGTAGGAAAAAAAGAATATAAAAAAGACTGGGATGCTGATTATGAAACTGGAAAAGGCGGTGTAGGTAAAAGAGTTAAAACTAAAAAATCAGCAGCGACTAAAGCTTACCAAAGAATGTTTGGAAATAAAGAAAAATAAAAATATGAAACACTTATTAAATTTCGAAGACTTAACAGAAGACTTT
>JACCDO011851655.1_pt1 | contig 53239 bp, 47 predicted proteins | sample 7446101 | NCBI WGS metagenome assembly JACCDO01 (sample SAMN15323440, study PRJNA562643) | freshwater metagenome | isolation source: river surface water | place: USA:Blue River Watershed | collected 2017-08-16 | reverse complement strand
GTGCCATAGCAGCATGCCTTTGAGTGGATTTTCCGGGGTGAAATAATGGCGAACAAAATCTTGCGTAGCTGAATATTTGATGATTTCTGCGCCGCCGCTAAGACCACCGGTCTTCTTAGAGGCGTTGCCCCCAGTACATTTGTTCTCCATTTTCACATCTGCCCATTTATAATCCCCAAAATGTTTGCGCACGTGAGCGCGCATGGCTTCATGGCCCATCGGCTTTGTTTCAGGATTGCGTGGAGTAAATACGATTTCGCCGATTTGTGCAGGCAAACTCAGTACGGGCAAATCGTCACGTATAATAATTCGCTTCTTTTTCTCGACCTTTGGACCACCGCCCATCAAATCTTCAGCCGCTGGTTGCACGGCAAAACTATGAACAGCCTTGTTGAGTTCGTAATCGACCGAACCATATACAGTTGCTCGCTCTAAATCATGCTGGAAATTATAGAGACGAACATCGATATTCATGGCCTTCAAATACAAATCAAACAAACTGGCAGAGCCCAACATTTGATTACGCACCGATTCCGGAACTTCCACATCATAAATAAAGACATGAAGCGGCCAGCCTTGCGTAGGATGAAATTCCAGGCCTTTTTGACCGCATGTGCGAGTGCCACGACCAATCACTTGCTTCTGGTCAGCCATATTGACCGGAGGCTCATAAATATGCACATATTTCACGTCGAATAAATCAATACCCTCCTTGTAGCCACTATCCATGACGATAATACGGGCTAATTCACCATGAATATTGTCTGGACGACTGTTGAATTTTTTCAAGATGGATTTTTTGAGGCCAACGGTGATGGGCTGGTCGTATACACCGATGGAAGCCAACAAGAAAAAGTTATTTCCAGAAGACTTTAGGAGAACTTCGTCGTCCAAAAGTTGGATTTTTCCATAGATTTTTGTTTTTGATGCGCCACCGAGTGTTGCTGGTTCCTCTTCTTCGGCCGTATTTGCTGGGTTCTCAGGAAAAGGTGTCATAGATGCGGCTGTATTTGCAGGGTTCTCGGGAAAAGGTGTCATAGATGCGACTGTATTTGCTGGGTTCTCGGGAAAAGGTGTTATAGATGCGGCGGTTGCGACATTTTCGGCAGAAGGTGTGACAGATTCGACTTGCTCGACCGACTCGGTAGCAGCAACCGAAGCAGCAACCCCTTTTTTCAAAGGTGCGACATAGCCTAAATTCATGCCACTGGCCATCAATGCACCGGCGACGAGTTTCGCACCATAGGTGCCCGATTTCACGTCCGAAAAGATAAAATGTTTATATTTGCGGCCATCGCGAGCCATGTCTTTTTTGTCTAAATCATCTATTTTTTTAAGAAGTGCGTGAAGTTTAGACGAATGAGAAGGGATGTCTTCTAGCAATTTTTTGGCGTCGAATTCGGGATGGTCGAATTTGTGTGCATTTGTCCCTTTGCTCCAGTTCGATTTCTTGCGCACGCAGTCGGCGTCATACAAGAACAACGGGTTATTTTCCACGATTTTCGCCATGTTCGGTATGTTCTCAACATCACGCATCGAAACTGGCGACAACGGGGTCGCCGACGTGGTGATGGATTCACCTGGGCTACTACTATTATCACTATTTATAGAACTATTTGCAGACATGTATATAGTTGGAGGATATTTTTTTAGATTTTTTGCAGACCCTCTTCGACAATACTATTACACAAATAGCGACATAGATATTGATTCGGGGGCAACAAATATCTTGCCTAAATATATAATGCCAAGTGGATCAGATTTAGGTGGAGGCCCATACAATGGATATTCTCCAGTTCAAACAATTAATAATGCAAAATCAAGTGACCAGGTGATGATGAGACGTGTATTGCGCAATGGATGGAACACTGCATATGCTACCGGAACTGTCAATGGCAAATCTCGCATCGTTACTCCGTTCCGCGCCGTCAATAATTTAGGCGATTTCTTAGGCCGTGAAAATTACGTTTGCGGCGGACCAAACCAGGTCAATGCTTCCAAGCCTGGATGGAAAGGTCGTATTGGTTCCATCATTTCGAATTGTGATAGTTCCGGCGTCCCGTCATCCACTTGCAACGTCAAGTATGTGCCAGATTCTTCCGAATACACAAAATTCCGCAAGTTGCAAGTTCATAACCAAAACTACAACGACAAATCGCATGGTGGCGATGACCATAACGCCTCTTTCGTGGATTTAATGCGTGTGCGCAGAAGGTAAGTGTTTGTGTAGAAAAATGTCCATAGATAGTATACAATGGACATTTTTCGATTTCGTAAATTTGCAGTCAATAATGGTATTGCCTCGGGACAAAAGGCGATGCCTATGAAAGATTCCACTTCCGATGGAACAGCATCCTTTTCCCTATACCGACACAATTACAGCGAAGCGCTCAATGTGCAAACCGTGTCTGAAATCAACAATAAAAAATGGATAGGCGGAAACCGGGATGCATCCCAGGTGGTGAAAAATCGTCGTATTTCCCAGGTCGGCGTTGGGTCGCTGAATGCATCCGGTGACAACATGCAATTCGTGAGCAATTCCGACCGCCGGGTCGTTGACAATGCGCTCACTCGCGTTCGCGCAGGTGGCGCCGTCGTTCCGCGAAAAGTGGCATCCAGTCCACATAACCGCAAAACCCCATCCTTTGCCCCATCTGGCACAAAATCTCTCTATGGCATCAAACAACCATATCTATATCACTAAAAAAAATCCATCTATAGTATATAATATATAGTATATTATCCATGTGGAATAAATATTTAGTCGAATTTTTAGGTGCCATCTTTTTTGTCTATGTCATTTTAGCCACCGGTAACCCATTAGCCATCGGTGCTGCTTTAGCATTGGTCATTTTACTCACTTCTAATATTTCCGGAGGACATATTAACCCAGTCGTCAGTATTACTATGGCCGCCGCTGGCAAACTCCCATCTACCGAAATCGTGCCATACTGTATTTCACAGATTTTAGGTGGTTTAGTCGCTTTGGAATTATACAAACGCGTTCGCATGTAATCGAATGATTTGATTTTTTGTTACCATGGATGGTAACAAAAAGAGTTTATTTGCGCAAATACCGATACAAAATATACAATCCCACCACAGTCAATGACCCGACATAAAATTGACTCAATGGCTCCATTTTCGATTGCTGGAATTGTTTCACCGCAATGACATCAAGAGAACCATAAGCCGGATTTTCGGATTCCACGGGACCGGGCAAATCCTCTTCCTCGTCGGACTCTTCTGAATCCTCATCCTCTTTTTCTTGTATATTGGCCGCGGGTATTACATATTTCGCCTGGGCCATCGTCATCACAAAGGGTGGAGTATCCGCATCGACATCTGCGAACGTATACTCTTCCGACCCATCAAAGGGAACAGGTTCATTCTTTGCTAAAGTTTCTGACGCTATTTGATTATACATCTATATACTACAAGTGTATTTTATTAGCCACTATTACACCGAAGAAAGAGACATAAAGACTTTTCTTCTACCATTGTATCATGTGCGGCATATTTACACTCTTAAATCATCATTATGACGGAGCGGTTGTGCGAAAACAATTCGAAAAAGGTCGTGGCCGAGGTCCAGAACATTCCGTTCTCAAATCGGTCGGCATACAGGTCACCATGGGATTCCATCGTTTAGCCATCAACGGCCTAAATGTGGAATCTTCGCAACCCATTGAACACAACAATATGTTTTTGATTTGCAATGGTGAAATATACAATTATCACGAACTCTATCAAACCATGGGCGTCCAACCATCTACACAATCCGACTGCGAAGTCATTCTATGGCTCTATGAAAAATACGGTATTGAACAGTGTTTGCGGATGTTGGACGGCGTCTTTGCCTTTGTGTTGTTAGACCAGCGTCTACATTTTGGCGAATCGCGTATTTATGTCGCCCGCGACCCCTATGGCGTCCGACCTCTCTATCAAATGACGACTCCTTCGGGTGTGCTAGGATTTGCTTCGGAATTAAAAATGATGTCGGATTTCGACACCGAATCGACCATTCGTCATTTTACGCCAGGAACTTGGTCCATGTATAAATTGCCCACACAAGTGAATGCGGCATGGCTACCAGTGCAGTCTGGCGTGCCCTATTGCGCCATGGGATTTTGCAATTCAGAAATACTCGACGATTCATTGCGGATTATGGATAATATATGTAATTACCTAACCGCCGCGGTAGAAAAGCGATGTTGCACGACCGAGCGTCCGATTGCATGTTTGTTATCGGGTGGCCTAGACAGTAGTCTCATTACTGCGCTGGTCGCAAAATACCATCACAAAAACGGATTGCCTCCCATCGAAACCTATAGTATTGGCCTAGAAGGGTCCGTCGATTTACACTATGCGAAAATGGTGGCGGACCATTTAGGCACTTTGCATACTGAAATTATATTGACCGAACTCGATTTTTGCGAAGCCATTCCCGAAGTGATTCAAGCCATCGAATCCTATGACACGACTTCGGTGCGCGCGAGTATTGGAAATTATTTGATTGGGAAATATATTGCGGCCCATAGTGATGCAAAAGTGATTTTCAACGGCGACGGTTCCGACGAATTGTTGGGTGGGTATTTGTATATGAAACATGCACCCGATGCCATTGAATTTGACAAGGAATGCCGGAGGTTATTGAGTGATATACATATGTTTGATGTGCTCCGCTCCGACAAATCGATTTCTACCCACGGGCTAGAACCACGCACGCCCTTTTTAGACCGCGCCTGGACACAGTATATCTTGTCACTGCCATGTGAAGCGCGTTATCAGCCAGAGATGATGGAAAAATATTGGTTGAGGCGCACGTTTTCACAAACGGGGTTGTTGCCACACAAAGTCTTGTGGCGGCGCAAAGAAGCCTTTAGCGATGGGGTCAGTGCAACTTCGCGCTCCCTTTATGAGATTTTGCAGGAATATGCCACCGAAAAAGTGGGTGCTATAGATATGGCTAAATGTCCATGGACGGTGAACCCTCCGAAAACGGCCGAGCAATATTATTATCGGTCGATTTTCGAAGAAGCCTATCCGGGACGCGGGAGTGTGATACCTTATATGTGGATGCCTAAATATATCGAGGCGGCCGACGCCAGTGCGCGCACATTGTCTATATACGCCAATAAATAAGGGGTTTTGCATCAAACGTGATGATTGATGTAAAAGAAACAATACTATTACACATGTTCCACTGAATATTTTGCTAAATAACTTTCCAGGACGTTTTCGTCAAAGTCGTCTTTGAAGTTCTCAATCAATTCGTCGGGTAATGGTTTTCGGTCATAAATGGAGATGAATGTATCCACGTAGTCGTCGATTTGTTTGTGGAAACCCTTGAGTTTGTTAGTGAGCTCGACGGCCGCCTGGGCAAACGTATTTTTCATTTCTAATCGGTGTTGTATGCGCTGTTGTTCTTCGTGTATTTTGGCCTTTTCTTCGGCCTCTTTTTTCGCTAATTCATTCGCAATCTCTTGCAATTTCTTTTGCATTTGTTTTTCGCGTTCTTGAAACTTTTCTTCTAAATCACTAATGTAATCCATAGAACCATTGTCTGAGGTTACAATCATGTCTTTTGCGCGGTCGTATATATCCGCTTTCACCGTCTCGATGATGTTACATATGTCTGGTTTTTTCAGCGCATCGAAACGTGCACGTTCAGGAGAACCGGGTTTTCCTTCAAATGTAGCCGTGAATTCTTGCACAATCGGAATAGGTATGGATGGACTGGTTTCCATCATGCGGTCAAATTCTTGACGACTCATTTTCAAAAAACTGCCACAATCCATACGTTCAATCGGCGATTTTGCCAGTTCGATGCGAATATTGCGCGAAAATTTGTCCCAGGAAATGGCCGCCACCCGGTGCGCTTCATTCAGTTCGGAGATTTTCAAGTATTGTTGAATGGTGGTCAAAATACCAATGAAAATATTTAGCGCACCAATCACCATTGGCGCAAAGGATTGATATTCCAATGGCAAACTCGCCTGGGCAAACGACGCGGTTCCACTAATGGTTGAAAGTGTAATCGCGGGTATGGTAAACCAGGCATGTTGTCGTGAATATTTTTGATGGGCGCGATTGTGCAACCATTTATAACATTGTGCTATATCACACCATTCGGCCATGATTTTTTCATTTTCCTCTGTCCATTCTACTTTTTTTTCGGCTTGTTGAGAAGGCGATACACTCCCGGTTTCGTCGTTATGTTTAGCATTCTCTTTCTCTTTTCTTTCTGATGGCATATATATTTAGTCTAGAAAATTCAAACGCGCTATTATTGTTCGGCGGCTTCTTCAATACGTTGCACGACGGGTTCCGTAACTACCAGTTCGACAGCTTCTTGTTGCTCCACTTGTTCAATGATTTTTTCCGCGCATTCGAGAACTTGTTCGGATTCTTGAATGATTTCCTCGATTTCGACGTTTTCTGAACTTGCAAACACACACTCTAAATCAATATTACTCATATCCATATTTTCACCTTGTTCGTTCTTGATTTCGGCCTCCATACTCTGTTGGAAATTCTGGATTTTTTGCACGAGATTTTGTAAATATTTTTCATGGGAGGCATGGAAAAAGGACAAATAATTGATATAGAGGTGGATTTGTTCTCTTATGAGGGTGTTTTCGTATTGCAAGGTGTGCATAAAATTCGCAATGGTCATTCCGACATTGGAAGTAATTGAATATTGGTAGGCCGATTTTTCTAAATGATTGTAATAGGTGTGCAGCTCTTGAATGATGTCCATTACCGACTGGTGTATGTCGGTGATTTCAGCAATGGAATATTCAAAAAAGGGTTCTAAATCTTTGTAGACGGAGAACTTTTTCGGTTCTTCGGCGGATTTTAGAATAATGTTTTTCTCTTTGAGTTGGACAATCAAAATGTTATAGAGCTTGTAATAGTCGCCATACATGCGATTCACAATCAAAATAAGCGATTTCGACAAGTTCTCATATTCCATACTATGACACTTGTATTGAAAGAAGAGAGAGTCGAGACAAAACAGGAAAATCTTTTTGTTGTTGTTGTTTTTGATTAAATATTGGTAGGTGTTTTTGACTTCGCCGAGTTTAGTGTTGATGGCGTTTTTGTGTTCCAGTGCGATTTTTTCTAGACTAATTAGATGTTTAAAATCGGTGTTTAATTGTTCGAATTGTATATTACTGACAAGAGACATCTATACACACCATGTATAAAAAAATAAAGATGGATGGAACGTAAAAAAGAGGGTGACCCCTCCTTTTTGTTTTTGTTTTTTGGTAAGTTTTTATTTGTTTAGAATAATCGATATGTATTTTGCGCGGCAATGATGGCATCAATATCTTGTTGTATACTGATATAGTCTTTTACATCATTGGCCAAATGTTTGGATGGATAATATGCAGGATGTTGCGCATCAATATGCATTTGCGGATATGTCCATGGCTTATAATGAAGCAATTCGTCACAGAGGGCTTGAATAGATGGTTCGTATGCGGGCATGAATTCTAATTTTGGAAAACATGTAGGCGATTGAAAGAGGGGAAGGAATTTCGATTGAGCGGGTGCTGGTAGGCATTTTTGTGGTTCGACTGGCTCAGCCGTTTTTGTTTTCGTTTGGTTCATCCACGATTCGAATTCGTGAGTTTTTGCGCTGATTTGTGTAATAGAATTGTTTGTGATTGGTTCGCATACCCACTCAGGTAGGATATTGTCCTCCTTCTCAGGTAACTCCATATGATTCATAGCTGCTACTGCTGAGTCGTCTTTTTCATCAACCCATGCTTCGGTCGAATCATCTGGGCTTTCTTCGCAGGAAAGAATGGGACGTTTGTCTCGGGGAATATAATCCTTGATTTCCCAGTAGTTATAGTCATCATAGACTAATTGCGCATGGCCGGTTTGTTTTAATTTTTGTAGTAATTTGCTGGCAAAATCGGTTTCGAATAATTCGACTGTGAGGAAGGCGAATGAATACGAATAATTATTGCTGTTGAGGCGGCTGCGCATGTCTAAATGGGTAATGTTTCCGACGTTCAAGTTCTTGAATGCTTGTTTCAAGAAATTGGCAGAAATACCTCCGACGATTCTTGGAATAAATACTTGTATAGCTGACATTGTTGTTGTTGGTTTGTTTGATTGCTTTTGATTTATGTTCAAAAAAGCCTTTCAATTTTTCGACGATACAAAATTGAAAATAGAGGGCTCGTGTAGATGTAAACAAACAACCATGGATTCGATAAGTATATTAATATTCTTGGCTTTCTGGCCTTTGATTTTATATCCATTCACAAAATGGGTAAAATGCGTATGTGAAGGTATTCGAATTCATATCATAGAACGTTATTACTGGTCACGAGTCAACAAGCACGAGGCGAGTTGCAATTTATCATTGTTGTTGACACCGGAATTATTCGACGGGCCGTCGAAATGCATTCGTCTGTCGCAATCGATATGTGATTTTTCAGACAGACACAAAAAAACGCTGGTCGATGCCGTCATGCACAACAAAGATATTGGCACTATTACACTGAGAAAAAAACGAGACAATTATGCTGTTTATTATCACGAGGTCGTGGATGGAAATTCGCGACTCATTGCGCTACATGATTATATGAATGACAAGTTTTCCTGGAATCACAAACGATTTAGCGAATTGTCCGGGGAAAAACGATTGTTCTTTAGGGAATACAAAATAGGGATTCGAATCATAGAATAAACCCTCTAAATACATATTTGCGTAATACCCATATAAAAAACTCATGACTATTTTGTATAATAGAAATGCCTTCGAAGAAGAAAAATGCTAAAAAAACAAACGCCAAATCTAATCCACAGGTCTTTGAACCACCAGCTGTTCCCGAAAATTTTGCGAATTTGATTGTCGATTTCACCCGCGACTTATCATTGACTTTCCCCGAATATGCTTCTATGTGGCAACAATGGACCACATTAGAGATGCCGGAAGCCGAAGTCCGCCATCTTTTTGATTATTGTTTGTCGGTCTATCCCGAGCGATTTTTCGACATTTTATATCAAAATGACGACATTTTCAAGCCCGACAGTGAAGCAAACACGCTTTTTTTACCTGGAATTGAATTCAAAACCCTCTATAATTGCGAAAACGTCAGTGAGAACACCCGCAAGGCCATCTGGAAATATTTGCAGGTGATTATGTTGGCTGCGGTCAATGCCGTCAAAGACAAGACGGGTTTCGGAGATGCCATGAATATGTTTGACGGTATCAACGAGGCCGATTTGCAATCGAAATTGGCGGAAACCATTGCCGGAATCGGGGAATTTTTCAAAATGGGCAAAGATACTGATTCCGACAGTGATGTCGAAGATGTGCCTATCGACGGGGAAGAGCCATTACCTCGAGGTATGCCCGATTTCGCAAAGACCTTTGATTTCGAGAAAATGGCGGGGTCGATGCCGGATGCCGAAAGTCTCCATGGCCATTTGAAGGGTCTGTTTGATGGCAAGATTGGAACTTTAGCAAAAGAAATGGCGGAAGAAATCTCGAAAGATTTCGAAAATATACTAGGCGGCGAAGGTGCAAACATCAACAGCACACAAGATGTCTTGAAACAAATGATGAAGAATCCGAAGAAAATCATGGAGTTGATGAAAACCGTGGGTGCGAAACTCAATACGAAAATGGACAGTGGCGAGATTTCAAAAGACGATTTGATGAAAGAGGCCACGGAATGGATAAGCAAAATGAAGGACATGGGTGGGTCCGACCAGCTCAATGCCCTGTTCAAAAATATGACCAGAAACATGGGAGGTTTAGGCAAAAACATGAAATTCGATGAAAGTGCACTGAATCGTATGACCAAGGAGCAATCCACCAAAGACCGTATGCGCAATCGTTTAGCACAACGTAAAGCTGCGGCCGAATTAGTGCGTCAAAAAGCGATGGCACAAGCGCAAAAGAATGCAGCAAATGCACAAAACGTCGTGTTAGAAGCCACTGCTCCAAACAACTATGTCTTTCGTGTAGACGGCGAAGGTCCACAAGAAAAATCGGTGAAAAAATCAAAAGCCGAAATGGACAAAGAATTAGACGATTTAGTAGCAAGTATCGGTGTTGAAACAAGCGATGCATCACAACCAACCAAAAAATCAAAAAAATCAAAAGGCAAAAAATAACAGACTAGTGTATAATGATTTCGAAATATATTAACGTCCCCATCTTTTTTGTGAGTCTTATAGTGGGTCTATTGATTGTGTATTTTACTATGCAAAACGATTTGCGCAAAATCTATGTGTATCCCACCCCTGAAAACGTAGATTTGTTGCAATACAGAGACAAGGCGGGCAATTGTTTTGTCTACAAATCTGTAGATACCCCTTGTCCGAAAAATGAGGCGAAACTTGCGAAGATACCGGTGCAAGTATAGTTCACATACAAGGCAAAGAATTATTTGAAACCAATCTCCGCATATGTATCATAATATAATTGTGTTATTTTATGAATATCTGTAATGTTCGAAGTCAACGCATGATGATTATTTATATCAAAATTTACATTTTTTGAAATACATTTATACAATATACATTTTGTATTGTTTATTACAATATCCATATCATAATTTATAGTATTTTGTATTTGTAAAATATCAATTATTTTTTCACATATGTATTGTATAACATATTTAGACGGATGATTCATAGAATGAAATAATAATTTATCCTTATAATTTTGTTTAATATATTCATACGTTGATATAAAATACACATTATTCCCGCTATATTTTTCTACATTATTAATAAATCGATTATTTAATTCATTCAAACTATTATTCGCGATTGTTTCCAATTCTTCGCTAGATTTTAAATCTAAATTATCAACAAAATGAGTGATATAATAATCAATTGATTTTCCATCAATATAACATTCTATCATTTTATTATAATGATAATCACTTGGTTTATGTAATATATCGTTATTAAACATTTTATAGGTTAAATCAAAATAATAAAAATCGAAATAACAGCTATCAAATATGATTAATTTACACTGTGGTTTTTTGTATTTTTTGATATACGTTGTAGATAAATATTCTACATCTCTATAATTATCATTGATGCTTTGTGTTATAATTATATCACAGCGTCTTATTATATTTGTAAAATAGAATTTATTTATACATTCCTTCCAACATTCAATGTGGAAAATATTGTAACCACGTGATAAATTCAATGTTCTCAAACAGGCGTATAGTTGACAATTTCCATAGAATAATATAGTTGTCATATACTAATTACTATAAAAAAATCCGCATTATGTGTGTATGTGCATAGAGATATATTGATGCAAATGTCTAGAAGAATAGTGATGTTCAATCGCCATAATATATCGCTAATGTATATATTATGATTAATGTGCAACGCTTACTAAATAGCAAATCCGGACAAATCGCCATTTCGATTATCTTGGGATTCGGCTTAGCCACCTTATTTAGACAAGTTTGCAAAGATAAAAATTGTATTACCTTTCATGGCCCCGTGATTTCTGCCGACGACATTTACAAACACGACGAGAAATGTCAAAAATATTCGCTCGAATCCGTGAAATGTGATTCCACGAAAAAAATTATCGACATCGAAGAACGTGCAGACAAACAGAAAAAACCCTTTTTCGGCATCCTTTAGGATTCGTTAAACTATACAATCTTTAGCCGCCATATATTGTATAGTTTTCTCATGGCATCCACTACCCGTATTGCCGATTTACCTGAAAATATTACCATGTCGGTTCATCCGCCTATGCATCAAGGTTCTATCGCAGGAGGTATTCCTTCCATGAATACTCGTCAGCCACCCGAAGAACACAATCCCGTATACACGCAAATGAATGTGCATCCGAACCCCTACGGCAATCCGCAACAACCGCAAATGATGCCGATTCCACAACAAACACAACCCTACATGCAACCACAAGACACTGGTCCACAATATCGTCTTCCATCGCGCGATATACCACGTGAAACCGATATGTATACACAAGATGCCGCGATTCAACCAAACTATATTCCTCCACCACCGAAACTGACCGGAGATTATATCCGCGATTATGCCGACGAAATTGACGATGAAGTACGTAATCACAAACAGAAAAAACACAAGGAGCGCATGATGGATACTTTTTTGACCGAATTTCAAATTCCTATTTTTGTCGCCATTTTGTTTTTCATTTTTCAAATGCCAGCAGTCAATACCCTATTGTATAAACGGTTTTCGTTTTTGTCGATTTATGGAGCCGACGGCAATTTTAATTTCTATGGGCTCTTTTTGAAAAGCGCCGCATTTGGGTCTGCTTATTATTCCTTGTCTCGTATCATAGAATATTTGAGCAGTATTTAGTCTTATGTATTTTTACGAAAATACATATTTACACCCTTGAATATTTCAAATAGGACGCCCCTAGGGCGTCACTCTAGAGATTCAAGGGCAATGTTACCGATTGTCCCATTTCAAATCTTCATCAGTGTATACACGCGATGGACGCGGCGTTGATGTATTAACACATGCATTATTCGCATTTGATAGATAGACTATATCGTGCAGTATAATTGTCTTTCGATGCATACACTATAACAGGTAGTTCGTCAAAACGAGCAGTTGCAGTTCCGCTGATAACACCGGTTCTTGAATTGATTGTAATACCCGGAGGTAATGCTTTTGGTGAAATTTTCCAATGAGTCGGTTTGATATATCCGAAAAGTGTAGGTTTGAACGAATGGAATTCGGTTGTGGAAAATCTCAAGGACGAATAACGGAATGAAATATTATTTGTTACAATCATCGTAACTGTTTTTATCGAAGACAATGAACCGTCAGATGCCTTCACAATGATTTCGTATCGGTTGTCCTTATCGACATCCGCAGGTGCTTCGTAGTTCGGCAAATTTTTAAAGGTCACTGCGCCAGTGGATGCATTAATATTGAATAGGGCTGCATCGGCTCCTCCCGAAATCGAGTAGGTAAGCGGAGTTGTATCGTTTTCATGAGTAGCGTCTACTATATATGCTATACTCGTCGTATTTTCAGCGATGATGGTTGTGTTTCCGGAAGTAATTTGAGGTGGTTTGACAATGGTATATACGCGGACATGACCTGAATTAGTGTTATTTGTACTATAAGGAGCGCCAATCGCCACCGTGTATCCATCGGCACTTAAGGATACCGACCTGCCAATTTCGTCATTAGCATTTACGCCGAGAATCTCTGAACCGAATAGTTGCCATCCATTATTATATTGATATACACGGACCTGTCCACGATTACTTTTTCCACCACTGTCATATCCAATACTGCCAATCGCGACAATGTTACCATCGGCACTTAAGGATACCGAGAAACCGCTCCTGTCACTAGGATTTACGCCGAGAATCTCTGAACCTAATAGTTGCCATCCATTATTATATTGATATACGCGGACCTGACCCCGGTTGTCATTAATGCCAGTACTTGTGCCATCATAATACGGAGCGCCAATCGCCACCGTGTATCCATCGGCACTTAAGGATACTGACCTACCATTCTCGTCAAGAGAATTTACGCCGAGAATCTCTGAACCTAATAGTTGCCATCCATTATTACTATTATATTTATATACACAGACCTGCCCACGATTCGTTTTTCCACCACTGTCATACGCATTACTACCGACCGCTAACGTGTATCCATCGGCACTTAAGGATACCGACCAGCCTCTAGTGTCACCCGCATTTACGCCGAGAATCTCTGAACCTAATAATTGCCATCCATTATTACTATTATATTGATATACACGGACCTGACCGCGATTCGTTTTTCCAAAACTGTCATAATAAGGAGCGCTAATCGCAATAATATTACCATTAGCACTTAAGGATACCGACCTACCATTCTCGTCAAGAGCATTTACGCCGAGAATCTCTGAACCTAATAGTTGCCATCCATTATTATATTGATATACACGGACCTGTCCACGATTACTTTTTCCATCACTGTCATTCCAAATAGCACCAATTGCAACTGTATATCCATCGGCACTTAAGGATACCGACCAGCCGCTATAGTCATCATTCGCTTCGCCGATAATCTCTGATCCTAATGGTTGCCATCCATTATTACTATTATATTGATATACGCGGACATCACCGCGACCATTTCCATCACTACTATAAGGAGCGCCAATCGCAACAATATTACCATCGGCACTTAAGGATACCGAGTAGCCGCTCCAGTCAAAAGTCGGTTCGCCGTCAATGTCTGCACCTAATTGTGTCCAGTCTGAATAAAGTGAAACTGTATTTTTTACTATGATGGTGACTGCCTTTTCGGCGTATGTTGTGCCATCATCTGCCTTTACGATGATTTCGTATCGATTATTCTTGTCAGCGTCAGTCGGTGCTTCGTAATTCGGCAAATTTTTAAAGGTCACTGCGCCAGTGGATTCATTGATATCGAAGTGGGCTGCATCGGCTCCTCCTGAAATCGAGTAAGTAATACTACCAGAGGCTCCGCTTACTGTAACTGTATATACAGTGCTCGTTGTATTTTCATTTACCGTAGATGAACTTAAAGTTGTGAAAGTAATAGCCATAGTTCAAAACTATATATTATAAACATATATTTATAAATCACAAAAAATAATTCTGATACTATTACACATTATAATATATTCATAAAACGCACCTTTTTCGTTATAGCACGAGCACGTTTTTTCTCACCCTTTTTCTCGGTAGTTCTAGATGTCTTTTTCTCACTCTTTTTCTTAGAATCCGCATTTTGTCCCGGGATATACTTCAAAAACCACATTTCATATTCACGTGTCCCTTTTTGTCCAGCGAGTTCTCTGAATTTAGCCGTTTTTTCTGCGCGAACAGTTTCTAGGGTCGGTTGTTTGCCATAGCAATCAATGCTGAATCGTTTAAGCAGTCCCTTTTGTTCTAGGCGATTTTCCTGTTCCACTTCAAACAAAAATTGTGCCATACATAAAATCCGGTCCTTGTGGAAATAAGGCTTGTCGGTATAAATAAACGCCAAATAAAAACTCAACATCGTATCGATGGTGGCGACGTTGATTTCTTTATCCCCTACATGAATCGTGTTATAGTTATGACATGCGATGGGTTTATAAATGAAAGCCAGGGTCTCTTTTCCTACGCGGATTTCGATGCGTTCGGGGATGAGTTCGCCGATGGCTTCGTGTTTGATTTGTTTGACGGATTTGTAGCCGGATTCTTGTAGGCGTTCTCCGAGAATCATGGCACAGCGGTCGGGGTCTTCGGACAAGACATCGAAATCGGGGATTTTATGGACAAATCGTTTGTAAGATTTCGGCATATAGCGCGAATACAGGGTGCTAGCATAGCCTCCGAAGAAGACGCAACTTTGCTCGATAAATACGTCGCGAACCAAAAAATACAGGGCTTCGGACTCGTCGGCGCCGGTTTCTAAATCGCGCTGGAAATCGATTTGGTCACATGCTATGCCAGATTTGAGCGGATAGTGTTTGTTCAATAGATTGAGTCGTTTGAGAACTTTCTCCCATCGCGAAATATCGCCCTCTGGACGCGATAATTCTAAATACATGGACATACGGAGGAAATTCGGTGGGGCATATTTGATACCGGCGCGACTAATCGCATCTTTTTGAATGGCTTTGTAGATAGTTTCGTCTAAATCGGTAATGTCAGCCACGGGGATGAAATTGACGAAAACCTTGAACGTGCCGTGATGCACACCGGATTTCGCTTCCACGTCGGTATATCCGGCGGCATAATAAATATCAGCGAGTTCTTTGGCATCGTCTAAAGCATGGTCGGAGAAAAAATCGTAGTCGGGGATTTCGATGTCGCGATTGTAGAATTGGTCGTATTTCGGCAAAATGTTGTTGATGGCCGTGCCGCCATAACAAATGCGTTTTTTGCGAATTAAAAAGTCTTCGACGACTTGAATGATTTTTTTGACGTCTTCGCTATTTGCTTTTTTTTCACCCACGGCTTTTTCGTTTTCGTCGACCGCGTGTCTCAAAATCGCGAGCTCGCATTCCTGAAATGTCATTTTATTGTTGCATATTCCATCATCGAATCTTTGTGTCATAGTATTTGTTAGTTATATTGGGAGGATATTTTTATCGCGTGTTTTCGGGGATTTGTTTGATTCCACATTCGCGGCAAAGTTTTCGCAAAACGGGGACGATTCGCTGTCCCGATTCCTCCGATGGTGCAAAGATGCGTTCCCAGGCTTCGTAATAACAGCTGTCGGCTCCATTGATGACCATGGTGCATTCAAAACACATATAACACTGAGAGCCCTGCACGTTTTGTCGGGAGACACTGCCGTATTTTTGGGGCGCGTCTTTTTTTTCGGATGCAGGTAATTTTGCGCGTTTGCTGGGTGGATGAGGATTCGTCAGTCCGAGCTTTTCGGCTAATTTGTCTAAACTTGTTTTCGGTTTTTGTGACATAGTGATTGATTGATTCTGTTTTTTCGTCTAGAAACAGAATCAATTTTGTCTTTGTTTACACACAATCTAGCGGATGCCCTAAATAAATCGAATGGTCGGCCGTGTTGGTGTCTTTGAGCGCATATTGGTCGGCGCAAGCCACATCTTCACAAGCACTGCATTTCGTGAGTTTGCCCGAGGCGTCTTCGAAGATTTCACCACATGAATGGTAATAGTCCATGACTTCCGTGGGTGGAACGTGGGGAACCATATCGCGATTGTGGGTGAATCGCCATAGGTTAGGGAGAACCTGGTTCGCGAAAGTGGCATAGGCAGCGTCGCCGACGCGTGGTTGACCGAAATTGTAGAGTTCGCAATCGGTTTGTATGGATTGAAATTCCATACAGGTGAGTTGAGCAACTGCTGCACCTTCCGAGTGGCCGGTAACGACAATATGAGTAGAATGATATGTCGATGCAATCGAAGACACGGCTTTGTGAATCGAGCTAAATAACCGTTGCGTCATTTCATAAAATCCATTGTGGACATTGCAATTTGCACATTTTCCGGAAAAGCTTGTATAGGGGGTTTTGCGGACTTCGAAATCATCTATCCAGTTGCGAACCGAAGAGGACCCGCGGAAAACGACATAGGTGGTTTGGGTCGATGGTAAAATACCGACGTAACCTTGCATGTCGGACAGGGTGTCGTGGAAAACCGATTGGACGGAAAACCCCGAGGCAGGACCGGTCATGGTCATCGTGTTATAGTTTGATTTGTCGCAATAGGCTTGCGCCGACAAATAAACCGATGTGTTGGCGATTTGAATATTCATGGTAGCAAGAATGGGCGCCATGAATATTGTTGCTAAAAGAGCGAAATGTTGTATCATTTATGTATGGGTTGATTTTTTTATGGGAAGGATGGACTTACCGGTGTTTTGCCGATGGATTCGTTTTTCATGGTGCTCAAATAGGAAATGGCATAGGCCATGGGGACAAATCCGGATTTGTATTGGTCAAATAACATTTCATAGCGAGTGAGCATATCGTCTCGCGCATAAAATTTGTAGGTAGTTACTTGTATACCGTAACTTAATACGGTTTTGATAATATCGGGATGAGGGTAGAGAGTGGCGATGTCGGACATTAGGGTGTTATAGACAATGACATTGGTGCTTTTGAAATCGTTTTTCACAATGGGTGGATTCGTTGTCTGGCCCTGCAACTGGTCATAGGTTTGCATTTGAAATGTGCTTCCACCTAATTCACCATTGATACAATTTGCTAAATCTTGGCTTACTGTGGCATATTGGGGATTAATTGTTTTATTCATCATGAAAAGCGCATACCCCATTAAGGGTTGATTTTGAGTGGCATCGTTGATATACGTGCTGCCGTCAATCTGGATGGCCTTGCCGGTATTTGAATCGACATATCGTTTGCTAGAGAAATTGGCGTTGATGAGGGCGGCGACTTTGTCATAGACGACGGAATTGGCGTCGGGATAAATGCGCAATTCGATGAAGAGTGGTTCTCCGAAATTGGGGGAATTCGATGATGCAAATGCATTGGATGCGATTGCATTGAACACCGTGTCGAGGGGGATTTTGTTATCACTGGCACTGTCGATGGCTTTGCTGTCGGTAATGTGTGCGACATAGGGAATATTGTCAGTGGTGGAATAAAAGATGGGTATGTCTAAATAACGGCATCCGCGTCGCAATACATATTTTATCATATCGGCACTGACATAAGTTCCCGAAAACGCACTGGAATACGATGCTTTGATGCAATATTCGCGCAAAGGAAGTTTTGAACGAGATGGTATGATATTTGTAATCGAAACATTTGACGCGGCTTTTTGCAAAGCAGTCACTTCATCCGTGGGCGTCATACCTTCTACCACTGGCTGCATTTGCAATATTTTTTGACGGCGGTGTAATAATCGTAATATGACATAGATAAAAATGATACATACGATGATTATGAATAATAATCGGACTAGACTCATGATATATATTGGTGAGATACAAAGTATTCTGCAAAAAAACAAAATAAAACCATAGTATATAGTTTTTTTATAATGGCAGGAGGATTATTAAATATCATATCGGTAGGAAATGCAAATGTCATTTTAACCGGCAATCCTACCAAGACGTTCTTCAAATGTGTTTATTCTAAATATACGAATTTCGGATTGCAAAAATTTCGCATCGATTACGACGGATTGCGCGATTTGCGATTGACCGACCCATCCACCTTCACCTTTAAAATACCCCGCTATGCGGATTTGCTAATGGATACATACGTCGTCATTAGTTTGCCTGATATATGGAGTCCTATTTATCAACCGTCTTCTAGCAATAATTATCAGTGGGCGCCCTATGATTTCCGTTGGATTGATAATTTAGGAACCCATATGATAAAGGAAATCGTGATTACCTGTGGTTCTCTTACGTTGCAAAAATATTCCGGTGAATATTTAGCGGCCATGGTGGAGCGCGACTTCAACAGTGAGAAAAAACGGCTGTTTGATACGATGAGCGGTAATATAAGTGAATTGAATGATCCGGCAAATGCATTTGGACGTCAAAATACATATCCGTCCGCCTTTTACACTGAAAATAGCGCGGGGGCAGAGCCATCCATTCGCGGACGCGATTTGTATATTCCTATAAATACGTGGTTTACTTTAGATAGTTGTTGCGCCTTTCCCCTCATTTCATTGCAATATAATGAATTGGTTGTGAATGTGACCCTTCGACCTGTTCAAGAATTGTTCAAGGTGCGCGACGTCTTTGATGCAACCAACAATTTTCCGTATATGCAACCCGATTTTAATCAAGCGCAATTCAACATGTATCGATTTTTGCAAACACCTCCGGCAGTGGATTTAAAACCGGATAATTATTCGGACAAAACCACTACATGGAATGCGGACGTGCATTTGTTGTCAACCTATTGTTTCCTGTCGAAAGAGGAACGCGAATTATTTGCCTCGCAAGAGCAAGTATATTTAGTCAAAGATGTATTTGAATATAATTTTCAAAATATCACGGGTTCAAAAATCGTGAAACTGACGTCCGCGGGTATGATATCTAGTTGGATGTGGTTTTTGCGACGCAATGATGCCTATATGCGAAATGAATGGTCGAATTATACCAACTGGCCTTATAAAAACATACCCCAGGATATACAGATTGCACCGGAGACGACTAATTTTGCAACAAATTATGTAGGGTCCGACAACGAGATTTATGGTCCGGGTAAAAATCCACCCGCTACAAATACAACCTATGGCACAAATACGGGTCTCTTTTATTCCGGCGATTTTTTCCAGCAAAATCACAAAGAAATACTCGAAACGGCCGGAATTCGGCTCAATGGGGATTATCGCGAAAACTTGATGACACGAGGGATATACGATTATGTGGAAAAATATACACGCACGAACGGATTTGCAAAAGAAGGCATCTACTGTTATAACTTTTGTCTGCATACCAGTCCGTTTAAATATCAACCGTCGGGTGCCATCAATATGAGCAAATTCAAAACCATTGAACTCGAAATAACCACCTATATTCCAACGGTCAACACGAATTCGGCGACTTATGAGTTATATTGTGATTTAAGTGGAAATTCGATTGGTGTGCGAAAACAAAACTGGCAACTCTACGATTATAATTTTGATATGACCTTGTTTGAAGAACGATATAATGTATTGTCTTTTATCGGTGGAAATTGTGGTATGTTATATGCGCGATAACTTGTCGTCGTTTTTTGTTCCTCAAGATATATATATTACTATAGTAGAGATATGGAACCAATAAAACCATTTAGCAAAGACACCTCTTTACTACCATTGGAAACCGAGACCGACAAAATATTGAATAAAATGAAAAAAATAAGTCGAGCAAAGAACAATTACAAAAACATAGATACATTGGACAATATTTATACAAAACCAACTGAATCAAAGGGGATGATTGGACAAATGAAAGATTTTGCAAAAGGTATTCAAGACTTGCAAGCAAATTTGCAAACGCTTGAAAAGGAAATCGGCGAACCTGAAGGATTTGAAGAAGGTTTCGACGACAACGCAGAAGGTTTTGATAATAATTCAGAAGGTTTCGAGGATGAGGAAGGTTTCGACGAAGAAGGGTTTGACGAAGAAGGGTTCGACGAAGAAGGGTTCGACGAAGAAGGGTTTGATGAAGAAGGTTTTGAAGACGAAGAAGGGTTCGACGAAGAAGGGTTTGATGAGGAAGGTTTTGATGAGGAAGGTTTTGACGAGGAAGGTTTCGAGGATGAGGAAGGTTTTGATGAAGAGGGTTTTAATGAAGAGGGTTTTGACGAGACCCAGGAGGGTTTCAAAAAAAATGGATTTTCGCATGGTCTTAAAATGTATAAACGCGAATATGAAAATAAAGATGGTGGTGCATACCCGCTCGATAAAAAATTATACAAACGATTGCTTCGATTAGCAAAAAAGCGCAGACTATCAAAAAAACAATTACGAGACCTGTTAAAAAGAGGCTTTATCACACAAGCACAATATAACAAATTAATGAAAAAAAACTCGCAAAAAAAATCGAAAAAAAAATCAGGCAAATGCAAATCAAATCGATTTTCCGAATACATCAGAAAGACCATCAACTACATTAATCGTCTATTCAGTCATTATAAAAGATACATTACAAAATTAGCGAAACGCATATATGATAAAACTGACGGCGCATTTGATAACCAACGTGCGAAGAGTAATAGAGATGTTACATTGATTGCAGAACAGATTAATTATTGTCTAGCCGTTCCATCGGCGATTGTATTCGCCTATAATTGGTATTATATCATGTTTTTCAGGGATGAAGACAACCAAAAAATCCCCTATACATTTGCAGACGATATAAATGGTTTTGTGAATAAAGGTATCCTCAAATATTTATTGACCGCTCTTATACAGCCCGTTATTTTAGTCAATGCATTTTTGCGAGCATTTTGTCCAATGGTTCTCGATAAAATAATCGATGTTTTAGGATATTTAAAATTCGGCGAATATCTAGATTTTACAATGCTGCAAGTCATTGCGATGAATCCGATTGCACAGTTTATGACACTTACTTGTATAATACTTTATTTGTCATGTAAGTATTCGGAAGCTCTATATGCAGCCTTTATTTCATTTATGGGAGATGGAAAGCCGCCCGCTTCCATAAAATGGTTATATCTAATTGTTGCCTATGATATCATTATCGGCGTTGCGCGCAGAAGTAGTTCCATATATGGAAGTATGCAGGCTACTACGGACAAAATCGCGGGTTTCGTGAAAACACTCATGTCCCCATTTTCGTCATTTGTCCTATGGTTACTGTTGGTGATTTTCTCGTTTTTAAATGTTCGTCTAGCGGGGTTGTTTATCATTATTTATTTATATATTACATCCTATTTTGCCGTCGGAATATACAATGGTGTCAACAATAAACCTAGCATTGCGGTAGCCATCAGTGCGATGAATACCCTATTTCGTAAATCGGTCACCAATATAGGAGGAAGGCGATGTCCGCCAAACCCCACCTTTTTAGAAAAACTCTTTGTCGTTCTCATGGAATTGTGTTATGATTGCATGACATACGTTCTCTATTTTGCGGTATTGTCGTATGGAATCTACAAATATGTTACTGAATTAAAATCGAATTCTTCTAAAATCATATTGTCTTCGGTCAATGGCGGCATTATGTTCTTGATTGTGGTATACATTATTTTGCGAGTGCGAACAAAAATGATGAATCCCCTAGACATTAATGACTATGATAACATTTAGAGCGTAAAAAGGGTATAAATATTATTTCTTGATATACAAGAAATAGTATGCCAAAATCCAAACAAAAACCCTTTGTCAGCATATGCACCCCGACATTTAATCGACGACCTTTTATACCCATCATGTTTGAGTGTTTCAAAAATCAGACTTATCCGAAACATCGCATGGAATGGATTATTGTCGATGACGGGACCGATAAAATCCACGATTTAGTGGCCGCCTCAAATATCGAACAAATCAAATATGTGGCTTTAGACAAAAAATTGACTTTAGGCGAAAAACGAAATTTGATGCACAAACACACCAAGGGCTCAATTATCGTGTATATGGACGACGACGATTATTATCCACCTGAACGCGTGGCACATGCCGTCGAAATGTTACAAGCGAATCCACAGGCCATGTGTGCGGGGTCGTCGGAAATGTATATTTATTTCAAACACATTCACCAGATGTATCAGAGTGGACCATTCGGACCGAATCACGCCACCGCCGCGACGTTTGCTTTTCGTGCTGAACTTTTGAAAACTACCGGATATATGAATAGTGCCGCTTTAGCCGAAGAACGCGCCTTTCTAAAAGATTATACTATCCCTTTTGTCCAGCTCGACCCGCTGAAAACGATATTGGTTTTCTCCCATAATCACAATAGCTTTGACAAACGAAAATTGTTGGAACACGGAGAATCACCCGTTCTCAAAAAATCGCCTAAATCCGTCGAACTCTTTATTCGACAATCCAAAGAAAAACCGATACATGATTTTTTTATGAAAGAGATTGATGCACTCCTAGACGCTTATGAACCCGGCGACCCGAAATACAAACCCGATGTTGCGCAACAAATGGCCGAAATTGACCGAAAACGCAAAGAAGGCGGCGAAGGTGCCTCTATCATGTTACAACAACCCGGAAAAGAACCGGTCCGGCTTGGTCCACAAGAAATCGTGAGTCTCCTTCAACAACAACAAGAACATATTGAAAAACTCACAAAGTCATTAAAACAGGCAGAAAGCATCAACAAGTTGCTACAAGAACGAAACCGGCTATTGGAAAGCAAACTGGCGGAATTCGAGAGACCTGCCGATGCAAACACGATTTTCGACTCCAGGGCGAAAAGCGACCCCGAAATCTTCTAATTTGCACTCGTATTTTTACCAGTGCAAATATTGGAACTATACAGACTATCATTTCTATGGAAAATGTAAATGATACTCGAAATATTTAGCAAAATCGCATCCGAATCACTATTGAGTCTATATCCAGTATTTGTCAAACATATTCGTCTGGATATTGCCCTACAGTTATGGAGCCGATTTTTCACGTATATGTGCATTTCCGCATTTTTCGTCGATTGGTCCACCATTGCCACCCATCTTTTTTCGAAAACCGGCCTTGCCCTCGCCCTCGTCACCATTCTACATGTATTTTCATCTTACAAAGGTTTCCTCGAATTAGAAAGTGGTGTAGCATACACACTCTTTTATACTTATCCCCTACTTATTTTGTGGATGAGTGGAGAACCTTACCAACCACCCCTCTTTTTGGCTATTTTCGGCATCTTTTTGTTATGTTCTCCACAACTCCTTCAAAAAAGTCCACAAACATCATGGACGGGCTATGTGATGATTGCCGTCGCCGCCATTACCGAAGCCCTTATTTATTTCTTGGTTCGAAATATCAAAACGGAGAACAATTGGAACCACGTGTTTTTGTCCTATTTTTGGGGTGCTATAGGATTATCTTTGTGGAACCATCCATCGATTGTATCACTTGCTTCTCGGACCCCCTTATCCCAGGCTTTTGCCATCAATATGGTGATTGGTTTATTCGGCTATTTATTGCGTTTCTTTGCGGCATCCCGGTTAGACCCTGGGATTTATGCGCCGCTGTCTTATGTCGGTATTGTCATGGCCTATTTGTATGGCTTCGTGTTTTCGGGAGAACCGGTCACCTGGGTCAAACTCGTGGGAACGGCGCTGATTATTGCCGGAGCCTATGGGTCGTCCGTGTCGAAGAAATAATACCCTATGGTTAAAAATCGTCGCTCACATCATCGTCTTCGTCGATGGTTCCGTCACCGGTTTCTCGTTTCACATTGCGGTCTAAATAACGATACATGCGTTTTAAATCCAGTTTGCTGATTTCATAGTTCTCAAAGAGTTTATCCACCACCGCCAGTTTCTCGGATTTATTCATGAAATCGGCGCCGAAAAAGAGTCGGAGTTCCTGGAAAAAAGCGACTAAATCTTTCTTGTCCATGTCTAAAATTTGACACAACCCATGGACAAAAAGCGAATTGTTGTATTCTGTAGAATACTTGGTGAGAACCTTGGTGAATCGGATTTCGTCTACTTGGTTCTTTTGTTGTGGGAAGCTTTCGTGATATAGTTTGTTGTTGTAAAATGTTTTCATGAGAGAACTCATCTCGTTAAACTGCCAGATTTGACTCTGAAAGGTGATGCGGTCAATGTAATCGGCGTAACAGATATTGTCTAAAATGCGCAAATAAAAGGGGAACGCCTCCCCATTCGGGATTTTCGCTAAATGGTCGACAATGTTCTCGTGCCACAAAAGGGCGACAATGGTGCGGTCCGTCTCGTTCATCATACTATTGTGCTGGTCGATGGGAAACGATTTCTGCAGCAATGTCCGCGTCAATTCTTTCGCATCTTGATTGCACGATTTCGTCTGGAAAATATGTTGCATAATCGGAATCGTCATTAATTCCGGCTTTTTGCGATACATGTTCTCCACGAAAAAGAGTTTGCGCATATCGCCTTGAATATAATCGACCATCATCTCTTGCAATTTGCCGTCTAATCCGGGTATCATTTGTGTAATAATTGTATTTATCTGTGGGGGTGTGGGGGATTTCAATTCAAATGTATTACACACCTTGACGAGCTCTTTGATTTTCTTGTCCATGAAATAATTCCCGATGCAAACAATGGGATTGAGTGTCATGTTCTCCGTTTTTTGTTTTTTCGTTTTCTTTTGACGAATGAGCTTGATTAACGAATTGATACCCCCCTTGTCGCCGTTATTCATACCGTCAATTTCGTCCATGATAATGGCGATTTTCTTGCGGGTTTTCGTCATCATATGGAGAACATTTTGTGTCCCCACATTGTCGCTGGTAATAGTGTCGATGAGTGATTTGTTGCGCACGTCTCCGGCGTCGTATTTGATGACGTCGTAATTGAGTTCGGTGAGAACTTGCGTGACAAAATGTGTTTTCCCACATCCGGGAGAACCATAGACATAAAACCCCTTTTTATAATTGATATTGTTCAGGTTTTTTTCAAAGTCGCGCAATAATTGTTTGAGTTCATTGGCCGCTTTTTCGCGGTCGAGAATGTGTAATAGTGATGCTTCCATTGTTATTGTGAGAACATTTATTTTTATGTTGATTTTTACGCATTTGTATAATAACTATTATACAAATGATTATACCTTTTGAAAAATTCGTCGAAGGGGGTTTTATTTGCTGAAGGCACTGAAATCCGCGGTGATTGGCATGAAATTGGCGCCCTTTGGAGGAAGGGCTCCGTAATACGAATAATCAGCACCGGCGGCTGCGCCGTTGCCTTGACCTGGTTGACCTGCGTATCCGTAACCTTGACCCGCGTAGCCGTAGCCTTGACTTGCGTAACCGTAACCTTGTTGTCCTGGCGCATTGATTAGACTTGTTGCGACATTTTCCGCAGCATGAACGGTGCTTCCGACTAGATGGGTGGCTGCGCCTACGGTTCCGGTCACGACTTTACCGGTAGTATCAATGGCCGTATTGACAATGCTGCCGGCTGTGTTTACGGTATCACCTATGACATTTCCGGCCGCATCTACGGTATTGTTGACCACGCTTCCGACTGGACCGGTGGTAGTGGTGTTTCCGCCGGCAATCGAGGAACCACTGTTGTCTTTTGTTCCCGAACCGCCGTGACCTCCGCAATTGGTGCAAGCACCAGAGCTAGGACAATTTGGGCAAGTTGGGCAAACGGGAGGAACAATCTGGGTTTTCAAAATGTAGTCGTCGGAAAATTTTTGTGGACTGTTCCAATACCAATACCACTTGTAGTAATCCGAGTTACCACTCATGTCTGGTGGAGGTGGAGGTGGGTTATTTCCGCTACTATCCGATGAATTGCCACCATTGTTATCTGGACAATTGGTATTTACCGGTCCATTTGCATCAAATCGGACGGCATTTACCAGTTTGTATTTATTACTGGAGTCCATTTGTATCAACAAGATTAATGTGTTGGTTTCTTTTGCAATATACACGACTTGTGTGGTCTTGGCATCGTCATAGACAATCCATGAATTATAACTGACGGAAGGAATGGTGTTTGATAAACCGCCATTTTGTAGAGGAGTATTTGACGTCACGATTACATTTTTAGCACGTCCATATGCGGTAATGGAATTATCGGTGCGCATAATCAAATTACCATTGGATGCATCGAACTCAATGTATTTCGCGAGTTGATAGACTTTATTGGTTGTGCTATACCAGTTGTCGGTTATCATTTGGTTGTCATTGGAATCACTGTTTGCATTTACAGGGACTTGTTGTGGTAATACATCCGCGATATATCGAACTGCATTAATGGGAGAATTGGTGCTGGCAGCAAATTGATATGTATATAGATTCACTGGTTTATAGACGGATTGATTGTTTGCACTGGTTGGTGTTTCGGTTTGCACAATATGGACATAGGTGTCAGTGTTCCATGGAATATAGAACAATTGATATTTTCCAGTCTTTTTGCAGATGGTGTTATAGGACCATTTGTTATAAGAACAAGAGGTATTTAGAATCGTGCTTTCGGGTGTAGTATTTGCATTGGCGTCCGTGAAGGCATAGTCATGTGCTTTTCCGTCGCGGGTGGAAATATATAAATTGTGGATGGTTGTTCCAGTAGCATCTACGTTTCCGCTCACATAATTTCCATTGGCATCGACATTGCCCATAAATTTGGTCGAATCCACTTCGATGACATTTCCGTTCGATTGGTCGAAAAACAAATTGTCAAACATTTTGATGACGGGTTGGGAGCCATATTGCGGAATTTTCACGGCATTGGTTGGCGCTACGTTGGCCTCATAACTGACAAAGCCCTCACGTTCAAAAATGGAGGTATTCATGCAATATCTACAAAAGATGACCGATAGAACTAGAATAATGACCAATAATAAAAATATGAATAATGGCGATAATTTCATGATATATACTAGCTTGCGAAAATAGTAGGGTGAAAAATTGATTTTGCCAGACCGTCCATTGTTTTTGCTAAATACATCATGCCGAAAACTTCCCCACCACCTCTCGCAAAAATCCACGACCCTGGAAACCGTTATGAAATCGGCGTCGATGAAGCCGGGCGCGGACCTCTCTTCGGCCGTCTCTACGTAGCCGCCTGCGCTTTACCTAAAGATGACAGTTTTCATCACGAGTGGATGCGCGATTCGAAGAAAATCCACTCGCGCAAAAAAATGCAAGAAATATCGGCCTATATCAAATCTTCCGCCTTAGCCTGGCACATTCAATATGTGGATGCCGACGTCATTGACACCATCAATATCCGCCAGGCTGTCCTTTCGGCCATGCACGAATGTGCGAAACAAGTCATGGCGAAACTAGCTACTTTGCCTGCGGCAGCTACGGTGCAGCAGCAAGACGATTCCACCTATTTGCGCGAAGTCTTTCTCCTCGTAGACGGCAACGATTTCACCCCCCATCTCACCTTTTGCGAAGAAACACAATCCCTCGTCGAGACCCCCTTCGAAACCGTCGAAGGCGGCGACAATACATATACGTGCATCGCAGCTGCAAGTATATTAGCGAAAAACGAGCGCGATACCTACATGGAAGAATTATGCTCAACATACCCCCTCTTAGACCAACGCTATGGTTTAGCAAAAAACATGGGCTATGGCACAAAAACCCATCGCGATGGAATTGCCACATGGGGCATCACGCAATGGCACCGCAAAACCTACGGCATTTGCAAAACGTCAACCCTTACCCCTATACCAGAATCATCATAGCATCGACCACCGACTTTTCCAGCTCCATATATTGTGTGGTGCGGTCCATGGTGCTATAGCCAATCAAAAATCGCTCTGTCCCCGGCAAAACAACAAAGCCTAAAGAATATTCCACGGGCATTTTTTCAAAAACAAACCATGGCGTGTATTTTTTTAGGACAAACGTCGAAGCATCCACGACCACAAACAAATGATAATAATACCGCCGGTCTTCATAACTCACACTATGACACAAAAACCACACCTCATCTCCGATGATTTGTCCATTCGTTGAACCCCGCACATGTTTGAAAAACGACGGCATTGAATGCAAACAAACCGTCGTGAAAATACCCTGGTCACAAATACTACCGACCACAAATGGATACCAGCCATATATGCAACGCAATTCACGTTCCTTATTTTCACAAAGCACCCAATTCTTTTCCACATCCATATATCCCCCCGATTTCGATAAAAACACCGATTTCTCACACATAAAATAATCTATGACACCATGTTCCACGACCATTTTTCCTTGACCAAGTCCGCGGTTTGCATTATACAAGATTTTTTGATGATGTGAAAACAACCGGACGTCTTCTAAACCTACATACACATTGTCGCGTTTTGTGTTATAGATGATTTGTTTTTGTTGTTTCAGTGTCCAAGACTCTGGTGATGAAATATCGACGACGGCGAGAACATTGATGGTGTGGATTTTCTCGCGATTGATGTAATTTCCTCGGTCATCGATGGAATAATTGACGTATCGCACATTGACCAGGAGTTCGCCTAAATGATTTAGCGCAAGGGAGGGGGTGCTGGGGACAAATTCCGAGGGTATGTCGAGATTGTCGCCGATGCTTTGTAATAGGTCTGTGTGAATACTCGGTTTAGCGAGGGTATTTAGGATGGGTGTATAAAATTTGTAATTGCTGAGGATATTGCGGAGACTCGCATCATCGATTTGCGGATTTGCGGCGACTTGCATGCATAGGGGTATAATGGGGGTGTTTTCCGGATTTGTGTAATAGGCTACTATAGTGAATTCGTAATCGAGCTTCCATTCATAGACGTCATTGTGCATAAACAAATAGTCACGTTCGGGATGGTCTTTCATCGATTTGCGGGCGACTTGATAAAACATATGGGCGAGTTTGTGTTTGCCTAAAATACGATAGTTTTTGACTATTTCATACAAGTTCTCAACTCGGTTCGGAAAAACGTCATAGGCATCCATCCACGCCGATATGGCCATGGTGACATTGCCCATCCGCGCATAGGCAATACCGATGCGATAATGACTAAACCAGACTTCTTCGTGCCATCCACCCAATTGAATACGGCGTTTGTATGTTTCAATGGCGAGTTCGTATTTTCCGGCATCGTGATACGTATTGGCTAAATAAAAGGTATATCGGTCATTGTTCGGTAGGTCGACGAGACCTTGTTTCAAGAGTGCAATATCGCGTTCCCATTTGTTGCTTTTTGACCCACCATCCCCTATATCACGAATAAAGGCAATGTTTTTGTCGATGGTAGAGTGCGTTGAGCTGGGAGGGCTTTTCAAATACTCGTGGGTAACGCCCCAGTAAGTGCAGCCGCGGTTGTTTTTGATGATGCGCACGTTTTTGTAATAAAAGGCGTCGTTGCCCTGGAACATGCAATAAATGTCGTGGACGAGTTGTTGCTTGAAGACCTCGGGAGTAACCTGTAGCGAAAATATCATGTCGGCATCTAGCAACAAAATGTAATCGGCCAGGGGTTCATTTTCGCAAGCTTGGAGGGCAATTGTGCGATTGTAACCGAAATCGCGGAAAGGTTCTCGTATTATTTTGCCAGGCAGTTTGTGTTCTCGAAAAAACGCCTCGATAATGGAGACGGTGTCGTCGGTGCTTCCCGTGTCACAAATGCAATAGGAATCAATGACGGGGGAAACAGACTGCAAAAGCCGGCGAAGAATCTTGCTTTCGTTTTTGACAATCATATTTAGACATAATGTGGGTGATTTCACTGGGTTGTTCATGTATTTTTGTGTAGCGCCATCATTCTATATTATTTTCACTTACTATTATAACTAAGATGTCATTTACGCGCTTTCACGACGACCCACATAGAATAAAATATGGATTGCAAATAAGCACCTTTTCGGGTCGTTATGCACTCGATACACCTGGACCAGGTGTGAACTTGCCCTACATGGCCGACCCACAAATGAGAATACAACAATGGGGCGCGAATTTAATGACGAATTCCGTGAATTTAGAGAGTGATTTGCGCGGATTAACCCGTCCTTTGAATCGCGATTTAGTCGGTGTCAATAATCATCAAACCGCTGCAATATCGAGTTTTAAAAATTCGTATCCAATTGCAGGACATTTTATTGACGAATCCAGGGCGACACATCCAGCCTGGGCCTATAGAGATTTAGAACAACATCGATGGGAACGACCCTTTTTAAATCCACAGGCAAATGTGGAAAAGAAGTTTCAAGACAATATTCAAACCCGTATTTTAGAAAAGGATTATTTCAAGCCTACCGACCCGACCCATGGAGGAACGTGGTAAAGCTTGCGGTAAAGCTTGCGGACCTAGCGGACCATGGTCATTGAGTTCGATTGCTTTTTTGGAAAAATATTATAATATTATATACACATACTATAATATTATGGAATTAGCAATACCTTTAGTCGCATTAGGTTCTCTTTATGTCGTAAATAATCAAAAGAAAAAAGCAAAGCAAGAGGCCTTTCGCAACGGAGACGCCTTACCAAACACCGATATTCCCGACGTGAATTATTCGACGGAATATTCCGAAACAGAACCCGACATGACACAATCCTCCCGATTGTCCACCACCAACAAATATTCAGGTGGCGGTGCCTATACTGACAAATATTTCAGTTCTGAATCAAACAGTCAATTTAATGGAGAACCACAAAACACCAATACATCCTATCAATCTTTGACCGGAGAATCCGTCGATAAATCCTACTTTCAACACAACAATATGGTTCCCTACTTTGGTAGTACCATTCGTAGTCGTCAAGTCGACGCAAACGCAAACGAAAGTATATTAGATTCGATGGTTGGTTCAGGTTCTCAAACATTCGCAAAAGGAGAACAAGCGCCTCTCTTTGCCCCTTCCGAGAACTATCAATGGGCCTACGGTGCTCCGAATCAATCCGATTTCATGCAATCCCGTATGAACGTAGGTATGCGCATGGCCAACGTCAAACCCTTTGAAGAACAGCGCGTGGCTCCTGGTTTAGGCCTTGGATACACAACCGAAGGTTCTGGCGGATTTAATTCCGGTATGGCCATGCGCGACCAGTGGCTCGACAAGAACGTTGACGAATTGCGTGTCGGAAACAAATTAAAACCCACCGGATTAATGTTATTGGGTCGTGAAGGTCCTGCCATGAGTCGCGTGACTAATTTAGGCGGAATCGGACAAATGGAAAAAAATCGCCCCGACAAGGATTTTGCCATGGGACCTGAACGATATTTCACCACCACGGGTGCTGGTGGGTCGGCATCCACCTTACATGCCATTCCCGTGGACCGTTATGTCAGTCGTCCAGAAACCACCATGGAATATACTGGCGGTGCTGGCTATGCAAATGAAGCCACCTATGTTCCAGGTGAATACAAACCATCCACCAATATCGAATTAGGTGCCGTTCCTATGGCCGGCGCAAACGCACAAGGCCGCAACTATGCCCACGATGCCGAATTCGGAATCAAATCGTCAAAAGCCTACATGAACAATCGCGCAGCAAACAAACAAGACGACTATTTCGGTGCCATAGGTGGTGCATTCGGCGCTGCAGTAGCTCCGCTCATGGATGTATTACGCCCTTCCCGCAAAGAAAACACCATTGGTTCATTACGACCTTATCAAAACGCGAAATCTGCCGTGGGACAATCGTATTTGTTCAATCCGGCCGATAAACCTGCCCCTACCATTCGCGAAACCACTGAGAATTCGAAATTCCACTTGAATGTGAATGCGAATCAAAACGGCGGTGCATACAAAGTGACCGAGCATCAAGCCGTCGACAACAATCGTCAAACCACCGATGATTTCTATTATGCCGGCGGTGCCAGTGCCGGCGAACGCGGACGCCAAGCCCGTCCTTATGACGCCGAATATCGCCAGCGAAACAACGACATCAAGTCCTCCACCATCAAGGGACGCATGGTGCCTGGAAATATGTCATTGATGAACAACTCCGTCAATATGCGCGAAGCCGAACGCGACCACCATCTGAAAATGAATCGCGCAGCCGTCCCTACCATGCCATACCAGACCCCGAATATTGACAACATGGGTATCTTACAAGGCAATGACGGACTCTATTCGACCATTCAAATGGACCGCACGACTCCAGACATTATGAATGCTTTGCAAAAAAATCCATATGCCCTAAGTGTCATGGGTGGACTATAAACAAAAAATACATATGTATATTTTTTGTTTTGATACACAATACTATTACACATCGCTGACGAAAAGTCTCGACATAATCACTGCTTCACGGTTTTCTTCTGGTGGCATAAAGAGCGATTCTAACATGGCATCGTCGCGGAATCGAACCGAATAGTCTTGCTGAATGTTGTTGCGACCAATGCGACCCATCGCCTGGATGATTTTCTGCTGTGTCATGTTTTTCAAATCTTTTCCGATGAATCCGTGACAAAACTGGTAATTCGTGCCATAGATGTAATCGGACGAGGCAATAATGACAAAGAGCTTTTGTGTGTCGGCTAAACGTTTCATGATTTCCATATATTGCACGTCGGTGGTTTTGTCAAACATACCGACGCCTAACAAGAGGAGCATTTTCATTTGCGTATCGACGTTTGTCATCATGATTTCTTTGACGACGGATTCGGTGATTTTCGGCACAAATGCATTCTTGACAGTGTCTTGTGATTTTGTCCAGAATTGTTGATGGGTTTTCGTATTTGGAATATAGACCTGGTCCATTTCGACATTGTGGATTTGTCCACGCAGGGCATTGATACTGTTCATCACGTTACGCACTTCTCCGCTAAATTGCTCGCGTTCCATCTTTTTCTCCTTGTCGATTTCTTTGCCCAGTTTGTCTTCGAGTTGTTTGTCTAGTTTGTCCAGGTCACGCTGGATTTTATTGTTGTGCTCGATTTTCTCGAGCAATCCACTCAAGACTTTCTCGGGGATTTTGGTTTGCTGTAGACAAAACAGGCCTATTTTACGAATGTCTTCGGCTAAATAAATCGTCGGACCATCGGTCAAACTATGCGCATCCGTCGTGGTAATCATAATACCTGCCGTTGGGTTGGATGGTCCGGGTCCGGTTACTCCGGCTACACTATTAGACCGCACAATCTGCTCATTGACCTTTTTCGGCGCAACATCGACACTATGAATCTTTTGAAAGACGCTGTCGAGCGGTTGAGTGCTGGCTAAATGTTTGAAAATATCACTATTCCACAAATTGCCACACATTTTTCGAATGCATTCTAAATAATAGAGTTTGATGGAATGCATGGTAATATTGGCAATGTCACCGTCGAAATAAGCGTCTATTTTATAGGCATCGGGTATAGCACCAGTATGTTGATTGATATAGACGAGAAATTTAATGATTTCTTGCAAATCGAAATAGCGCAATAGCGATTTGTTGTTTTCGCAATGGTCTACGCATTTCATCAAATCGTCGTAATTCGCAAACAACAAATGCGGAACCACGCACTTGCCGTCCTTGTTGAGAATCGAAATCGTCTTTTTGCAATCATAGGATTCGATGGTGTGGATTTCGGCACCGTCAAATCGCATTTTGAAATCCATGATGGTGTCTGCAATTTCGTCTTCTTTCGGCAATGTCGCACATGACAAGACCATTTTCGAAATGCGATTTTCCGCCCAGTTTTTATGGATGGTTTCATGCAATTCGTGCTCTTCATAATCCATGGTAATGGTCGGTTCATCCCAGTAGGTCAGAATGTTTGATTCTTTGTTGAAGGCGAGCATATAACGCATGGCCACTAAATACGATTTCACATCGCAAATCATCATTTCCACCTTGTCACCGACGGAATTGTCAACCTTGTATATGCCACCCGTTTTGTAATTCACCGTATAGTCTGTCGCCGCATAATAATGCAAACGAATATCCGATGCCGTTTCGCAACCGAATGCAAAGGCGATTTTTTTACCGATGGAAATGGAGGCTTTTGCTAGAGCCAGACCCACGTGTCTCGCAACACACACAAATATAACACGAAAATTGTGAGTCAGGCCAATGGGTGATAATGTTTTGCCCGTGCCGGTTGGTGCCATATATAAGATGAGTTTCGGCGTGTAGATTTTTTCCATCGGATTCACGGCCCCGTATTTTTTTTCTAAATAGGCCAGACGGTCTTCTTGAGCTTGTAATGACTCGCTTAATGTATCTTGTATTTCTTGTTCGTCGAATTTGTGTGCGCTCATGATTTCAAAGAGTTTGGTCGATGTAGATTTATGTTTCAGACGGTGTTGATTGCATATGGAAAACAATTGTTTTTGATGTTGATAGAGGGTCAAATCGTCGTATTTTAGCAAATATGGATTTTCTTCGATGGTTTCCGGCGACGTTTTGATAATGTCGGTGAGGTTGGTCTTTGTGATACCATAGGCAATGACGGAATCGACAAAGACACAAATATGTGGATTGATGTGATGGATGGATAATTTTTTGAATTGAATCAGTGTATATAGATAAAAGGCATAGGGTTTGAGCACGGGCTTGGATTGGATGGATTTTTGTTTTTTGATGGTATACGAGGCTTCCGTCGGCGCAAGTTTTTCCAGCAAATTTTCACAAAAGTCGAGCAATAGATATTCGAAGATTTGGTCGCGGGTGCTTTCCACTTGCATATTTTCAATGCGAATAATGTCGGCCTTTTTCACCATTTTCAGATTTTTCGTGGTGATTTGCGGAATGGAAAAGGGTTCGAAAATCCCCGTAGATGTTTTGTATTTTTGCACCATGTTTTCGACGATGGTTTTGAAATATTTGTCGTATAAATACGATTCATTAAAAGGCGTTTTTTCTAGTTTCATATATTGTATAATAGAGGCGTGATTGTTGCTGCGAATATTCACGTCATTTGCGCCATCGTCAATCAACTTGAGGATGGTCTTTTCTGCATCGGACACTGGCATTTCAATGCTGTTCCATTCTGTTTTCGTAAGCTTGTTCTGTGAGAGGTCCATGTTGTTAGTAGATTGTTGAAAATAGGTTGATGTATCGTGTGTGCTAGGGTTTTATTCAATTTTGTGGTAAAAACGAGATAAACAAAGAGAACTATAGTGTAATAGAATAATGTTGAAATGGTTTGAAAAAAAACCATATCGAAAAATCGGATTTGAAGATGTAAAATATGCCATTGACCGTGGCGGGACGTATTTGCTCATCAATACACTCCCGGCGTCGGAACAGAGTTGTTTGATAAAAACTACGGTGGATTTTACAGCAGAAGAAGCCACTTTAAACGAGATGATTAATCGGTTTACATTGACGACGAAAACCATTATTGTATATGGGAAAAATAATATAGATGCGACGGTGGAGAAAAAGTATGACCAGCTGGTGGGTCTAGGCTTTAGCGATGTGGCTATGTATTGCGGGGGGTTGTTTGAATGGATGCTTTTGCAAGATATTTATGGATGCGTCGAATTTCCCACGACGGGCCGAGAACTCGATATCTTGAAATTTAGGCCGACGAAAACGTTTGGATTGGCGCGTATTGGAAATGGCTAAATTATATTGCAAGGCTATATACACCATGAGCGAATCCGCCTATCACGAAATAATAGACTATTTGTATATTGGAAGTGCGCGAGCATTAGAGTCGAGTGACCGATTTTCCATGATTGTAAATTGCAGTGCTGATATACTATTTCCGAAAAATTGTGCAAACTGTATTCGCATACCCGTGCACGATGACCCCGCCGAATGTGCTAGACTGATAAGTCTTGTCGATAGCACGCAAGTTCTCGCGAAAATGCACGAATCGATTCTGGAAAAAAGGCCCGTGCTGGTGCATTGTTTTGCGGGACAACAGCGTTCCTGTGCCATTGTCGCCCTCTATCTCATATTATATTACCATATGACACCTGACCAAGCGATTGCACACATCAAACGAAAACGGCGTATTGCTTTTTTCGGGCATGTCAATTTTGCGGCGGCGATTGTGTATTTTTATGCTCGGATCCGTGGAAAAATACTATGAAACATAAATTTAGCACAATAAGTCAATTACATGAATAATAAATATGACACAAATATATAATATGGCGGAATATGCAATGATTGCGCTCATTGCGCTTGCAATCATAATATTAGCATATTTATGGTATAGTCAATATAAAGAATCGTTTGATGTAGAGGACCCGAGTAGTAGCGCCGTGGTGGTGTCTCCGCCAAAGAATGCTGTGCAAAAAATACCAAAGATTATTATTCAAACCTGGAAAAGCAACGAAATACCTGCGAAATACATGCCTCTCATAGACAGTATCAAGAAAGCCAATCCGGATTATGAATATAAATATTTTACGGATGATGATATACAAAGCTTTATGCAACTACATTATCCGCAATATTATCGCACATACATGAGTTTGCCGATAAAAATTCAAAAAATCGATTTTTTCAGATATATTGCAGTATATCATTATGGCGGGTTTTACATGGATTTAGACATGAATGCCATGCAAAATTTCGACGATTTGTTGAGTTACGATTGTGTATTTCCGGTGGACGAAATCATCAATAATTACATGTCTATGAATCCGCGATACAAACCATTTTGCGACCAAAATCATCGCTATTTATTAGGACAATATGCGTTTGCGGCTAGTCCGAAGCACCCATTTATTAAATTGTTGATTGATAGAATACATCAAAACATATTGAAATACATCTATAACAAGAATGATACGGAATTATACGTCTATAAAAGCACGGGACCGGATTATGTCACACAATTGTATATTGATTATGAAGACAAAGACAATATATTGGTATTACACAATAACAAAAGGCAATATTTCGGCGATTATGCCCGACACAATTATTTCGGTTCGTGGAAAAACAATACCATGAATTGATTCGTGTCATAAAATTGATTATGTAATCAACTGATTCTTGTTGATTACATACTACCATGACAAAACCACTTATTATTAGCATTGAAGGAAACATTGGGGCCGGTAAGAGCACATTGCTAGCGCGTTTGCAAGAACATTGTGCCGGTCGCTCGGATATTGTGTTTTTGCGCGAGCCGGTGGATATCTGGGAAGCCGTGCGTGACCCGGTCGATGGACAAAATATCTTACAAAAATTTTATGGCGATTCGGCTAAATATTCCTTCCCCTTTCAAATCATGGCCTTCATGAGTCGCCTGTCTTTGATTGAAACGGCGATTCGTGAACATCCGGATTGTTCCGTCATTGTTTGCGAGCGGTCATTGTGCGCTGACCGCAATATTTTCGCGAAAATGTTGTCCGACGATGGACTGATTGAGAGCGTATGTTACCAGATTTATGGGAAAATGTATGACGAGTTTTCGAGCAAATATGAGGCAAATGGAATTGTTTATGTGGATGCGGAGGCGGAAGTGTGTTTTCGACGCATTGCGAAACGTGGTCGCGACGGGGAAGGGGGAATCGCCCTGGATTATTTGAAAAAATGCAAAAAATATCACGACGAATGGTTACTCGGAGGTTCTAGTAATATGTTGCATTTGCAGACAAATGAAGATGCAACATATGAAGTGGGCGATATCGGACATCGCTGGCTCATGGAAGTGATGGAGTTTATATGTAAACGCGTCGGGTCTGTTTAGATTTGCGGGATTTGCGATGTTTGCGGGATTTTCCGCCTTGTTTTTTTGGAAAAGTGGTCATTTCTATCCCTTTTTCATCATATTTCCCTTTGATAGTATTTGTTTTGTTTCGAATTTCGTTGCATTCTTGCAGGTTTTTTTCGGCGGCCAGTTTGTCTTTATTCAATTGTTTATTCGTTTCTGTAAGCGATTTGTTTGTTTTCTCCAGTAAATCCACATCTTTCTCGGTTTGTTTACATTTTTCTAACAGTTTGATTATGTTCTCCACTTGTTTTGCATAGTTATCAAACGAACCTGACGTATTTGATAATGTGTTTATCATTGTTTGTAGTTCATATTTGATTGGCATAGTTATATTAGTTGTATATTTTTCTATAACATAAATCGATTTGTGTTATAGATATTATTTTCTCGATGGACGTTTTTTCGATGATTTTGTTTTGCGCTTGGGTTTTTTTCCACCTCGTTTGCGGGTATTTCCACCGGATATTTTTTTCAAGTCCTCCGTTTTTTTAAGGATTTGTGAGTTTAAATCGTTGATTTTTTTTTTGAGATCGTCGATTTCCTCTTGAATTGCAGTTTTCTCAGCATTTGCATTTTCCAGGGTTTTTTGAATTGTGTCCCTTTCCTTAGTTGCATTATCTAGATTTGTTTGAATGGTTGCAAGTTCTTTTTGCGATTTCGATTCTGCATCTTTTAGTTGTTGTTGTATTTGCGAAATCTCTTTCTGTGATTTTGCGTTATTGGTTTCTAGGTCTGCCTTTAGTTTTTTAATTACATCGTCTTGTATTTTATGTTCATCATCCAATCGTTTTTGTATTTCTGCGATTTTGGCATTTTTATCCGTTAACTCGGCTTGGATCGTTAGTAATTCCTTTTCTTTTGCTGCTAGTTTTGTTTCTTCTCCCTCTTTTTTACTTTTCAGTTTTTGGATTGTTTCATCTATCGTTTTCTCTAATGTATTATAATTTTTGATTAAAACATCGACCGGTTTGTCCATTCCTATATTATAGGATTATATTATTTTGCATTAGATAATTCTTCTGTTTTTTTAATAATGGCCTGTGATAAAGTTCCGATTTTTTTATTCAATTCTTCATTGTTCCCCTCCGATTGTAATACATGTTCGTAATAAGCGGGTGTATATGGCCTTTCTTCGGTATATTTCGTTTTTGTCAAGTCGATTCTTTCTCTCGTTTGTTTGTCCACGGATATAACCTTACCATCCTTATCTATAGATTCATGTTCAGGAACTATGTCGGTTGTCATTGTTTCTAAATCACCGATTCGAACACCTGGTTCTGGTAAAATAATAGGCATTTTAAAATCAAAAGACAATGATTTTTCTGGGAACGCGATGGCGAGCGCGATTTCGAGCAGTTGTTTTATACCATTATCTTCTGATTTATCTGTTTTTTCGGAAAGTTTGGCTAAAATATCCATACTCATTGAAATGAGCTGATGTTCAGTGAGCATGGTTTTTTGGGATGGCAAATATTTATATTTGATGTATATATCGATTTGCTCTACTATGTATTTTTGTTTAGCAATATTGTCGTCGTATGTTTTGATTGTATCAAGAATACCCTTTTTTATGTTTTCATTTAATAACGGCACGAGAGTTTTTTTAAAAAAATTAACAGAATACACTCCAAATGTAGGCAATTCGTTTTGTATTTGCTGAATGATTTTGTTATATAATGTTTCGTCAGGGTCGGCTACAGTAGGTGCGCCAGGTTCGCCGCCATATTGTATTTCTTGCATATCAACACCCCCTGATTTCAACTTTTCTTTGATAGATTTTGTCAGAAATTTATTGATTGCGACTAAAATCTGTTTTGCGCTTTCTATATTTTTTTGAATTTCTTGCTCTGATGCATTCGACACCACCGGCGGTTCTGATAAACTGGTCTCTTGCATTTTATTTACATATTTCCATTGTAAGCCACCTACCGCACTTTGAACACGTTGTGCAGTTTCTTCTGAATAGTTGGAATAATCTTCAAACGTGATGGTGTTAAAGTCTTCTTTGTCGCCATGTTTGCGCCCTCCAGTATTATGTATAATAAAACGGTATGTAGGAGCATCTTTCGCGGCAAGTAATCCATATTTGTAGGATTTGTCCCATGCATCGGAACTATATTGTTTTCCTTCCATGATTTCTCTGGATTCGCCACTCTCGGTACATCCTTTGCATTTGTATTCTTCGTCAAATGTACAATCTGCCCCCGTTTTATGTTGCCAGATCATCAAACCGATCCAGTTTTCCTTGTCGCCGGTATATGTAATATAGTTTTTGTGTTCGGATGATTTCCCGAGCGTTTCTGGTACATATAGGGAAAACGTAGTGCCTTGGACTTTTTGTTTTTCTAAATACATCATGACGCGTTTTTTGATTTTATCTGAATCAAAAATATTGGGTGTTATGTGAAATCCGGAAAAGACTAAATTTTTTACATCAGTTACGTTCTTATTTACTTTCCCGATTGCATGTAAGATAAGTTGATATACCACGGAACATTCGCGGTATATTCCGCCATCAATTGATAAAAATAAATCGGGGAATTCTTCTACCTTTTGCATTAACTTGATCACTTGACCTGCGCAATATGTTTTTCCTGACGCACTCGGACCAAATCCCATAATCAACCTGGGTTTTTTAGGCACAATGGCGTCTGTGAGTGGTTTTACAACCATTTTTACAATATCTTTATCATTTTCCCATATACCCGTTATATTGACACAGTCGAAATCAAAATGTAATGTTGCTTTATCCCATCCGAGTTTACTTGTTTCTAATAATCGCATCATATATGCAGTCGATTCAACCTCTTTCTTAACATATTTTGTCAATATTTTTAAACAGTCGCCTTGACATTTTTTCCAGTTTTCCCATTCTCCCTTTGATAAATCGCCTAATAATTCTTTGTCTAGTTTTCCCAATGCAATTACAATATCGTCATATACGGTTTTAAAATAATCGCATTTTGTGCTACCGAATGAATTATAGAGAATACTATATTTAATATTATCAGGCTGTTTCACATTCGATAAATAATGTGCAATATTTTCTAGAATATCTTCGCTTTCTTCGCATTTGGGAGGTTCATCATGACAATACATGGATGCAAACCATTTATGCTGCAATGCCTGGGTCGCAGTAAGTCTTTTTTCAGGGTTGGTATCCATCATTCTTGTTTTTAAATTATTGTAATCAGGGTCGTTATTATATTCTTTATATGTAGTAGTTTGTTCTGTTTTTATAAATGTATTATTCGGTTTTATATCATGAGTAAAATAATGCAGCATTACACCCACTGCATAAATATCAGAATTCATACTGATTTTTTTATATTTTACATAATTCGGGTCAACAAATCCACCCGTCCCAACTATACCATGAGTATCTTCCAAGTCATTCTTTGACATGTATCTGGCAAATCCAAAATCAATGATTTTCGCATTTTCATTATTATCAATACCAATATTTTCTTCTTTTATATCTAAATGAACATATCCATTCTTGCTTAAGCATTCTAATCCCTGTAAAATTTGTGCAAATATTTTTTTAACTACGGGTTTCTCAATGGATTTATCAGGATTATTTTTATCATATTTATCAAGCAAGTCTGGGTGTTTGAGTTTTTCAATGATTGCATATACACGGTCATTATCAGTATTATTCGCATCTTTCAAATACCCAAATTCATACACTTTACATATATAATTACACTCGAGCCCACCCTCTTTCTCCGATTTTGACAAGACAGATTGAATGAATAAGCCGCTAAGTTCATTCATATTGATACCATTTTTGTCTCGCTTGTTAGTGATTCTTATGACTCTGTCTGGAATTTCCTTATTATTTGAATCGAGTAATGTATAGACATTATTAAACCCCCCTTCACCGACTAATCTACCTACAGTATAACTTTCGTTATCGCTACATGTTAAATTATATGTTACGTTAGGGTTTAGTCGATTTTTTGCTTTTAAATCTTTTATCAATGTATTATCGTTACACATTGGTGTAATCGTCATGGGTTGTGCTACATCTAGAGATATTGCTATGTCACCTGGTATTGTTACAGTTCTACTCGACGACATGATAGTTATATATTGCGCATATTCTTTTCGTCCACTTTATTCATAATGTTCACCTACGAACATGATAAATCAATAAATATTTATGCTATTACACAAACAGCGGAGACAATCCTAAACCGACGCCTAAACCTAGACCGTTGCGGGCAGACTCACCGACGGTTGGTAAGAAAACATCTAAGATAGAGAAGGTGGCTGCTGCGGAAAGTGCTAAAATAACAATCTCCTCTAAGTTAAGAGATTTCTTTGGGATGACAATACTGACAACAGCAATGACCAAACCCATAACTAAGTACTTGATGATACGCTTGATAAGTTCTGCTAAATCGAAACCCATGGTTTTGTATATACTATTACAACAAAAAAAGATGGCTAAATATATAAATAACAAAATCACTTAAACATTCTTTTCCTAAATATCCATAGTGAGAATGTCGGCCTTCGAACGAAAAACCCTAGAAAACGGACAACCCAATCCTAAATATATCGATTTATGCGATGAAGACCAGCCATTAGCCGGTCAAAAATTCGCCTGCTTGTCTTTTGTATCTCCCGAAAAAATCCTAAAAAAACGCGAAATGTTTTTGTTTGACCAATTTGTAAAGCAATGGGATTTCACCAAATCTCTTGCTAAATACTTTGACTTCCTCCATTTTATGGCCTATAAATACAATTTGAAAATCGACGACCTCGTGGCCGATTTCAACGATTTTGCGAAAGAAGAAGACGCGAAGCTCAAGGCCGATTCCGTCGAAGACGATTACAAAAACTTTTTAGACAAACAAGAGGAATCGCTAAATGCCCAATTCCAACGCGAGCACGCCTTCCAAACATCCACCCGTGGTCTAAAAGTCCGCGGTGTCTTCCCTACACAAGAGGAGGCAGAATTACGATGCAAAAAGTTGCGCGAAGCCGACCCAAATCATGATATTTTCGTCGGTCCTGTCGGTATGTGGATTCCATGGGACCCAGATGCTTACAAGACTGGTCGCGTCGAGTTCATGGAAGAGGAGCTCAACCAACTACACAAGGAGAAGCTCAAGAACGAGGAGAAGGCCAAACAAGAATTCGAAAACCGCATCAAGGAAACCAAGAAGAAGGCCATCGAAGAAAACATCAAACTAGCCGAGAAATCCGGCAATGTATTGACACAAACCATTGACGAACAAGGCAACTTGATTGGCGTCAAAGAAACCATCGATTTCGAAGGTCGTGAAGTCGCTGACAGTGAAACCACCAATATGCGTAACGAATTATTACGTGAAAGCGTCGTCGCTAAAGAAAAAGACGAATAAGGTGATGACTAGGGTCCTATAAAAATATAATACCTTTTTATGTATTATATTTATGTTGATTCCATTATCCGCATCCATTCTATTACACGATGTATAAACCGATGGGTCCGATTCGCAATCAAATCATGTTTTGCACCTGGCATAGAAACCATGTGTTTGCGTTTCGATGATGATTCTTCCATCAATGCATAACTGCCATCAATTTTCGTAATGGTATCTTCCGGGTCGTGTAATACGATGAATGGACAATCGACTTGCGGTAAAAGGACGGGCATATCCTCGATGAAATTCATCAGTGATTGCAAGGTAGTGACCCATGGAACACCGTGAAACGTCAAGCCCTGTGGATTTTTCGGATAACTGTCCTTGTCGACATAATCGATATAATGCGGACGCCAGATGTCGTCGCTATTCACATATTGCGAAGTGTCAAATGGCACTTTATCCACGATTCTTTGCAAGGGTAACGCCAGTGTGGTTTTGATGACCGGCGAGACGTCGGCGAGTTGAATCATAGGGGCCGCTAAAATCAATCCGCGGAATTTATGGTAACGCGTGTCGTGACGTATGGTATTGGATACCGCCAGTGCAGTCGCTCCGCCCATGGAAAGACCGCATATGAAGAACGGCAACTGTTGCGCGGTCGATGGCACACGCAGGTTCGTCGAATCGGAGGGATATGGAGTCGGTGTATAAATAGCCGCTAAAAGACTCATGACGTCGTCAATCAAATCATGGTATTGCACAATACGACAGCGGTCGCCCTCCGAATATCCGTGTCCGTGGAAATCGAGTGTAATATATGCGATTTTGTGAGCATTGAGTTCTCGGGCAATATAGGCATTGGTCGGACGATTGCCATGTCCAGCGTGCCCGTGCAAGGAAAAGACGATGGATTCGGCATTTCCGTCGGATGGCCAATAGGTGCGCACGTGGAGTTTTTGTCCGCGGGAATTCGTCACATATTCGAGGGAATTCGGCAAATTCGGCTTATCCGACTGAATGTGTGATTTTATATATGCATCGGATGCGTCGTCTGCTTCGGCAAGAAGGGTTTCTAGATTGACGGGTGGGTTATAAGACGAGCGCTTTGGTGTTATAGATGCATGTATGAGAACAATGGATATTGCCACCAAAATAACGATGAACCATATATAGTGGGCAAACATGTATACACTAATGGATGATTTTTTATGTTTGTTTGGAGCGAATTTTGTATTTGAAGACTCTATATGTCACAAGCATCGGTCGAATCTTCAGATGTTCATTTTGATGTCGAGAACCCAGCCGCGCCGCTAAATTGCGTGCCGACCACGATTGCCTATTTGCAGACCACGCCTCTCGACGAACTATTTACGAAAATCCCCATCGTCTACCATTCGCCTGAATACGGGTGGGTCCGTGCATCAGTATTTAGAAAAAACGCGAATAAAACGTGTGATATCGTATATAATAGGGGGCGTCGATTGTTGTCCGTCAAATGGTCGGCCGTTACACATAGCCGGATTCGGGCGATTGATACTCCCGACGAAACAATGGATGCAGTGGGCGAAAATAGTGCGGTGCAAGTTCTCAAAAACGGGACGGAAACCTGGATGCTGGGGGTGGTTTGTCGAGAACTGGAACGAAGTGTTCCAAATAGCGAAGAAAAATACGATGTGTGGATGACGGGTGACCAAATCGCTCTGCAAGTGGGCGGTGCGCAATTGCGAAATTATGGGTGTGGGTCTTATTCCAATACTGAAGACATTATAGCGCGCGATATGGAATATGATTTGTCGTTTTTACGGGTCGAAATGCTGGTGGAAGGACTCTGGTTAGAGGTATCACTCTTGTGGTATTTTGCGGATACAATGACGTGTTCGGTCGGACTATATTACGAGAACGAAGACTATGAAACATTATATGCAGTCATCACAGACGTGCCGCTCGACAAATTGCGAATTGTGAGCGAGGTGAAAATGGATTATTGCACTGTAAATGAAATCGTCCAGGCACATTTTGACGAACCCGTGGCACCTGCATATGTCATTTATCCGGGAGAAATGTATTCATGGGAAAATGATGAAGAATCGCGGACAAATAGTTTCGGCGTCATCAAAGAAGCTTTAGCAAATGATATGTATGTGGTGGAGAACCTGAGCACAAAAACGAAACATTCTATGCATAAATCCGAACTCCGTTATCCGACTCAATATACGCCCATCATCGAACAAGATGTAGCGGTCATTGCCGATACATTCAACGAAAAAGAATATTTCGTCAAAACCCGCAAATATGGCACCCTATCCTATACTAGATTTCATGATGGTAGACCATTGGCCGATTGGAATCGCAAACCATTGCGCAAGTATTGGAATATATTGGTTCCATTATCGAAACGCGCGAAACTGAGTGATATAGATGTTTTGATTCCCGAAACCCGAAACTATTCGATTCGTTTAATCGGCCTAGATATGTCACTCTTTCGCAAGGAAGGATTACATATTGTGGTGACTGAATCGATGGGTCCCTTGTTTGCGGGTGATGTGGTCAAACAGTTGGGCGATTGTGTTATAGAGTCTGTTGAGAACTTTCGAAAAGTAGTGGAAAATAATCGAAAAATGGGGGTTTTGAGTGTCCAGGTTCTCATCTCTCGAAAAAAAAATAGTCAAATAGATTTCACCGAACTAGATGCACCGAGTGTAGGGTCTAAGGAATCCTATGTTTCTTTGCCGAAGCCTGTTCCGGTACAGGGTGTGCATTTTGATGATACGCCTCAATACGTTCCACCGAATTTCTCCATGCAACAACGACCTCTCACACAGGATGAGGTTCATCTGTTAATAGCCGACGAGAACAAGGACAATCGAAAACCGACCGATGTATTGATGGACCGTGTCTCCTACAATATGGTGGAAGAGAAACTCAATACCGTCTATAACAATGACCGCTCCATTAGTTCGACGACACTGGATATCTTAGCTTTGTATTTGAATGGGGAGAAGGTTTTGTATATAGAGGCGAAAACCTATTGCGAGCAGCAGTTGAATTTTTTGATGCTACCTACGATTTTGATATCGGTAGTGGCGAGTGTATTAAGTTTGTTTTTCCAGGGGAAACCCTATGGCGGAGTCACGATTGCGGCCATGACGGCGTTCAATTCGTTCATGCTGGCGCTGATTTCGTATTTGAAACTGGACGCAAAATCAGAGGCGCACAAAACATCGGCCTATAATTACGAGAAGCTGGAATCCATGTGCGAATTCAATTCGGGGAAAGTGCTGTTTTTTAACTATGACAAGAAATATGTTCTCGGCATCTTAGAAGAAGTCGAGAAAAAGGTGAATGAAATCAAGGAACTCAACAAGTTTATTTTGCCGGAATATATCCGCCACAAATATCCTTATACCTATTCCACGAATATTTTTACACTGGTCAAGAAAATCCATTTGCAGGAAATCATTTTGATTAACCGGCTCAAAATCAACATCAATCGTTTGATACAACGGTCGAAGATTACACCACGCACACCTCAGATTGCAGACGAAATATATAATTTAGAAATAGAACAAGATAATTTGATGGAGAACATTATTAAATTTCGCGAAAAATACATGGATATGGATGTTGGCTTTGCGAAGGAACTGGATGCAAACATGGAAGAAAACAATAAGCGTTTGACACTGTTCAAATGGTTAAAGACATGAATGTTTTACACATTCACAACTAAGGCTTTAGCCTAAAGACGTAGGTCTAAGGCTTTAGCCTAAAGACATGAATATAGGTCTAAGCCGCATTAAGTTTTGAAATCAATGCATTGATAAGAGATATGATGGATGTTCTCGATTGATTGAATTGAATCGCATTGATAATATGATAGAGTGCATAGATGATTTCGGTTTTTGTAAGGGGCAAAGGAGTGGGCAAAGGAGTGGGCAAAGGAGTGGGTGGCAAAATAGTCAACGGCAATACATTTTCCTGATATTTTCCGGAAATATTACCATGAGGCGACGTATTCATAGTAATAATAGCAGTTGCCGTCGCCAAATCAATGCTGATACCCAGTGCATAACGAGTGCTGGATTTCCATACTAAACAAGTGAAATGCCCCGTGCCAGATGAAAATCCCGGTCTATTGTAATTATACAAAGACACTTCGTTATACCAGGCATCGATGGATTTTTTCAAAAGTGTCATTGTATCTGTGCCATAGCCCTTGTAATAAGCCAGGTTCTCACCATATTGCGTGTTTCCACTATGACTGAAATCGTTTGTGGTCAATAAATGATACGACCACTGTTGCGAAAAGGTAGCAATGGTATCATCCCACACAAGGGGCGGCGATTGATGTTTTGCGCGATAAGCATTGATGTAATCGCTTATTTCGGTTTTTTGTTGCGGGGTCAAAGACGGTTCAAAAGGCATCGTATAATAGATATGCATATATTTGTTCTAAAGAATGTGAAAATGACTGCATATTCTGGTCACATTTGTATTTTTGTGTAATACAAATGTGTGATTGTGTAAAATTGATTTAGACAGTCATCTCGTCAGTATTCTATAAAGGATGCCCAAATGCTCTTGTGAAACAACCCATGGAAAACACCTAGAATCTTGTGTCACCATGATTCCAAAACCGATTTTGAAATGGGTCGGCGGAAAAACGCAGATTTTAGGCGTCGTCCTTGACCATTTTCCCACCACTATGAATAATTATCGCGAAATATGTTTAGGCGGAGGTAGCGTATTGTTAGGGTTATTGTCTCGTGTAAAATCCGGCAACATCATCGTCCAGGGGAAGATATACGCCTATGACATTAATGAACCCCTGGTCTATGTCTATAAAAACATTCAGTCGTCCCACAAAGAATTGTTGGTGGAATTACAAAAAATCATAGGAGAATTCAATACATGCGGCGACGGCGAGGTGAACCGAACACCCTCGAACCTTGCCGAAGCAAAACTATCGCCCGAAAATTACTATTACTGGATGCGAGCCCAATACAATGCATTGTCGGCCAGCGATAAAAAAACCGTCGTCGGTTCGGCCATGTTTATTTTCTTGAATAAAACGTGTTTTCGAGGCGTTTTCCGAGTAGGACCGAAAGGATTCAACGTCCCTTATGGACATTACAATCATCCCGAAATCATCCATCCAGCCCATGTAGAAGAAATCCACCAGCTTATTCAAGGCGTCATATTTGAATGCGCGGATTTTAGCAAATCAATCGACACCGTCGAGCCCGGCGATTATCTGTATGTAGACCCACCATATGCCCCCGAAAAAGCAACATCGTTCGTGGGTTATACTGAAAACGGATTCAATCTAGACAACCACAATCAATTATTCAATCTATTACACAAACTAAGCGAAAAATCCGTGACATTCATGATGAGCAATGCCGACGTCAGTCTAGTTCGGGAAACATTCGCAAATGCAGCCTATCACATCTCATCGATTGAATGCAAACGAGCCATCCATTCTAAAAAACCGCAAACAAAAACGATGGAAGTTTTTGTCAAGAATTACTAGACCATGCCAACAAATTCCTTCATAAACAATGGGCGCAAATAATACGCACGTGTTTTAGGCGCACCTTTACCGGCACCTTTTGTGCGATTTTGCAAATATTTTCCAATATGTGAACTGCCTTCCAGTGCACCCGTTTCTACAAAATGTTTCCGTATTGCATCATAATCATCGCGCAATGCTTGAAGTAATGTTGCATATTTTTCTTCGAGCAAATCAATGATTGTTGGCTGGAAATATTGAATATTATCCCCATTTCGAAAATAAGGAACGTATAACACCTTGCATAATTTTTTGTATACTTTTGATTCTTCAAAGGAATGTGCGATTAATGAGTCCTTCGATAACATAGTGACGGCAATAGTTTCTTTTGGGACATAATGGTCCGTTTTTGTGCGTTTGAGGGGGAATATTTTGACTTCGCCGTCACTACAGTCTAAACATGCTGAACTGGTTGGGATTCCCGTCAAACTCTCTAAATAATTTCCGGGCATTCCTTTGTGTTTTGTTTTTGGTAGATTGTGTAATACATTACTATTTTCCACGACTTTTGCGCAGACTTCTTCAATCGTGGGTCTTTCCATATTTTTGTTTGATACTTATATGTCTATGAAATATAAGTATATCAATTTTCTACCATTTACTCTTTTTTACGGTAATGGATTGACCCGTTTTCTTTTTCGATTTGCTAGGGTCAAAGGCTTCGTCTTCGTCGTCCGAACCCAGCGATTTCGATATATCCCAGAATTCTTTCGAACCTAGTTTGAAATCGGGTCGGGATTCGGCTTTATACCAAAACACCTGGTCCTGTAATTTGTTCGATTTCGCATTGTTGTTGATGACCATGCATTCGTAGTTCTCCGTGGTCTGGTCCATGACGGCGCAAAACGATTCGAGGGTGGGAAACATGGACGCGTAGTTTTCCCAGATACGTTTGCGATTTCCCAGCGTAGGTTCTCGCAAAATGAAAACATAATCGATGTTCGTGCGGAGATTCGGTGGAATACCGAGTGGATATTGCATGGTAATCACCAACATCAGCTTCCAGTGACGTCCGTTCATAAAAAGCAGCCGCATCATTTTATCACGTGTCCACGACTGGTCATACAAACAATCATCTAATATCACAAATGCACGGGGGTCGATGGTGGTTCGGCGATACGTATCCATCTCTTTTTGCACCTGTTTCAAGACGGCGCGCTGGCGTTTCAAGACGTTCTCAATAATCACCGTATTATACTCTTCGTGAATGAATAATTTAGGCACCAGGGCGCCGTAGAAACCGTTGCCCGCTTCTGTTCCTGAAATGACTGTGCCGATGGGTATATCCTGGTGGTGATATAGCAAATCTCGCACCAAATACGACTTACCCGTATCACGGCGTCCAATCATGACAATGACCGGTCCCTTGTTTTCATCGGGCTTGAACGTAATGGCTTTCATATCGAATTTGCGAAGTTCTAGTGACATGTTCTCCTAAATTTAGACTATGTGCATATATTTTTAGCCATAGGGTGACGTATTACAAAAAATATACGACTAGTGTATATGAACCGTTTTGTTATTCTATTATTACTCGCAGTATTGATTGTTGCATTAGTTCTCGGCATGACTCTATCAGGTGCTGTGCAAGAAGGTATTGTGACCGACCGATTAACCTCTGTTATCGCCATTTTGAAAATGACCAGTATTACACCAGAACAACAATATGATATGATAAAGACGATTGGTATTGGCGACTCCAAATATGCAAATATTATCAACAATCGTTCGCTTTCAAAAGCGGATGCCATTACCAAACTTAAAAAGGTCATCACCGACAATGGTATACAATTATAATTGATTTATCGGTAACGTCGTCCTTATATATCTATGGAGACGCCCTCTGGGTAGCAGATGAGTTCAAACATCACTGTTTTTATATTTAGGATTAAATATACAAACGATGGAAGGATATTTAGGAAAAATAAAAATTGACTATCGAGAACAAGACTTGCTAGATATATCGGATTTTAATAGTCAATATACCTATTCGATGATTGAGAACCACCATGATTATCAACCATATACGATGACCGGCCTACAAAGCTACAATCCCATTTATGCTAAATTGTTTGACATAAACAAGTCCGGAACCAACATCGTATTGCAACATAAATATCACATCCACAGTCTTCATTCCATATTTAATACGAGAACCGGGGAAATCGTAGAAACCCCCATCTTTGTCAAATTTTCCCCGCTATTAGACCCCATCAAATACATGATTGGCAAATACCCGGTGCAAGATGACAAAATACGTAAATTGCCACTTTTTTCTCCTTCAGAATCATCCACCTTTCCGAAACTTGCCGACGAGAACAATGCTTCGTATATCGACGGTTTTTTCAGTTTTTTAAGTAGTCAATTGTTAGAACACCACGGATTTTTACACGGCATTGATTACTATGGTTCTTATTTAGGCGTGCAAGACAAATTCAAAATGAATGCGACCGATGACATTGAATATTTATATACATCTGATTACTTCAATCGCAACGTAGGCAAACATTTTTTCATTTCCGATGATGTGCGACAAAACATCACTGAAGGATTCGGTTCGCGCGCCAATAAAAACAAACTCACGATTCAATCTGAAGACTTAGGTGCTGAAGACTTAGGCGCCGAAGAGTTAGGTGCCGAAGACTTAGGTGCCGAAGACTTAGCTAAATCATCAGATGAAGACAACGAAGTCATCTATGAAAAATCATCCAATAGCACACAGTCGTCGACCGATTCTTCCAATAATAGTGACATCAATTACAGCAGTTCCGATTCAGCGTCTGATTCCGAAAGCGAATCATATGACGACGAAAGCGAATCGGCTTCCGAAAGCGAAGAATCATCCATCCCATCTTCCGAATGCGATAATGTTTTCGCCTTTCTCCCAAAATTCCCCGTGCAAATGATTTGTTTAGAAAAATGCGTAGGCACATTTGACGACTTGTTAGACAAGGGTGTTATAGATGAATGTGAAGGGGCTAGCGCCCTCTTCCAAATTGTCATGACGCTCATTGTCTATCAACGCGCCTTTTCATTCACTCACAATGACTTGCATACGAACAACATCATGTATGTCAATACCGACATTGAATATTTGCATTACATGTGGGAGAACCGCGTCTATCGCGTCCCTACCTACGGCAAAATCTACAAAATCATCGATTTCGGGCGCAGCATTTATCGTTATGAGGGTAAAACGTTTTGTAGCGACAGTTTCGCAACGGGGGGCGACGCGGCCACCCAATACAATTGCGAACCCTACATGAACGAGAACCGTCCGCGCCTCGACCCGAACCCCGCATTCGATTTATGCCGCCTCGGCTGCTCCATGTATGATTTCTTGATTGAAGACGAGCGCGAATCAGACATGGACGATTACCAGAAAACAGTGGCGCGCTGGTGCAAAGACGACAACGGACACAATGTATTATACAAACGCAACGGCGAAGAGCGTTATCCGAATTTCAAACTGTATAAAATGATTGCGCGCATTGTGCATCATCATACCCCACAAGAACAGCTGAAATTCCCATTGTTTGCGCAATTTTTGATGCCGGAAGCAGAACGCAGCCGTTTCGTGGATGGCGAACCCGGAATGATGAATGTGGATGCCATTCCTAGTTACGTATAGAGGGTGCGTTTTTGTGTTATAGAATCATATCTATAACACAAACCATACAAAATTAGCGGCGATATTGTCCCTCTAGGAGTGCGTCGAAATCGTAGCCCTCTTGAATGCAATGACTCCAGGTAAAGGTGTCATAGATGTATTGCATGGAATATTGGGGGTTCTGCGGATTTGTTCCATCATGGACGTCCTTGTTCGTGGGACCGACATAGGTATATCGGTCATTGTTCGGTGCATCGAGCATCTGGTCGTCTTCGTAATGACCGTAGCAACAAGTGTCCCAGTTGCCGAAAGCGTCTTCGTCTTCTTCGTAGCAGACGGCCTTGTTGCAGACGTATTCGGTGACGGGGTCGGTGGGCCAGGTGCTCGAGGTGCTAAATCCGCCCGCCATCAATTTCGCCTGGAAGACGCGTTCGAGGGTGGGATGGATGGGCCAGAAGGAGGGGTCGGCGGGGGAGGCGGATTCTAAATGGTCGCCGGCG
>JACCDO011320317.1_pt1 | contig 53382 bp, 43 predicted proteins | sample 7446101 | NCBI WGS metagenome assembly JACCDO01 (sample SAMN15323440, study PRJNA562643) | freshwater metagenome | isolation source: river surface water | place: USA:Blue River Watershed | collected 2017-08-16 | reverse complement strand
GAAAATCTCCTGCCCTTTATTTGAAAACTAAACCAACTATTATTTAACTACCACAATAGATTCAAAAATACCACAATTATCAATAAATCAAAATTCAATAGAAAAAATTGAATTTTTTTATTTTTTCCACTTCTTACAACATTAGATAATTCTAATTCAGCATAAAAAAGTTACAAACTGCAGTTTATTACTTAAATGATTCTGTTTGTTTTCAATTTAATACGGAATCTTTAGAATCCTAGAAATTACTATGCTTCAGTTGCAGGAAGAGCTGGTAGTTCATCTACTAATTTCACTTTAAATACCTCATTCAAATTCAACCTAAAAAACTCCTGATGGATGTTAAATTTAGCCTCTCCCTCCTTTGGTGACTTGGCCACATAGGTTCCATCTTCTTGCATCGTGTAGGAATTGGCATTATCTCTCAGGTTATAGGATAAGATATTCATCAGCTGTTTTTCGAGCAACGGTGCTTCCACCTTAAATAAGGACTCGAGGCGCTTGTCAAAACTTCGTACCATCATGTCTGCGCTTCCTGAATAGGTACGCGTATCCCCATTGTTATGGAAATGATAAATACGGCTATGCTCTAGGAAGTCCCCTACAATGGAAAGCACTTCAATATTTTCACTAAGCCCCTTTCTTCCAGGTCGGAGGCAGCAAATACCCCGTACAATAAGTTTAATCTGAACTCCCTGCTGTGAGGCACGGTAAAGCGCATAAATAATTTCAGAATCTTCCAGCGAATTCACCTTGATAAAAACACCGCTTGGAAGTCCATTCTTGGCATTAATAGCCTCCTGCTCAATAAAGGAGATAAGCTGGTGACGCATGTCTCGAGGAGCAGTAATCAAATTTCGGTAGTCACTCGGTAACGAGTGGCCTGTGATTACATTAAAGAATTCGGATACATCATTGGCCAATACCTCATTGGTCGTAAGCAAGCCGATATCTGTGTAAAGTCGAGCTGTATCTTCATTGTAGTTACCCGAACCGAGGTGCACGTAACGCGTGATTTCCTGGTCGTCCTTTTTGACAATGAGGAGCAGCTTGGTATGCGTCTTCAAGTTAGAGATGCCATAGATGACGAAGCAACCGGCTTTTTGGAGTTTCTTGGCTTCCAAAATGTTATTTTCCTCATCAAAACGCGCCTTTACTTCAAACAAAACAGAGACGTGCTTGCCATTTTCAGCAGCACGAAGTAGGGCTTTCGTAATTCGGCTATCTTTCGCCAATCTGTAGATGGTCATTTTGATGGCCATCACATTGGGGTCTTCCGCTGCATTCTCAATCAAATCGAGAATGGAATCGATGTTGTTGTAAGGATGGTGTAGCAGGATATCACGCTCCTTGAGCACCTCAAAAATATCTGCTCTCCCCTCTTCAGGATAGGAAAGTGGCTTAACAGGGTCAGGAATCTGTGGCAATCTTTCTTTGAAGCGCTTATTTCCAACAATTTGCCAAAGCCCTGTAAAATCAAGCATACTCGCTCTTTTGACGAGAAAAACTGAGTCTGGTCGCAAGTTCCAGCGCTCCAAAAGGGAGTTGAGCATCCATTTGGAATAGCCCTCCTCAATGTCAATGCGAACTACTCGACCGGTCTTTCGCTCCATGAGTTTGCGCTTCACTTCCTCAAGGAAATTAGCATCCATGTCCTCGCTTTCCTCCAGTGTAAAATCCCCATTTCTGGTGATTCGGAAGAGACTAACTGATTCTATTTCAACGTTTCTAAAGAGTGAAATCAAATTTTCACGAATGACTTCTTCAATCGGGATGAGTGTCAAAGAATCTTCCTGCTCAATCTCAAAAAATCGTGGAATGTTGGCAGGGATCTGCACAAAACTCATCTTCCGCATGTCCTTTCGTTCCCCAGGGCTAGTGGTCACTACTCCAAATACAAGCAGCTTGTTCATCAAGATCGGAAAAGTTCGGTAGCCATCGTACACCATCGGGGTTAGCATGGGATAAATAGCTTTAAGGAAATATTGCCTTACCTTTTCCTGTTCGTCTAAAGTAAGTTTGGAGACATTGACCAAGGAGATTCCTTCCTGGTGCAATTCTGGAAGAATTGTTTGGATAAAATGCTGTTCCTGTTCTCCATGAAACCGTTGGCATTCCTTCATCAACTTTTCCTTGAAAGGCTCCTCTCGAAGTCCAGAATAGTCTACTCTTTCTTTTTCGTAATCGAGGTAATTGTAGAGAGAGCCTACCCGAATCATAAAAAATTCATCCATATTGGATGCGGTAATGGCTAGAAACTTGAGCTTTTCAAAAATGGTGCGGAAGGATTTTTTGGACTGATCCAACACACGCTCGTTAAATTTCACCCAACTCAAGTCTCTACTGATCAGGTCACTTTTTTGGATAATCGACTCGTATTTATCTCCTACTGAAAGTTTCATAGTGTTGTAATTTCAACATGATGTAACGTTAATCTCAAGAATTTCAGGGTTTCTAGGTTTAAATTTTCGTTAAAAAAAGGGGGCTAAAGCCCCCAAGGATTAACTATCAATTTTGGCATATTTCGCATTTTTCTCGATAAAGTCTCTTCGCGGAGCTACTTCATCGCCCATCAACATACTAAACAAGTGATCTGCTTCCATGGCTGAATCTATGGTAACCTGTTTGAGGGTACGCGTATTCGGATCCATAGTCGTAGACCAAAGCTGCTCAGGGTTCATTTCTCCAAGACCTTTGTAGCGCTGAATACCTACGCTGTCCTCTCTGCCGTCTTTGGCCATCTCTGAAACCAATCGCTTTCGCTCTTCTTCGGTCCAACAATAGCGTTCATCTTTACCTTTTTTCAATAAATAAAGAGGTGGCAAGGCGATATACACGTATCCACGTTCAATGAGCGTTCGCATGTATCGGAAGAATAGGGTTAAAATGAGCGTTCGAATGTGTGATCCGTCAATATCCGCATCCGTCATGATGATGATTTTGTGGTAACGAAGTCCTGAATCATCAAGCGCTTTATCATCATTGACCGTTCCAAACTTTACTCCTAGTGCCGTCAGGATATTTTTGATCTCGTCGTTGTCGTAAATTTTGTGTTCATGGGCTTTTTCCACATTCAAGATTTTACCCTTCAATGGCAAGATAGCTTGGAAATCACGATCCCTACCTTGCTTGGCAGATCCCCCTGCGGAGTCTCCTTCGACCAGGTACAATTCACAGACTGTAGGATCTGAGTTGGCACAGTCAGCTAGCTTTCCTGGAAGTCCACCTCCACCTAGGATATTTTTCCGCTGCACCATTTCGCGTGCTTTTCGAGCAGCATGTCTCGCTTGTGCAGCAAGGATGACCTTGCCAACAATAGTCTTCGCTTCACGCGGATGTTCTTCGAGCCAGGATTGGAGTACTTCCGACACAGCCGAATCCACAAAGCCCACCACATCGGAGTTTCCCAACTTGGTTTTGGTTTGTCCTTCAAACTGTGGCTCGGCCACTTTCACAGATATTACGGCAGTGAGTCCTTCTCGGAAGTCATCCCCTGAAACCTCAATTTTCAACTTTTCAAGCATACCGGATTTGTCCGCGTAAGACTTCAGCGTCCGGGTCAGTGCTCTTCTAAATCCAGTGACATGGCTTCCACCTTCGTAGGTATTGATGGTATTGACGTAGGAAACTACATTTTCAGTGTAGGAACTGTTGTAGTTCATCGCCACCTGCACCGGCACTTCCTGGTTGAGTGATTCGATGTAAATTGGACTTTCAATTATTTTTTCACGGGTTTCATCCAAGTACTGCACGAATTCCACAAGGCCTCCTTCGGAGAAAAATTCGTCAGACTTAGCCACCCCCTCTTCCATCTCTCGAAGGTCTTGCAAATGAATGCGAATACCAGCATTCAAAAAAGACATCTCACGGAGACGGTTAGCTATGGTTTCGTATTTGAACTCAGTGATGGCAAAAATGCTATCATCAGGCTTGAAATGGATTGTAGTGCCTCGCTTATCTGTTTTTCCCACTTCACGGGCGGGGTACTGAGGGACACCAATTTTAAATTCTTGTTCAGTGATGACCCCATTTCGGTAAACCGTGGCTTTGAGATCCGTAGAAAGGGCGTTCACACAGGAAACACCCACTCCGTGAAGACCACCAGAAACCTTGTAGGTATCCTTATCAAACTTACCTCCAGCATGTAGTACCGTAAGTACTACTTCGAGGGCTGATTTTTTTTCTTTGGGGTGCATGTCCGTTGGGATACCACGGCCATTATCTTCAACTGTGATGGAATTGTCTTGGTGTACAGTTACCTTGATGGTGTCGCAGTGGCCTGCAAGGGCCTCATCGATGGAGTTATCAACTACTTCCCATATCAAGTGGTGTAGCCCTTTCACCCCCACATCGCCAATGTACATGGCTGGACGTTTTCTAACTGCTTCTAGGCCTTCTAATACTTGAATATTACCAGCGCCATAATCTTCTGGATTGCTTAATGTTTCTTCACTCATGGTTTTGGATAAATCCCTTGAAAGGGAGGATACAGCTTCGGGTGAACTTATCTTAAAATAGATGCTGCAATTTAGAAAAAAAAAGTGAGTTCTGGAGGAGATATTGGAAAGACTTTGCGATCCTTTTTTTTAAAAAAACAGGTGTACCATAAACCAAATAATATTCTGAAAAATTGATTTTTAAAAAAAACGCTCAAATTTTTTTGTGGTCGAAAAATCATCGTATGTACCTATAAATGAGCATTTGAAATTTTTTGTTTATTTTTTTACTATTTTTTTTAAACAAATTTTTTTTTGTAAACTTATCCTATTGTAAAAGTAAGTTAACATCAACCAAAACAAAAAAAACTATGAATTACACCTTATTGGCGGATCTAGTCGGACTTGACAAGATCATCAATTCAGATCCCGTAGCGATTACCTTCTTCATTGGGTACATGGCTATGTTCGCTTCTGCAGTTTTCTTCTTTGCAGAGCGTTCCTCAGTAGATGGAAAGTGGAAGCTTTCCCTGTTGGTATCCGGACTTATCACCGGTATCGCAGCAGTACATTACTATTACATGAGAGATTTCTATCTACAGACTGGATCTAGCCCTACGGCTTTCCGTTATGTAGACTGGACCTTGACTGTACCTTTGATGTGCGTTGAGTTTTACCTATTGACTAAGCCTTTTGGTGCAAAAGGCGGAACCCTTTTCAAGTTGATTGTAGCTTCAATCGTGATGCTAGTAACAGGTTACATCGGAGAGACTTCTGGTCTTGACAATAACATCATGTGGGGTATCCTTTCAACTCTTGGTTACTTGTACATTGTGTATGAAGTATTTGCTGGAGACATTGCTAAATTGGCAAGCAGCTCTAACAGTGCATCGCTTGGAAGAGCAATGTTCTTGTTGAAAATTTTCATCACTTTGGGTTGGTCTATCTACCCTATCGGTTACATGGTTCTTCCAGGAAACCTTCTTTCTGGTATGTTTGAAGTAAGCTCTATTGACTTGTTCTACAACTTGGCTGATGCGATTAACAAAATCGGTTTTGGTTTGGTAGTATATTCAGTAGCAGTAGCTGAAAGCAGCAAGAAATAATTAAACTAGAAGCTGCCTGTACGAAAGTGCAGGCAGTTTTTTTGTACCTATGAAAAAATACGACTACATACTAGCTGGAGGAGGATGCGCAGGTTTGAGCCTGGTCTATCATCTGCTAGAAAGTAGTTTGAAAGATTCCCAAATCCTCATCATAGATCCAAACCAAGGTGAGATTCCTAACAAAACTTGGTGCTACTGGAGCAAAGAGGCCTTATCTATACATCCCCAAGCTGCACGTTTCTCATGGAATTCGTTCTATCTCAAAGACGTAAACCAGCAGCTTACCCAACCCTTAAGTGAATTGTCTTACCATCACCTCAACTCACATGACTTTTATACCCATGTGCTTGAGAAAATTAGACAGTTTCCCAATGTTCATTTTTTAAAGGATCAGGTGCTAGCACTTACCCCGGCAGGTAACGAAATCCATGTTTCCACTAAGGAATCTGGCTACTTCCAATCCTCTTTCGTCTTTGATTCACGCATTGCATCAACAGATTTAAATCAATCTATTTTAAATCAGGTTTTTATAGGAATACGAATTAGAGTTTCAGAGCCGTTATTTGATCCCAAAAAGTGGGGATTGATGGATTTTGAAACCCGCACTTCCAATGGATTTGATTTTATCTATACGCTCCCCTTCTCTACCCAGGAGGCACTCATCGAATACACGGCCTACACCACGGAGGAGCGAACCGAAGAGGAGCTTTTGAACGAACTTCAAGCGTTTCTTCGCTTAAAATATGGCCCAATAACCTACGATATTCAATTTCAGGAATCTGGAAAAATCCCGATGAGCACACGGCAATTGGCCAGCGCTGTTAGTCCTCGACACCTCCTCATTGGAACAGCTGCAGGTTGGACCAAACCTTCCACAGGCTACACCTTTGCACCAATCCAGGAAAATTGTGCTGCATTAGTAGCCAATCTCGAGAGAGGGGCAATCGATGGCCTCACTTTTCAAAGAAAAAAGCGGTTCATTTTTTACGACAACATTCTGCTCAGCATCGCACACCATTGGCCCAAACAACTGCCTGCGCTGTTTATCAACCTGTTTTCAACTTCATCTCCCGATCTAGTCTTCCGTTTTTTAGGTGAGAAAACGAGTTTTTGGGAAGAAATCAAACTCTTATCGCGGTTGAAATTTGGAATTTTTCTGAAAGGCCTTACCCGTTATGGCTCGTATTGAATACCTATTCAAAGCCCTTGGATTAGGAATAGCACTTCTATTTATCCTGCTTCCTAACCTGCCAGAAGAGCTTCAGTTTGGTATTTTTGCCCTTATTTTACTCCTCGTGGGTATTCCGCATGGAGGCATTGATCACCTCATCCATAACCCTGAGATTCGACCAAAAGGCTTAGTTCACTTTATCATTCGCTACCTTCTACTCATGGCCGTCTATGGATTGCTGTGGTGGCTGCTCCCTATCGCGGCTTTAATTGCCTTTTTGGCAATGTCAGCCTATCATTTTGGACAATCCCATTTCTTGGAACAAGGGCAACTCCAACCAAAAGAAGGTGTGCTATACCTACTCAAAGGCTCCTTCTTTCTTTCCATAATTCTGTTTGGGGACTGGAAGATGACCCAAGAGATTTTAAGTCCCATACTTACGATTTCGCTATCCGAAACTTACCGATTGTTAAGTATGGGCCTATTGATGACTAGCTCCTTGCTTGCGCATGGCTGGAAAAATCGTTCGCTCAGTTTGGGAGATGCTTTAGACTATTTGATATTAGCTCCTGTGCTGTATTTCAGCCCTCTCTTAATCAGCTTTGCAGTGTACTTTGGGTTTTGGCATTCCCTACCGAGCATGCTCGCGGAATACAAGTTTTTGAGTCAACATCCATCCTTCAACTCTCCTCTAAAGTTCGGAAAGCAACTCCTTCCTTTCTCAGGGATTAGCCTGGTAGGAATTAGCGCCATTTTATACTTTGGATTGGAATTTCTGGATTCAAGCCAACTCTATCTCCTCTTTTTTGTGATGATTTCACTGATTTCTCTTCCGCATATCCTGTACATGGATACTTTTTTGAAGGAAAAATTTCAAAATTGACCTGTAGTCAACATCACTAGGGTACAGGCTTCTAGCGCCTCAATACCTACAGATTTGGCCCTTTGAAAAAATAAGGGGTTCTCAGTACCTGGATTAAAAATGATTCGCTTAGGTTTTAGGCCTATCAGGTAATCGATCCATTCCGATTGATTCTGAGGGCCTAAATAAAGTGTAATGGTATGAAGACCCCGTAAAGTAGGCTTTTGACGCAAGTCTAAGATTTCCTCTCCAAAAATAAGCCCCTTCTTAATTCCAATGGGAATTAAAGGGACTCCTTTGGCTTGCAACAACTCTGCTGCACGATAGGCATAGCGTTCAGAATTGTCTGTGGCACCAACCACCAAGGTTAGTTTGGACTTATTTGGTGCGCTGTCCATAATGTCTATCCCTTTCGAAGGTATCCATGTGCCGGTGCTTTTTACTCTCGTAGATGTCATCGAGTGTGAGCAGGATGCCGGTCTCCTCCACTTCCCCAAACTCGTCGTTTAAGGCTGTTCCAAAATTTTTCATGGTGGGAGACAGGTTCATGTACGCATTGATAAGGGGAGGAATATTTTCACCCAAAGCTCGAATCCTCCCATTAAGCACCTTGTAGCCCTCCTTGTAATCTAACCCTTCAAATGGGTTGGCTTGGGAAAGAATATCAGTTTCATAGCTCAACCTTAACTTTTCTTTTGGTTTCACTAATCCTTGATTATCAGGAAAATAATGATTCATAAAATAGAGCAACAAATCCCGACCTTCCCGATTGTAATGTGGGTACATGGTTACCTTCCCAAACAAGTATTTGATGTTGGGATTGAGTAGTACCACTGCTCCTAAGCCATCCCACAAGTTGTCCAGGCTAAACATGCCTTTGCGGTTGTCCAAACTAGGTTGGTAGCTAGGCTGAACGAAAGATCTCCCCAACTCTAAAGTATAGGGCAGGTAGTTTTTGACAAATTTTGTAGAAAAGTCAAACAAATGGGAGGTAGAAAGTTGAATTTCTCCATCGGGCCCAAGGGCATCTTTGCAACAAATGAGGCGATATCCAGCAACAATTTGTTCATCCTCCTCATTCCAAGTGACCAGCTGTTCGTAGCAAGTTTCACTCGTATCGTTCTCATCTAGGTCTAATTCCATCCCTGTACCTCCTCCTGCTGCTCGAAAGGTCAACTCCCGCAGTCTACCTATTTCCCGTACCACATTCGGCGCATTGTGGTAATTGACCAGGTAAACTACATTATCTCCATTGTTGGTGTAGCGAAGAAAACGCGCAGGGCTTAGCTCGGCTTTCAGAAGTTCACGATCTACGGGCGGAATAAGTTCAGCAGCCTTAGTCATTCGATTTTCCAAGTTCATACACTTTTGATTTCATCTCATCCGCCCACTCGGCATCAGATTTGCTGTTGTCAAAATAGGTATAGGGCACAGGCTTTCCAAGTGTGATGTGAATTTTGCCTTTGCGCTGCTTGTACATTTCATCCACTAGCCAAAACATTTCTAGGTTAACCTTCAGGCCTATCTTTTTCCTAAAGTTGCTCAGATTATAAAAAAAAGGAGAATTTCTACCCGATATATGGGTAGGAATGACATTCAAATTGTATTGTTTGGCTTTTGCAACAAAGCTTTTTTTCCAAAGTAAATCTTTGATTCCCTCCTCTTGCTTCCTTGAAACCAGCCCCGCAGGAAAAATCAACACCACATATCCTTGAGAATACACTTCCTCAATGCGCTGGTTGGCAGCAGCGGAATTCTTTCCAAACTTATTGACGGGCACAAAAAGGGGTTCAAAGTTGTTGAAGGTCATCAGCAGGTCGTTCACCAAGATCCGCACATCAGGACGAATTTTACCGATCGCTTGCACAAAAGCAATCCCATCCATTCCCCCAAGGGGATGGTTAGACGCTAGGATTACTCCCCCAGTTTTCGGGATATGTTCAGCTCCACTCACCGTGACATCCATCTCAAATTCCTGAATCAGCGCGTTGGCAAAGTCCCAACCCTTTTTGTTGAGATGCTTATTCAAGACCGAATTCAGCCATTCTTCGTGCGTCACCCGCTTCACATAGCGAAGCAAAAATCCAGGCAGCCACTTCAAAAGTGCTGGATTCTTTAGGGCAATGGCCTTTTCTATATCAATAAATTTCTGAGACATACAGGGGATAAAAGAACAAATAGTTGATTACCTCCTTTTGGGTGATAAATTGAGGTAACAAATCAAAAATAGAAAAAATATAGCTTTTAAAGCTGTTCTTAAAAATAGGTTTTCTAGCTTCCTGAAAACCAAGCACCTTGTTTTGTAGTACTAAAAAAAAAATATGAATCTAGTTCTTACTGGCAGTACCTCTGGTATCGGATGGGAAACCCTCCTCGCCTTGCTCCCACAATTCGACCGTGTCTTTCTTCCCGTACGGAATCAGCCCAAAGCAGAGAAGCTCATTCAATCACTAAAGGGAAAAGAAAAAATAGTGTTGATTCCCATGGATTTAAGCCTGATGGCGGAAGTAAAAATTGGGGCAGTATTTCTTTTGAGCCAAACCGAGGAAATCCATGTACTCATCAACAACGCCGGAGGCATGTATCCTGGAGGAAAGCGAAGTGAAGAAGGAATTGACCTGAGCTTTTCGACAAACCACCTGGGTCACTTTCTGCTAGTTCAGGAACTCCTGCCCGCCTTGCTCAAAGGAAAAGCAAGAGTTATCCAAGTCAGCTCCGAAGCACACCGGATTGCTAGCCATCCTGGAAAGGATTTTTCCATGAGGAAACCCAGCAATACAGTAGCAGCTTATGCCAAAGTAAAGCTTTACAATATTTTGTTTACCAATGAATTAAATTTACAATTTGCAAGTAAAGGATTAAAGGCTTACTCCCTGCATCCTGGGGCTGTACGAACGTCCTTTGGTTCGGAGGCTTCGACCTGGGCCAAGGGCTTGATTGCCTTTACCAAACTCTTTTTTATTTCCCCAAAGGCAGGAGCAGCCACCACCATCTTCTTGGCTACTGCTCCCGAGAAATCCCTCAAAAATGGAGGCTACTACAAAAACAAAAAGTTAAGCATCCCCTCCTCCCTGGCGAAAGATTCAAACCTTGCGAAAGCACTTTGGGATTTCAGTAAAAAAGAAATAGGTCGAGTCTTGGGCAATGCAGGTCCCAATAAGAAGGAAGAAAACAACGAAATTCTGTAGTTTTGCAGCAATGAAAGATACAATCCTCTCTCTTTGCCCCGGACCCTGGACGGCCTATGAACTGATCGATACAGGAGGTTTCGAGAAGTTGGAGCGCTTTGGTAAGTTTATCATCAGTCGACCTGAACCACAGGCAATCTGGGACAAATCCCTGCCCGAGGAGGATTGGAAAAAGCTGGCTCACGCACATTTCGCGAAGGAAAAAAACAACCCCGAAAAAGGGCAATGGCAGCAACTGAAGTCCATGCCTGCCCATTGGCAGCTACCTTATGAAAATGCAGATGGGCTCAAATTGACCCTCAATCTCTCCCAAACATCCTTCAAACACATTGGTGTGTTTCCTGAGCAAGCAGTCAATTGGGATTATTTGTACCGCAAATTGAAGGCATTTCCTCAGCCCAAACCCAAAGTTCTGAACCTTTTTGGCTACACTGGAGCGGCAAGCGTCGCTGCCAGAGCTGCTGGTGCGGAGGTATCGCATCTGGATTCGGTAAAGCAGGTGGTCACTTGGACCAAGCACAACATGGAGTCTTCTGGCCTAGATGGCATCCGCTGGATCGTAGACGATGCCATGAAATTTATCAAACGCGAAGCACGCAGAGGGAATGTGTACCAGGCCATCATTCTAGATCCTCCCGCCTATGGAAGAGGTCCTGAAGGGGAAAAATGGATATTAGAAGAGCAGATTAATGAGCTCCTCAAAACTTGCAAGGAGATTCTGGACCCCAAAGATCAGCTTCTACTGCTCAATATGTATTCCTTAAGTTTCTCTTCTATCATCGCTGCCAACTTGATTCAATCCAATTTTGGAGCAGTGCAGCATGCCGAGCATGGGGAACTTTACCTGCAAGAAACGCAAGGAAAAAAGCTTCCTCTGGGGATTTTCTACCGGTTTTCAAGTTTTTGACCCTAATTCAAAAATGAATAACCGAAACCTATTTTTGGCTCATTTAGCACAAACTACGGATTTTCCCCTCGCGATCGAGGTGGTCAAAGCCGAAGGGGTTTACCTCTACGGACCCAATGGAGAGCGCTATCTAGACCTCATCTCAGGCATAGGCGTGAGTAATGTAGGCCATCGCCACCCCAAAGTAACCGCAGCAATCCACCAGCAAGTAGATACCTACCTCCACCTGATGGTCTATGGGGAATACATCCAATCGCCCCAGACCTTATTGGCAAAAGCCTTAGTGGACAGCCTCCCTCCTTCGTTAGACAATGTATATTTGGTCAATAGTGGTTCAGAAGCTATCGAAGGCGCCATGAAGTTGGCCAAGCGCTACACCAACAGGCGCAACTTAATCTCTTGTACCAATGCCTACCATGGCAGCACACAAGGTGCGCTCAGCATCGGCGGCAACGAAGAATTCAAGCGCGGCTACCGCCCCCTCCTACCAGGTACCTCTCAAATCTTTTACGGAAGCTTTTCGGATTTGGAGAAAATTACCAGCGACACTGCAGCGGTGGTCATCGAAACGATTCAAGGCGAGGCAGGCATCCGTGTTGCCTGCACCGCTTACTTTCAAGCGCTTCGAGCCCGATGTACCCAAACAGGTACTTTGTTGATTTTGGATGAAATCCAAGCAGGATTTGGGAGAACAGGCACGTTCTGGGCATTCGAACAGTTTGACATCGTGCCAGACATTCTCGTTTGTGCCAAAGGAATGGGAGGCGGCATGCCCATTGGGGCTTTTATTGCCAACAAGGACATCATGGGGGTTTTCAAAAACAATCCTCTCCTCGGTCACATCACCACCTTTGGAGGACATCCTGTATCTGCAGCAGCTTCTCTAGCCACCCTGAAGGTGCTACAAGAGGAAAACCTGATCGAACAGGTAGCTGCAAAAGCCAAACTCTTCAAGTCCCTCCTCATCCATCGGCAAATCAAGGCCATCCGAAACCAAGGCTTGATGATGGCACTAGAATTTGAATCCTTTGACGTGCTCAAACCCATCATCGACCGCGCTATTAATTTGGGTGTCATCACGGATTGGTTCCTCTTCTGTGATGACAGCATGCGCATCGCTCCTCCGCTGACCATTACCCCCGAGCAAATTCAAGAAGCCTGTGCACTGATCCTACAAGCCATTGATGGGGATTGACCCAACCAACAAAAAAAAGACCCTCCACTTTTCCATTTTTTATTCTAATTTTCATCCTTTCCAAGACGCATTTCAACTTATGAAAACTACGTTACGCATTTTCGGCATCTTTCTATTTGCTATTCTGGCAGCCCTTCTCGGTTTTATTTTCTGGAATAGTCCCCAATACGATGGAGAAGTGCAGTTGACCGGATTGACTGAGGAAGTAGATATTCACTTCGACGATTATGGAGTGCCTCATATCTATGCACAAAATGAGGCAGATGCCTACCGTGCTTTGGGCTATATCCATGCCCAAGAGCGCTTGTTCCAGTTGGAAATGATGCGCCGTGTCGGATCAGGTACCCTAGCGGAGCTTCTAGGTCCAGACGTAGTCGAGATTGATCAGTTTTTCCATACCCTAGGCATTCCCAAACATGCCAAGGAAAGTACCAAAGCCCTACTCGCACAAGGCAATAGCCCTTGGAAAAGCGCTGCCGAGGCCTACATCGCTGGGGTCAACCAGTTTATCGAGCAAGGGAAACTCCCTGTAGAATACCTACTTCTCGGAAGCAACCCGCGTCCCTACACTTTGGATGACATGCACTCGGTCTTAGGATACATGTCCTTTTCATTTGCCATGAGTTTGAAAACAGATCCCTTGGTAACCCAAATCGCACGCAAATGGGGGCCCGATTACCTTGCCTCCCTCGCGGTAAAGACATTACCTTCGCACCATGTTATACCAGTCAATTACCCCGATTCCTTGGTTGCAGGAGCCAGCGCAGTCAACTCCAAGCTCACCGCCCTATTGGATAAACTTCCTGCCCCGATGCTCGAAGGATCCAATGCCTGGGTGATCTCTGGGACTCGAACCAAGTCTGGTAAGGTCCTTTTTGCCAACGATACGCACATCGGCTTCGCTTCACCATCTGTTTGGTTTGAAGCCCATATCGAATACCCTGGATATAGCTTTTATGGCAACCACCTCGCAGGCATTCCCTTTGGCCTGGTAGGCCATAGCCGCCACCACAGTGTGGGCTTGACCATGTTTGAAAACGATGACCAAGACTTTTTTGAAGAAAAACTGAATCCGGCCAATCCAAATGAAATTATAGTGGGCGATTCCATTTACCCCATCACCACGCGTACGGAAGGGATACAGGTCAAAGGACAACAACCGATCGCCTTTCAAATCAAGGAAACGATCCATGGTCCTGTAATAAATCCAGTGGTGAAGGAAATTCAAGCGATGACTTCTAACCCAGTGTCTTCCTGGTGGGTATATCTTTTGGAGCCTACCCGCGCACTAGAGGCAGTTTACCAGATCAATCACGCCCGTAACATGCAGGATGTAGCCAATGCAGCATCCCTCATCCATGCCCCAGGACTCAACATCATGTACGGGGATAGCCTTGGAAACATTGCTTGGTGGGCAGCAGCGAAGCTTCCCATCCGCGGAACAACTGTCAATGCAACCATTTTTGCAGATGGCTCCGATCCTGCAGCACAACCCCAAGGTTGGTATCCATTCACCGAAAATCCACAAAGCATCAACCCTGAATCTGGATTTGTAGCCTCAGCCAACAATCAGCCCGACTCCACCCGGTCCGGACTCTTCTTCCCTGGATACTACTACCCAGGTGAGCGATGGAACCGAATTGCCAAGACGGTGACCTCCAAAAAAGACTGGACTCAAGAATCCCTTGAAGATCTGCAATTGGAAACAATCAATGAAAAATCAGTTCAAAACGCAGACTTCCTGCTCGAACAGGTAACCCAAGGGAACTTTGAAAAATACGAAGACATCCTTGGTGAACTGGCAGATTGGAAAGGAGACCATGATCTGAACCATACCGCGCCTACCCTCTACTACAAGTGGCTGTACCATACCCTCCGCTTAGCCATGGAAGATGAAATCGGGAAGGAAGGATTTGAAAGCTATCTCCAAACCTTCATCATGATCGGAAGTACCTCCCATTTCTTTACCCATGAACAGAACAAGTGGTGGGATAAAAAAAATACCAGCACCAAAGAAACTCGAGCAGAGATCGTGGCTGAAGCCTTGCAGGTGAGCTTGGAGGAACTATCCAAGCAATTTGGGGAGGATCAAGGCGATTGGGAATGGGAAAAAGCAATCACAGTAGAGCACCCTCACCCACTGGGAGCCAAAAAGCCGTTGGACAAGCTATTCAATGTGCGGACCGAGGCTGTAGAAGCAAATGAGGAGTCCGTCAACAAACTGGCCTTCAAATTGAATGGGACAGGAATCTATAAAGTGACTTCAGGACCTGCCATGCGTATTTTACTGGACTTTGATAACGTAGAAGAATCCGTATCCGTATTGCCAACCGGTAACTCTGGAAATCGCTTCAGCAAGCACTATGCCGACCAAAAAGAACTATATGTGGAAGGCAAGTACCGCCCTCAGCTGATGAACAAGGAGGCAATTCTGAATGACGCGAAGGGAACGCTGAAGTTGAAACCTAGGAAATAGCCTGAAATACTAAGTACCAGGTACAAAGTACGAAGTAGGAAATACGAGGTACGAAATACGGATTTGTACAAGGTACCAGGTACTATGTACCTTCCATACAAAAGGTTGGTATCAAAATGAATGAGTAGTATTATCCTACTAGCACAAACTTATACTTGGTACTTTGTACTTGGTACAATTTTACCCCCTATGTCCCAAAATGATCTATACAACTCCCTCTGGAGCCAGTTTGGTGCCGCATTGGAGATGCTTGGAGAAAGTATTCATACCTGCCCAAAGGATGTTTGGGAGGGAAATCAAGTATTTTCCTTTCAGGCTTACCATACCTTGTTTTTTCTGGACTACTACCTGAGCACCAATCCGGTTGGTTTTGCTCCTCCCTCCGAATTTTCGTATTCAGAGTTTGACGAGGAACCTGTACTCGTTATTTTTCCGCAAGAAATGCTGCTAAAGTACTTGGATGCCTGTAAGCAAAAGGCCCAAACATTAATTTTAGGTTTGGATGAGCAGCTCGCCTCACAACGGTGGATCAATGAATCCAAAACGATGGATTACTCCCTCTTCGAAATCCTTTTCTACAACTTACGGCATGTACAACACCATGTAGGGCAATTCAACCTCCTCCTCCGGCAACATATCGACCAGGCTCCCGAGTGGATCGAAAAAGCGAGCAGGTAAACAATTAGTTAGCAGATGTGTTTTTTTATTGTACGGAATACAGAATTGTACAAAGTACCAAGTACCAGGTACAATGTACCTTCCAAATACAGGATGGATTCAAAATGAATGAGCAGTATTCCCCTGCTAGCATAATCCCATACTTGGTACTTTGTACTTGGTACATGGTACAAACTATTCGCTAATTACCTATGAAAAATAAATCCTATCCTATCCAAAAAACCGAAGAAGAATGGCAGGATCAACTGGATCCCTTGTCCTACCAAGTCTTGCGGCAAAAAGGAACCGAAAGGCCCTTCAGCGGTGCCTACACGTTAAATAAAGAAACGGGCGTGTATTCCTGTAAAGGCTGTGGAAATCCAATTTTTCACTCCGACTTCAAATACGACAGCGGCTGCGGCTGGCCAAGCTTTACCCATCCTATCAAAGAAGAGGCCATAGAAGTGCACATGGACTACAGCCACTTCATGATTCGAGAAGAGATCCTTTGTGCTTCCTGTGGAGGCCACCTGGGCCACCGCTTTCCCGATGGACCATCGGACAAAGGCGGCATCCGGTACTGCATCAATTCGGTGAGTATGGAGTTCGGAAAATAGTACCAAGTACCAGGTACAATGTAAAAAGTATGAAATACGAGGTACGAAATACGAGTTACGGAATTGAAAATATCGAATGTCGAATTTCGATTTTTGAATGAAGAAGACTACAATTATCCAATTACTCGAATGCCCTACTTGGTACTTCGTACTTCGTACTTGGTACAATAAAAGCAGAAAACATCCAATTACTCGAATCCTATACTTGGTACTTTGTACTTTGTACAAAACTTCTATCTTTGCTCACGAAATGAAAAACAACGCAGCAATCTTTACTTTTTCTATGCCAGCACAGGTGCATCACCTGTTGCATCATTTCCATCATTCCTCTTGAGAGGAAGATAACTACACCCACCCGGTGCGGCTGATGATAGGGATTCGGCCAGTCACCACCCCTTCATTCAATTAATTTCGAATTCACTCACATCTCCTTATGGAACAGATTGTTCGCATTGCCGTTCAAAAAAGTGGCCGCCTATCCGATGATTCCTTGAGCCTCATCAAAGAGTGTGGCATCAAATTTTACAATGGAACAGGGAAACTCAAGTCCACTTCCACCAATTTCCCCGTTGAATTCCTATTCCTCAGAGACGATGATATCCCAGGCTATGTAGCCGATGGAGTGGCTGACCTTGGCATTGTGGGTCAAAATGAGGTCGCCGAGAAAGACAAAGAAGTCGAGTTACTCAAGAAGCTGGGCTTCTCCAAATGCAGGCTCGCACTTGCCATCCCAAAAGGCATTCCATACGAAGGACTCGGATATTTTGAGGGGAAAAGCATCGCTACTTCCTACCCAAAAATCCTGAAGAACTACCTCGACACCCATCAAATCAAGGCGGATATTCACGAAATCAGTGGTTCCGTGGAGATCGCACCAAGCATCGGCTTAGCAGAGGGCATCTGTGACATTGTCAGCTCAGGCTCTACGCTGATGATGAATGGACTCAAGGAAGTCGAGAGCATTTTTAACTCCGAAGCGGTACTCATTGCACACCCCCAATTGAGCAACTGGAAAAAAAGCATCGTTGACAAGCTTCTTTTCCGCATCAATGCGGTACAGACAGGAAAAAGCAACAAGTACGTTTTGATGAATGTACCCAATGCCGCACTGCCCAAGATCATCTCCCTGATTCCAGGCATGCGCAGCCCTACGATCTTACCGCTCGCCGAAGAAGGTTGGTCCTCCGTGCATTCGGTACTGAGCGAAGATCAGTTTTGGGAAAACATGGACGAGCTCCGTGCCGCAGGTGCAGAGGGAATCCTGGTGGTTCCTATCGAAAAAATGGTGATTTAACCAATAGCTAGACTTCAACTATGAAACTGCTCGTAAACCCCAGCCCCGAAAAATGGCAAAAGCACCTGGCTCGTCCAGCGATGCAAACCAAAAAAATAAATCAAATCGTCAAGCCAATCTTCGAAAAAGTAAAGAAAAGCGGAGACAAGGCCTTGAAAAAATTTGCTAAGGAATTTGATCAGGTAAGCTTGGATAGCCTCCTGGTGAGCGGTGAGGAAATTCAGGCCGCCATCCAATTGGTTCCCGATAACTTGAAGAAAGCCATTGCCCTCGCCAAGGCCAACATTGAAAAATTTCATACGGCTCAGGCTGCTCCTGATCTCGTCTTGGAAGTGATGCCTGGGGTCACCTGCAGCAGAAAAAGTGTGCCCATCCAACGCGTGGGATTGTACATTCCAGGAGGAACTGCCCCCCTATTCAGTACCGTGCTGATGCTGGGTGTGCCCGCCCAACTCGCGGGATGCAAGGAAATTGTACTCTGCACCCCTACCAACCGTGAGGGAACAATTCACCCTGCCATTCTTTACACTGCCCAGTTGATCGGAATTACCAAAATAATCAAAGTGGGAGGTGCACAAGCCATTGCAGCACTGGCCTTTGGCACGGAATCGGTTCCCCAAGTGGATAAGGTTTTTGGGCCTGGCAACCAGTACGTGACCGCAGCCAAGCAGTTGGCCACCAAGTATGGATTGGCCATCGACATGCCTGCAGGACCTTCCGAAGTGCTGGTCTATGCAGATGAAACAGCCATCCCGGCCTTCGTAGCTGCCGATCTGCTCTCCCAAGCAGAGCATGGGGTCGACTCCCAAGTAGTGCTGCTAAGCCCTTCAGAAGAGTTTGCCAAAAAAGTATTGGCAGAGATCAACATCCAATTGGAAAGTCTTCCCCGCAAGGACATCGCCTCCAAAGCCCTAGCCAATTCCTGCGCAGTGATCCTCGAGGATCGAGACACCGCCATTGCCTTGATCAACGACTATGCTCCCGAACACCTGATCCTTGCTGTAACCAAAGAGGAAGAAGTCCTAAGCCAAATCTACAATGCGGGCTCGGTATTTATTGGCAACTACAGCCCTGAGGCAGCAGGAGACTATGCCTCTGGGACCAACCATACGCTCCCCACCTACGGCTATGCCCGCAACTACAGTGGCGTGTCGCTAGACAGCTTTGTGAAAAAAATGACCTACCAAAAGATCACACCCAAAGGGCTCCAAGCCCTAGGCCCTGCTGTAGAAATTATGGCAGAGAACGAACAGTTGCAGGCCCACAAAAATGCAGTCACCCTCCGCCTCAACTCCCTCAAAACCAAGTAAAAATGAAGGTTGACCTAGCTACCCTTTTACGTCCTCACCTGCTTAGCCTGAAGCCCTATACCTCTGCCCGAGACGAATACAGTGGTTCGGAAGGAGTGTTTTTGGATGCGAACGAAAATCCCTTTGGATCTATCACCCAAGCGGACTACAACCGCTACCCAGATCCTTACCAAACTGCACTGAAATCAGAAATCGCAAAAATCAAGGGTTGTGCACCCACACAGGTTTTTTTGGGCAACGGATCTGACGAGGCCATTGACCTGCTGTTTCGAGCCTTTTGCAACCCAGGCAAGGACAATGTCATCCTTCTTCCTCCCACATACGGCATGTACGGGGTGAGCGCCTCCATCAATAATGTAGAGATACGAAATGTAGCGCTTACGCCAGACTTCCAGTTGCAGCCTGAAAAAATCCTCGCTGCGGCAGATTCACAGACCAAAATTCTCTTCATCTGCTCCCCCAATAATCCATCAGGCAATGCAGTGCAGCGGGAGGATATTCATTACCTACTGGAGAATTTTCCGGGGATTGTGGTGGTAGACGAAGCCTACATCGACTTTAGTTCGGAACCCAGTTTGATCCACGAATTGGACCAATACCCCAACTTGCTAGTGATGCAAACTTTCTCCAAAGCCTGGGGATTGGCCTCCCTTCGGCTGGGAATGGCCTTTGCTAGTCCCGAGCTGATCGCAATTCTCAATCAAATCAAACCTCCCTATAACATTTCGGGATTGACTCAGGAAACGGTCCTTGCAGCACTTCCGAACAAAGGAAAGGTGGATGAGCTGATTCGAAAAATTAAAGAAGAGCGTACCTTCCTGAAGCAAGAACTTGAAAAGCTTCCAGATGTGCTGAAAATCCATCCCTCGGATGCAAACTTCTTGCTGGTCCAAGTTCCCGATGCCAATCGCTTCTACGAAGGCTTGATCGAAGAAAAAGTAATCGTGCGCAACCGCTCCACCGTCTTGCACTGCGAAGGATGCCTCCGGATCACAGTAGGTACACGAGACGAAACACTTGCCTTGCTCCAGGCTTTCAAAAAAATAGCTACATCTTGACCTTGATTCAAAATCCAAATAATAGAATCCAATCCTCCTAGTTCCATGAAAAAGAAAGTATTGTTTATAGATCGAGACGGAACCATTATCAAAGAGCCGCCTACCGATTTTCAAGTAGATAGCTTGGAGAAACTTGAGTTTATCCCTAAAGCCATCTCCAACCTCCGCAAAATCGCGGAAGAATGTGATTACGAACTCGTTCTTGTGAGCAACCAAGATGGATTGGGAACTGATTCCTTCCCAGAAAAGGATTTTTGGCCAGCCCAATACAAAATGCTAAAGACCCTGGAGCAGGAAAATGTGCACTTTGCGGCCATCCATATCGACCGCAGCTTCGAGCACGAGCAAGCCCCTACGCGAAAGCCTCGAACAGGCATGCTCACTTCCTATTTTTCGGAAGACTATGACCTCGGCCAATCCTTTGTAATCGGCGATCGGGCTACAGATGTGCAACTCGCACAAAATTTGGGATCCAAATCGATTTTCTTCGGTAAAGCACATCCCGAGGCGAGCTTTTGCAGCCATGATTGGGATGAAATCTACAATTTCCTAAAACTTCCCCCTCGAAAAGCTAGAGTGCATCGGAAGACTTCTGAAACAGACATTTCCATCGAATTGAACTTGGATGGTACAGGTGCCTGCTCCATCTCCACTGGGCTCCATTTCTTTGATCACATGCTCGAGCAGCTGGGCAAACATGGAAGTACGGACCTATCCATCCAAGTAAAAGGGGATCTTCACATCGACGAACACCACACCATTGAAGATACCGCACTTGCTTTGGGAGAAGCATACTCCAAGGCCTTGGGTGACAAAAAAGGAATTTACCGCTACGGATTTCTCCTTCCCATGGACGATGCCTTGGCACAGGTGGCAATCGATTTTGGTGGGCGACCTTGGTGTGTTTGGGAGGCAAGCTTTACCCGAGAAAAAGTGGGCGACATGCCAACGGAACTGTTTTTCCATTTCTTCAAATCCTTCTCCGATGCAGCCAAATGCAATTTAAATATCCAAATCACTGGGGATAACGAGCACCACAAGATCGAAGCGACATTCAAAGGACTAGCACGAGCCATCAAAATGGCCGTACAGCGAGATCCGAGAAACTTAAATCAGTTGCCCAGTACCAAAGGAGTGCTTTGATTTGAATCTAGGCAAGTATCTCCTACTTAAGAGTCACGAAAAAAGGGAAGACATTTCGCTCCTCTGAAGCTTTGGAGTATGTATTTAAAGGTTTCTATTCACATAATGCTCCAGCGGAGCATAGTCTCAAACCCAGATTTGAATAAACCATTTCAGAGAGCTTTATCTTAAATTATCGCTTCTGGATTAATTAACAAATAGCGCACCTCCGGAGCGCGCCTTGCTTAATTATGTTGGTTTTCTATTAAGATAATACTCCTCCGGAGCATGATCATATCTGCTTTTTTATGCGATTTAAGGGGCCTAAATTCTTGCTCCAGAGGAGCTACATGTTAATGGAAATAAAATTTAGAATAGTTCGCTCGCTCCAGAGGAGCGAAATAGATTAAAAACAATTCGATCCTATGTACTTCTTGGAGAATGTATTCAATGGTATGCTATTTAGATAATGGTCCTCCAGAACATAGTCCAAATCTGCTTTTTTTTATGCGATTTAGGAGATCTAAATTCTTGCTCCAGAGGAGCAATATATTAATAGCATTAGAATATAGAATAGTTCGCTCGCTCCAGAGGAGCGAAATAGATTAAAAACAATTCGATCCTATGTACTTCTGGGAGAATGTATTCAATGGTATGCTATTTAGATAATGCTCCTCCAGAACATAGTCAAATCTGCTTTTTTATGCGATTTAGGAGGCCTAAATTCTTGCTCCGGAGGAGCAATATATTAATAGCATTAGAATATAGAATAGTTCGCTCGCTCCAGAGGAGCGATATGAGAAATATATGAATAAAAATGGTATTTCTACGCCTTCTATACGGATTCCCGAATTTAGTTAACCCAATCAAAAAGATATTTCTCATCAAATTTGACATTGAATTTTTCCAATAATTCAATGTATTCCTCTTTGAAAGATTTTCTTTGATGATGTAACTCTTGGTTATTGATGTATTGAATCACATAATCCAATTGTGATTGGCCATAGGAAAAAGCACCATATCCCTCTTGCCAATTAAATTTACCTTTTACAAATCCCCTTGAATTAATCCATTTGGAGGAATTAGTTTTAACTGAATTTACTAGCTCAGAGGCCATGCAATTGGGTCTTAAACTGATCAAGATGTGAATATGATCGGGCATTCCTCCAATTGCATATACTTTCTGATCCCTTCCTTTTATAATTCCTGATACATATTTGAAGAGTTCCTCTCGCCAAACTTTATGGATGATGTTTTGCCTTCCCTTAACAGAGAATACAAGGTGGATATAGATTTGAGAAAAAGTGTCTGCCATGTTGAAAAAAATTATTTTAAAAAAATGTATTTGATGTGTTTTTACGGGAAAAATTAAAAATTGGATGAGTTTAGAAACCAGAATTTAAATAGTTCTTTTAAATCACTGCTCTGGAATATTTTTATAAACCCTGTTTTAAACGATTCAAGAAGTCTTATTCTTAAATTCTTGCCTCTGGATTAATTAACAAATAGCGCACCTCCGGAGCGCGCCTTGCCTAATTATGTTGGTTTTCTATTAAGATAATACTCCTCCGGAGCATGATCATATCTGCTTTTTTATGCGATTTAAGGGGCCTAAATTCTTGCTCCAGAGGACCAACGCGCTTCGAAGGTGCGCAATAAAAGGAAAAGCATAATCTCCCTCAATTTTACAGGGTAGACTTATACATTAACATACATTGCCTACCTAAATCCAATCCTCTTAACTGCCCAATAACCGTTTACTCAATGCAGCTTTGTAATTGGGAATAGCCTGGTCGGAAAGCCCCAAAAAGAGGTAGGGTTCGATTAATTCCAATTCCATCAAGTGAAACACCCCATCAATTACCACCCCATCTACTCGGGCATATAGGCTGTCCTTTGCAAAACTAGCAACGAGTGCCTGAGCTGAGGCGAGCATTGTTGAGTCCGGCTTAATCTCTTGTATCGTTCCCCCATAGTAATGTTGCACCCGAAAGTCATCCACAGCTGGTGACTTGAGCACGGCATGGGAAAATACGCCATTGAAAAAAATAAGTGAATATTCCCCTACCGATACAATTTCAGAAATGTAGGGCTGCACCAAAAAATCTTCTTCTTGGAGCAAACTTGTTATTTTATCCTCCAGCTCCTTGCCTGCGCCTCGTGTAACTTTCAGCGTATTTTTTGCGCCTCCACTGACCAAGGGCTTGATCACCAAGGTTTCAAATCCCAAGGCATTGTGTAAGGCTTCCAAGGTTGTTACCGTCCCTTTGGGAAGAATTTGACCTGCCACACAGGGGTACCCCTTGGCCTTCAATTCCAACAAATAGTTTTTAGAAGAATTCCAACGCAGTGTCGATACAGGATTTAGCACGGAAGTTCCCAAGGTTTCCAATTGGTCCAGCCAAGCCAAAAATTCAGGATAGTAATCAAAATAGTCCCAAGTCGACTTGATCAGCACATGGGTAAAGCGACTCCAGTCCACATCGGGGTCAGACCAAGCCAACAGCTCATAAGTTATCCCCAACTCTTCCAGCAAGTTGGAAAGCAAGGAATCCTCATCTACCGTATTGGCATCGTAGGCTCCGGTAGATACATAGGTGGCAATGGCGACGTGGAGTGACATGCTTTTTTTCTGCAAAACTAGCATTTCCTTTTTTTAGCGAAGCCTTTTCTATGAAAATCCAAGTGAAACCTTATTTTTGGAAATTGAACCTATTATGAGCCACCGCAAACTTGTCATCGTCCCCACCTTTAATGAGCTAGAAAACATTAGCGACATGGTGCGTACCGTGATGGAGCTGGAAGGGAATTTTGAGCTCCTGGTGATTGACGATGGATCTCCAGATGGCACCGCCTCGGTGGTCAAATCCCTACAAAGCACCTATGAAGGTCGTTTACACTTGATGGAGCGCGCTGGGAAACAGGGCTTGGGAACTGCTTACATCGCTGGGTTTCGTTGGGCTTTGGCAGCCAACTACGATTTTATTTTTGAAATGGATTGTGATTTTTCACACGATCCCAAAGACCTGATCCGCCTCTACGAAGCCATCAAAAGCCGAGAGTATGATTTAGCCATTGGCTCCAGGTACATCACGGGAGTCAATGTGGTCAACTGGCCCATGGGAAGGGTGCTGATGTCTTATTTTGCGAGCAAATACGTGAATTTGATTACAGGCCTACCCATCCAGGATGCTACAGCAGGATTCAAATGCTACCACCGCAGCGTGCTGGAAGGAATTGCGCTAGACAAAATCAAATTTATTGGCTACGCCTTTCAAATCGAAATGAAGTTTACCGCCTGGAAACTGGGTTTCAAACTCGTGGAAGTACCCATCATCTTCACCGACCGCACCCGTGGCCAATCCAAGATGAGCCCAAAAATCTTCAAAGAAGCCGTACTGGGAGTGATTTTGATGAAACTAAAAAGTATTTTTAAACCCTACCGATTAGTCAAATCGAATTGATTTGATGGGGTCCACCCTTGAAATAATCCGAACGGGAAGCCATAACACCAAAGCAGTGAGCACCGTCACACCCAAATTGAGCGAAAGAAAAGCCATCCAATTCCAATCGATGGGCACGTAGCTCATGTAATAACTTATAGGATCCAGCGGGATCAAGTGGAAGTAAGCCTGCAGCCCTCCCAGCACCAAGGCAAAGGCATTGCCATACAAAAGTCCCTTACTCAAAATATGGATTCCATTCCAGAAAAATAGGGATCGGATTTGTGAGTTTTTAGCACCCATGGCCTTTAAAAGGCCAATCATTTGCGTTCGTTCCATGATCAGGAGAAACAGAATCGCTCCCATATTGAAAATCGCCACAAAGCCAATCAGGGAGATAAATACAATCACGTTGGTGTCGAGCAACTTCAACCAATCAAAAATATCTAAAAAGCGTTCCCGGCTATCCAGCAAGCGAAGATCGTAGTCCAATTCTTCCTCTAGTAGCGGTGCATACGTATCAAGCTGTTCATCATTAGCTACATGCAATTCTAATCCCCCTACCTGATCTGAGGTCCACCCATTCAAATTCCGGATGGTCTGCAGCTCACCAAGAACTACCTGCTCGTCAAAATTTTCGAGGTAGGTCTCAAAAATACCCACTACCTCCACTCGGCGGTAACGAGGGGGCTGCTGTACAAAATACAAGGTCACCTTATCCCCTAGTTTAATTTGCAACTTGTTGGCTACCAGCTTGGAAAGCAAAATCTCATTACTTACCCCCGAGTCTGGAAGATGCATCATCCTTCCCTCCACTAGGTATTGCGCAAAGCCTACACTGTCGAAATCTTGTCCAACCCCCTTGAGCAGTACACCCTCTACTTCGGCAGACCCTTTCAGCAGGGCAGCTTTGTGTGCGAATGATTGAACTTTGGTTAGAAAAGGAAATTGATCTCGCTTTTGAAAAAATTCAGCTTCCAACGAAAAAGGTTGCTCCTCATAAGCGGTACTCATTTGGAACTTTTGCACCTGAAAGTGACCAGTAAACCCATAAACCCGACTGGAAACCGTTTTTTGAAATCCTCCCAGCACCATTATGGAAAGGATGGCTACTCCCAAACCCACCGCCAAACTCGCCACCGCAATGCGGTGAATGATAACAGAAAAGCCACCGGCTTGCTGAAAACTGATTCTTTTGGCTAGGAAATAGGAAAGGTTCAACGGACTAGGTTAAATTTGTTAGCAACTCCCCGCAAATTAGCATGAAGCAAGCGAAAAATTTACCCTTGATCCACATTTTGACCTTATGCCTGCTTTTGGCCAACAGCGTCGTAGGATATGCACAAGAAATCCGAGTTGGTGCCGAACAAGCCCAAATCTACTTGCCCCTCCTCCAAGGGAAGAAAGTAGGGGTAGTAAGCAACCAAACCAGCATCCTTCCCAATTCCAAGCAGCATCTGGTAGATTTTCTCCTGGAAAATAAAATTGAGGTAGTAAAAGTATTTGTACCTGAACATGGATTCCGGGGTACTGCAGATGCAGGAGAAAAAGTCAACAACTCAGTAGACAGCAAAACAGGGCTGCCTATCGTCTCCTTGTATGGAGCAAACAAAAAGCCCAGTTCAGAGCAGCTCAAAGACCTAGATGTGCTTGTCTTCGACTTACAAGATGTGGGCGTGCGATTTTTTACCTACATCAGCACGCTACACTACGTGATGGAAGCCAGCGCAGAAGAAGGGAAGTCCCTGATTGTACTCGATCGGCCCAACCCCAATGGCAACTTTGTGGATGGCCCCATGTTGAAAAAAGGCTTCGAATCCTTTGTGGGCATGCATCCCATCCCCATCGTCCACGGGCTCAGCATAGGTGAACTTGCGCAGATGATCAACGGGGAAAAATGGCTAAAAGGAGGTCTAAAAGCCAAGCTCACCATCGTTCCAGTGGCGAATTGGAACCACGATACACCTTACGAACTTCCCGTAAAGCCTTCTCCTAATTTGCCCAACGCACTTTCAATCCGGCTTTATCCCAGCACCTGTCTTTTTGAAGGGACAGTCGTATCCCTAGGTCGCGGTACCTACTTTCCTTTCCAAGTGTATGGCTACCCAGATAAAAGCTTTGGGGACTTTAGCTTTACCCCTGTATCCATTGACGGCATGTCCAAAACTCCTCCTCATCAAGATAAGGTATGTTATGGCAGAGACCTTCGTAATGAATCCCTAGCGCAGCCTTTCACCTTGAGCTACCTCCTGGAAGCCTACGGACACTCCAGGATGAAAGAAAAATTCTTCAATTCCTATTTCAATACTTTGGTGGGTACGGACGAACTCAAAAAGCAAATCTTGGCAGGAAAAACAGAAGCAGAAATTCGTGAAACCTGGCAGCAGGGGCTCACAGACTATGCCCAACTTCGAAAAAAATACCTGCTCTACCCCTAAATTCAAGATGAACCCAAATCGCTTCTCATGCATCTCCCCCCTATAAATCGCTCCTTACGCATCATATACATGGGTACCCCAGAATTTGCGGTGCCTGCCTTGGAAAACTTGGTTGCCGAGGGCTGGAATGTAGTGGCCGTCATCACAGCCCCTGACAAACCCAAAGGTCGAGGACAGAAGCTGGTAGGCTCTCCGGTCAAAGAAGCAGCCGAAACCTTGGGTATCCCGATCTTGCAACCGACCAACCTCAAGGATGCGGATTTCCAACAAGAATTGAAGGCACTTGCCGCTGACCTGCAGATTGTGGTGGCCTTCCGAATGCTTCCAGAAGCCGTTTGGAACATGCCTCCACTGGGTACTTTCAACCTTCATGCTTCTCTCCTACCCAATTACCGAGGTGCTGCTCCGATCAACTGGGCACTCATCCACGGAGAAAAAGAAACAGGGGTGACCACATTTTTCCTACAACATGAAATTGATACTGGAAATATTCTTTTCCAAGAGAAAATAGCCATCCTTCCCGAGGACAACCTTGGCAGCCTCTACGAAAAATTGATGTCGCTTGGCGCAGATTTGGTTCTAAAGACGGTGGATGCCATTGCCTCACATACCATTCAACCCCAGCCTCAAGACGAAAGTCAGGCCCTACGTACCGCACCGAAAATCTTTAAAGAAACCTGCAAGGTCGATTGGGCTAATTCTGCCACTGCAATTCACAACCTGATTCGAGGGCTTTCGCCCTACCCAGGTGCATGGACGGAACTGCAAGGCAAAACCTGTAAACTCTTTTCTTCCCATCCAAATGTTCAGAATCTGCCAGGAAAAGCTCCGGGAGAATGGGAGAGTGATTTCAAAACCTACCTAAATTTTCAATGTGGAGACGGGCACCTCACAATTCTCGATTTACAATTGGAAGGTAAAAAACGCATGAAAGTGGATGAGCTACTTCGCGGTTGGAAAGGATAAAACCAGCCCCAATGCCCATTGATTTCTATTTAGAATCCAAAAATTAAAACTGAATTTAGTTCAAAAAACTACCTGGCTATTTTTCGTGTTCCCTTACAGAGAACTTCAATAAAGAAGGTAACTTACCCAGCAAATCCACAGACGTGAAAATTATACTTCTTGTAGCAAAGGCCAGCAATCAAGTTATCGGCAAAGACAACCAGCTCATCTGGAAGTTATCCGCTGACTTAAGGCGATTCAAACACCTCACCACTGGTCATTACCTCCTGATGGGCAGAAAGACCTTTGAGTCCCTAGGTAGACCCCTACCCAACCGCACCCACCTGATCATCACGCGGAACCCTGCTTTTATAGCTCCCGAAGGACACTATGCCTTCCATTCGGTTGAAGAAGCCATTATTTTTTGCACCAAGCTTCAGTTGGACAAGGTATTTGTCATCGGGGGTGGGGAAATCTATAAAGAGGCATTACCGCTCTGCGATATCCTAGAAATCACCGAAGTAGCCGCTAGCCCGGAGGGAGACACTTTCTTCCCTGAACTCGATTTATCATTTTGGAAAGAGAAAGAACGGGAAGAATTTTCTGCAGATGAGAACAATGAGTACCCCTACGCTTTTGTGACCTACGAAAAAAGATAATCCATGGCCAAACCCGTTATTTGGATCACAGGCGCCTCCTCCGGTATTGGAGAAGCCGCAGCACGAAAATTTTCAATCGAGGGATTTGCACTTATCCTTTCTGCTCGGAATATGCAAGAACTTGAGCGTGTGAAAGCCTCTTGTGCCTTTCCCGAGGATTGTCGGATTCTTCCCTTGGATCTTGCTTCTTCGGCAAACTTTCCAGAAAAAGTAGCATCAGCCATCTCCTTTTTTGGACAGGTGGACTTACTCCTTCACAACGGAGGCATTAGCCAGCGCTCTTTGATCAAAGACACCTTACTTGAAGTAGATCGTCGCCTGATGGAAGTCAACTATTTTGGTACCGTGGCTTTGACCAAAGCCATCCTGCCTCATTTTCTAGCGCGTAAAAAAGGCCAGTTTGGAGTAGTTACTTCCCTAGTAGGAAAGTTTGGTTCGCCTTTTCGCTCTTCCTATGCGGGTGCCAAACATGCCTTACATGGATTCTTTGATACGCTGAGGGCCGAGCACCACCAAGATGGTATTTCGGTCACCTTGATTTGCCCAGGGTTTATCCGCACACAAGTTTCCATCAATGCCGTCACAGGTGATGGAACTCCACTTGGCGAGATGGACCAGGCTCAAGACCAAGGCATGTCTCCTGAAGCCTGCGCAAAACAGCTATACCAAGCTTTAAAATCGAAAAAAGAAGAAGTCTACATTGGCGGCAAGGAAACCTTTGCCGTCTACCTCAAGCGCTTCTTCCCCGGCTTATTTTCCCGAATCCTACGAACAGCTAAAGTTAGATAAACCCAGATGCAAGCAGTTAAAGCAGAAATCATTGCCATCGGAGATGAGCTCCTGTACGGGCAAATTATGGATACCAATTCCCATTGGATCAGCCAGGAATTAGATGCAGTAGGCGTACGCGTGGTACGAAAAACCACCGTCGGAGACAATCGGATAGACATCCTAACCGCCTTTGAAGAAGCATCCAAGCGAGCTGATCTGATCCTAATTACAGGGGGCCTTGGCCCCACCCAAGATGACCTGACCAAGCCCCTGCTTGCCGAATACTTTGGTTGCGACATCATAGAAGTCCCCGAAGCAGTAGCGGCGGTATCCTCCTATTTCTTGCGTCGAGGTCGGGAGATGACTCCCCTCAACATTCTCCAAGGGCACCTCCCCTCCTGCTGCACCTACGTACCTAACCCGGTCGGAACAGCCCCAGGGATGTGGTTTGAACAGAAAGGATGCTACTGGATGTCCATGCCCGGCGTGCCTCACGAGATGAAGAAGCTGGTCAAGGACTTTGTACTGCCCAAGCTGGCGCTAGTGTTTGACCTTCCCGTGATCTACCACAAGCTGGTCAAAACAGCAGGCATTGGCGAATCTTGGTTGGCGGACCTAATCAAAGATTGGGAAAATGCATTGCCTTCACACATTCGTTTGGCCTATTTGCCCTCCCTTGGACATGTCAAACTGCGCCTTACTGCCTTTGGCACCAACAAAGAACAGCTTCAGCAGGAAGTGGCCGCACAGATCCAAGCCGTATTGCCACAGATCGAAAAGTATGTCTATGGCTACGATGAAGAAACCTTGGAAACTGCGATTGGCAAACTTTTGAAGAACGCAGGGAAAACTTTAGCTTTAGCTGAAAGTTGCTCGGGAGGATACGTCTCCCACCTGATCACCACCGTGCCTGGCAGCTCTGCTTACTTTCAAGGGGCAGTAGTTCCTTACCACAATGCCTTCAAGGAGCAACTCTTGGGGGTAAACTCCGAAACTTTGACTACCCATGGGGCAGTGAGCGAGGAGACTGTTGCAGCCATGGCTAAGGGAGTTCGATCGCTGTTCCACGCAGATTATGGGCTTGCGAGCTCTGGGATTGCTGGACCCGATGGAGGCACGGAGGACAAACCAGTAGGAACAGTCTGGATCGCCTGTGCAGGTCCAGAGGGAGTGGAAACGAGAAAATTACAGTTGACTCAGGACCGAATGCTCAACATCCAATTGACTGGAGTGGCGGTACTGAATTTATTTCGGACCTGCTTTCTCCCAAAGCACAAATAAAATTTTACCAAAAGGACTTGGGTTGCAGGTCAATAAAATTTAATTTTAAAACTTGAAAATAAACCCAATTAAATTACAAGAATCAACATGGCAAGTGTAGAAATGCTCATGCCCAAAATGGGCGAAAGTATCATTGAAGGCACCATCCTTACTTGGCTCAAGAAGGAAGGAGATACCATTGAAGCAGATGAGTCTGTGTTGGAAGTAGCCACCGACAAGGTAGATACCGAGGTTCCTGCCACGCATGGCGGTACTTTGAAGAAAATATTGGCAAAAGAAGGCGATGTAGTAGCAGTAGGCACAGCTATTGCCATCATTGAAATCGATGCAGAGGTATCCAGCGATGCACCTGCCGCACCAGCAGCTTCTCCCAAAGCAGATTTGGTACAAGCAGCACCAGCATTTACCGCTAGCCTAGTTGCTACTGCTGAACAGACTCACCAAGAATCAACGGCAGACGGAAGATTCTATTCTCCTCTAGTTCGAAGCATTGCAAAAGAAGAAGGGATTTCCGCAGATGAACTTTCCCGCATCCCAGGTTCGGGCGCGGAAGGCCGTGTGACCAAGCAAGATATGCTAGACTACCTTGCTTCTCGAAGTAATGGAACTGCTAAAAAAGTAAACCCAACTCAAGCCCCACCTTCCATTTCTCAACCCAAAGCAGCAGCAAGCTTGACAGGCGGTGATGAACTGATCGAAATGGATCGCATGCGCAAGATGATTGCCACACGCATGGTGGAATCCAAACGAATCTCTGCGCATGTAACCTCATTCGTAGAGGCAGACATGACCAATATTGTCCTTTGGAGGGATAAAAATAAGGAAGCTTACAAAGCCAAATATGGAGAGGGCATTACCTTCACACCCTTCTTCATTGATGCAGTAGCCAAAGCCATCCGTGACTTTCCGATGATCAACATCTCGGTAGAGGGAGATCACATTCTAAAGAAGAAAGACATCAATATCGGAATGGCAGTAGCTTTACCCTCCGGTAACCTGATTGTGCCTGTGATCAAGAATGCAGACCAATTGACCATCGTAGGTTTATCCAAAAAGGTCAATGATCTAGCCAATCGGGCACGCAACAACAAGTTGACTGCTGACGATGTCACTGGCGGCACCTACACGGTATCGAATGTGGGTTCCTTCGGGAATATCATGGGTACCCCCATCATCCCACAGCCACAAGTTGCCATCTTAGCCATCGGCGCCATTGTCAAAAAACCAGCTGTAGTGGAAACGCCAACGGGAGATGTGATCGCTATCCGACACAAAATGTTCCTTTCCCACTCCTACGACCACCGCGTGGTAGATGGATCGCTAGGAGGCATGTTTGTACGGAGGGTTGCGGATTATTTGGAAGAGTTTGATTTGGAAACGGCCTTGTAAGCTGGTCAACAGACGACAGTCCACGGTCGACAGCTGACAGCTGACTTAATTGAACTTCAAGGATTGTTTTTGACAGGTAAAACCCTAGAATTTATTAAGTAAAAAATCCCTCAAGGTGTGATTTCACTTCTTGGGGGATTTTTCGTTTGTGATTAACCGCTTTTACAACACCAACCAATGAAAATAAGTATTGAGGTCCAATTAAATCGGCTGTGGTCAATTTGTCAACGGTTCACTGTCCACGGTTGACAGCCGACCTCCGTTAGAGTTAATACTTTTTTATTTAGTAAGGATTTTAAAAATGGTCAATTAGTCAATCGACGATAAATCGCGGCCCACAAACAGATCAAGGTCACTGCCGACTTTCTTGAACTTCACGGTTTGTTTTTGATTGGGGGAACCTTAAGGATAACTAGATGAATAATTCGATTTTTTACCACCAAACAATGAAAATAAGTTTGAGACTCAATTAAATCGGCTGTGGACGGTGGACTATTAACTGTTAGCGATTAATTTCCCTTTGCCTGAACCTTCAGCTTCCGGTAAAATTGCTCCAATTTGTCTGCAAGCACTGCCAAGCGAAGTGGTTTGGTTAAGTAATCATTCATCCCCACCTCTAGGGCCTTATTCTGGTCATCCTCAAAGGCATTTGCCGATAGACCAATAATGACAAGGGACTCCTTACCCGAAATTTTTCGAATCTCCTTCGTCGCCTCCATCCCATTCATTACTGGCATCTGCACATCCATAAAGACCAAATCAAACTCCTGTTCCCGCACTTTCTCCACTGCTTCCTGCCCATTTTTAGCTGTCTCAAAGGCAAATCCAAGCTGCTGGAACATGAGCCCCATCAACTGAAGATTCAATTCATTGTCTTCTGCAACCAGAATCCGGAGTGGAAATGTTTCTCCCAAATCTCGTTTGAACTCCACCGCTTGCACTTCCTTGAGTTCAGGTTTGCCTGTCGTTTGCATACGCTTGGCCAATACCGAAAACCGAAAAGTTGCACCCTTTCCAGGCTCGCTACTCACTTCCAGTTCGCCTCCCAAAAGTTCCACCATCTTCTTGGCAATAGCCAAACCCAAGCCGGTGCCTTGGTAGGATCGGGTAGCTGAACTTTCCACTTGGAAAAAAGGATTGGTAAGTCGAAGTAGATTTTCTTGGGAAATACCTATTCCTGTATCAGAAACACTGTAATGCAGCATGAGCAACTCATCGGTAAGCTCCTCCTGGCTTAGTGTTACGTTTACCTCCCCTCCATCTGGAGTAAATTTGAGCGCGTTGCCCACCAAATTCAAAAGGATTTGGTTGATTTTATCACGGTCCGCTTCCACCACAAGTTGAGGTCCGATTTCCTCCTTCAACTGCAATAGGATTCCTTTCTTTTGCGCCAAAGCACCCATAATCTCTAGTTGCGTCTGCACCTCAGGTACAGGAGCAAAGCTGCGCGCATGAATATCTACCTTACCCGCCTCAATCTTGGAGTAATCCAAAATATCCCGAATGATGCTCAGCAAGGAGCTGCCAGAGTTTTTGATGATCTCCAAGTACTGCAACTGCACCTGATCCAGCTTGGTGCTTTCGAGCAGGTCAATCATGCCGAGAAGTCCATTTAGAGGAGTACGGATTTCGTGAGACATATTGGCTAGAAATTCCGATTTAGATCGATTGGCCTGATCTGCTGCACGCATGGACTCAATAAGCCCTTTCTCCCAAATCTTCTGATTTGTGATGTCCTTGGAAATAGAAATCATTTGCTGGGCATCCAAGGGGAAAAAACGGGTTTCGAAGTAGCGCATTTCTCCCGTAGCTGCATCCATCCTACTGACATTCGCAGTTTGAAGCGTTCCGCTGCTTCTTGACTCAGTAAATGCAGCTTCCAAGGTAGGGACTTGATCTGATGGAACTGATTCGCCAAGAGTTTTTCCCACCAATGCTTGCGGAGTCTCATGAAATTCCCCGCGTACTGGCACATGGAAATCTAGAATTCTACCTGCATTGTCATATATAAAAATTTGATCTGGAAGGTTATTGATGAGGGATCGTAGTCTATTCTCACTTTGGACAAGTTCCATTTTCGCCTGGTAGGATTGAGAGATATCGGTGCAAATCCCAAGTCCTATGTCAAATAGCCCTTGTTTATCAAGGATGATTTTTTCAAAAATTCGAATCCGTATTTTTCTTCCATCTTTTCGAAAAAGGTCATATTCCAAATCCAAATACTCTTTTTTCTCTACATAAGCCTTTTTAATCTCTTTCCTAACTTGCAAAACCAAGGGAACAGTAGAAGTATCATTTAAGGCTTTGATAAATTCCTGCTTGGTGTAGCCCAAGACTTCTTCCACTTCATCACTGGCTCGAATAATCTCCCCCTTGTAATTATGAAAAAATACAAAGCCACGCAGTTCCTTGAGAAGCATATTTTGCTGATCGAATAGTTCAGTCACCTCTTTGTACTGCTCCTCTTTAGATTTGGTGTATTCTAAGTAATTTTTAACCGAAATCACGAATATGGACAAGAGAATGACCATGATCACGATCATGCCGACAAAAAGTAAAAAATAGGTTTGATACACTCCCGAGCGCAGGTCATCCAAGGGCAATACGATCACCAATCCTATGTGATGAACCAATTCACCAAAAGAGAATGGGTATTGCGCTAGTAAACCATTCACGTTTGCCCCCTCTTTTTTCCAACTCACGGAATACAATCCTTTTACCCCTTGGTACAAATCTTTCTTAACCAATTCAAATTCGGCAATCTTCACTTCTTTAAGGCGTGGAAGACTTGTAGAACCAATATCAATCAAATCACCATCCAAATACAAAAAACTACCCCCCTTTGGCACCTGGTAAAAATTTTCGAGGTACTCTTTGGCAAACAATGCTAGGGTAGTGGAAAAAAGAATCCGATGCCCCATTTTTCCTTCCAGAAGCACTTGTGGTTTGAGTGAATCCAAAGGAAATTCAGAAACTGAAGTTTGGATAAAATCATTCCGCTTGGTGTACACATATTGGGTAATTTCCTGTTGCGGGTCTAGCACCCACAAGGTATCTACCAATTGAGGAAAAGAGGTCAACATTTTACGGCTTAGTTTACCCACCTCATCTTGCCTACCTTTGGATTCATGCTCCTCTAATTCAGACAAAAATACCTTTGACTCTTCTTCAAAGCGGTCCAATTCATTTTCTAATCCTCTTCCGGCTAGATCTGTTTGCTGCCCTAAAAAATCCTTGCGTCGATCCACTTGAGCAGAGTAAATCGCTCCAAAAAAGTTCACTCCCACCATCAAAACAAGTAAAATGAGGACTCCACCTAGAATCAAGGATATTTTAAAGCCACGATCAGAAAATTCCTTTTTCATGCTTAATTAGGCAGCAAAATTTCCAATAGGTACCAATCTACTTGAGAAAAAGCATGGCCCAAGATGCGTGACATTCGGGTATCCTGATCAAAATCAAAATGGGTGTTTTTGTCCTCCAAGATGGCCTGAGCCATCTGTCGAACTTCCCCATTCTTACTTCTCGAAAGGTTAAAATCTTCCCCTCTAAAGTTATCCATCTGTATTGTTTCCCGATACACATGATTTTTGAGTAAAGGCATCCCCAACAATTCGATGGCCTCAGATTTACCCCCTATTATATCTCCATTGCCATTGACCAACACAAAATACCCATCCACGGCATCCAAATAGCTGTCGATGGCATCCCCAATACTCAAATCAATACCTACTACAGCAGAAAGCTTCTCCCCTTCATATACAGGACGCACCAAGGAAAAAATCCATCCCTTCCCTGCCGGATCTACATAGGGTTCAGGAATCCAAACCGTCTCCTTGGTAGGGTTATGTGTTAAATCTGCTTCATAGTAAAAGTTAAAATCTCGGGTATCCAAACTTGGATCTACGATATTTTTGGCATCAAAGGCAGGGTAAATTCGGCTTGCCAATAGCTCCGAGTTAGAGTAGATCTGGATGGCTTTTGGATTTTTACGAATAAATTCTGCAAATACACTATCCATGGAATTGGTAAGTCGAATCAATTCCTCCGCCTTCTTTCGATCTGAACTGGAATTGAGAATCACCACCGTACTCAAGGCAGAATCCTGTCCAGGAAGATTGGTAGAAAAAGCACCCTCCATCGTGTATTTGAAAGAAATAGGGGTGGCCAGAATGGAATCGCGCTTTTGCAAGAGATACTCGTTGTAGTCAGTAATTTGCTCCAACTCTGTTCGCAAAGATTCTATCTGTGTTTCGATTTGGGTTACCAGACCTTCCAATTTTGCAAAATCTTCCTTCTTAGGAACACCAGCATCTGGCTGACAAGAGAGCAAAATGACAGCGAAAAATAGGACAGACAAAGCAGTTAAAAATTTCATAGGCAGGATGGATTAGAAAAGTGAATTATAAGATTATCCGCAATCATGCCAAGGACTCAGTTTGCCCGTTAATCACAACGGATAATCGTCCACAGACCACGGTCAACAGTCGAAAGCTCACCTAATTGAACCTCAAACTTTTTATTTAACTGGTTAATGGTGAAAAAGCTAATAAATCAGAATTAATACAATACTACTTGTCACAATGGCGGTCAATATATTAGTTTGAAAACCTACAGTCGATAATTTAGGGTCGATAGCAGCTATCAATTCTTAAATTATTTGCTCACCTTCAACGAAAACAGGCACTATTTTTTAAATACTGCTGAAAAAATACTATTTATTTTTTGATTATTTACATTACATCAAAAACCGAAAGAAAAAAGTCTTCAACCCCTTTTAAGAAAGTTGTCTTCAGCGGACGATTTTTTCACGCTTCGTAGCGGCGGATTTCTGAAAAACCAAACGGATTGGTTTACCCCTGACCTATGAAAGTGGGGGTTGAAGTTCATATCAATGGGCTGTCGACCGTGGTCTGTCAACTGTTGACCACTACCTAAGCTTCCTAAGAAGCGACTCCCCCATCTCTTTAAACCGCTGCTCCACTTCTTCCAAAAACTCCCCCTCCAAAAAACCATCCAACTCCGATTCCTCCAGAATCTCAGTTTCGCTGACCTTGAAGGTCTGCTCCATCGGTCCCAACTCGTATTTAAAAATGTACTTGGAGTTCCAGGAAAAGATACTCACCCGAATCTCTCCCAAAGTCACTTCCTTGACTACTCTCATGCCGATCGTCGAACTTCAGCAGTGAAACTGATTTTGGAAGACAAGGAGGAGGCCACCGAGCAGTATTTCTCTACGGACAAGGCCACTACTTTTTCAAACTCCTCCTCAGTCGCATCCGGAGACACCAACACAAAATGGAGTGTGATATCCGTGTAATACCCCGGTACCCCCTCGTTTCGAAGGCCTTCGACCTCCACAAAAAAATCGAGGAGCTCCCGCCGTTTCTTTTTCATCATCAACACCGCATCCACCGAGGCACAGCCTCCCAATGCGGAGAGCAGCAATTCCATCGGCGATTGCCCCTGCTTCAACTCTGGATCGTTCATGTCGATGTGTACGGTATGGCCTTGAGGATTCTGAGCAGAATAAGTCAGATCCGAGGTCATGCGAACGGTTACGCTTCGGGTATTTGCCATGGGAATACTGGTTTGAGGTAAATTCTAAAGTTACATATTTCTTCGATACTGCCCACCCACCTCGTAGAGCGCTTGGGTAAGTTGCCCCAAGGAACAGTATTTTGAGGCTTCCATCAAGCATTCAAACACATTTTCATTGGTAACTGCCGCCTTTTTCACCCTTTTCAGTTGCTCGCTGACCTGATCGGCAGCAGCGCGATGGAGCTGGGTCAAGGTTTGAATCTGACCTTCCTTCTCCTCGGAAGTGGCGCGAATTACCTCTCCCGGAATCAAGGTTGGTGATCCTTCGCTGGACAAAAAGGTGTTAACCCCAATGATCGGGTATTCCCCGGTATGTTTGAGCATTTCGTAGTGCAAACTCTCCTCCTGGATCTTGCCCCGCTGGTACATGGTTTCCATTGCACCCAATACACCACCCCGTTCGGTAATCGAGTCAAACTCCCTGTACACTGCCTCTTCTACCAAGTCGGTGAGCTCCTCAATGATGAAGGCTCCTTGAAGTGGATTTTCGTTTTTGGCAAGGCCCAACTCCTTGTTGATGATCAACTGAATCGCCATCGCGCGGCGCACTGACCCTTCGGTTGGTGTCGTGATGGCCTCGTCGTAGGCGTTTGTGTGCAGTGAGTTGCAGTTGTCATAGATCGCGTACAAGGCCTGCAGCGTAGTACGAATGTCGTTGAAGTCTATTTCCTGGGCATGCAAGGAGCGACCGGAGGTTTGGATATGGTACTTGAGCTGCTGTGCACGCTCATTGGCTCCATACTTCAACTTGAGTGCTTTGGCCCAGATGCGGCGGGCTACTCTTCCGATCACCGCATACTCCGGATCGATGCCGTTGGAGAAAAAGAAGGAGAGATTGGGCGCAAAGTCATTGATGTCCATCCCCCGGGAAAGGTAGTACTCCAAGTAGGTAAATCCATTGGAGAGGGTCAAGGCCAACTGCGTAATGGGGTTCGCACCCGCCTCTGCAATGTGATAGCCCGAGATGGAGACGGAATAGAAGTTGCGTACCCGATGGTCTATGAAGTATTGCTGCACGTCCCCCATCAGGCGAAGGGAAAACTCGGTGGAAAAGATGCAGGTATTTTGGGCCTGATCTTCTTTCAAAATATCTGCCTGAACGGTACCCCGCACCTTAGAAAGTGTATCTGCTTTGATCTGCGCATATACTTCCTGGGGAAGTACCTGATCCCCTGTGACCCCGAGTAGCATCAGCCCCAGCCCATCGTTGCCTTCAGGGAGCGCACCGCTGTAGCGGGGTCTGGGCAATCCCTTTTTGGCATAGATTGCATCGATCTGGGCATTGACCTGCTGCTCCAAACCTTTTTCTCGGATATAGACCTCACACTGCTGATCGATCGCAGCATTCATAAAGAAAGCCGTCATGGTCGCTGCTGGACCATTGATGGTCATGGACACAGAGGTCATCGGGTGAACCAGGTTAAAGCCTGAATAGAGCTTCTTTGCATCATCGAGGCAACAAATATTCACCCCAGCATTTCCAATCTTGCCGTAGATATCTGGGCGATAATCCGGGTCTTCCCCATAAAGGGTGACTGAGTCAAAGGCTGTGGATAGGCGCTTGGCCGGCATGCCTTTCGACAAGTAGTGGAAGCGCTTGTTGGTGCGCTCAGGTCCTCCCTCTCCAGCAAACATGCGGGTTGGATCTTCTCCTTCCCGCTTGAAGGGAAATACCCCAGCGGTGTAGGGGAATTTGCCGGGCAAGTTTTCGCGGAGCCCCCACTTCAACAGCTCTCCCCAAGACTGGTAGCTTGGCAGGGCCACTTTAGAGATGCGGGAACCCGTGAGGGAAGTGTGGTAGGTTTTCACTTGGATTTCCTTGCCTCGAACGAGATAGGTGTAGTGTTCTCCTCGATACCTCGCTGCCTCCGTAGGCCATTCTTCCAGCCATTTCTTGTTTTTGGGATCCAGATGCAAGGCTACTTGCGCATAGACCTCCTGAAGTTCCTTGAGTAAACGATCCTTGTCCGCCACCTGGGTGGTTGCAATGACCTCCATGGACTTTTGGATGGAATACAACTGTTGCGCCACCTCTTGCTGCTCCTCCACCCAAGCATCGTACTTCCGATTGACCTCCGTGATCTCACTCAGGTAGCGCGTACGCGCTGGTGGAATGATGTAAACCTTTTCTGAGGTACCCATTGCTCCTTGGAAGGTGCTTTTCCAGTTTTCAAATTTCGCTCCTAAGCCAGCAACCACCAAGGTGTAGAGTCGATTCATCCCTGGATCGTTGAATTGGGAAGCCATGGTTCCTACCACGGGCAAGTCTTCTTCTGGGGTATCCCAGAGGTTGTGGTTGCGGATGTATTGCTTTCGTACATCTCGAAGCGCATCCAGGGCGCCTCGCTTGTCAAACTTGTTGAGGGCAATCAGGTCTGCAAAGTCGAGCATGTCGATTTTCTCCAACTGAGAGGCCGCCCCATACTCCGGTGTCATCACGTAAAGTGAAAGATCAGAATGCTCTATAATCTCCGTGTCAGATTGCCCGATGCCGGAGGTTTCTAGGATAACGAGGTCAAATCCTGCTGCCTTCACCGTATCCACCGCATCTTGCACGTATTTGGACAGAGCCAAGTTTGACTGTCGTGTGGCCAAAGAGCGCATGTAGACACGTGGGTGGTGGATGGCATTCATGCGAATGCGGTCACCGAGTAAGGCTCCGCCCGTTTTGCGTTTGGAAGGATCTACGGAGATGATGGCTACGCGTTTATCCTCAAAGTCGAGGAGAAAGCGACGCACCAGTTCGTCCACCAGCGAAGATTTTCCTGCTCCGCCAGTTCCCGTGATGCCTAGTACGGGCACAACAGCCTGGTGACTGGCTTTTCTCACCTGTTCATGGAGGGTAGCCGAGCGCTCGGGAAAATTTTCAAAGGCAGAGATTAAGCGTGCTACCTGTCTAGTTTCCTTTAATACAAGCTCCTCTTCAGCATCTAAATCCCCTCCCAAGGGAAAATCACAGGCCTCCACCAGGTGGTTGATCATGCCCTGCAATCCCATGGCACGTCCATCGTCAGGGGAATAGATTTTGGTGATGCCATAATCCTGGAGAACTTGGATTTCTTCTGGCAGGATGGTACCTCCACCCCCACCAAAGATTTTGACATGTCCTGCACCCCGCTCTTGGAGAAGGTCGTACATGTATTTAAAAAATTCCAGGTGTCCCCCTTGGTAGGAAGTGATCGCAATGGCCTGCACATCCTCTTGAATGGCACAGTCTACAATTTCCTGTACGGAGCGGTTGTGTCCTAGGTGAATCACCTCTACACCCGTGGCTTGGATGATGCGCCGCATGATATTGATCGCGGCATCGTGCCCATCAAAAAGGGAGGCCGCCGTGACAATGCGAATGTGGTGCTGGGGCTGGTACTTGGCAGTTGGTAAAGTCATGGTTTTGGGTTCTATTCTGGATTCAAGGCCAGAAATCGAGATTTCTAATGCCTTAAACACACCTGCGAATATAGGGAAAACTACGCTGTCCTTCTTTGTGTTTTTCTCGTAGCCACAAAATTTGATGGGGACCTACACTTCACGAAAAGGTTGTCTTGCCAGTTTTAAAATCAAAGTAACAAATACGGAGAAATGACAGCAGGTGTTTTGAAATCTAGTCCTTCTCCTTAGTTTAGTGGAATCAATAACCCAGCTCGCCTCATGTCTGCAAAAACTTACGCCTTTTTTATCTCCCTCACAGCTGCCCTTGGCGGCTTTTTATTTGGCTTTGATACGGCCGTGATTTCCGGTGCCGAACGAGCCATTCAGGAGGTTTGGAAATTGAACGACTGGGTACATGGGCTGGCCATCGCCTCTGCCCTATATGGTACTGTGATCGGTGCCCTGCTTGGGGGGATTCCTGCCGAAAAAATGGGGCGAAAAAAGAGCTTACTCTGGATCGGCCTCTTTTACTTTACCTCTGCGGTAGGCTCAGGCATTGCTTGGGATGTTTGGTCCTTTACCTTCTTCCGATTTTTGGGAGGACTGGGTGTAGGCGCTTCCTCCGTGGTGGCACCCATGTACATTTCGGAGATCGCCCCAGCCAAAAGCCGAGGATTGCTAGTGGCACTCTACCAATTCAATATTGTCTTTGGAATTGTGATGGCCTACGTATCCAACTACTGGATTGGTACTGCCGGTATCCCCGACGACTGGAGATGGATGCTGGGCGTGGAGGCGCTTCCTGCCATCCTTTACACCCTATTGATTTTCAAAATCCCAGAAAGCCCACGTTGGCTAATCACCAAATTCAATGACCTGACCCAAGCTCGAACAATTCTCACCCGTACCGATCCGGAAGGCGTAGAAGAAACACTCCGCTTGGCAATCGCCGAAAGCCAATCTACAGCCAGCAAACAGGTAACCGGTTTTGGAATTCTATTTCGCCCCCAATACCTATCCTGTACGCTGCTGGCCATCGCCATTGCCTTTTTCAACCAGGTGTCGGGCATCAATGCGATCATTTATTTTGCCCCGCGTGTATTTGAGATGGCAGGTATCTCCACCGAAAATGCCTTGATCTCCACCATCGGCATTGGACTGGTCAACCTTTTTGCTACCTTCTTTGGACTCTACCTCATCGACCGAATTGGTCGTAAAAAATTGATGTACATCGGTTCCTTCGGCTACATTATCTCACTTACCCTGATGGCCTACAATTTTCTAGGCCCAGGCATCCCAAGTTTTTGGTTGCCCCTCTTCGTATTTGGATTTATAGCATCCCATGCAGTAGGTCAAGGATCGGTGATTTGGGTGTTTATCTCCGAAATGTTCCCGAACGAACTCCGAGCTTATGGGCAATCCCTGGGTTCCTTTACCCATTGGATCTTGGCAGCGGTGATTGCCAACGTATTTCCTTTCTTTGCCAACCAGTTTGGCCCAGGCTACATCTTCGCCTTTTTCTGCCTGATGATGGTGGTGCAATTGGCCTGGGTACGGTTTGCGATGCCGGAAACGAAGGGTAGATCCTTAGAAGAAATTCAACAAGCTTTACAAAATTAACCATGTCAAATTCGGTAGTTCTCTTTGGAGAAATGCTCTGGGACTGCCTTCCCAGCGGAGCTGTGCCCGGAGGCGCTCCCATGAATGTAGCTCTTCACCTCCACCAGTTGGGGCTACCCACCCGATTGATTTCTGCAGTAGGCAAAGATGCCGACGGGGAAAAGTTGCTGGACTTCCTTCGTTCCTTCCACCTTCCTTTAGATCTGGTGCAGGTACAAGAGCAGCACCCTACTTCTCAGGTGATTGTGGATACGCGCGATCCCGAAAACATGCGCTATGACATTGTGAAACCCGTGGCTTGGGATTATTTAGCCTGGTCTCCAGAGCAAGACCGCATCGTGGAAGCCGCAGATGCCTTTTTATTTGGCACCTTGGGTGCACGCCACCCCGAAAGTTTGGCAACCCTGCTCAAGCTCCTCCGCCATCCTACCCTACGGATCTTCGATGCCAACCTGCGTCCTCCCCACTATTCCTTTGACGTGATCGAAACGCTGCTCGGTTACACCGATATCCTCAAAATCAACGAGGAGGAACTGGAAGTTTTTGCCGAGCACTTTGGTACAGAAGCCACGATTCCTGGCCTCTGTGACTACTTGGACCAACACTTCCCTATTTCCATCATCTGCATCACCCGTGGATCCAATGGCGCTGCCATCTACCAAAAAGGAAGACTAGTGGAGCACCCAGGGTATAAAGTAGCCTTCCAAGATTCCATCGGAGCTGGAGATGCCTTTTTGAGTGGATTTATCAAAATGTACCTTGCTGAAAAGTCTCCTGAAGAGATCATCGACTTTGCCTGCAAGCTAGGCGGCTATGTCGCTACGCAAAAAGGAGGGGCACCGAGGTATACGGAGGAGATGGTGCTTAGAGAAATACAGTAAAAATTGTACGAAGTACCAAGTACAAGGTACCAAGATTATAAAGTAGCAAGTATCTAGTAGCAAGTATCAAGATCCTTCCGAAGCAGAATTCATTTCCCTATCGGAATCCCTACTTTGTACTTAGTACTTCGTACTTTGTACATTGTACTTATGCTCTTCAAAAATAAAATCTGCCTCCAGATTGGACAAGAAGCCAGAGCCCTCTATTTTTAGCCCTTCATTTAGGGCATCGTTACCCTAAACCAACTCTTTTATGTCGAAAAATCTTGTCATCGTAGAATCCCCCGCCAAAGCAAAAACCATTGAAGGATACCTGGGAAAGGACTTTAAGGTTGCCTCCAGCTTCGGTCACGTGCGGGATCTCCCAAAAGGAGACAAGGCCATAGACATCAAAAATCGGTTCAAGCCTACTTATGAGGTCACTGCCGACAAAAAGGAGGTGATCAAAAATCTGAAAGCGCTGGTGAAGGATGCCGATATGGTTTACCTCGCAAGTGACGATGACCGCGAGGGAGAAGCCATTTCCTGGCACTTGAAAGAGGTATTAAAGTTGGAAGACCAGGATTGCAAGCGCATTGTCTTTCGAGAGATCACCAAAAACGCCATTCTCAAGGCAATTGAAAATCCACGCACCATCGACTACGATCTCGTAAATGCGCAGCAGGCACGACGCATCTTGGATCGATTGGTAGGTTTTGAACTCTCTCCTATCCTTTGGAAAAAAATCAAAACTGGACTTTCTGCCGGACGCGTACAGTCTGTGGCGGTTCGCTTGATTGTGGAGCGGGAACGAGAGATCGAAGCGCACAACTCCAAGTCCTCCTTCCGAATTATGGCCCTCTTTGAGGTAGAAGGCAAATCCTTCCAGGCGGAGTTGCCCAAAAAGTTTGACACCAAGGTGGAGGCCGAGGCTTTTTTGAAAAACTGCTTGGAGGCAAGCTTCTCTGTAGCCAACCTAGAAAAAAAGCCAGCCAAAAAGAGTCCTGCAGCCCCTTTTACGACCTCCACACTCCAGCAGGAGGCTTCTCGCAAATTGTATTTTTCGGTAGCACAGACCATGCAGGTAGCCCAGAAACTCTACGAGGCGGGAAAGATTACCTACATGCGTACCGACAGTACCAACTTGTCTCAAGACGCCTTATCGGCTGCAAAAGCGGCCATTGAACAATCTTTTGGGCCTCAGTACCATACGCAGCGAAAGTTTGCTACCAAAAACGAAAGTGCACAAGAGGCCCACGAAGCCATCCGACCTACTGATTTTTCAGTACCTCAGGTGTCCGGCGACCGAAACGAGCAGCGCTTATACGAACTGATTTGGAAGCGAGCCATTGCCTCCCAAATGACCGACGCAGCACTCGAGCGTACCACGATCAGCGTGGCCATCTCTAATTCCCCCCTGCAGCTTCAAGCAACGGGTGAAATCATCGTTTTTGATGGTTTCTTGAAGGTATACCTCGAAGATACCGACGAGGAGCCGGAAGAGGAGGAAAGCGGCAATACTTCCCTCCTTCCTCCAATGACCGTAGGTCAGGACTTGCGCTTGAAAGAAATGAAAGGACGTGAAACCTTTAGCCGACCAGCTCCACGGTATACGGAAGCCTCCTTGGTGAAGAAATTGGAGGAATTGGGCATCGGCCGACCGTCGACTTATGCACCCACCATTTCTACGATACAGAAGCGCGACTATGTCAACAAGGAGGCACGAGAAGGCACACCACGCAAGTATGTGGAGATGCTGATTTCCGGAGGCACCTTCAAGGACAGCACCAAAACAGAAAATACGGGAGCAGAGAAAAACAAGCTCTTCCCTACCAATATTGCCATGGTGGTCAACGACTTCCTGGTCGAGCACTTCCCCAACGTGATTGACTTCCACTTTACGGCCAAGGTCGAAAAGGAGTTTGATGAAATCGCAGCCGGAGGAGAAGATTGGCAGGACATGATGGACCGTTTCTACGGCAAGTTCCACCACAGTGTGGAAGAAACCCAGCAGGTATCGCGTCAAGACATCAACACCAGCCGATTGATTGGTACCCATCCCGTATCGGGCAAGCCCATTACTGCTCGCTTGGGCAAGTTTGGTCCGCTTGTGCAAATTGGAGACAACGAAGACGAGGAAAAGGTATTTGCCAGCCTCAAAAAAGGGCAATTTATCGAAAACCTAACCTTGGAAGATGCCTTAGAGCTATTTAAACTTCCACGAGAGGTGGGCATTTTTGAAGGCAAAAAGATGGTTGCGGCCTTGGGCAGGTTTGGACCCTACATCAAGCACGATGCTGCCTTTTATTCCTTGCAGAAGGAACAGGATCCCATGCTGATCACGGAGGAGGAAGCCATTGACTTGATTGTGGCCAAGCGGGAGTCCGATGCAAACAAGCACATCAAAACTTTTGAAGAAAATCCAGAGATCCAGGTCTTGAATGGGCGCTGGGGTCCCTACATCAAGTTGGGGAAAAACAACTACAAAATCCCGAAGGGCAAGGAAGCTGCAGACCTAACCTACGCCGAAACCCTCGACATCATCGAGTCCCAACCCGAGGCCGGAAAGAAAAAAGGGCGGTTTGCAGGGAAGAAGAAGTGATTTTTTTCACGGGGATTAGCGCAAAAAAATCACACGGATAAATGATAAATTAAGCCCCGAAGGCGGCAGCAATACTATTTGTATCGCCGCCTTCGGGGCTCTGTGCTTTCAAAAATTCCATTAACCCCCGGTTACACCGGGGGTCATCATTGTTGTGATCCTCCGGATCTTGCTACCTAACCACCACATACAGTAAGTAACCTAAATTTCTTCAATGCAGTTGTGTCACAATTTTAATAGGAACCACTTTAGCCTCGAAGAGGCAAAACAATTATGACCCCGGGTGAAACCCGGGGTAAGAAGCAGAAAATGGTCAAGAGCCCCGAAGGAGGCGAAACGAAAACTTGTACCGTACACCGCTGCATATCGAGGTTTAAGAAACAAAACCTTCGCGGTCTGAAAACTGAAACCTTCGAGGTCTAAAAAAGACCTCAAAGGAAGGTTTTCCCCAAAAAATCCTTATTTTTCGAGAGGTGTTTTTACACCCTCCCCATTACCCAAAATTTCCACCATGAAGCCAAAAATAGCCGTCATCGGCACGGGGCCTTCGGGCATAACTGCGCTTAAAAATTTACTGGACCAGGGGCTCGATGCCCTAGCCTTTGACCGCAACGAGGCCGTCGGAGGCAACTGGATTTACTCCGAAAAGGAAAGCCACTCCAGCGTCTTTGAAACCACCCACATCATCTCTTCCAAGACCCTCTCCCAATACGAGGACTTTACCTTCGACGACTTTGATCCGAATACCCCCGACTACCCTTCGCACGATACCCTGAGAAGGTATTTTCAGGCTTATGCAGAACGATTCAATCTCCTGCCCTACATCCGCTTTGGAACCCTAGTGACCTCTTGTAAGCGAAATGGGGACGGTTCCTGGGAGGTAACTACTGAAAAAGAGGGACATAGCCTTACCGAAAGCTACAGCCACCTCGTGGTAGCCAACGGTCACCACTGGAAGCCCCGCTACCCCAACTATCCGGGCGAGTTTACCGGAGAATTTCTCCACTCGCATAACTTCAAAAAAGCCGCTCCCTTTGCAGGCAAGCGGGTGCTTGTCATTGGTGGGGGCAACTCCGCCTGCGATGTAGCAGTGGAAACCAGCCGCGTATCTGCCTTTACTGCCATCTCCTGGAGAAGAGGTTATAACATCGTCCCTAAATTCCTCTTTGGAAAGCCCTCCGATAAGGTGGCAGAAGGCACCAAATGGCTCCCCTTGGCTGTACGCAGCTTCTTCAACAAACTGATGCTCAAAGTCTTTGTAGGTGACAACTCCATCTATGGACTACGCCCCGTCACCGAAGCATTTGGGGCTACCCACCCCACCATCAACGACGAACTCCTCCACAAAATTCGTCACGGCAAGGTGAGCCCACGATTGGATATCGCAAGCTTTGAAGGAAAAACGGTGGTATTTGAAGACGGCCGACGCGAGGACTACGACAGCATCATCGCCTGCACGGGCTACTGGCTGACTCATCCCTTTTTCGAGAAGGAACTGATCGATTACAGTACCGGTCCCGTGCCGCTCTACTTGAAAATGTTCCACCCTAAACTGGACAATTTGTACTTTATCGGGATGTTCCAACCGCTGGGTTGCATCTGGCCAGGTGCCGAACTGCAAAGCAAACTCATGGCTCAGGAACTGATCGGCAAATGGAAGCGCCCCAAAAATCTGGCAGCGCTCTGCGAAAAAGAGGTGACTAACCCACATTACAAGCAAGTAAATACCCCACGTCACACGATTACCGTGGATTTTCACCTCTTTGTGAAGGCCTTGAAGCAGCAACTTCCAAAAAATTACGTATCAAAAAAGCCAATTGCTTCTACCGAGACCGTTTCCGCGTAAATTAACAGGCTCAAACCATATACCAATCCCATGCACATCAACGACCATAACCCACTCCTTCCCTACCTTCCTGCTGCAGACCGCTACGATAGTATGAAGTACCGCTACTGCGGCAACAGTGGCATCCAACTTCCAGAAATTAGCTTGGGCCTCTGGCACAACTTTGGGCACAATGCCGATTTGACTTTGGGACGCAAGATTCTGAGAAGAGCCTTTGATCTAGGCATTTGCCACTTTGATCTGGCCAACAACTACGGTCCTCCCTTCGGATCGGCAGAGGAAAATTTTGGCCGCATTCTACAGAAAGATTTTCTTCCTTACCGCGACGAATTGCTTATTTCTTCGAAGGCAGGCTGGGACATGTGGCCAGGCCCCTACGGAAACTTTGGTTCCAGAAAATACCTGATCGCAAGTTGCGACCAGAGCTTGAAGCGCATGGGATTGGACTATGTGGATGTATTTTACCACCACCGTCCCGATCCCAACACCCCCTTGGAAGAGACCATGGGAGCGCTAGACCAGTTGGTCCGTCAGGGAAAAGCCCTCTACGTTGGCATCTCGCAGTACAGCGCCGCAGACACTGCACGTGCTTATGACATCTTAAAATCCTTGGGTACGCCCCTATTTATTCACCAGCCGCGCTATAGCATGCTCGACCGCTGGGTAGAAGACGGTTTGCTCGAGGTGCTCGGACAAAAAGGGGTAGGAGGCATCGCCTTTTCCCCTTTGGAGCAAGGTTTGCTCACCGACAAGTACTTGAAAGGCATTCCAGCCGATTCCCGCGCAGCCAAAGATGGGCGCTACCTGAAGCCCGATCAAATTGCACCTGAGAAGGTAGCCCTGATTCAGCGTCTCCACGAGGTGGCTTTGCGCAGGGGACAAACCCTAGCCCAACTCGCCATCGCTTGGCTATTGAAAGACCCACGCATCAGCTCGGTCTTGGTGGGGGTATCCCGTCCCGAGCAGCTAGATGATAATGTGGCGGCAGTTCGAAACACTAGTTTCAGTACTGAAGAACTTCATGAAATCGAAGGGATTCTGAAGGGATAATGGCCAAAACCCGAGGAACGCTGACGCTGGCGGCACTGGTGCTCGCACAATTTCTGGGCACCTCCCTTTGGTTTGCAGGCAATGCTGCTGCTCCGGAGTTGGAGCAACTTTTGGGGCAATCGGGGCTAGTCCCCATGATTACTTCTGCAGTGCAGTTGGGATTTATTGTGGGCACTTTTTTTTACGCGGTATTCCAATTGGCGGATCGGTATTCCCCCTCTCAGGTCTTTCTTTGGAGTTCACTTGCTGCCGGAGCGGTAAATGTTGCGCTGCTTTTCGTACCTCTTCAACTGGAATGGATTTTGGGTAGTCGTTTCCTCACTGGTTTTTTCCTAGGAGGAATTTATCCCGTAGGAATGAAAATCGCAGCCGACTACACCAAAGGTGGTCTAGGAGTGGCTCTGGGCTTTTTGGTAGGGGCTTTGGTTGTAGGCACAGCCTTTCCCTTTTTGATTCAAGGGTTGGAATTGGATCTATCCTATCGGGTATTGATTTTGGTTCCTGCAGGCTTGGCTGGTTTGGGAGGGCTGCTGGTTGGGATTGGAATCCCCGATGGACCTTACCGCAAACCCAATCCAGCGCTCAACTTTTCCCTCATCCCCCAGTTGGCACGGAATAAAGCCTTGCAGGGAGCGGCGGGCGGGTATTTTGGGCACATGTGGGAGTTGTACACCTTTTGGGCCTTTTTGCCTTTGCTCTTGGGTTATCTTACGCATCATTCCTTGCCTCCTGCTAGCCAATCCTTGTGGACCTTTGTGTTGATTGGCATCGGGGGTATTTCCTGTTCGGTGGGTGGATTGATCTCCCAGAAACTGGGGAGTGGTACCGTGGCCATGGTAAGTTTGATTGGTTCCGGGGTTTGTGGATTGGTGTTAGGAGTCTTCCCTGAATTTGCGTTTTGGGCTCCCCTCCCATTTTTATTCGTTTGGGGGCTTTTGCTTTCGCCCGATTCTCCTCAATTTTCCACTTTAGTGGCACAAAGCGTCTCTCCCGAGCACCGGGGCACCGCCCTGACCCTCGTCAATGGACTCGGTTTTGGCCTGACCATTGTGAGCATACAGTTTACCCAGTATTTGGCAGGATTTCTATCCCCCAATCAATTTATCGGGCTGCTGTGCTTAGGCCCTGTGGTGGGGGTATTTTTATTTTTTTATTCCCGTGGATTCTCACCGAAAAATACCGCAGATTAAAAAGAATAAATCAGCGTGTCTTTTCTGCGTAGATCAGCGTGGTCAAAATATTTGTATCGCCGCCTACGGGGCTCTCAATACCAATACTTCCTCATAACCCCCGGTTTCACCGGGGGTCATAATTATCTCACCTCTTCGAGGTTCTTTCTCAACTAACATTTCCTTAATCCTAAATAATCTTACATACTTGCTACGAATTCAACTGATTTTACAGACAGGTTATGGTTATAAATAAAATGCAGCTCCGAAGGAGCATTACTATTATGACCCCGGGTAAAGCCCGGGGTTTGCCTGACCTTATGAATTCGAGAGCCCCTTAGGGGCGATACAAAAAGAAATTTAAACCGTCCACCGTGGCGAACTTGAATAAAAATAAACCGCTGCGGCCATTTTGTTAACTACCCAACCCTGCGGGGGATTTCATGCTTAAACCTTTGCGATTTTGGAAACCTCAAAGGTTGTTCCTATTTTCAATCATCACTTAGCACCACACCCCATGGGAATCACACGAAGAGATTGGATCAAAACTGCCTCCTTGAGCAGTGGAATGGCACTTATTGGAGGAAATGCCCTCCTCAACCCACTACAGGCGGCAGCAGCCCCTACCTACACCCCACGCCCGCTAGCCGGAATGATTCGCCTAGGTTCCAACGAAAATCCTTACGGACCCTCTCCTTCCATGCGTGCAGCCATGACCACAGCCTTTGAAGAAGGCTGCCGCTACCCTTGGGCCTCCAATGCTTCCCTAGTCAAGCTGATTGCCGAAAAAGAAGGCGTGCCTGAAGATCACATCGTGACTGTAGCGGGTTCCGGAGAAGGACTAAAGGTGGCCGGTCTAACCTTCGGGCAGGGAAGAGAAATCATCTCCTGCTCCCCGACCTTCTTAACGATGATGGAGTACGCCGCACTGTGGGGTACCGAGATCAACTGGGTGCCGCTCACCAAGGATCTGGATTTTAACCTCGAAGAGATCGAAAAGCGTGTATCCTACGAAACAGGACTAGTCTTCCTTTGCAATCCCAATAACCCCACCGGCAAACTCCTTCCTGCCGATCAGGTGCTCGACTTCTGCGAAACAGTCAGCAAGCGCACCGTGGTCTTCAGCGACGAAGCCTACTCCGACTACATCACTGAGCCCAACTACCCTTCCATGGTGCAGCTAGTCAAAAAAGGGATGGATGTGGTCGTTTCCCGCACACTTTCCAAGGTCTATGGCCTAGCAGGTATACGCGTAGGCTACCTAATTGCCCGACCCGAACTTGCCGCAAAGCTCCGCGCACGGGTAGTGGCCGATACGAACATCATGGCGATTGAAGCAGGCAAGGCGGCACTCCTGGACCAGGATTTTTACCGCTTCTCGCTCCAAAAAAATAACGAAGCCAAGGCCATCCTGACCCAGGCCTTGGACGAACTCAAACTCCCCTACCTTCCTTCCCACGCCAACTTTGTGTTTTTCCAATCGGGAAGAGACATCAAGCAACTCAATGCCGAGATGGCCAAAAAAGGAATCGGAGTCGGTAGACCCTTTCCCCCACTCAACGACTGGTGCCGCATCTCTACAGGCACGCTGGAGGAAATGCAGCTCTGCGTGAAAGCCTTGAAAGAAGTGCTCGGCTGATGCTTGCCAGAGACTTAGTTCTTGAAAACGAGCAACTTCTACTACGGCCTCTTCAAGTCGCCGATTTCCCTGCTTTGCTCCCGCTGACACAGGACCCCTCGCTTTGGATCTACTTCACCCATGACTTGAGCACCCTAGCCGGACTGGAAACTTGGGCTGCCGGACATTTTTCTGGAGATCGACTTCAATTGGTAGTGATCGACAAGCGAAGCGGAAAGCTGCTCGGTTCCACCGGCTTTGGCAATTATTTCCCCCGGGATCAGCGGATCGAGATTGGCTGGACCTGGTTAGGGAAGGCTTTTCAGGGAACGGGCATCAATGCCCAGATGAAGTCACTCATGCTCCAGTATGCCTTTGATGCCTTGGAAATGCTTCGCGTAGAATTCAAAACCGACGTCCTCAACCTCCCTGCCCGGCAGGCCCTGCTCCGCCTGGGCGCCACTGAGGAAGGGGTCCTGCGCAGCCATACGCTGATGACGAAGGGCCGCAGGAGAGATACGATTTATTATAGTTTTTTGAGGGGGGAAAAATGGTTAATTGGTTAATTGGTTAATTGGTTAATCGTTAAGGGTTAAGGGTTAAAATTGTTAATTACCAGATTAGCATCGATAGGTTAAAAGTAGCATTTGACTAAACCCCGAAGGTGCCTGCCTCCCTGTATGGCCTAAGGCAATTAATCTAAGGAAATTATAGCGCACCTCTGGAGCGCACCTGACCTAGTTTTATTTAAACTATTAACATATAGCTCCTCTGGAGCAAATAAACATTTTATTCTTTTTTTGATCTCAGGATTTAATGTTTACATACTCCAGAGGAGTATCATGTTAATAGAAAATCATAAATCCAATGACCGGTGTGCTCCAGAGGAGCACAATAAAAAACAGGATAAAAGTATGATCATGCTTCTCCTGTTTTGTATCGCCACCTTCGGGGATCTAATGAACAACATCCTACCACACCCCCCGGTTTCACCGGGGGTCATAGTTGTTTAGTTCCGTCGGAACTGGGATTTAGGAGGCTTTATTAACACTTATCTTCCCCGCAGATTTTCACAGAAAAAATCCGCAGATTTATTCAATAAAAATCTTAAATTGTATCTAATTGGATACAATTAGTTTTTTTATCGACTTTTTCAAAAAAATTCACTTCTTTCGAACACCAACCCATGCAAACTACAAAATTCGAGATTTCAGATTACCTGGATGATCCCAAAGTCATTGCATCCTATCTCAATACGGTATTGGAAGAAGGGGACAGCGATGAATTGATTGTGGCCCTCGGCCACATCACCAAAGCCATTG